>Ga0222712_10000340_pt1 | contig 64533 bp, 48 predicted proteins | sample C33_657DmetaG_FD_165043 | JGI IMG/M metagenome (GOLD analysis project Ga0222712, IMG submission 165043) | Estuarine water microbial communities from San Francisco Bay, California, United States - C33_657D | ecosystem: Environmental > Aquatic > Marine > Unclassified | place: USA: California... | reverse complement strand
TACTTTAAAGGACAACCCATATCCAATAACAACAAAAATGCATATGCCATCACTTCCATGAGCGCTTCTGATGCAGGAACATATTATGTGAAGCTGATGAACTCTGGTTGTAACCTTTCTTCCCAATCGGAAGCCGTCAATGTATCTTATCAGGAACGCCCTGATGTCAGTTTTAATGTTGGAGGAAAATCACTCAAATCCTGTATTACAGCTGCCGAATATACCTTTACCAATACGACTCCTGCTGTGGCTGGTGCCACCTATCTGTGGTCATTCTCCGATGGAACTTTTTATACCAGCACAAATGTTGTTCATAAGTTTTTGAACACAGGCAAATACGATGTCTCGCTTACTGCTTCGGCCGGAGGATGCAGTGCTACAGGCTTTCTCAATGGTAATTCTGCCAACAGGATTAGCATTGACGGTGTTCCAATCATCAATGCGGACCTTCCTTCTTCCAAAACAGTCAAAAAAGGAGATCCCATAGTGCTCGAAATCAACGCAGGTGCTGTTGATGCAGAGGGTCTTCAAATGCCAGTAAATTATTACTGGTATAAGGAGCCATCAACTTCTGTGATTGGAACAAATAGCAATACTTTCAATACCATTACCAATGCTCTTACCTCAGATTCAGGACGCTACTATGTTTTGGTGAACAATGTATGTGGGTCAACCAGGAGCAATACCACCTTTGTTAAGGTGCACGATATCCCAACAATTACATTACAGCCCATTACCACAAAGGTTTGTTATGGAAAAACCCTGCAATTAAAAGTGGAAGGAATCTCAAATGACAACAGTTCACCGCTATATCAATGGTATTACCGCAAAGACATTGATGCTTCCCCCCAGCCAATTCCAGGAGCATCAGGTCCGGTGTTTAACCTTGACCTTTTTGCAGTAAAAGATGTGGGAAACTATTTTGTAAAGTTGTCCAACTCGGTAGGGTTTGTTGAAAGCAATTCAATTTTAGTTGTTGCAGAGACCCTCCCCACCGTAAATTCCATTGCTTCGATTCCTTCGCTTGAATCAGGCATTTGTGTCAATACAGGGTTGCAGTTGAATGCTTCTGTAACAACATTGAACAACAGCAGCTATACGATCAGTTGGGAGCAAAACGGTGTTGCATTGACTGGCGAAGAAAGCCTAAGGCTCAATTTCCCCTCTATCAAAAAATCCAATTCAGGAGAAATTGCCATCAACGTTACCAATGCTTGCGGAACAACCAAAGGAAAGGTCAATGTCAACGTAATAGACATACCCCAGTTCAGTCAGGCTCCTTCTGCTGTAACCACCTGTATTAATGGGAGTGCTGTTTTTTCTGCAAAACTGCAATCGGTTACCGACGGATCCCCCTTTGGTTACCAGTGGTTGAAAAATGGTGTTAATTATTCAGGCACAGGGGTGATCACCAGCGAAAAACTGAGTTTGTCAAATGTACAGGTTGCCGATGCTGGATATTATGCATTGCAATCTTCCAATTCCTGTGGAATAAATACCTCTTCTACGGGTAAATTGACAGTAGTTGCCACTGCGCCATCGATTTCCCAACAACCTTCTGCGATCAGTACTTGTGCAGGAATTCAGAATGCAGTCACACTGGTAGCCAGTTCCGAGGACAATCAATTGTATTACAAATGGTATAAAAACGGAAACATCCTGCCAAGTGAAGTTGCCGCACAACTCACCTTCAATGCCATTGCAGCTTCCGATGCCGGTACTTATAAGGTCATTGTAACCAACAGTTGTAACCTGAGTACCACCAGCAATCCTTTCCAGGTGGTTGTGAAGGAAAAGGTAAGCCTCAATGCCACCATTGCTGACAAGCAAATATGTATAGGACAAAACCTTGGCGCTGACATTTCCAGTTATCTTATCGGTTCAGACATCAATACAATTTACCAGTGGAGATTGAATGGTATCAATCTTACTGATGGATCTGCCCGAACCAGCAACCTTACGTTATTGAATTTAACCAAGACCAATGACGGCGCTTACAGCATTGTTGCGAGCAACAGTTGTGGTGCGTCGACATTGAACCTGTTCAAGCTTACGACCACAGCAGCACCTGAGATTACTACGCAGCCGATTGCTGGATTTGCATGTGCTGGCGGAAGCTTTACGAACAACGTAATTGTGGCCAATGCTGCACAGTTGCCGTTGTCGTATCAGTGGTACAAGGATGGAAATATAATTTCCAACAATGGTGCTGCTCAGCAATTGTTGTTGCAGAACATAGCGGTGGCAGACCAGGGGCTTTACGCGGTGCGTGTAAGCAACAGTTGTGGTACTACGCAATCATCATCCGGAAGGCTTTCCTTGGTGGGCAATCCCGTCATTACCCAACAGCCAGCAGCAATCAGTTCATGTTCAGGAATAGAGAATACTGCGATTGTCGTGGCGAGCTCTGACGACAACCGTTTGTCCTACAGTTGGTACAAGGATGGGGCCTTGATTTCTGGTCAGATCAACCCTCAATTGGTGTTTTCAAAGATAGGATCGGGTGATGGTGGTACATACAAGGTGGTTGTGACAAATGGTTGTAACCTGAGTACAACAAGTTCCAACTTCCAGATTGTAATCAAGGAAAAGATTTCTTTGAATGGCATCATTGCAGACAAAACGCTTTGCGCAGGCAGTAACCTGAATGCGGATATCAGCGGATTTTTGAGTGGTACAGACATCAGCTCCACCTACCAGTGGAAGCTGAATGGCATTGATGTGTCTGATGCGAGTGCAAAGACCAATTTTATCAAGTTATTGAACTTAACCAAAACCAATGACGGCGCTTACAGCATTGTTGCGAGCAACAGTTGTGGTGCGTCGACATTGAACCTGTTCAAGCTTACGACCACAGCAGCACCTGAGATTACTACGCAGCCGATTGCTGGATTTGCATGTGCTGGCGGAAGCTTTACGAACAACGTGATTGTGGCCAATGCTGCACAGTTGCCGTTGTCGTATCAGTGGTACAAGGATGGAAATATAATTTCTAACAATGGTGCTGCTCAGCAATTGTTGTTGCAGAACATAGCTGTGGCAGACCAGGGTCTTTACGCGGTGCGTGTAAGCAACAGTTGCGGTACTACGCAATCATCATCCGGAAGGCTTTCCTTGGTGGGCAATCCAATCATTGCACAACAGCCACTTCCTATCACGGCTTGTGTTGGTGAGGAAACCATGGCTGCTGTTGTGGCGACATCCGACGACAACATCCTTTCGTACAGTTGGTACAAGGATGGAATCATTGTGCCCGGACAAATTGGTCCTCAACTGCTCTTTGCCAAGATTGGATCAGCAGATGTAGGCCTTTACAAGGCGCTTGTGACCAATGGATGCAAGCTCACTTCAACAACAGCCAATTTTCAGGTGGTGATCAAGGAAAAGATCAGTCAGGTATCAACCATTGCAGACAAACAAATATGTGTTGGCACTGATTTGCAAGTAGACATCAGCAAAAACTTAAAAGGGGTTGACCTTTCTTCTTCTTATCAATGGAAGCTGAATGGCGTTGACATTGCAGATGCATCTGCAACCACCAATACCATAAAATTGCTAGCGGTTACCAAAACAAATGTTGGTAATTATGCTGTATTGGCTACCAATTCATGTGGAAGTTCATTGCTTGACTTGTTCAAATTGGGTGTTACCAATCTGCCGGTAATTGAAACACACCCTCTACCCGGTGAGGTGTGTGAAAACCTGGATTGGTCAAACAAAGTGGTCGTCTCCAATTTAGATCAAATTGGATTTACTTACCAATGGTACAAGGATGGTATCCCATTGTCAGGTGCAAACAGCCCTGAAATATACCTTTCAAACGTCAATGCATCCAACCAGGGGATATACAATGTAAGGTTGAGTTCCGCTTGCGGTAATGTCATGAGCAACAAGGAACTTTTTCAGGTAAGGGCAAAGCCTGAGGTCAGTGTTTCGTTGTTGGCTACTCCTCCAAACCAGTGTTTGGAAGGAAATGTTTTTGTATTCAAACCAACTGTTTCAATCAGTGATAATTCAACTGTTGATCTTACCTGGGATTTTGGAGATGGTGTATACAGCAAACAGAATCAGGTTAGCCATAGCTATCAGTATGCAAATGACTTCACTGCTTTCCTATTTGCCAAAAGCGCTTATGGTTGTTTGGATACTGCCAAGCAGGTTGTTACGGTCAACACAAGGCCATTGTTGGTTGAAAATATTCTCAACCAAGTGCTGTGTTCCGGTGCCCAGCTGAATTATAATGTAAGCGTAAAAACGAAACCCAATGAGGTTGTGGGATACCAATGGTTCTTTAACCAGGAACCCATTGCCAACGCGGTAAGAAGTTCACTGTCTATTGACAATGTACAAAAGGTAAACAATGGGTTGTACAAATTGAAAATTACAAACGCCTGTGGTATTTCCTATTCAACGGAAGCTGAGCTCAAGGTGGCTGAAAAACCTTTGGTTACCGTTCAGTTGCCCATTGCACAAAAGGTTTGCGAGGGTGAACAAATGGTATTAAAACCAACTGTATTTTCATTGTTGCCCAATACTTACCAATGGTACAAAAATGGTTTGCCTTATGTAGGGCAAGAGCTGGACAGTTTGTTGCTCAAGCGTTTTTCCAACAATGATGTTGCCGCATACAACGTTTTGATCAGCAACCGTTGCGGCTCCACCGCATCAAAGGATGGTAGCCTTATCATGAAAAATATACCAAGGTCTACACATTCCCTGATGAAGGATACTGTTTGCTACCAAACAGGAACAACCTTGAAAATAAGCGATTACTTTAACAACGATGACAGTTTGTTCTTCAGTTGGTATAAAGACGGTCTACTGATTCCTGGAGGATCATCTGCTCAATATCCAATTGTTAAGTTCAATGCTGCTGATTCAGGAGTCTATTCCATTTCCCTTGCCAATTCCTGTGGTGTCTTGAATGTGCCAATTGCAAAACTTGCCTTGAACCAGATATTTGCAAACTACCGTTTGGACACTGCAGATGCTTGTAAAGGGGCACTGAAGGTGAACATGCTTGATACCACCAGGTCATTGTTTGCCATTGCCAGCAATTATTGGCAGGTGAAAGAGGAGAAGCGAATTCTACCGAATCTCAATGCTGTGGGGTATCAGTTTACGAATAGCGGCACTTATACAATCCGTCATGCTGTAATGGATACAAAGGGGTGTGTTTCTGATACCCTGTCCAAATATGTCATCAATTATGGAAAGCCAACCGCTTCTTTTGCCATCAATGATAATTGTTTGACCATGCCATCCATTGCCAGGGACAGTTCATTGTTTGGTTACGGAAGTTCAAAACTCATCCGGTACACCTGGAATTTTGGTGATACGGTCATCATTAGAAACACTGCAACAGTTCCAGGATATGCGTACAAGTCTCCTGGTCAAAAAACCCTTAGCCTTATTGTAGCAAGTGACAGCAGTTGTATTGTGGATACTTTGACCAAAACCCTGATGGTATATGGTAAGCCAGCTGCTTCCTTTACCAGTCAGGACAGCTGTCAGGGTTTCCCCGTTTTGTTCACGAACAGGAGCAGTACCATTTACTTGCCTGATTCCGTAGTCAACTTCAGCTGGAATTTCGATGACGGTACCACTTCTACTGCCAGACATCCACAACATGTATTCAAGCAGTATGGCGCTTACAAAGTCAAATTGACCGCTTATAGTGCCAATTGTCCTTATCTGTTTACCGATACTGTTCTTAACATGACCATTAAAAGTCCGAGGGCAAACATTGAATATCCAAGGATTCAAACTGTCAAAAGGTTGATGGGGCAGCTCAATGCCAATGGAGACGGAAGGAGCTATAGCTGGTTCCCTTACACTGGTTTGACAGACTCCAAAATCAGAAATCCCAAATTCAATTTGTCTGATGACAAGGTAAGTTATACGATAACCATTGTAGATTCTGCCGGTTGTGTTTACAAGGACAAACAAGAGGTTTGGGCCTTCAACAAACCTGACATTTATCTTTCATCTGGATTTTCTCCCAATAAGGACGGAATCAATGATCGTTATGCACCAGAGTATGTTGAGATCAAGATCTTGGAATACTTCAGGATCGCAGATAAACACAATCGACAAGTGTTTATCACAAACAAATTGACAGACAAATGGGACGGAACATATAATGGCAATCTTTTGCCTACCGATCCTTATCTGGTGACAGTTTCAGGAATTGATATATTTGGGAACAAGATAGTTAGGCAAGGAATTGTTGTATTGGTCAAGTAACCCTTGTAGTGTGAAACCTTAATTTTATGACAAAGGATGCTTTTATCAGTACACCCATGAAAAAAATCAATATTGCCATAGATGGCTGGTCGTCTTGCGGCAAGAGCACCTTGGCCAGACAGCTTGCAAAAGCACTGAATTACATATTCATCGATTCTGGTGCCATGTACCGTGCCATTGCGTTGTATTTTATTCAAAACCAAATAGCATTGAACGATGCTGTTGCCGTAGACAATGCCTTGGGCAATATTTCTTTGTCCTTTCAAAAAGATCCCCAAAGCGGTAGCAATGAGATTTGGATGAATGGACATAACGTGGAAAGGCTGATTCGTGAGATGGATGTCGCAGCTAAAGTAAGTGATGTGGCAGCACTGAAAGCAGTTAGGGAATTTGCTGTTGCCCAACAGCAAATGATTGGGCGCCAAAAGGGAATTGTCATGGATGGAAGGGATATCGGCACAACTGTTTTTCCCACAGCAGAGCTCAAGATATTCATGACCGCAAGACCAGCCGTGAGGGTGGAAAGGCGTTTCAGGGAACTGCGTGCCAAGCATCCGGAAATTACCATGGAGGAGGTGAAGGCCAATCTTGAGTCAAGGGATTTGATGGATTCAACGCGGGAAGTGTCGCCCCTCAGAAAAGCAGAAGATGCCATTGTACTAGACAACAGTGAACTCAGTCCCGAGCAGCAGTTTGCACTGGCACTGGCGTGGGCAAATGAAAAGATCAATTCCTGATCAGCTCCAGTTTTCTTTGATGCTTTCTATTGACCTGGATGCTGGATAAAATGAAGAAAGCTTCGCGATGACAGCCTCTACAATTGCGTCAGGGCAGGAGGCCCCGCTGGTGATCAAAACCTTTGTGTTGTTTTCTTTGGGCAAGTAACCTGAAGTGATATGCTCTTCGTGGGTTTGCCAATTGTAGGCCTTGATTTCATCCTTGGATAAAATATCAGCCTCTGATTGAATAAAATACGTCGGAAGCTTATGTTCGCACAACTCAACCAGGTGCGAACTGTTGCTGCTTTTTCTTCCTCCTATGACAATGGCAAAGTCAGCCTGCTGTTCGAGCAGCTCCTTGACGGCTGTTTGGTTGTCATTCGTTGCGTAACAGAGGGTATCCCTTGTGTCCGCAAAATAATCGCCAATTTGGGCATTCCCTCCATGTTTCTTGATCACAATCTGTTTGAGGTAATCTGCAATCGCCTGGGTATCTGTTGCAAGCATGGTTGTTTGGTTGACTACGCCAAAGCGTTCAAGGTCTTTCCCAATGTCAAATCCTTCACTGCAGCGGCCTTTGAATAGCGCTGAAAACGTTGCCGAAGGCCTTTCTCCTGAAATGAATTCTCCCAACACGATGGCCTCATCCATGTCGTTGATGACCACAGTGGGGGTATGTTCATTGCTGTGTGAAAAAGTTGCCCTGGTTTCTTCATGGCTTGGTTTTCCATGAACGACAATGCTATATCCCTTTGCTGCAATCTGCTCAGCACGGTTCCATACCTTTTCAACAAAGGGGCAGGTCGTATTGTATTTTTCAATTTGGATACCAATTTCTTTCAGGGTATTCTCTATGGCAATTGTGGTGCCGAATGCAGGTATGATCACGATGTCATCTGCATTCAATGCATCAAAAGGGATGAGGGTATTACCCTTTGTATCCATCATGAACTGCAATCCCCTGGCAATGAGGTCGTCGTTTACAAAAGGATTGTGGATCATCTCACTGAGCAGGAAAATGCGCTTTCCCGGATTTTGCTCAATTGTTTGGAATGCAATCTCAATGGCATTTTCTACCCCATAGCAGAATCCGAAATGCCTTGCAAGGTAGATCTGCAATGGACCAAAATCCAGCAGTGTAGGGCTGAAATCCTTTTTGAGTTTATCAGATGCCTTCCTTTTTTCCTTGATGGCTGCGATAAGCGGACTTCTGTATCTGACAGGTATTGAAAACTGTTTCATGGATTGGTTGCAAAGTTATGGTTTCATTCATATCTTTCAAACATGAATGCATCCTTCCCACCGGTTCCATGGTGCCTGAATACCAATGTTTATGAGGTAAACCTTCGTCAATATACGGATGAGGGAACCCTTGGGGCATTCAGGTTGCACTTGCCAAGACTGGCAGACATGGGCGTCGGGGTCCTATGGTTCATGCCACTGACACCCATCAGCAAAAAGAACAGAAAGGGGAGTCTCGGAAGTTATTATGCATGTTCAAGTTATCGCCGTTTCAGCCAAGAATTTGGTACGATGCATGAATTTCGTGAGCTGGTTCAAGAAGCCCATGGACTTGGAATGAAGGTTATCATCGATTGGGTGGCAAATCATACAGGATGTGACCACGAATGGACGGAAAGTCATCCCGATTATTTCAAGAAAAATGAAAAAGGAGAATTTTACGATGCGAATGGATGGGATGATGTAATCGACCTTGATTACTCCAATCCTGCCATGAGGGTTGAAATGATTGAAAGCATGCGTTACTGGATGAATGAAACCAACATCGATGGTTTCAGGTGTGACATGGCAATGCTTACTCCACTTGATTTTTGGATGCAGGCAAGGTCGTTGTTGGAAGCCGATCGCAAAATGTTTTGGTTGGCTGAACTGGACCCGCTTGACCATCCAGACTACATGAAGGTATTCGATGCTGCATACACCTGGCGCTGGATGAATGCTGCAAAACAATTCAGGGATGAGGGCTCAAGGCAGATTCATCACCTGCGGTTCGTCCTTGATCAATACGCAAATGTGCTGCCTGCCTCTGCTTGTCCAGCCTGGTTTACTTCCAACCATGATGAAAACAGTTGGAATGGAACCGAGCAGGAAAAATACGGTGAGATGGCCATACCCCTTGCGGTGTTTTCTTCAACATACAAGGGTGTTTCCCTGATGTACAGCGGTCAGGAAATTCCCAATCTCAAGCGTTTGCAGTTCTTTGAACATGATCCATTGGACTGGACCAAAGCGCCTGCATTGCATGGTTTTTACCGATCATTGAACCGTCTGCGGGCTACACATGCTGCATTTACTGCTGTTCCGGAAATGCAACATTGTCTTCAGCTCAGAAACGGGGTTGATCACCATGTGTTGAGCTTCAAACGGCAACACGATGATTCCAAGGTGATTGTTTTGATCAATTTTTCTCCATTCCCCTTGCACAACATTGAAGTCGATACCAATGGCTGCGAGGGCCTTTTTGTTGAGCATTTTACTGATCTGGCCGAAGTCTTTGAAGGCCAAAACCATTTTTTTCATTTGCAGCCTTGGGGCTATCAGATCTGGCTACAGCAATAAATAAGGCGGACCTTTTGGCCCGCCTTATCAAAACCTGTAACGCTATATTTTCCTATTCGGTTATTTCAATGGGATATTGATAAATTCCATCATATCCGGGATAGAAGCCTTCCAACATGATGCGCTTTGAAGACCTTGCAATGGCTGTGTTCAACTCTTCAACAGACTTGATTTCAGTACCATTGATTTTAAGGATCACAAAACCATCCCTCATCCTTGTCTGTTCGTCTATCAAGCCAGTATTGATTTTGCTTACAACTACTCCGCCGTTCACGCCCAATTCGGTTGCTTTCTTTTTGTCAAGGGTTTGAAGTTCTGCGCCCAATTTATCTGAAACCGCAGTTTTTACAATATCGAAACTTCCTGACCTGTTTTTGAGGGAAACCGTAGTGGTATAAGGTTTTCCGTCCCTGAGGTACTGAACAGTGATTTTATCGCCAGGCTTATATCCTGCAACCTGCTCCACCATTTCACTGCCGGATGTTACCTTGATGCCATTGATCTTGGTGATGTAGTCACCGGCTTTGAGTCCGCTGCCAGACATGGCGCCATCTTTTGTAACATCAATTACCAATACACCCAAACCTTCCTTATAGTTTTGTTTGGTTTTTTCAGATTCCGGTGCGTTTTCCGGAAGGTAGCTGATGCCCAGGTAAGCGCGTTGCACCGTGCCATATTGCAGCAGATCGTTGATGATCTTTTTCACAATGTTCACAGGAATCGCATATGAATATCCTGCATAGGCTCCAGTAGGCGAGGCGATGGCAGAAACAATGCCAACGAGCTCTCCATTCGGGCCTACCAATGCACCGCCAGAATTTCCCTGGTTCACTGCAGCATCTGTCTGAATGAAGGACTCAATCGGAGAATTGCTTTTGCGTGCGTTCAGGCCCAGTGACCTTGCTTTGGCGCTGACGATTCCAGCTGTAACGGTGGTTTCAAGGTTCAACGGATAACCAACTGCGAGCACCCACTGGCCAAGTTTGAGGTTGTCAGAATTGCCATACAAAAGAAAATTCAAACCCTTTTCCTCAATTTTTATCAGTGCAAGGTCGCTGCTGGGGTCTGTCCCCATCAACTTCGCCTTGTATTGCTTTTTATTGTTCAGGGTAACTGTAATTTCATTGGCTTCTTCAATCACATGGTTATTGGTCACAATATACCCGTCTTCGCTGATGATGACACCCGACCCGCTTGCGCGTTGTGGCATGTTCCTGGTTTGTGGACCATTGAAAAAATCGTTGAAAAGGTCTTCCCCAAAAATTTCACCAAATGGACTTTTTCTATTTTTGGGGAGATTGTTGCTGGTTTGGCTGCTTCCTATGGTTGTTGTGATGTGCACAACTGCCGGAACTGCCGCCTGAGATGCAGGCTGGAAATCTACTGGCTGCCCAGGCACATTGTTGTTGCTGTCAAAAAATCCTGCATAACTGGCAGGAAGCTTTCCATTGCCTTGTTGAAGTGGGCCTTGTTTGCGGATGAATGAATCATAACCAAACATGGCCACCGTAGTGGTTACTGCGCTAATCAGCACAACTGAAAATGTCTGTTTGATGTTCATGGTTTAAAATTTAATATATAAGAACAATTTTTATGCCTGATCAACTGCAATTAAGCAAACATGACTGAATTTCAGTCAACCTGTCATCCTATTTAACAAATTCTTTTATTGGATGTTTATTTTTGGTTGAAAAAATGGTTCGATTTTCATTCTATTTGTCGATGGAAGACAGGAATTCCATCGTGTCAATGCCATCTGGAAAATCTCCCAATCCAGGGTGTTGCGCTTCACCAAAAGGGATGAAACCTTTTCCAACAATACATTGAATTTTGTTGCTATCCAGGCCATCCGTCGCGGTTTCCCTATCGGAATAATATTGATAATGCAATTGTGAGATGGGGGAGAAGGGGCTTTCGTTTTCAAGCAACACAATTGAATCATTGCTCATGTAGAACCGGTTGTTCATGATGGCGATGGTCAGTTGGTAATCAAAGTTGTTGCGGTATTTTTCGTGATCCCTGTAGTGGTCATATTTTCTCAATGCTTTCAACAATGGCACGAAATCATAGGCTTCCGGAACCAGCAATTGTGTTACGTTCCTGCATCCCAATCCAAAATACAATTGGATGTCATCTGCCAACCCTTCCAGATCTTCTTGGCTTTCCGTGCCATCCAAAACAGCTACGGAGGTTCTGTTTTTTCTGATGAGATGGGGATATTTGCTGAAATAATATTCAAAATACCGGGCACTGTTGTCATTTCCGGTCGCGATGTATCCATCACATCCCTTTAGCATTTCATCGATGACCACCATTTCTTCAAACCCAGGAAAGGTTGTTGAAACCATTTTGACGAGGTTTTTGATCAGGATGGTGTCTTTTGAAGAAGGTTTTATCCTTTGCCGATGCCCATAGAGGAAAATACACAGGAGGTCATGCAGGCCAACGTAGGGGATGTTCCCCGCCATCACCAATCCTATGGTTTTTCCTGTGGATGCTTCACCTGCGCCATATTGATTGGCAAATACCCTTAGCATATCCTGCTCCAGCATGTTGTCTGCTATCATTTTTCCAGAACGGTAAATATATTCGGGTGTAAACCATTTGTTCTCAAAAAATGCCCTTTGCCTGATTTCCTGGTAAGCGCTACTGTCCTCCTTGAGGTATTCTCCAATATGACAAAGCGCCTCAATTCTCTTGTTTAAATTCATTTTTGCATTTTCAGATCATTCAATATCTTTATGTCGCACTGGGTTTTTAACCAGGGCGATAAACCAACATCAAAAATACTGAAATATCATGGCAATCAAGATTACCGATGAATGTATCAATTGTGGCGCCTGCGAACCCGAATGTCCCAATAACGCAATTTACGAGGGAGGTGTTGAATGGGCCATTTCTGACGGAACTTCAGTGAAGGGCAGTTTCACCCTCATGGATGGTTCAACAGTGACTGCAGATCAAAAAAATGCTCCTTTGAGCAATGATACTTATTACATAACCCCCAACAAGTGCACCGAGTGCCAGGGTTTCCATGAGGAGCCACAATGTGCCGCCGTTTGTCCGGTAGATTGTTGTGTTCCTGATGACCAATATACTGAAACCATTGAGGAATTGATGACAAAAAAGGAAAGTCTGCACCTCTGATCCTGGTTTAACAAGTCATAAAGGTGAAGGTATCAGTGTATGCCTTCACCTTTTCTTATATTTGCCACATCACTCAGCAATGCAATAAAATTTCTTACATGGGTAAGCCAGTTATAGCCTTTGTCACCGGTGGTTATTCATCAGAAGCAGCCATCTCATACAAAAGTGCCATCACCATTGAGAACAATCTCGATAAATCAAGGTACGAAACATACCGGATAGACATTACTCCTGAGAAATGGTTTCATCTAACACCCGATGGTACCGAAATCATGGTGAACAAAGGTGATTTTTCCCTTGACCTGGGGGCGAGCATCATTCGATTTGATGCAGTATTGATCGGTATTCATGGTACACCTGGTGAGGATGGAAAACTGCAGGCTTATTTTGACCTGCTGAACATCCCCTATACTTCTTGTGACGCAACAACATCTGCCATAACCTTCAACAAGAGGTATACCGTTGCCGTTGCAGGTGCATCAGGATTTCATGTTGCAAAATCCATACACTTGTTCAAGAAAACGCATCATGCTTCATCGGGCCTGGTTGAAGGCCTTAAAATGCCCGTTTTTGTCAAGCCGAACAACGGAGGATCCAGTATCGGCATGAGCAAAGTCAACCACCCGGGTGAACTCGATGAAGCGATTGCAAAAGCCTTTCGCGAAGATGACCAGGTTTTGATCGAAGAATTCATCAGTGGCAGGGAATTTACCATTGGGGTTTTCAAATCCAAGGGTGAAATCATCACACTTCCTTTTACTGAAATCAGCACAGAAAATGAATTTTTTGATTTTGAGGCCAAGTACCAGGGTAAGTCAAAAGAAGTGACACCAGCAGTTTGCACTGAAAAGATGGCAGAACAGATCAGGAACGCGGCTTCCGGCATTTACGCTGTTTTCAATTGCAACGGGGTGGTTCGGATGGATTTTATATACAACGAAGCCGCAGAACAACCTTTTTTATTGGAGATCAATACTGTGCCTGGTCAAAGTGCCGCAAGCATCATACCCCAGCAGGTTGCTGCAAATGGATGGGTGCTGCGTGATTTTTACAGCATGTTGATCGACGAGGCCCTGGAATCAAGAAAAAAATAATTTCATGAATTTTTCATTCATCACAAAAAGACCACTTTGGCAGAACATCATTGCCGGTTTTTTGCTGTCGGTCTTTATGGTTGGCGCTTTCCTGCTGTTGTTGAATTTTATCACCAACCATGGTGAATACCTCACTGTTCCTGAAGTGAAGGGCAAGGTGTATGCGGATGTTGTATCAGACCTCGAAACCAAAGGGTTTGAAGTGGTCATTCAGGATTCGATCTATATCGATAGCCTTGCACCCAATGTTATCATCAAGCAGTTCCCTGACCCGGAAGCAACGGTTAAGGTAAACCGAATCATTTACCTCACAGTCAATTGCACAGTCCCTCCAACCATCGCCATGCCCAATCTGATTGGCATGAGCTTTAGGAACGCCTTGCTTGAATTGAAATCCCTGGGCCTCAACCTGGGGGATACAACATTCATTCCTGATATGGCAAAGAATGCAATCAAGGATCAGGTCAGCGATGGAATTTCCATCAAGCCTGGATCCCCCATCCGAATGGGTTCAAGGATTGACCTTGTGATTGGCGCTGGCTTAGGCGGGGAGGCAATTTCTGTCCCAGACCTCTTTGGACTTACTTATGCAGAAGCAAAATTGGTATTGGAAGTGAACGGCCTCAATCCTGGCGTTGTGTTGTTGGATGATGATTTTTCAGACACTACCTTGGGTTTTGTGTATTGGCAGAATCCAATGCCTTTTGACGCCCTGCAGCATGCAAACATCATCCGTTCTGGCCAATTGATGGACATCAAATTGAGCATGATAAAGCCTGAACGCAAACAGGATACAACGCTTGCTCCAAACAAATAAGAACAATAGAACAAACCCTAATATCTTTATACAATGAAAACAATCGATGTACAAACCTTACAGCAAAAGATTGCAGCCGGCGAAGTCCTCAACCTTGTTGACGTACGTGAACCTTCTGAGCACAGTGATTTCAACATAGGGGGCATTCTTTTGCCATTGGGTGAAATCAGGGTGGGAGATACTGAAACGATAGAGCATTTGAAAGATGCTGAGATTTTCCTGTATTGCCGGAGTGGAAACAGAAGCGGTCAGGCTGCAATGGTCCTAGAGTCGCTTGGATTCACCAATGTGGTGAACGTCACTGGGGGTATGCTCTCATGGCGTGAACATTTTGACCAATAATGGGTCATTTGATCATACCAAGGTCCTCAACCCCTTTTTTCATCATCATGTCGATCAGGTCCTTGCTGAACCTTTCTATCGATGGAGGGTTGAGCGTTTCAGTTTGCACAGACCAGATCAAGGTTTCTGTTGAAGCCTCAAAGAGGTTTCCTTCCATTACATAGGTTTTGTCCGTGACATAGTATCCCGGGTCATACATGTACGGATACCAATAGGAGTAATACCCCCTGAACCTCAATCCATAAGCGGGGTATGGACCGTACATCCCCATATTTCCTGGCACATACCGGGCTTCACTTTCCTTGTCAACCAATGCAATCGTAAAGATCAAATCGCATTGAAGTGATTTTATTTTTTCCATCATCGTTTCCCTTGAAACGGGTTCCTTGTCTTTGAAGGTCGGGGGAAAATAATCAAGGCTTCTCTCTACCATGAAGCCTTGCGCTGTTGCTGCCATTCCCATTTCATCTTCGAGGTGTGTCCTCACATGGGGATTCTTGACCAAGGCTGCAACAAATATTTTTTTAAATGACTGCTGGGATTTGTAGGCCGGATTCTTCCATGAATAGGTGACTTTTTGTGTTGGCCCACAATTGGTAAATGAAAAAAAGATACAAAAAACCAATACTGTATTTACATATTGAATGCGCATAAAAGGGATTTGAATGCAACTTAGTCGATACACTCAAATCCCTTCTTTTCATTTCTGGTGGAAATTCTGCTAACCTGCCTTATCGCAGTTAATCCAGCAGCTTAAAAATTCATGTTGAGCCCTACCATCAGGTTTCTCTCTGCCATCGGATAATAGTAGTTGTTTTTGACCAATTCCCCACCATACTTGTAGCTGTAGGTATAGCCGTTGGGCGCGTAAAGTTTGTTCCAAATGTTGTTCAATTGCAAAATTAATTCAATGGATTTCATCTTTTTTGGATTGATGGTACAATTGAATACGAGATCCTGAACATGGTAAGGGGCAAGGCTTCTGTCTTTTCTAGATGTATTGTCAAGATATTGCCTGCCAACATATTTTGAAATGAGTCTTGCTTCAATGTTCTTTGGTAGTTTGAAAGTGAGGGTTGCATTTTCAACCACTGAAGGGGAGAAGGCTATATTAGATTTTTCGTAGGAGCTGCTTTTCTGGCCGCCTGCATCATAATCATCATAATACTCCTTGTGGTTTTTCAACTTGTTTTCACTCAACGCAATATTGTTGTTGAATTCAAGCCAGTCGAAAATTGACAAAACTGTTTCAAGTTCAAATCCTGTCCTGTAGCTTGAAGGGATATTTGTTCTTGTATATGCACCAACATCATTGATTTTTCCTGTAAGCACAAGCTGGTTCTTGTACCGCATGTGATACAGTGTAGCAGATACTTTCAGGCGTTTGAATGTTTTTTCTATTCCAGCTTCAAAATCATGCATTGTTTCATGCTTGGGCATGTTGGTGGCACCCGCTTCAAAGTCATCCCTGTTGGGCTCCTTATTGGCCATTGCGTAGGATATGAAGCTGCTGTATCCACCATCCGTGTAACGAACGCCCGTTTTAGGATTGATAAACAGCCAATGTTGGTCGACGGCAAGTGTTGGGTTGTACCTGAATCCTTCTATGGAATAGTTGACATTTCTCAGTTGCAGGTCTCCAAACAAATGGAATTTTCCGATTTTTTCCATCCATTTTCCAAAAGCATGCTGTTCTGTTTTTTTTGCATCGAGGTCGTACCAACGATGGTCCTTGGATATACCGGTCTGGGCCCAGATGATTTTGCCAAAGTGTTTACCGTTATACTGGCTGTTTCCACCACCAAGAATAATTTCCCTGTTTTCATCTTTCATCTGAAAGGAAAAATTGGTGCCAAAGTAAATGTTGTCCAGCCAAAGCTGTCTGATCAGGTCTGTCTTGGTGATGGCAATGCCATTGACCTGCGGATTTTTCAGGCCATAACTGGAATATTTTTGGTCTGCTTTGTATTGCTCATAATAACCATTTCCTGTAGTGGCAAACAAGGCTCCATTGAAACTCCATTTGCTGTTGAACTTTTTGTTGTAAAAAAGCTGGTAATGCGTTTGTGAATAGTTGTCCGTTTCATTGTCATATGGGGTTCCTGGTTTGTCCGTGCCAGCACTGTTGAATCTCCTGTCAGTAGTCAACTGTTCTTCTGTAACTCCATACCAGGATTGATAGGTTTTTTCCTTTCCGGAAAATACATTCAGGCGCAAAGATGCGTTGGCGGTGATGCTGGCGGCGGATACATAAAACGACTTAAGGTCACTGCTGGCCCGGTCTACGTATCCATCGCTTTTCAGGGACGACAATCGAACATCAAAAGTATATCGGCCATTGATCAGGCCGCTGCCCGCCTTGAATGTATTTTTTGATGTGTTGTAGGATCCGATGCTGTTGCTCAACGTCGCATAGGCCTTGTCCTGCACTTCATTGGTCAGGAGATTGACTGTAGCGCCAAATGCGCCACTTCCATTGGAGCTGGTACCAACACCCCGCTGCACCTGGATGCTGTTGGTGGAGGAAAGAAAGTCCGGCAGGTTGACCAAAAATACACCCTGCGACTCTGCATCATTGTAGGCAATGCCGTTGAGGGTAAAGTTGATGCGACTGGCGTCGGTGCCTCTGATGCGCAAACCGGTATAGCCCACACCGTTTCCGGCGTCTGAATTGACAACCGTTCCGGGAACCTGGTTGAGCAGAAAAGGGATGTCCTGTCCCAGGTTGTTTTTTTCGATGTTTCTTTTGAGGATGAGTGACTGGGTGAAAGGATAATTCTTGCTGGCCCTGACTGCCCTGATTTCAATGGGCGACATCAGTCCAACCTTGATTTTTTCTCCAGTGCTTTGATCGATGCTGTCTTTGGCATTTGCCTCCGTTTGGGAAAAGGCGTTGTATCCAAGGAGGATCAACAAGAAAAGGGTGGAAATTTGTTTCATTCCGTTTTTGTTTTGTGGCTGAATCAACAGCCGGGTTTACAAAAACAGGAAAGGATTGAATATGATGATTCGTCCTTCCCTGCGCAGGCATTATCCTGATCAGGTTCTACGGGTTTGATCTCAGCCCTGGAATCAACCAGAGCACCCCGGGAACTGTACAAAAGTATAAAATCATGGCTAAGTTTCTGTCATTGTTTGACAAAATTCTTTAGCGTGTAACTTTAATGCGCTTATCCCGTCTTATGATCAACCATTTGAAACGAAATTCAAACCATGAAAAAAACATTTTTGATCTTATCACTTTTGGTGAATCTTGTTGTAACTGCACAGGACAAGTTGTTTATGAACGACCCCCACATTGCCAAACGTGAAGCAGGAAATTTCAATTCCATTGTTGTGAGGGGCCCTTTCAAAGTTTATTTTTCAGAGGGAAAGGATACCGAGCTCGCGGTGAGTGCAAAGTCAGCTTCGATAAGGGATCATGTTGTTACCCGAACAGATGACAATGTCTTGTTCATTGAGTTGGACAAGGGATGGGCCAGTTGGCTGGGGCAAAGTCCTGATTTTCGCGTATATGTTGCTGCTCCTTCACTCAAATCCGTGAAGGCGTCTGGTGCCGTTGATTTTCTGGTTGCGGACATACTGAGGTCAAGTCAACTTTCCTTGCAGTTTTCAGGCGCCAGCGATTTTACGGGTAAGCTTGAATGTGATGAGCTCAAATTGGCATTCACAGGCGCATCTGACATGGATGCAATGGGAAGCTGCCAAACGGTTGATGCAGATTTTACTGGTGCCAGCAAAATGTCTGCAGCTGCATTGAAAACAAAGAATGCCAGCTTGAATGCAACCGGTGCTTCAAACATCAAAATCAGTGTTTCTGGAACTTTAAAGGCAAATGCCTCAGGCGCAAGCAATATTACCTATTATGGCAATCCGACTGGGACGAACACCAGGGCCATGGGGGCAAGCAATATCAAAAAGGGAAACTGACGTAAAGTACAACGCATTAAAAGCAAAAAGACAACCCATGGGTTGTCTTTTTTTGTTGCGAAGGCTGGGATCGAACCAGCGACCTTCGGGTTATGAGCCCGACGAGCTACCGCTGCTCTACTTCGCGATGTGACTGCAAATGTACACCAAAATCAATTATGTTCAAAACAATTTTTACTGCGTTACCTTTGCAGCATCAAGATGAGATCAGGATTTGTAAATATCATTGGAAAGCCCAATGCGGGCAAAAGCACATTGCTGAACGCTTTCATAGGCGAAAAACTTGCCATTGTTTCCTCCAAGGTTCAAACAACTAGACACAGGATCAGGGCATTTTTAAATGGCCCTGATTATCAGATTGTCTTTTCTGATACCCCGGGCGTCATAGAGCCAAAGTACAAGCTCCATGAAAAAATGATGCACGCGGTAAAGTCTAGCATGGAAGATGCAGATGTTTGTCTTCTGGTAGCGGATCTTAGGGATGACCTCCTGGAGTTGGACAACATGTTTTCATCACTCAAGATAAAAATGCCTGCAATACTTGTATTGAACAAATGCGATATGGTGAAGAGAGACCGCATCGAAATGGCAGAAGCATATTTTCAGGACAAGCCTTATTGTAAAAAAATTGTTACCATCTCAGCAGCTTCAAAATTGCAGATCGATCGGTTGCAGCTGGCGATCATCGATATGTTACCAGAGGGAGAGCCGTTTTATGATCAGGATGACCTGACTGATTTGCCCACAAGATTCTTTGCAGGTGAGCTGATCCGTGAGAAAATATTTGAACTTTTTGATGAGGAAATTCCTTATCAAGCCACGGTATTGATATCAGCTTTTGAAGAAAAAAATACCCTGATCAAGATTTCAGCTGAAATTATTGTTCAGCGGGAATCACAAAAGGCAATCATTTTGGGTACCGGGGGTGCAATGATCAAAAAATTGGGAACACTGTCAAGGCATTCCTTGGAGAACTTTCTTGATAGTAAAATATTTCTTGAGCTGCATGTCAAGGTCAGGAACAACTGGCGCAACAACGAGCTTTATCTCAATGAATACGGATACAATGCATAGAAATATTCTTTCACTTCCCATTGCATTCCTTTTTTGGAGCGCAACTGCCATCTTTCATCTGCCAGTGATGGCACAGACAGAGAGAGGTGTATCTTATTTGCCGGTATCAGATTTTAGCGCAGCCAAATACACCTTGGCGGTGCATGAAGTGAATTTTGAGGGCGTTTCGACAAGGGGAATGCAAAGGCTTTCTTACGATCAAGTCAAGGGCAGCCCTTTTTTCAACGATAATTTTCAACCTGCAGAAATATTCATGGGAGGGCAAAAAAGCCTTGGTAGGTACAAGGTGAAGTTCAATTTGTTGACCCAGGAATTTCATTTTTTGGGGAATGACAATGCTGAATATGTTGTGCCAAAGGAACTTGCCAAAAGGATTGTATTGTATGATATGGTGGATTCTATGAAGCAAAGTGCAGTTTTCATTGCAGGTGAAAATCGATTTTCATTCAATGGAAAGCAACCGGAGGGGTATGTCCAGGAAATGAACACGGGCAATGTAGTCTTGTATAAAGTTGCAAAACGCTTTGTGGTTACTGCAGATTCTCTTTTTGGTACCATGAAGCGATACTATTTTGGGACCGGAATCACTTATTTCCTTGGAATCAAAGGGGAGACCATGCCACTTAAAAAACTTTCGGAACAAGCTGTTTTTGCATTGTTGGGAAACAGCAACTCCTTGGAAGGATGGATCCGGAAGAACAAGATAAGCTTGAAGAACGAGGAGGGCCTGTTGGCTTTTCTCGAACAATGGAATGCTTTGGGCAAACAATAACAGAGAAGAAAAACATATTATGTCAGGATTTACAGTAGCGATAGTAGGCAGACCCAATGTGGGCAAGAGTACTTTTTTCAACCGTATGCTGGAGCAGCGCAAAGCCATCGTGGAGGATACGCCAGGGGTTACCAGGGACCGTCAATACGGGGTTTCCGAGTGGAATGGAAAAACGTTCAACATCATCGATACAGGTGGATTTGTACCGCATGGCGTGGATATTTTTGAAAAGGAAATTCGCGAACAGGTCATGATTGCGGTTGAAGAGGCCAATGCCATTGTTTTTATGGTGGACGTCACAACTGGAATTACCACGCTCGATGAAGCCATGACCGAGATACTTCGCCTTTCCAAAAAGCCTGTTTTCTTGGCAGTTAACAAAGTGGACAATGCTGCCCGCCAGTTGGATGCAACTGAGTTTTATTCCTTGGGTTTTGAACATACACATTTCCTTTCATCCATGTCTGGCAGTGGCACAGGGGAGTTGCTTGATGACGTTGCAGCACTCATTGTTGCCGGAGTAGAGGTCCCAGATGAGAATTTACCAAGAATAGCCATCATTGGACAGCCCAATGTGGGCAAGTCGTCCCTCTTGAACGCGATGGTAGGTACAGAAAGAACAATTGTGAGTGAAATTGCCGGCACCACAAGGGATACGATTCATACCCATTACAATTTGTTTCAAAAGGAATTGATTCTTATTGATACTGCTGGGATCAGGAGGAAAACCAAGGTGCATGAAGACTTGGAATTTTATTCAGTGATTCGCGCCATCAAGGCCATGGATGAGGCCGATGTTTGTCTCATGATGATTGATGCCGAAAAGGGGATTGCCCAGCAAGACCTGAACATTTTCTCTTTGGCGGTTAAAAAAGGCAAAGGGATTGTTTTTCTTGTTAACAAATGGGATACCATGGAGAAGGCAACAAACACTGCCAAAGAGTATGAAAAAGAACTCAAATCCAGGCTTGCTCCATTCACTGACATTCCTGTTTTGTTCATTTCAGCCAAAGAAAAAACAAGGGTTTTTAAAGTCGTGGAAACAGCACTAGAGGTTTACGAAAGCAGGAAACGGAGAATCCAGACCTCTGTTCTCAATGAGCAAATGTTGCCGGTCATCGAAGCATATCATCCTCCTGTCGTGAGGGGCAATTCCGTAAAAATAAAATTCATCACACAGCTGCCCACCGCAGTTCCTTCATTTGCATTTTTTACCAATTATCCGGATGACATCAAAAGTCCTTACAGGAACTATTTAGAAAACAAGCTGAGAGAAAAATTCAATTTCAAGGGGGTTCCAGTACGGATATTTTTCAGGAAAAAATAGCTGGATGTTGGTTACCCTTTGCATGTTTTTCTGTGCCATCTATTTTATCGGCAATTAAAAAAGGGGTGACCAGAAAGCCACCCCATTGTATGTATATCCTAAACCCAATGCTAAAACTTATAATAGGCTGCCAACAGAAAACTAGAAGCTGATCCTTTGGCAGTTCCTGTTTTGGAGAAGAACACATTTGCTCCAGCCGACTCCAACCGCAGTTCAGGAACAATGGTGAATCCACCCAATTTGATGTTGCCGGAAATGGTATTGGCAAAAATACTGGCACCCGTTTTTGCAGCACCCAATGCGGCCAATTGATTTTTATCATTGAATATTTCAGACCTAAGGGTTATGCCAAATTTTTCAACCGGATCGAAGTTGAGGTATGTTGCAATGCCTGACCATGAAGCAGCATCACCATATACGTTGCGCGACTGCGTTTTGATGTTGCAGACCGTTCCATTCAGGCCAATATTGAACTTCTCACTGAGCTTGGCAGTCATCACAAGGTCAAACTGGTTTGTTTTGGCTGAATCAGATGGCCTTTGTCCCCCCACATAGTTCAGGTAAAACTTTACATCGTCAGAAATGGCTTGACTCAATTGGAAAAGCAATGCCTTTTTGTTTGGGTCTGGCGCGTTGCGGTAGTCCGTAGGGCTGGCAACACCAATCATCAGGCCTGTGGATCCAAAAGTAAAGTCAGACTTGACACCTGTGTGAAGAAACGGACCATATGAGAACATGTAAGACATGCTGTAATTCCTGTTTCCTACTGGATCAACCAATTCATATCCAACATGGGTTGCCCATGTTCCAGCAGTGAACTTCAGCCAGTCTGTGGCAGTATATGAAGCATACAATTGCTTTACACTGGCCATTAACCCTTTATCATTGTAGGCAAACTCTTTTGCCCTTTTGCCTACTCCAAGGTCAGCTGTGAATGAGAATTTTTTGGTGCTGTAATCAATCTTTGCAGATACCATGCCCAATGCAAGTTTCCCTGTACTGTTTGTGAAGCTGGTTCTGTTGTTGCCAGCATCTTTCGCGAAGTCTGACCTGAAATATCCATCCACAAAACCGCTGAAACTGAAATTTGATTTTTTGGAAGTTGCTGAATCTGTTTGTGCAATTGCATTGAAGCACAGGGTCATCGCCAAACCCATTACATAAAGTTTTCGTAACATTGTTGTGGTTTTTTGTTCAAGAAAGAGGGTATGGCAGAGGCGAATGTTCTAGACCAACACCGCCTTGCGCTGTACCCTTGTTGTTTAATGATGGTGATTTAGATCTTTTGTGGATTCCTGCCATATTTTTCATCATGTTGGGAAGCATCCAATCCCATTTCTTCCTCTTCTTCAGATACCCTGAGCGGCTGTATCAGGTTGATGAACTTGAAGATGATGAATGATACAACAAATGAATAGGTAACTGCAATTCCCATGGCTTTTAGCTGGGTGATGAAAAAATCAACATTGCCATAAAACAATCCGTCATTTCCAGCACCATTGACAGCCTTTGTAGCAAATACACCTGTCAAAACCATCCCTACAATTCCTCCAAGTCCGTGGCATGGAAAAACATCCAATGTATCGTCGAGCTTTGATTTTTGCTTGTAATGAACAGCAATATTTGAAATGATGGCAGAAACAGCACCGATGAAAATGCTTTGTGGGATGCCAACAAAACCTGCACCAGGGGTAATGGCTACCAAGCCAACCACTGCGCCAATACAGAATCCCATTACAGATGGCTTCTTTCCTTTCATTACGTCAAAGAACATCCAGGAGAGGCCTGCAGCTGCAGCAGCCGTATTGGTGGTCGCGAATGCAGAAACAGCTAAACCATTTGCTCCCAATGCAGATCCAGCGTTGAATCCGAACCATCCAAACCACAACAATCCAGTTCCAATCAACACATATGGCACATTTGCTGGAGGAATTTCTACACCTTCCATGTGTGCTTTTCTGCGCTTGAGTACCAATGCTCCAGCCAGTGCCGCGCATCCTGCTGAAATGTGAACGACCGTACCGCCTGCAAAATCCAACGCACCCATTTTGAAAAGAAACCCATCCGGATGCCAGCTCCAATGGGCGAGGGGAGCGTAAACAAATATGCTGAACAAAATGATGAAAAGAATATAGGAAGTGAATTTTACCCTTTCAGCCAATGCACCTACTACCAATCCGGGTGTGATGATGGCGAACATCAGCTGAAAAAGTGCAAAAAGGGATTTCGGTATTGTCGGTGCCAATCCCCAAGGAGCTGCATTGGCAACATCCTTGAAAAAGAAGTTGGTCATCGGGTTACCGATGAAACCACCAACAGAATCACCAAAACAGAGGCTGTAACCAAAGGTTATCCAAATTACCGTAACAACGCCTGCAGCAACAGTGCTTTTGATCATTGTTGAAATCACATTCTTTCTGTGCACCATGCCTCCGTAAAAGAAAGCAAGTCCGGGTGTCATCAAGAAGACCAATGCAGTTGCAATCAAAATCCAGGTGATATCCGCACCATTGTAAACGCCTTCTTTGTCCTCAAAATTCGGTAGGACAGGAACAAAAATTGCGGCAATTGCGATGACAGCCAATACCAAAAATGGAAGCTTGTCTCTGAGTAGTTTTGGGTTCATTTTTGAATAATTTTGGTTATGAAAGCTTTTCTTTCATCAAAACTATAAAATAAACTCAAAAAAACAAATAATAATATACATATAAATAAATATAATATGATATAAAAATATCATAAAATATTGTAAATCAATATATAAATCAATTAAAAGTAAAAAAATAGATTAAAAATAAAATTAAATTATATAAATATATATAAATATATAATATGTAAGTGTCTGATAAAAAAAAGGGACCTACTTGCACAGGTCCCTTTTTTAGACAATGATATGAATTGTTATACCATGAGGCTGCTGTCTTTGGATTCCAAAAAGGAAATACCCATTAGAAACTGATCCACTTTTCTGGCGCATTCTCTTCCTTCGCTGATTGCCCATACCACAAGTGATTGGCCCCTTCGCATGTCTCCGCATACAAATGTTTTGGCAACGTTGGTTTTGAACTCTTTTTCTGTGGCCATTACATTGCCTCTTTCGTCCAATGCGATGTCCAAAGACTCCAGCATGCCCTCTTTTTGGGGAGCAACAAAGCCCATGGCAAGCAATGCCAGCTCACAGGGTATGGTTTTTTCCGATCCTGGTTTTTCAACAAATTTACTTGGCCTTCCGTCTTCTGATTTCCATTCCAGCTCAACTGTTTTGAGCGCTTTCAGCTGTCCTTTGTCATCCCCAATGAATGCTTTGGTAGCAATTGCCCATTGCCTTTCACAGCCTTCTTCGTGAGAAGAGGTGGTTTTCATTACCATTGGATAAGTTGGCCATGGCATGATGGCGGTTCTGCTTTCAGGTGGTTTTGGCATGAGTTCAAACTGGGTAATGCTTGCGGCTCCTTGTCGGTTTGAAGTGCCAACACAATCACTACCGGTATCTCCTCCGCCAATCACGACGACATTTTTTCCTTTGGCAGTTATCAGGTGGTCAAGAATATTGCTCTCGATATGTTTTTGGGCAAGCGGATCGCTGCCAGAAACCATTTTGTTTTGCTGCTTTAGGAAATGCATGGCATAATGTACCCCATTCAATTCCCTTCCTGGGATGGCAAGGTCCCGTGGGATCGTGGATCCCCCGGCCAATACAATGGCATTGTATTCCCTGTTCAAGTCATTCATTGCCACATTTACACCCACGTTGGCATTGCATCTGAATTCAATGCCCTCTTCTTCCATGATGGCGATTCTCCTGTCAATGATATTTTTTTCCAATTTAAAATCTGGAATTCCATAGCGCAGCAATCCACCGGGTTTTTCATCTCGCTCGAAAACGACAACATGGTGTCCTGCCTGGTTCAGTTGTGCCGCTGCAGCGAGCCCAGCTGGTCCGCTACCAATAACGGCAACCTTTTTTCCACTGCGCAAAACGGGCACCCTTGGCTTGACATAGCCTTTTTCAAACGCAATTTCAATGATGTGCTTTTCAATTTCCTCAATGCTAACCGGGGGTTGGTTGATGCCGAGAACGCAGGAGCTTTCACAAGGTGCAGGACAAATTCTTCCGGTGAACTCAGGAAAGTTGTTTGTTGAGCTGAGGATTTCGTAAGCCTCTTGCCAGCTTTCTCTGTAAACAGCATCATTGAATTCTGGAATGATGTTGCCCAGCGGACAGCCACTGTGGCAAAAGGGCACTCCACAATTCATGCACCGGGCTGCCTGTTTGTTCAATTCTGCAGGTTCAAATGGCTTCACAAATTCATTGAAGTGCTGGACCCTCTCTGCTGCATCTATCTTTGAAGGACTGACCCTTGTAAATTCCAAAAATCCTGTAGGTTTTCCCATAGCGTAGATTATTTGATGATTGCCTTTTTCCCGCTTTTTTTCATTTCCATTGCTTTCTTGTAATCACGCGGATATACTTTGATGAAATGTTGTTTCTGGTTCTCTATATCACTCAAAATGAATTTTGCAACACTGCTTCCGGTTGCAAGAGCATGCTCATTCAACAAAGATTTCAACGTCTCCATGTCATCATCTTCCATGGGTTCGAGGTCCACCATTTCCATGTTGCAGTTTTCGCTGAATTTTCCCGAGATGTCATATATATAGGCCAAACCTCCACTCATTCCTGCTGCAAAGTTTCTTCCGGTTGCACCCAATACAACAACCGTTCCTCCAGTCATGTACTCACAACCATGGTCGCCCAATCCTTCCACAACTGCCGTGGCACCTGAATTTCGCACTGCAAAACGTTCTCCCGCTTTACCCCTGATGAATGATTTGCCTGATGTAGCGCCATAGAACGCTACATTTCCAATCAGGATGTTTTCCTCCGCTACAAATCCTGACTCCTTGTGCGGGTAAACGACCATGCTTGCTCCACTCAATCCTTTCCCAAAATAGTCGTTGGCATCACCTTCAAGTTCCAATGTGACACCAGCAGTGTTGAAGGCCCCGAAACTTTGTCCTGCAGTGCCTTTGAATTTTAACCGTATGGTATCCTCCGGAAGGCCTTTAGCGCCGTATCTTTTGGTGATCTCGTTGCTGAGCATGGTACCTGTGGTACGGTCAGTATTTTTTATGGGAGATTCAATCACCACTTTTTCTTGTCTTTCAAGCGCCGGAGCAGCTTTTTCCATCAGGCTCCAATCCAGTACACCGGCAATCCCGTGGTCTTGTTCCTCCTGCTTGTACAATCCAGTTGATGCTTCAGCAGGTTCCTTGTATAAAATGGGAGAGAGGTCGAGTTTGCTGTATTTCCAGTGTTGAATGCCTTCCCTGATCTTCAATACATCCGATTGGCCTACCATTTCTTCAATGGTCCTGTATCCCAATTCTGCCATGATTTCCCTCAATTCCCGGGTAAGGAACTGTATGAAATTGACAACGTATTCTGCTGCACCATTGAACCTTTTTCTGAGCTCAGGATCTTGAGTGGCAACGCCCACGGGGCAGGTATTGAGGTGACACTTGCGCATCATGATACAGCCTTCCACCACCAATGCTGCGGTGGCAACACCCCATTCCTCAGCGCCCAGCAATGTGGCGATGGCAATGTCCCTGCCGGTTTTCAATTGTCCGTCAGCCTGCACAACGACCCTGCTCCGCAGCTTGTTTTTTACCAGTGTTTGGTGGGCCTCCGCCAATCCCAATTCCCATGGCAAACCCGCATGTTTGATGGAGCTTACCGGTGAAGCGCCTGTTCCACCATCGTTTCCAGAAATCAATACCACGTCTGCCTTTGCCTTTGCTACACCTGCTGCGATTGTACCCACACCTGCTTTTGAAACCAGCTTTACACTGATCCTTGCTTTTCTGTTGGCATTCTTCAGGTCAAAAATCAATTGCGCAAGGTCTTCAATAGAATAAATATCGTGGTGCGGTGGTGGAGAAATCAACCCAACGCCAGGCGTTGAATGGCGAACCCTTCCAATCCAATCATCCACTTTGTGCCCCGGCAATTGACCGCCTTCCCCAGGTTTGGCACCCTGCGCCATTTTTATCTGTAATTCATCCGCCTCCGTAAGGTATTGGCTGGTAACGCCGAACCTTGCAGATGCTACCTGTTTGATAGAAGAACGCATTGAATCGCCATTCGGCAGTGGGTTGTACCTGATTTCGTCTTCCCCGCCTTCTCCAGTATTGCTTTTTCCACCCAACCTGTTCATGGCAATGGCCAACGTAGTGTGGGCTTCCCAAGAGATGGAACCAAAAGACATGGCGCCAGTGGCAAATCTTTTATAGAGGCTCTCTGCTGGTTCCACTTCATCGATAGAAATAGAGGGCCGGAGCGGATTGAATTCAAAAAGGCTTCTTAGGGTGCATGCTTTTTCACTTTGGTCATTGACCAGTTTTGAGTATTTTTTAAAAATGCCGTAGTCGCCAATGCGTGTTGAATGTTGAAGCAGGTGAATGGTTTGGGGATTGAAAAGGTGAAATTCGCCTTTTCTTTTCCATTGGTAAACCCCGCCAACAGGCAAACGGTCTACCGGAATGCTTTTTTTGCTGAATGCGAGTGCATGTTTTGCCAAAGCTTCCCTTGCGATTTCATCCAGTCCCATCCCTTCAATCCTGGAAACGGCACCTGTAAAGCATTTGTCAACGACTTCCTTGTTGAGTCCGATGATCTCAAATATTTGTGCACCCTGATAGGATTGCAAAGTCGAAATGCCCATTTTGGAGAACACTTTGAGCAATCCTTCATTGACAGCCTTGATGTAATTTTTCTTGAGCAGTTCCGGATCCATGTCTGTGTCAATCTTTCCATGCAAGCGCATGTCGCGGATGGATGACAATGCCAGATAGGGGTTGATGGCGGTTGCGCCAAATCCAATCAGGCAGGCGAAATGGTGAACTTCCCAAACGTCTCCAGCTTCAACGATGATGCCTACTTTTCCCCTGTAACCTTTGCGGATCAGGTGATGGTGAATCGCTGCAGTAGAGAGCAGAGAGGGGATAGGGGCATGATCGGAATCGATCGCCCTGTCTTGTAAGACCAGTACTTCAAATCCATCTTCTACTGCATCAACTGCGTAGCGGCAAATCCTGTCCAATGCTTTTTTCAAGGTGCCAGGTGTGCCATCGGCACGGAAATAGCATTGCAGGGTTTTGGCCTGAAAGATACCGGTATCTATGCTCCTGATTTTTTCGAGGTCCTTGTTCGTTAAAACCGGGTGTTTTAGGGCTACCGTATGGCAGCTCAGCGGATCTTCTATCAGCATGTTTCCGTTGTTTCCAACAAAAGAAGCCAGCGACATTACCAATCTTTCCCTGATGGGATCAATTGGCGGATTGGTTACCTGTGCAAACAATTGTTTGAAATAGCTGCTGAGGTGTTGAGGCTGCTCGCTCAAGATTGCCAATGGAACATCAGTTCCCATGGATCCAATGGGCTCCTTGCCATCAAGCGCCATGGGAGCAATGATGTTGTCAAGGTCCTCAGAACTGTAGCCAAAGGCTTTTTGGTATTTGAACACTTGTTCATGCTCCAGATGGGTGAACATGACCCTTGGTTCTGGAAGTTCATTTACCCTGATTTTGTATTTGTTGAGCCAATCGCCATAGGGCTTTTGGCTGCAAATGTTGTTTTTTACCTCATCATCACTGATGATTCTTCCTTCTTCTATGTCCACGATGAACATTTTTCCTGGCTGCAGCCTTCCATTTTCAATGATCAGTGATGGGTCCACTGGAAGTGCTCCCGTTTCAGAAGCCATGATGACCCTGTCGTCAGATGTAACACAGTACCTAGAAGGCCTGAGTCCATTCCTGTCCAGGGTAGCACCAATCATCCTTCCGTCGGTAAATGAAATGGATGCTGGCCCATCCCATGGCTCCATGACGGAAGCATGGAATTCATAAAAGGCCTTTTTCAGGGGATCCATGCTTTCATTTCCATCCCAGGCTTCTGGAATCAGCATCATCATCACCTGGGGCAAGGACCTGCCCGTCATGGTCAAGAGTTCCATCATGTTGTCAAGGCTGGCCGAATCGCTTTGGCTGCCTGATATCAATGGCAACAACATGTCCATTTCCTCTTTGGAAAAATAAGGGGATGTATATCCTTTTTCGTTCGTTTTGATCCAGTTCAGGTTGCCCTGAAGGGTGTTGATCTCACCGTTGTGCGCAATGAAGCGAAACGGTTGTGCAAGTTTCCAGGACGGAAAGGTATTGGTGGCAAAGCGGGAATGAACCAGTCCGAGCGCGCTGACCACTTTTCTGTTGCTGAGGTCAGGATAGTAGGATCTGACCTGTTTGCTGGTCAGCTGACCTTTGTATACAATTACTTTATAAGAAAGGGATGCGATATAAAATCCAATCGGATCCTTTTTTACGGTATTGTTGATGAGATGGCTGGAATAATTCCTCAACACGAACAGTTTTCTTTCAAAAGCCATCGGGTCTGTGATATGGTCGGGGCAGGCAACAAATACCTGTTCAATTTCAGGTTCCACGGAACGCGCTGTCAGGCCAATTTCTGTAGGATTTACCGGAACTTTTCTCCAGGCAAGCACCTCAAGACCCAGTTCCTCAGCGGTTCTGCTGAAAATATCCCTGCATTCCTCACGCAGCCTTATTTCCCTTGGAAAGAAGACAGATCCAACACCATAACGGCCAAATGCGGGAAGGTGTACTCCCATTTTCAGGCACTCATCAAAAAAGAATGCATGGGGCGTTTGGATCAGGATCCCCGCACCATCTCCAGTATTGCTTTCGCATCCACAGGCGCCCCTGTGTTCCATGTTTTCAAGAATGGTCAGGGCATCCGAAACCACCTGGTGGTTTTTGTTTCCCTTGATGTTGGCAACAAAGCCAATACCACATGCATCTCTCTCAAATTCAGGACGGTATAATCCCCGGTTTCTTGACATAAGAAAGGAGTTTTTGAATAAAATCTATTGAATAGACTTTTTGGGTAAATAAAATCTAAAGCAGGGGCAAGCAGTCGTTTAAATTTACGACAAGTCAGTCATTTATACGATCAAATGACGAAAAAAAATCAAAAATATTAGGGTCTATGGCTATTCGGCATAGCTGCTCACGGGTTCGCAGGTACATATAAGGTTCCTGTCCCCGAAAGTATTGTTTACCCTTGCAATGCTTGGCCAGAATTTGTTGGTCCAGATCCTCGCCGCAGGAAATGCCGCTTTCTCCCTTGTATACGGCCTGTTCCACTCATTTCCACAGACATTGGCCTGTGTATGTGGGGCCCTTTTCAGCACATTGTCTTTTTTGTCTGCACTGCCTTCTTCAATTTCACGGATTTCATTTCTGATGGAAATCATTGCATCACAAAACCTGTCAAGCTCGGCCTTGTCTTCACTTTCTGTGGGTTCAATCATGACCGTACCTGGTACCGGGAAACTGAGCGTTGGGGCATGAAACCCATAGTCCATCAATCTTTTGGCAAGATCTTCTGCCTCAATCTCTGCAGATTTCTTGAAGGGCCTCAGGTCAACGATGAATTCGTGTGCGCAGGTTCCATTTTTACCCAGGTACAAAATGTCATAATGACCCATCAGCCTGGCTTTCATGTAGTTGGCATTGAGGATTGCATATGCGGTAGCATCTTTTAGTCCGTTTCCGCCCAACATCCTGATGTAGCCATAGCTGATCAAAAGGATGCTGGCACTTCCGAATGGCGCCCCACTTACTGCTGTATTTCCTTTTGATATGTCCAATTTTGATGCAGTGGTTTGGGTATGTCCTGGCAAGAATGGTGCCAAATGGGCCTTTACACAAATTGGCCCCATGCCGGGTCCGCCACCACCGTGCGGGATGGCAAATGTTTTGTGGAGGTTCAAATGACAAACATCTGCGCCGATCAGGCCAGGTGCGGTGAGCCCCACCTGGGCATTCATGTTGGCGCCATCCATGTAGACCTGTCCTCCATGTCCATGGATGATGGACGTAATGTCCTTTACAGTTTCTTCATACACCCCATAGGTGCTGGGGTAGGTGATCATGATCCCCGCCAGGTTTTCACTGTGGAGCATTGCTTTTTCTTTGAGGTCATCAACATCGATGTATCCGTTTTCCAGTGCCTTGACTACAACCACTTTCATGCCTGCCATCACAGCAGAAGCCGGATTGGTGCCATGTGCCGAAATCGGGATCAGCATGACATTGCGGTGGTGGTCGTTCCTGGACAAGTGATAGCCTCTGATGGCAAGCAGTCCTGCGTATTCTCCTTGGGCTCCACTGTTCGGTTGTAGGCTGCAGGCATCGAATCCGGTAACTTCACAAAGGTATTTTGAAAGTTCGTCCAGCATGAACTGGTAGCCTTTGGTTTGCGAGGAAGGTGCAAATGGGTGAATTTGTCCCCAGCATGCCCAGCTCAAAGGAATCATTTCAGTTGCAGCATTCAGTTTCATGGTGCAGCTGCCTAAAGAAATCATAGAGGTATTCAGCGATAAGTCCTTGTTTTCCAAGAACTTGATATACCTCATCATTTTACTTTCACTGTGATGGCTGTTGAAAACAGGGTGTTGCAAAAAGGCGGATGTTCGAACCAGGCTTTCCGGAATATTGGTCAACCCATTCGATTCTGCCATTTCAAATGCTGCTTTTCCTTCCGGATCAAAACAGGAGAGCATTGAACGCACAGTGCCGGAATTGCTGGTTTCATCAAAGCTGATGCCCACCAGTGATGGGCTGATCAGCCGCAGGTTGATGTTTTTCTGCTCAGCCAATGAAACAATTGCAGCCGCATTGGGGGTTGTCACAGCCAATGTGTCAAAGTAGCGGGAGGAAGCCAGCTGGAAACCGAGTTTGTTCAATGTGCTGGCTGCAGCATTCGCGAACATGCTTGTTCTGGTGGCAATGTTTTTCAGCCCTTCAGGACCATGGTAGACGGCATACATTGCCGCCATGTTGGCCAGAAGTGCCTGTGCTGTACATATGTTGGAGGTGGCTTTTTCTCTTTTGATGTGCTGCTCACGGGTTTGAAGCGCCATGCGCAATGCCCGGTTACCGTCAGCATCTATGCTGACCCCGATGATTCTTCCGGGAATGCTGCGCTTGAATTCGTCCTTTGTGGCAAAGAAGGCTGCATGTGGTCCTCCGTATCCCAATGGGACACCAAAGCGTTGGGCTGAACCGCAGGCGGCATCAGCTCCCAGTTCACCGGGAGGCGTGATCAGGGTTAGTGCCAGCAGGTCAGTCGTCATCACAACGTATCCTCCAACTTCATGCACATGGTCAATAAAGCCCTTGTAGTCATTCAATGCCCCAAGGTTGTTGGGGTATTGAACCAGTGCTCCAAAATATGAATTATCTAATGTGGAAGATGAGAAATCTCCAGTAACTAATTCAATTCCAATTGGTAAGGCTCTCGTAATTAACAAATCAATTGTTTGCGGAAAACAGTTTTGATCCACAAAAAACTTGGGACGATCAATGTTGTCCTGTTTGTTGAGGGCGTTGAAAAACATGGTCATCGCTTCGGCTGCAGCAGTGGATTCATCCAACAATGATGCGTTGGCAATGGGCAACCCGGTCAAATCTGACACCATGGTCTGGAAATTGAGAAGGCTTTCCAATCGACCTTGTGCAATTTCTGCCTGGTATGGGGTGTATTGGGTGTACCAACCTGGATTTTCAAAAATATTTCTCAGGATAACACTTGGGGTATGGGTTCCATAATATCCTTGGCCAATGAAGTTGTTGGCAACAATGTTGGTCTCACCGATTGAACGGATGTGAGCAAGATAATCTGCCTCGCTCATTGCAGCAGGCACATCCAGGGAATTGTGGTTGACAATATTGGGCGGTACTGTCTTCTCCACCAAAGCATCCAGGCTGGCTTCGCCAATGGTTTTGAGCATTTCTTTTTCTTCAATTGCGGAAGGTCCGATATGCCTGCCCCTGAATTCATTTGCCTGCTGTGATAAAAGGTTCATGGAAGTTTCTTTGATCGTTAGGAATGCTGCATGTTGATCGATACAGTAACGGGTGCAAATTTAATCAGAAGGTGCCAGTATACAGTTACTTTGTGTACTGAAAATCAGGAATGTGGATTAAATGGTGAAACAGTAGTTTGGCGTTCTTTTTGGATTTAATTTTGGGAGATGGGAGATGGACTTTTGATCAATTGGGAAAAGCGTTCTGCTGAGCATGCAAAAGCCTACAAGGCTTTTCTGCAAAGGGTCAACAAGAACACTGCACTGAAGCTGTTACCGGCATTGAGTGAGGAGGCCTATGCGCAGGTTGATTGTCTGGCATGTGCAAACTGCTGCAAAAATTATTCTCCCCGTTTTAAAACGCCTGACATCAAGCGCATCAGCAAGGTGTTGGGTATGAAGGAAGGGGTTTTTATTGAGCGCTATCTCAACATCGACGCTGATGGGGATTATGTACTGCAATCCACACCATGTCCCTTTCTAGGGGCAGACAATTGCTGTTCCATTTATGAGGACAGGCCTTCCGATTGCAGGCGTTTTCCTTATACTGATGAAGATGTCTTTGTCAAGCGCCAAGCCATAACACTGAAAAACACCTCTTTTTGTCCTATTGCCCATGTGGTGATCGAAAGATTGATGGAAGCGTCAAAGTAAGTCAATACTTGATTTTTCTGATGGTTGGAATTTTGAACCAGGTATAAACAACGATTCCCAATGTCATCATTCCCCCAAATACAACCGATGGCACCACGCCCATCAGCCTTGATGCAAATCCACTTTCAAATGCACCGAGTTCATTCGAGGAGATGACGAAAATGCTGTTCAACGCAGATACACGTCCCTTCATTTCTTCTGGCGTTTTGGTTTGAAGGATGGTGGACCTCACGATCATGCTGATGCCATCCAACAATCCGGAAACCAAGAGTGCGGCAAAAGAAATCCAAAACATGTTGGAAAGCCCAAATACAACCATGGTCATTCCAAATCCTGCCACGCAGAGCAGCATGGTCCTGCCCTGGTCTTTTTTCATCGGTATGAAATTGATGACCATCATCACAGCAATGGCACCAATGCCTGGGGCTGATCGCAGGATTCCCAACCCTTCTGCACCTGTTTTCAGGATCACTTCTGAAAAATAGGGCAGCAATGCAGTTGCCCCTCCGAAAAAAACGGCAAAAAGATCCAGGCTCAGCACCCCAAGAATTTCTTTGGTTTTCCAAACGAACCGGAATCCTTCCCGGATGCTTTTCAGCATGGGTTCACGGGATACCGTGAATTGGGGTGGTTTTGGTGAGATGAAGAAAAGTACAACAACGGATAGCGCAAGCAGGAGTACCATTAGGGAGAATGTAAAGGTGATTCCCTGTGCCCCATAAAGGATTCCCCCAATGGCAGGGCCGCCTACCCCCGCAATTTGCCATGTGCTCATGTGCCAGCTGACGGCGTTGGGCATTTCCTTTTTTGGTACTAGACTGCTGACCAGGGCAAATGAGGTTGGGCCACTGAACGCCCTTGCAATTCCGGTACAAAATGCAATGGAATATATACAAACAAGGATAAAGGTTTGACTGAACAGGCTTGATGCATGTTTGCTGGTGATAAATGTGAAAAGTATGGTGAGCAACAGGTTGCCTGCAATACTCAGGTGAAGCAGTTTTTTCTTGTCTGTCCTGTCAATGATATATCCGGAGTATATCGCCATGATGACGGCAGGAACAAATTCAACCAATCCAATCAAACCAATGCTGAATGGATCCTTGGTAATTTCAAAGACCTTCCAGCTGATCAGGGTGGCCTGCATGGTCAATACCATGATGAAGAGAAACCGGGCCATGATGTATAACCTGAATTCCGGATAGCGCAGGGCCGCAAAACTATGGTGCTTCAGCAGTTTCAGCATCGTTGTAATTTTTGTTTTGGATGGAACTGCATCAGGGCAGGGAAATAAAATGTTGCCCATCCTCATAGTCCTTGTCCAATGCCTGAATGATGGTGTCCAGGTGTTTGGGATTGTCGATGAAATCCGCATTGCTGGCATCCACAAACAGTGTTTTCATGTTGTGCTGTTTGATATAATGCGTATAGGTTTGTTGAATGTTGTACAGGTAATCGTTCTGGATGTTTTGCTCATATGACCTGTTTCTTTTTTTGATATTTTCTTGCAATTTGCTGACCGGTGAATGAAGATAGATAAGCAATTCGGGCTGTATCATCTGATGGTGCATGATGTCGAAAAGCCTTTGGTAGAGCCTGAATTCATCATCAGGCAGGTTGATTTTTGCGAAGAGCAGGCATTTGGTAAAAAGATAATCTGAAATGGTCATTGTTTGAAAAAGGTCTTGCTGGCCAACCAGGTCTTTTTGTTGTTTGTATCTTTCGGCCATGAAGAAGAGTTCTACCGAAAAGGCATATTGAGCCGGATTGTCGTAAAACTTCGCCAAAAATGGGTTGTCGGCAAATTCTTCCAGGATCAGCCTTGCATTCAGGTGCTCTGCAAGCAGTTTGGCCAGTGTTGTTTTTCCCGCCCCGATATTTCCCTCTATGGTGATGAAATTGTATTTCATGGATTGTTTTGTTCAAACCCGATGGTTCAGCATGTCTTTTTTGGGTCTTTGATAATATAGGACCTTACTTCCAATTGGTCAGGGCATTCTTCCAGCAACTGGCGTACTGTTTTTTTTGAAACGGGATCAACTTTGTTGCTGTTCAATTCAACAAGGGGCACCAGTGCAAACTTTCGCAGGTAAATCCTGGGATGCGGAACCTTTAGCTCTGGCAAATCAACTGTTTCATCCTCATAATAGAGGATGTCGATGTCAATGTTTCTCTCCCCATTCCGTTCCATCCTTGTTCTTCCCATGGCCTGTTCTATGTCAAGTATGGCAGACATGAGGCTGCTGGCGGAAAGGTTGCTCTGGATGACCAATACCTGGTTCAGGAAAGCCGGCTGGTCCTCTTTTCCCCAGGCATCTGTTTCATAAATGGACGAAGATTTGATCAACCGGCCACAATGGGTATTGATTTGTCTGGTGGCCTCCCTTAAAAAAAAAGAACGGTCTCCAATATTACCACCTATCAATAAATACACTTCTTTCATAAATAGATCCCGCGTTGGCGGGTAAAGTTCTTTAATTTCGCTTTCTAAATTCATTTGCAGTGAAAAGTTTTTTTAAAAGTTTTTTTGCGTCACTGTTGGCCCTGATCCTTTTTTTCGGGTTGATTTTCCTGTTGTTCTTTGGTATAGCAGGCGCATTCCTTGCTTCAGAAAAAGTTACGGTTGAGGGAAAATCGGTGTTGGTGATAGACCTTTCAAAAGAGTTGAAAGACCGGATCATTGAAGATCCAATTGCTGAAATCACCGGGGAAGACAACCAGCCCGACCTGAATACTGCTGTCAAGTTGATTGAAAATGCAGCCAAGGATTCTTCTGTCAGGGGCATATATATTCTGGCAAAGGACAATGCCAATGGCTTTGCTGCCTCATCAGAATTGCGTAAGGCACTGCAATCCTTCAGGATGTCCAAGAAGTTCATCGTTGGATATGGAGATTATATTTCACAAAAGGCATACTATGTAGCAAGTGTGGCAGACCGTGTTTTTTGCCATCCCAAAGGCATGTTTGAATGGCAGGGAATGTCTGTTGAATATGTATTTTTCAAAAGTATGATCGACAAACTGGAAATCAAGCCTCAGATTTTCTATGCAGGTAAATTCAAAAGTGCTACTGAACCTTTCCGGGCTACTTCCATGACCGATGCCAACAGGGAACAAACAGGGGTTTGGTTGAACGACATCTATGGCGAAATGGTCAACAGTGTAGCGGTTTCCAGGAACAAGAATAGGGATTCCCTAAAGGCTTACGCCAATCAATTTTTATTGGACAGGCCTGAAAAAGCTGTCACAGCCGGATTGTTGGATGGGTTGAAATACGACGATCAGGTGAGAAGCGAGATCAGGGCAAGGTTGAAAATTGATGCAAACGAAAAAATAAATTTCATCAGCCTGGCCAAATATTCAAAGGCAGTGAATGTGGGCGGAGCCTATTCAAAAGACAAGATTGCCATCGTGTTGGCTGAAGGGGACATTGTATATGGCAAAGGATCTCCAGACCAGATAGGCTCGGATGAATACTTGGCGTTGCTCAGAAAAATACGCGCAGACAAATCCATCAAAGCCTTGGTCTTGCGTGTAAATTCTCCTGGAGGCAGCAGCCTCGCCAGTGAAATCATATGGCGTGAACTTGAGCTCATCAAAAAAGAGGGTAAAAAGATTGTTGTATCAATGGGCAATGTCGCTGCGAGTGGAGGTTATTATATTGCCTGCAATGCAGATAAAATATTGGTTCAGCCCAATACCATCACCGGTTCTATAGGGGTGTTTTCAATTGTTCCCGATTTCTCCACCTTCATGAACAACAAATTGGGTATTACATTTGACCGTGTCAAAACAGGAGAATATGCAGACCTGCCCAGTGTTACTCGGGCAATGACAGAAGGTGAGAAGCGGTTTATTCAAGCACAGGTAGACCAAATATACCTTGATTTTAAAACGCGGGTTGCAGACGGGCGAAAGCGGGATATTGGTTATATCGACAGCATTGCTCAAGGCCGGGTATGGACAGGTAGCCGCGCCATAACATTGGGATTGGCAGACAGGGTAGGTGGCCTGGAAGAGGCCATAGCGGAAGCTGCGAAGATGGCCGGTATCAAGGAATTCAAAGTCAGAAAATATCCTGAGCCAAAGTCATTGCTCGAATACCTTATGGAAAAAGGCAGTACCGATTTTGCGGCATCAACCCTACAAAAGGAGCTGGGCGACGAAGAATATCAACTCTTGAAGCGCATCAGGGCAATGAAACAGGAAAAGGGTGAAATCAAAACCCAACTTCCATTTGAGTTCATCATCAAGTGAACTTCATCTCCATTAAAACAGCTGAAAAAGACAACATGAATCATTCCTCAGGAGAGTACAATCAGTTTAGGGCCATGCTCGCCATAGCAAAGGCCAGTCTCAGGTCAATTTTCAGGAGCCCGTCTGCTGTGATTTTCAGTTTTCTTTTCCCCATTATTTTTATCCTTGTTTTTGGTTTCCTCAGTTCTACCACTCCTGTAATCAGGATTACTTTTGATCCCGCCTCATCAAATGAAAATGAATTGTACGCCAAACTGGTTGAAAAATCAAACCTCAAAATCATCAGCCAACCTTTGCTGACTTCAAGGCAGGAGCTTGAAAAGGGACATATTACTGCCATCATCAACATACGGGCAATCAACCCCAGCGCTTATCCCAAGTATGCGGTTGAAATTACCACATCAACTGCTGCTGCAGACCGAATAGGCTTGTTGCAATCCATTGTTCAACAAGCCATTGCTGAATTGGATCTCGTTAACTTCCCCCAACGTCCAAGTTATGCTTACATGCAAAAAGAGACCTTGCCCGGACGAGAATACCGCACCATTGATTTTATCTTGCCAGGACAACTTGGTTTCTCTCTGTTGAGTGCAGGTGTCTTTGGCGTTGCGTTCATTTTTTTTAACCTGCGTCAAACATTGGTGCTCAAAAGATTTTTTGCAACACCCATCAAGCGAACCTATATAGTTTTTGGAGAGGGTTTGGGACGGATTGCTTTTCAGATGATCACAGCCGTGGTCATTTTGTCCATAGGTCATTTTGCATTCAAGTTCACATTGGTGAATGGGATGATCACCTTTGTTGAATTGCTTGTGCTCAGTTTGATTGGCCTCATTGTATTCATGGGTTTTGGATTCATTGTGAGTGGATTGGCCAGCAGCGAAAGCACGATCCCCCCCTTTGCCAACCTTGTTACATTGCCGCAATTCCTCTTGGCGGGCACATTTTTTCCTGTAGAGAATTTTCCTGCTTGGCTTCAACCGCTTTGCAAAATACTTCCGCTGACACACCTCAACCAGGCCATGCGCAACGTTGCTTTTGAAGGAGCTCATTTGAACGATTGTTGGCCCCAGTTGCAGTACCTGCTCATATGGGGTATTGTGGTTTACGCTGCTGCAATCAAAGTATTCAAATGGGAATAGGCATCCTTTGATGCTTGTTCAATCGGGTAATTGTTCAGTTATTGTATCCTCATTTTTTTTCAGCAGCAGGAGATTCCTTTGCATGCCTTCCCACTTCGTTCTCTTGATGGGAGAGTCCTTGAACAAGCGGTTGAACGTTGTTTTATCCATAGCAAGCCAATCGTTGATGGAAAAAGTCAAGACTTCATCCATGGGATTCAACTCAGTATGCTGATGGGCCTGGCTAAAACGGTTCCAAGGGCAGACGTCCTGGCATATGTCGCATCCAAAGACCCAGTCTTCAGTGCTTCCCTTCAAGGATGCGGGAAGTGTGGAAGATTTCAATTCAATGGTAAAGTACGAGATGCATTGCGATGCATTCAATTCCTTGTTGGGAAGAATTGCATCGGTCGGGCATGCATCGATGCACTTGTTGCAGGATCCGCAAAAATCCTGTTGGTAAGGAAGGTCCGGCTTCAACTCCAGGTCTGTGATCAGTGTGGCCAGAAAAAAAAATGAACCCTTTTTTTTATTGATCAGGTTTCCGTTTTTTCCAATCCAACCCAAACCACTTCGATGGGCCCAACTCCTTTCCAGAACCGGTGCTGAATCTACAAATCCGCGTCCTTCAACCTGTCCCAGCTTTTCCCTGATGTTGAAAAGGAAGGCATGCAGTTTTTCCCTGATGACAAGATGATAATCCTTGCCATATGCATATTTTGCAATCATGGGGGTACCCGGATCCTGTTGTTTGTCGGGGAAATAGTTGAACAGGAGGGTAATCACAGATTTGGCTCCAGGTACAAGTTTGGATGGGTCAATCCTCATGTCAAAGTGATTCTCCAGGTATTGCATCTCTCCATGCAATCCCTTGTTCAGCCAGGATTCCAGCCTGCGGGCATCCTCATCCAACGGCATTGCTTTTGCTATGCCGCAATCATCAAACCCAAGTTGTCCTGCAATGGCCTTGATGGTGAAAGATCGATCACTGAGCGAATTGAGGGATGGAGTCATTGCCTGTCCAAAGCTGCATCTGCAGCATCCTTTATTTGAAGAAAAAGTTCAGATTTCTGGTTTTCATCCATGTCCTTTGCAAAAACAATTCCGACCAGGTTTCTCTTGGTATCCATCCATGGCCAGGTACCCAACATGCCGGGACAGGAAAATACAATCCCATTTCCATCCCCATCCTGTTCCTGGACCCAATTGCCCAATGCATACTTGAAGCCCTTGGCCAACGCTGGACTGTATCGAAGCTTGGCCTCCGGCAGTTGGATGGTAAGCATTTCCTGAACTGATTTTTCGCTGAGAACCCTTTTGTTGTTGAAGATACCCTTGTTCAAGAGCATTTGCATGAAGTTGAGGTAGTCAAAAGCTGAACAGGTTGCGCCAACAGAGGGGTTGGGAGCATTTCCGCTTTCATTGTAGAAGCTGGCTGTCCTCATGCCGATTGGACGAAACAATTTTTCTGTGATGACCCTGTCAAAAGTTTTCTTGGTAACAACCTCAACAATCCGGCCTGCAATATTGATGCCTATTCCGCCATAGGCAAAAGCTTCGCCAGGATTGTCCACAATCAGTTTTTTTGTTGCAAAGCTGTTGACCTCTTCCTCAAGACTTGCAAATTTATTTTTTTGTGCGATTTTCATGATCCCAACAGGGTCGATATCAAGTCCGGTTGTGTGAGAGAGGCAATGCCTGATGGTGATGTAACCCTTCATGTATTTTGAGAAGATGGGAATGTATTTTGTAACAGGATCATCCAGGCTGATCTTGCCTTCATCCACCAGGATCATGACCAATGCAGTGGTCAGCCATTTGCTTGAACTTGCTATCGGTGCAGGCGTTTTCAATTTGAATTCTTCAGATTCCTTCAGGAATATGTTTTTTCCCGCTTTTTGAACAACCACAACATATTCCTTGCCCAATGTTTTCTCATTGCGTTTTATTATTGCATTCAAAGCGCTAAAGTCAGTTTGGGCGGAGGTACACTGCAAGAATAGCATGAAAGTCACAGCCAGACTGCATTTGCGACATGTTTCAACGAAAAAAGCTGTCATTTTTACCTGTTTTTTGTTGTGGAGTGTGATTTGTCTTGAACAATAAAATCCTAGAGCATGAATTTAAACAACTTTACCATACAAGCATCAGAAGTGGTTCAATCTGCGCAGCAGGCCGCCTTCAATGCGGGCAATCCAAACATTGAGACTGACCATCTGCTCCTTGGTTTATTGGAACAAAAAAATTCACCTGTAGAATACCTGCTCAAAAAGAACAATGTATCCATACAGGTGCTTCAGACAAAGTTAAAAGAAGCATTGGTAAAATTGCCAAAGCGTGAACAAGAACCTGGTCAGGCGCTAAGCCGCGAGGCCAACAACACATTGTTGCGGGCAGGCTCGCTGCTGGGGAAATTTGCCGATGAGTTTGTTACGCCTGAACACCTCCTCCTGGCCCTTTTGACCGGGAATGACCCTGTTGCCAAAATGCTCAAGGAGGCGGGGCTGTCAGAAAATGGATTGATGCAAGCCATCAAAGAACTGCGCAAGGGTGAAAAAGTAAAAAGCCAAACCCAGGAAACACAGTTCAATGCACTCAACAAGTATGCAAAAAACCTGATTGAAATGGCTGGGCAGGGCAAGCTTGATCCTGTCATCGGAAGAGACGAGGAAATCCGCCGAACCTTGCATATCCTCACGCGGCGATCAAAAAACAATCCCATATTGGTGGGTGAACCCGGCGTTGGAAAGACGGCCATTGCAGAAGGGCTCGCCATGCGCATCGTCAATGGTGACGTACCGGATAACCTCAAAAGCAAATTGATCTACGCGCTCGATATGGGCCAGTTGATTGCGGGAGCCAAGTACAAGGGTGAATTTGAAGAAAGATTGAAAGGTGTTGTCAAAGAAGTTGCCAACAGTGATGGCGAAATATTGCTCTTCATTGATGAAATCCATACCCTTGTTGGGGCAGGTGGAGGTGAAGGAGCAATGGATGCCGCCAATATCCTGAAACCCGCGCTTGCAAGGGGGGAACTCAGGGCCATAGGAGCCACAACACTCAATGAGTATCAAAAATATTTCGAAAAAGACAAGGCGCTGGAGAGAAGGTTTCAGAAGGTTATGATCGAAGAACCCAGTGTTGAAGATGCGGTTTCCATTTTGCGTGGCCTCAAGGACAGGTATGAGACACACCACCATGTTCGCATCAAGGACGAGGCCATTATTGCAGCTGTAGAGTTGTCAAACCGCTACATTACTGACCGTTTTCTTCCCGACAAGGCGATTGACCTGATTGATGAAAGTGCAGCCAAGCTCAGGCTTGAAATGAATTCAATGCCAGAGGAGCTGGACAAATTGGAACGCCATATCCGTCAGCTTGAAATCGAAAGGGAAGCCATCAAGCGGGAGGAGGATGAAGTAAAAATGAAGGAACTCAATACAGAGTTGGCCAATTTTGCAGTGGAAAGGGATACACTCAAGGCAAAATGGAAGGAAGAAAAGGAACTCGTAGAAAAGGTTCAGACCGCAAAAGCAGAGATTGAGCGGCTCAAGCTGCAGGCAGAAAAGGCAGAGCGGGAGGGCGATTATGGAACAGTGGCTGAGATCCGCTATGGTAAAGTGAAGCAAAAAGAAGAAGAGATTGTTGGGCTCAGTGAGGAACTGGCGAAAACAGGGGAAAAGCGCTTGTTGAAAGAGGAGGTTGATGCTGAGGATATTGCGCAAAATGTTGCCAAGGCAACCGGTATCCCCGTGGCAAAGATGATGCAAGGAGACCGTGAAAAACTGTTGCAGCTGGAAGAGCATTTGCATGAACGGGTGGTAGGCCAGGAAGAGGCGATAACGGCTGTTGCAGATGCCATCCGAAGAAGCAGGGCTGGATTACAGGATCCACGCAGACCAATAGGTTCATTTATTTTTCTGGGAACCACAGGGGTTGGTAAAACCGAATTGGCCAAGACCCTTGCTGAATACCTGTTTGATGATGAGAGCATGATGACACGCATCGATATGAGTGAGTACCAGGAGAAGCATACGGTATCAAGATTGGTGGGTGCACCTCCCGGCTACGTCGGTTATGACGAAGGGGGACAACTCACTGAATCTGTCAGGAGAAAGCCCTACAGTGTTGTATTGCTGGATGAAATTGAAAAGGCTCATCCTGATGTTTGGAATGTTCTCCTTCAGGTTTTGGATGATGGAAGACTTACTGACAACAAGGGAAGGGTTGTGAATTTCAAGAATACCATCATCATCATGACCAGCAACATCGGGAGTCATTTGATTCAAGATGCCTATGATCAGGCTGTTACAGGCGAACTTGAAAAAGCAGCTGAGAGGGCCAAAACAGATGTAATGAACCTGCTGAAGCAAACCATCAGACCTGAATTTTTAAACCGGGTGGATGAGATCATCATGTTCCAGCCACTGAGCAGAAAGGAAGTCAGAAAAATCATAGAGATACAATTGAAGGGCCTTCAGCATTTGGTGAAGGATGCATCCATCGATCTGCATTTCACACCATACGCCATTGACTTTCTTGCCCAAAACGGGTATGATCCACAGTTTGGTGCAAGGCCCCTAAAGCGACTGATACAAAAGGAAATTGTGAACCAATTGTCCAAGAAAATACTGGCCGGTGATATTGACAAGACAAAACCAGTATCCGTAGATGTATTTGACGGGATAGTGGTTTTCAGGAACGAAAAAGCACAGCAAGTCCTTTAACAGCGGCGTTGACTTGTAAGAGAGGGTTCAGTGGTCTATTGAACCCTTTTTTCTATTTTCAGTCCTCCTGGAACCCTTGGTGCAGGAGGCGCTTTGAGAGCGGATTTTACTGGAGTCTTTTGTCCATGTGGTTTGAATTGATCCTTTTTTTGCCATTTGTTTTTGGATGCGGATGGATCGTAAACCGGACCTTCTCCCAGTGCTGCAGGGAGTGCAACTTTTTCAACAACCTTTCCAATGAGTTTTTCAATGCGTTGGAATTTGTGTTGATCCTCATTGTTCACAAATGTAATGGCAGCCCCTTTGGTTTCAGCCCGCGCAGTTCTTCCAATGCGGTGCACATAGTCCTCACCATCAGAAGGAACATCATAGTTGATGACCAGTTCTATATTGTCAATATGAATACCACGGCTCAAGATGTCAGTGGCAATCAGGATGGGCAAGCGCTTTGAAGAGAACTCCAGCAATACATCCTCCCGCTGGCTTTGGTCCAGGTCTGATTGGATGTCTTTTGCATTGTACTTCATCCTTTGCAACTGCGCAGCCAGTTGTTTTACAGTTTGTTTTTTGGAACAGAAGATCAGTACGGAACGGTATTCCTTTTCAGCCAGGATATGCTGTATGACAGGAATCTTTTGTGTATCGTATACGATAAACGCCTGTTGTTTTATGCTTTCAGGTGGTTTTGACAATGCAACACTCACTTCCACAGGTTCATTCAAAATGGATTTTGCCAATTGAAGAATCTTTGGAGGCATGGTGGCAGAAAACATCAGTGTTTGCCTTTTGGGGGAAAGGAAGGAGATGATTTTCATGATGTCATCATGGAATCCCATGTCCAGCATACGGTCTGCTTCGTCAAGGATGAGGTACTTCAGTTCCTTCATCTTCACATAACCCATGTTGAGGTGAGAAATCAATTTGCCTGGTGTTGCAACGACGATGTCCACACCTGTGGAAAGGGCCTGTTTTTCCCTTACAAAACTGCCCCCATCACCACCACCATAAATGGCGATGGAGCTGATGGATGAAAAATAGGTAAGGCCATCAAGGTGGCTGCTGATTTGTATGGCGAGTTCTCGTGTTGGCACCATGATCAACGCATGCACTTCCGTATCCTTGTGCACTTCTGACATCAGTTTGTGAAGAATGGGCAAAAGAAAAGCAGCTGTCTTGCCGGTGCCTGTTTGTGCAGAAGCGATGATGTCTTTTCCATCCATGATGACGGGGATGGCTTTTTCCTGAATCAGGGTTGCTTTTTTGTAACCGCTGGATTCGATGCTCTCTGCAAGGGATTCGTGAAAATTAAAAGAAGAAAAGTCCAATATGCGCTGGTTTGTTGTTTGTGCAAAGGTAGTCTAATTCACATCCATCCCAATTATTAAGAAGTCAGTTGTAAAATCTTTGGTAATTTTATAACACAAATATTGTCCATGAGAGCAACCTCTGCCATACATGTCTTGTTCAGTTTGAGCCTTTTTATCCTGATATCAGGTTGCGGAAATGCCCAATCAGACCCTAATCATGCAACATTCGCAGTTGCATCCCCCAAAAAAACAACCAAACCTGATCCTAAACTCATCTTGGATTCGGTTGTCTACAAGAAAAAAATGATTGCCATGGCCAATGGTGACAGCTCGGGCAAATGGAAGTTCAATGACCATTACCCCAGGGCCGGAGCCATATTGCCCATGAACAGGATCATTGCCTATTATGGGAACCTTTATTCGACCCGGATGGGTATTCTCGGGGAATTGCCCAAACCCCAAATGTTTGCAAAGTTGAAAACGGAGATGGCTGCCTGGCAAAAGGCCGACCCGACTACTCCCGTAGTACCCGCGCTCCATTATATTGTAGCCACGGCCCAGAGTGACCCTGGTGTTTCAGGGAAATACCGTCTCAGGATGCCCAATGCTCAGATTGACAAGGTGATGGCAATGGCAGAGGAGATCAATGCGATTGTTTTTCTGGATATCCAGGTTGGGCTCAGCAATCTCCGGGAAGAAATCCCCATGTTCGAAAAATACTTGAAACACCCAAGGGTGCATCTCGGCATTGATCCAGAGTTTTCTATGAAAGGAGGGCAAAAGCCTGGGTCAGTCATTGGCAGTTTTGATGCCGATGACATCAATTTTGCATCGGCTTATTTATCTGATCTGGTATTGAAGCTTGATCTGCCTCCAAAAGTGTTGGTGATACACCGGTTTACACAAGGAATGGTAAAAGGATACAAGTCCATCCGCATCCGTCCTGAAGTGCAAATGGTTGTGGACATGGATGGTTGGGGAGCCCCGGCACGCAAAATCAATACTTACAGGCAGTTCGTGCATGCAGAACCATTGCAGTTTACCGGATTCAAGCTGTTTTACAAGAATGACCTGAAGGAGCCACCCCACAGGATGCTGTCGCCAAAGGAATTGTTGGCGCTGAAACCTGTTCCAATGTACATCCAATACCAATAAAGGATTTGCACTAGGGGAGTTTGCTGATGATTACATAGCCTGCCAGCATGAGCAAAAGCAAGGTTGTTATCAGCAAAACAAGCCACAACGGAAACGAAAGTGATTTCAGTTTTTTGTTCTTCTTTTTGCTGATTTTTGACCGGATCATCCTGTTCAGCTGTATATTGATGGCAGCAGCTTCCTTGCCATCCTTAAGTTGTTTTAGGCCTTCAATGGCATCACCCAACAGTTCGTCTTCGGTTAACATTTCCTCCAAGTCTCTTTTGGCCTTTTTGTCCAAGGCATTGTTGAGGTAGTCCAACAGCAGTTCGCTGTCTGGCAAGGGCCTGTTGTCGGATGCATGAGGATGATTATTTGACATTTTCCCTGATTTTTTTTTCAAGAATGGTTTTCAGGTTGCGTTTTCCGTTTTGGATATGGCTTTTTACTTGTGAAAAGGAAAGCCCAGTAGTTTTTTCGATTTCGTGATAGGACAGTTTTTCCAGGTAAAATAATTTTATGCAGGTTTTTTGCTCAGGCCCCAGCTGTTCCAATGCTGCGGCAAGCTGGTCAGACATTTCTGCCAACATCGTTTCCCTTGTTTGGAGTTCCTGCGCTGTCAGCAAGTCTGAACTGCTTTCTTCAGGAAGCGCATCCGTGGTGTATGGTTTGGTGGATCTTGCCCTGATGTTCATCAGGCAATGGTTTTTTGCCACACTGTAGATCCAGCTTTTGAAATAGGGAATATCATATCTCCCTGCTTCACCCAATGCTTTTTCAAATACCTGTTGGGTGGCATCCTGGGCATCGGATGCATTGCGGAGGTATTTCATGCATACCCCGAAAACAAGCAGGCTATAGCGCTCAAAAAGCAAGCCAATCCATTTGCTGTCAGCTGTTTTTCTAAAATGCTGGAGCAATTCTGTATCTGTATATTGATTGTTGGGATGGGTCACATCAATAATTTTCCTTTGGCATAGAGATGCAAAAAAAAGAGGAATGCATATTATTTCTTGTCTGAGAACAAGAGCTTCAATGCCAAAAGGATCATGACAACTGCAAAAACCTTTTTAACGGTATCCTGGGGCAGGCTCAATGAAAATTTGCTCCCTAGATAACTGCCTGCTAAAAAACCAATGGCAAGGATTCCAGCATACCTGAAATCAACATGTCCTTTTTTATAGTAGTTGATGACGCCCAAGATTCCCACGGGAAACAGCAGCATGGCCAGGGAGATGCCCTGTGATTGGTGCTGGCTCAGGCCCAGCAGCAATACTAGCGCAGGAACGATGATGACTCCTCCGCCTATTCCTACCATTCCGCCCATGAAACCTGCGGCCAATCCAATCAGGACCAGGTATATGATTGTTTCCATTGTTGTTTTTTTGGATTCCATACTATTTGAAGAGGTATGCACCTAAAAATACTGCGACAATTCCCAGCACAACCGATAGGATGACATATGTTAGCGCAGTGAGATATTGTCCTGATTTGAGGAGCTCCAGGTTCTCGAATGCAAAAGCGGAAAAGGTGGTGAATCCGCCACAGAATCCTGTTGCCAGCAACAGCCGTATGGTTGGGGAAGATTGCGGATTTCGTGCTGTGATGGCATACACCATTCCAATGGCGAGGCAGCCAAGTACATTGATGATCACCGTACCCAAAGGAAAATCAAGGCTGTTTTTGGCCTGGACATAAACCGCTACGGCATAACGGACTGTGCCACCAATGGCACTGCCCGCAAGCACCAGCAATATGTTCTTGATGTTCATCATTCCAACGGCAGATTGCCGGAAAAAGTATAGCTGAAATCCACTTTCCAGGTCTTATCGCTTTTGACCACTTTAAGGTCCATGGGTTTCATGGAATGTGAATTGGAAAAGCTGATGATGCTCACGCTGTCATTTTGGTTTTCAACCTTGTTGATGATGATGGAGGCTGATTTCAATTGCAGCTTTTCTTTCTGGGGTTGCTTTTTCATATAGGCCTGGTAGCGTCCAAACAATTCAATGTCCTCCTGGTCTTCGAGCAAGTAGAGGTTAGCCTTTTCGAAGTTGCCATCCAAAACGGCACGAACAAATTCACGACCTGCATCGAGTGGATCTTCCGGCAACTTGAACCCCTCCGGTTCATTGCAGGCAAACACGGCAGTGGCCAACATGATCGTGCTGATCCATCTTGAAATGCTGTTAACCTGCATGATTGTTGTTTTCGTTTTCCTTGTCATATGCCTTGATGATGGCCTTTACAAGTCGATGTCTTACCACATCTTCCTCATCGAGTTCGATGTGTGCAATTCCATCGATGTTTTTCAAAATCCTTGTGGCCTTTTCCAATCCGCTGCGTTGGTTTTTGGGCAGGTCAACCTGGGAAAGATCGCCGGTGATGATGGCCTTTGCATTTGCACCAATTCTGGTGAGGAACATTTTTATCTGGAGGTCTGTGGTATTTTGGGCTTCATCCAGGATGATAAAAGCATGGTCGAGTGTTCGGCCCCTCATGTAGGCCAGTGGGGCGATTTCAATTACACGGGTGCTCATGTAATAGCCAAGCTTGTCCGCCGGGATCATGTCGTCCAATGCATCGTACAGCGGCCTAAGGTATGGATCAATCTTTTCCTTCAGGTCGCCTGGAAGGAATCCAAGGCTTTCTCCTGCCTCCACTGCAGGCCTGGTGAGGATGATTTTTTTGACCATTTTGTTTTTAAGGGCCCTCACTGCAAGGGCAACTGCAGTATAGGTTTTGCCTGTTCCTGCAGGACCTATGGCAAAAATGACATCATTTTTTTCTGCCATGCTCACCATTTTCTTTTGGTTCAGGGTTCTTGCACGAACTGACTTCCCGTTGGGTCCGAAAACAAGCACGTCGTGTGGATTTTTTTCTACAAAATTGTCCACCGTTTCTGCATCATCTCCACCAAGAATTTGTTCAAAATAGTTGTGGCTTACATTGCCGTTTCTTTCCAGGTACTGGACAAGTGTTTCAATTTTCTCTTTGGCCAGCACGATCTGCTCTTCTGCGCCACTGAGCTTTATTTGTTTTCCACGGCTGAGGATTTTCAGCAAAGGGAAACGCTTTTTCAGCAGGTCAAGTTTTCCGTTGTTTACGCCAAAGAATTCAATGGGATTGATGGAGTCGAGGTTGATGATGGTTTCAGTCAAGGAGGTGAATTTTAGGTATTTTTTTATTTGGGTACGTTCTTACCAAATTTAATTCTTTGCTGACGAATAACCTTCAACTTACTTATCAACAGGTGTGGGAAAACTGATCATTCGCTAAAATTTAACGAATTGCATTGCCCAAGGCATCTGATTGTTACGATTGTCACACAATGTTTTTCAGCAAAGCAATGGTGGCTTCAGGATCCTTGGCGCCAAAAACAGTATTGCCTGCCACCAAAACATCTGCCCCTGCATTGACCAATGCAGCGGCATTTTCCAGGGTAACTCCACCATCAATTTCTATAAGTGTTTCACTCCCTTTTTTGAGAATGGATGCCTTCAGTCGCTCAACTTTTTTGAGCATGGAATGAATGAATTTTTGTCCACCAAATCCCGGGTTGACCGTCATGATGCAAACAAGGTCTGCATCCTCCAAAACCTCATCAATAGCTGCTACAGGTGTATGAGGGTTTAATGCTATGCCTGCTTTCATGCCAAGTGCCTTGATTTGCTGGAGGTTCCGGTGCAAGTGCCTGCAGGCCTCTGCATGCACCGTCAATACATCCGCCCCAGCCGCCTTGAATGCCTCTGTATACCGCTCGGGTTCTTCAATCATCAGGTGAACATCGCAGACCTTGGTGGTTGCCTTTCTGATTGCCGAAACCACTGGGATTCCAAAGCTGATGTTGGGCACAAACCTGCCGTCCATGACGTCCAGGTGCAGCCATTCTGCTTGCGATCGGTTCACCAATTCGCAGGCTTTGTCCAACTGAAGGAAATCTGCTGCCAGGAAAGATGGGGCTACAATGGGCATGGTTATTGTTTTTTTAATTGATGGAGTGATCTGATTGCCCCTTGGTGTTGGGGATCCAGCGAGATGGCTTCCTGGTAATACGCAGCCGCTTTGATAAAATCTTTTTTTCCCTCAAGGCAGCTTCCCAGCCAGTAATATACATCTGCATTTTTCCTGTCCAATTCCATTGCTTTGGCAAGTGCATCGATTGCCTTGTCAAAATCACCTGCATTGTTGAGCAATATGGCTTTCTCGATATAAGCGTTGGTGAACGTGAAATTGCTGATGATAGAAGAGTCAAATGATCGGATGGCTTCTTTGTCATTTCCGCTATTGGCATGATAGAGCCCCTTGATATAATGGCCTTGGGATGCAGTTGATGCTTTTTCGCTTTTGGTCATTCTTGTTGCGATCAATAGAGATTGCTCACTTTTGATGGCTGCCAGCAGAAACCCAAGTTCGTTTTCCACTTCCGGCTGGTCAAGTTTTACTGCCAGGGAATGGCTCAGCAATTGGATGGATTTTCCAGTATCACCCGATTGGAGGGCATTGAAGGCAGTCTGGTTGAGCAGGTCGATTGAATCTGGGAACTGGGCGAGAAGGGTAGAAGCTGCATCCTGAGGCCCTGCAGCGCCAACTGTGTTGGATTCCTTGCCTTGGTTGCAAGAAACGCTGAAAAAGACGAAAGCAACAAGCATTGACCGTATTGCAGTAACACGCATGATCAAAATTATGAAATAGTGCCGTTTTATTACAGTTTAATGATAAAACAACTGAACCGGGGTGTTAATTTTGTTTTACTTAAATGAATAAACCGCTACACATGTCATTTTTTTCTCCAAGATCTGCATCATTGATTTTTTTAGCCTTGTTGTCCATCGGTTCCCTGAAGGCACAGGATAGCCTTCAATACAAAGATGAATCACATTTTAAAAACGTACAGCAACTCACCTTTGGCGGAGACAATGCAGAGGCATATTTCAGTTTTGATGGGAAATGGCTTGTTTTTCAGAAAACAAATCCCAAGGAAAACATCCCGTGCGACCAGATTTTTATCGGTAAACTGCCAACAAAACCTGGTGAGAAATTTGAACCCAGGCCTATCAGCAGTGGAAAGGGCAGGACTACCTGTGGCGCATTCCTGAAAGACAACAAGCATGTTGTCTTTGCCTCCACCCATTTGGAGGATGCCAATTGCCCGCCGGTTCCTGACCGTTCAAAATACGGCAACAAGTACATCTGGCCGCTCTATCCAGGATATGATATTTTTGTTGCCGACCTGAAGGGCAACATCACCAAACAACTCACCAACAGTCCGGGATATGATGCTGAGGCCACCATATCGCCCGACGGGAAAACAATGCTGTTCACTTCGACAAGAAACGGGGATATTGACCTCTTTACCATGGACCTCAAGACAGGTTTGGTAAAGCAGATTACCCATGAACTTGGGTACGATGGTGGTGCCTGGTACAGTCCAGATGGCTCCAAAATCATTTGGAGGGCCTCTCGCCCCAATTCTGCTGAAGAAGTAAAGGAGTACAAGGATTTGCTGGGAGAGAATCTTGTTGCTCCTACAAAAATGGAAGTTTGGATCGCCAATGCCGACGGCAGCCATCCAAAACAGGTCAGCAAACTGGGTCAGGCAAACTGGGCTCCAGCCTATATGCCAGACAGCAAGACCATCATCTTTGCCTCCAACCACGAATACAAAAGGGGTTTCCCGTTCAATTTGTATACCATGAACGAGGACGGGTCTTCATTGAAAAAAATAAGCAGGGACAAAGGATTTGATGCTTTTCCCATGTTCAGTGCAGATGGTAAAAAAATTGTTTTCTGCTCCAACAGGAACAATGGAGGAACAAGGGATACCAATATTTTTATCGCGGATTGGGTGGACTAGTTCACTGGATGGTATTCACTCCGTTCAGGCGGCGCACAAAATGAATCCGCTTGTTTTCGTAATAGTCTGCCAGGGCCGAGCTTTGGGCCCATTTTACTGCCCTGAAATCAAAGTCACTCAAGACCTTGTACTGTGTAGCACGCAAGCCGATTTCATCAATTGATCCTTGTGTTGAGAGAATATTAACAAAGTAAAAGGTGAGTTCAAATCCTCTATAAAATGATAATGAGGGCTTTACGCCTGTTGTTGACTTTATTTTTTCATCCATGTTGCCCGCCCATTTGTGTCCTGCAGGAACATAAAAGCCAGTGGAATAATGTATGGGGATGCCTGCGTAATTTTTCCCCTGCAATTCTTTGATCCCGTCCCATCCTGGCATCCCGACCACCTGAATGATTCCTTTTTTGGGATATGCAGCAACTGCCTTTACAAATTGAATGGCAAAATCATTGTCAAGGCTTCCCAACATCAGAACATTCATCTTGCTGGTGTCCAGCAAAGGAACAAGGTCATTGACAGTGAAATCAGCTCCCAGTATTGCGGTTTTGTACTTGTTTTTGAAGGGGGTGGCTGCATTGAATTCCTTGAATTGGGCCTCAATCCTGTCGTCAGCAGGATCCTGTCTTTTGAAAAACAGGATGTTCGCCTCAGGCCATTTTTTAAAGACCTGGTTGTGGATCACTTGAAGGTGTGAGTTGATTTTAGGATTTGCAATGAATACCATCGGACTTTCCCTTATCCCGCCATCATTGGGATAGGTTGCACTGACCATTGGTATGTTTTTTTCCTTTGCGATTTGGGACAATTGCAGGTATTCACTTCCCCCAACTTGTGCAATCATCAGGTCGAGTGAGTCGAATTTTTTGTTGGACAATTGCAAAGGTATGGCTCCCGTTTTGCTTTGGATGTCAAACACTTCCATCTTCGCTTGTATACTGAAATGGTTGATGGAATCCATGGCCATCACTGCACCCTCATAGAACTCAAGTCCACTGATGGCTTGACGGGGGAAACTGTTTTGCAGACGATACTTGCCCGAGGCATCAAAAGCACTGTCCAGGTAAAGGGAAGTGAACAGGCCCACCCTTGTGATTTTCTTCACTTGTCCGTTGACCACTGCAATGGCCAAAAAGACAAAAGCAAGAAGATAGGCCTTTTTCATCTGATAAAATTACTGCATTATTCCCATTCGATGGTTGCAGGAGGCTTGCTGGAGATATCATAAACAACCCGGTTGATGCCTCTTACCCGGTTGATGATTTCATTGGAGATTTCGCCAAGAAATGCATAGGGGAGATGCGCCCAGTCTGCCGTCATGCCGTCTACAGAAGTAACTGCCCTTAGTGCAACAGTAAATTCATAGGTCCTTTCATCACCCATTACGCCAACGGATTTGACTGGAAGCAGGATTGCACCTGCCTGCCAAACCTTGTTGTAGAGGTCGTGTTTTTTCAGTCCTTGGATGTAGATATCATCGGCTTCCTGCAGCAGCCTTACTTTTTCAGGGGTGATTTCTCCAAGGATCCGAATGGCAAGTCCGGGTCCTGGAAATGGATGCCTGAACAACAGGTCATGGGGGATGCCCAATTCCAGGCCAACTTTTCGTACCTCGTCCTTGAAAAGATAGCGCAAAGGCTCTACTAGGCTGAGTTTCATGGTATCTGGCAAGCCCCCAACATTGTGGTGAGACTTGATGGTGACCGATGGACCATGGACGGAAACGCTTTCAATGACGTCTGGATAAATCGTTCCCTGGCCAAGAAATGAAATGTCTGTCAAGGAATGGGCTTCCTGGTCAAATATTTCAATAAAGGTTTTGCCAATTGCCTTTCTTTTCTCCTCAGGATTGCTCAAACCATCCAGCGCACCATAGAATTCATTCTTTGCATCAACACCTTTTACATTGAGGTCAAGGACCTCATAGGTCTTGAGAACGGCCTCAAATTCATCTTTTCTCAGTACCCCATTGTCAACAAAAATGCCAAAAAGGTTCTTGCCAATGGCCTTGTGGATCAGCGTTGCAGCAACGGTTGAATCCACGCCACCGCTCAATGCCATCACCACTTTTTTATCACCAATCTGTTTTTTCAGTGCTGCCACAGTATCAGTGATGAAATGGGCGGGAGTCCAATCTCCACTGCATCCGCAAACCGAATAAAGAAAATTTTGGATGATTTTTTTTCCAAATTCTGAGTGGTATACTTCCGGATGAAATTGCAATCCAAAAATCTCGTTGCAACCCGGTTCATCCACTTTGAAAGCAGCGATGGGTATGGAGTTGGTGGTGGCCAATACTGCGGCATTGTGGGGAAGCTCAAGTATTGAATCTCCATGGCTCATCCAGACCTGTGATGTTTCAGGAACAGCAGAGAGCAAAACGTTTTCAACGCTGGTTTGGAGGATGGCCCTGCCATATTCCCTTTTCTCTGAACGTTCAACCCGGCCGCCGAACATTTTTGCAGTAAGTTGCGCACCGTAACAGATGCCCAATACGTTTCTATGCGCTGCGATTGCTTTGATGTTTACCTCTGGGGCATTCGGATCATTCACTGAAAATGGTGAACCTGACAGGATCACTCCTTTCAGTGTCGGGTCGTATTCAATGTTTTTATGATAGGGGACTATTTCGCAATAAACATTGGCTTCCCTTACTGCACGGGCAATGAGCTGGGTATATTGGGAGCCAAAATCAAGGATGAGAATTTTTTCCGTCATAGATGAGCGAAGGTAAAGATTTAGGGGAAGTTGAAGGTGCTGGAATAAAAAAAAGAACATCCTTTGGGGATGTTCTTTTCAGAATTTTATAAAAAACCTGACTATGCAGCTTTCTTGCTGGATACAGCCTTGGTCAGCTTGCTCTTCAGGTTGGCCGCCTTGTTCTTGTGTATAACGCCTTTCTTTGCAAGCTTATCGATTTTGCTCAGTACGCTTGGAAGTGTTTCTGCTGCTGCGGTAGCATCGGTCGTAGCACGGAGGTCGCGCATCATGTTACGGGTGGTTTTACCCTGATAACGGTTTTTTTCTCTGCGCTTAGCTACCTGACGTACATCCTTCTTGGTTGCCTTATGATTTGCCATCTTTATTTTTTCTTTTAAACGGGATGCAAATGTAACACTCTTCCCGTTATTATCCAAAAATAACCAATTTTAAAAAAGAAATTCCATCCACCTGCATCCAGATTCCTGGTTTTTTTTCGGTTCAAATGAACGATATTTGCGCACAGTTTTGTCATTCAACCTTTTATCCTCTAAAAATGAAGGATTTTTCTTACATAACATCATCACATCCGTCTTACATAGAACAGCTTTACCAGGACTTCTCCCGTTCACCGGAGAGCATCGATCCAGATCTTCGAAAATTCTTTGAGGGCTTTGATTTCGCTGTTGGCCAAATGCAGGGAAAGCCATCCACAGCGGCTGCTGTTACAGGCGGTGATATGGATTGGAGGAAAGAATTGGGAGTATATCGCTTGATTTTGGGATACCGGAACAAGGGGCATCTCATTTCCAATACCAATCCTATCCGTAAAAGAAAAGACAGGGGAGCCAATCTTGACCTCGGGTTCTTTGGTTTATCGGATGCAGACCTTGATTCAACCTTCTATGCAGGAAACCTGATTGGGCTCGGAACTGTCACCCTTAGGGACATTCAGTCGCATCTTGTCAAATGCTATGCAAACCATGTGGGCATAGAGTTCAAATACATCAGCAGTCAGGAAAAAATCAACTTTCTGACCGATGAAATGGAGACCAAGTTCCCACAATCCCTTTCTCTGGACAAGAAAACACGGATCCTGGAGAAACTGAACCAGGGAGTAATTTTTGAAAAGTTCCTGCACACCAAATACATAGGGCAAAAGCGCTTCTCGCTTGAAGGTGGAGAGACCACCATTGCTGCCCTGGATGCCATGATCAACATTGCCAGTGAACAAAGCGTTCAGGAAGTGGTGATTGGAATGGCGCACCGCGGACGTTTAAATGTGCTGGCCAATATCATGGGAAAGACCTATGAGCACATTTTCAGTGAATTTGAAGGAAAGTCCACGCCTGACCAAACCATGGGTAGCGGGGATGTAAAATATCACCTGGGTTATGGCAGTGAGGTGATTACCCCATCCGGTAAATCTATTTCACTGAAACTCATGCCAAATCCATCCCATCTTGAAGCGGTGGACCCCGTTGTACTGGGCTTTTCCCGTGCCAAGGCTGATGCCATGCACTCCAGCAAATATGATGCAATACTGCCAGTTCTGATCCATGGGGATGCTTCAATTGCCGGGCAGGGTATCGTGTATGAAATCCTGCAGATGTCAGGATTGGATGGGTATTCAACCGGAGGAACCATCCACTTTGTCATCAACAACCAGATTGGATTTACCACTGATTTTGAGGATGCCAGGACTGCAGATTATTGCACATCATTGGCGGCAATGGTGCAGGCTCCAGTCATGCATGTAAACGGCGATGATCCGGAGGCTGTTGTAAAATGCATGGAAATCGCTGTTCGCTACCGCCAGCAATTCAACAGCGATGTCTTCATCGACATGGTTTGTTACAGAAAGCATGGTCACAACGAAGGGGATGACCCAAAGTTTACCCAGCCACATTTGTATTCTATTATTGAAAAGCATCCCAATCCAAGGGAAAACTATATTGCTCATCTGCAGAAAAATGAAAGCCCTGAAATTCAATCCATGGCCAAGGACCTGGAAAAAAAGTTCTGGAGCGATTTGCAGGAACGCCTGGATGAAGTAAAACAACATCCTTTGCCCTATCATTATCAACCTCCTGAATTGGTATGGAAGAGCATGAAAAAGGCGGTTGTTGAAGACTTTGACGCATCCCCCGTAACTGCAATTGATGGCCAGCAATTCTCAAGTCTTTTTGCTGCTATCATGTCCATTCCTGCAGGCTTCAAGCCTTTGAAAAAAATAGAAAAGCTTTTGCAGGACAAACATTCGTTGTTGCAAAAGGAAAACAAGGTTGATTGGGCAACAGGGGAACTTATGGCCTATGCCAGCTTGCTTGCAGACGGAAAGGAAGTTCGGATGAGCGGACAGGATGTGAAGCGCGGTACTTTCAGCCACCGTCATGCTGTTTTGTTGGATGAAAACACCGACGAACAGTACAACAGGCTTCAAAGCATCCCTGGTGCAAAAGGGAAATTCAGGATCTACAATTCCTTGTTGAGTGAATATGGTGTACTTGGATTTGAATATGGATACGCATTGGCCAATCCGGAAGTGCTTGTGCTGTGGGAAGCCCAGTTTGGAGATTTTTCAAATGGTGCCCAGACCATGATTGACCAATTCATTTCTGCTGCAGAACAAAAATGGAACAGGATGAATGGGCTGGTCATGTTGCTACCCCACGGATACGAAGGGCAAGGTCCTGAGCACAGCAGTGCGCGCATGGAAAGATACCTGCAGATGTGTGCTGAATTGAACATGGTGATTACCAATATCACCACTGCTGCCAATCTTTTTCATGCATTGAGAAGGCAGCTGACCTGGCAATTCAGGAAGCCAATGATCAATTTCTCCCCCAAGGCCAACCTGCGCCATCCCGGAACCTATTCAACCGTTGATGCGTTTACCAAAGGAGGATTCCAGGAAGTCATCGATGATACCAGTGTCAAGGCAGCACAGGTGAAACATGTTCTCTTCTGTTCAGGAAAAATTTACTTTGACTTGAACGAGCACCGTGTAAAAAACGCAATAAACGACGTTGCTGTTGTTCGCCTTGAACAGATCTACCCACTTCCCACAAAACAACTGGAGTCATTGAAAGCGAAGTATGGTAAGGCTTCCTGGACTTGGGTACAGGAAGAACCCATGAACATGGGAGCCGCTTCATTCTTGCGGATGAACCTTGAGACGATTCAATTCAAAACAATAGCAAGAACGGCAAGTGCTGCGACTGCAACCGGGTTCAACAAGGTACATGCAAAAGAACAGGACGACATCATCAACAAGGCCTTTACCTTTTAAATCAAATCGACCAACATTTTCAACAGAATTTTATGATAGAAATCAAGGTTCCAACAGTAGGAGAGTCCATCAGCGAAGTCAGTCTGGCCAAGTGGTTGAAAAAAGAAGGGCAATGGGTTGAGCGGGACGAAGTGCTCGCTGAAATTGAGAGCGAAAAAGCCACTTTTGAAATCAACGCTGAACAAGCGGGTATTTTGAAAATCCATGTGCAGGAAGGGGATACCCTTGCCATTGGGGATGTAGTTTGTTCTATTGATGAAAAGGCTGAAAGGCCTGCAGGCCTTCCTGAGGAAGTGAAGGAAGAAAAACCAGCAAAACCTGCTCCTGTTGAAACAGCGTCTGCTTCAAAACATGATGTTAAGGCCAGTCCAGTAGCTGCCGCCATCATTGCCGATAAAAAGGTTGATGCCAAAGGAATTGCCCCTTCCGGCTCAGGTGGCAAGATTCTCAAGCAGGATGTGATGGATGCCATTTCACATCCAGGCAGAAAGCCCGGTGCAGAAATGTTTACACGTGGGGAGCGAAAAGAAAAAATGACGCAACTGCGCAAAACGATTTCACGCCGTTTGGTTGAAGCGAAAAATACTACAGCAATGCTCACCACATTTAATGAGGTGGACATGGGCTTTGTGATGGATGTAAGGGCAAAATACAAGGACAAGTTCAAGGAAAAACATGGCGTTGGCCTCGGGTTCATGAGCTTTTTCACCAAAGCCTGTGCCTATGCTCTGCAGGAATTTCCTGCTGTAAATGCCTATATCAGCAATGAAGAACTCATCTACCATGACTATTGTGACATTTCGATTGCGGTTTCTGCTCCCAAGGGCCTTGTGGTTCCGGTAATCCGAAATGCTGAAAGCTTGTCCATGGCTGAAATTGAGAAAAAGGTTGTGGAGCTGGCTACCAAGGCAAGGGACAACAAGCTCACCCTGGAAGAGATGCAAGGGGGTACATTTACCATCACCAATGGTGGTGTATTTGGTTCTTTGTTGAGCACACCGATCATCAACATTCCCCAGTCCGCGATACTTGGCATGCACAAGATTGAAGAACGTGCAGTCGTTGTCAAAGGTCAAATTGTTGCAAGGCCGATGATGTACCTGGCCTTGAGCTATGATCACCGCATCATTGATGGAAAAGAAAGTGTTGGATTCCTGGTAAAGGTCAAGGAATTGCTTGAAAATCCTGAATTGTTGCTGTTTGGAAAAGACCCTGTAAAAACACTTTTAGAGCTTTGATCTGATTTCTTGGTCCACTAAAATGTCCCGATGGGTGCATATTACCATTCATACCACAGCAGTGCCTCATCAATTTTGGGATCGTTCAAGTTCAATGAATCCTTTCCTGTTTACCTGAAAAAATTTTTCAAGCAAAACAAGAAATATGGCTCACGGGACAGAAAAATCATAGCGGACATTTGTTATGGTTTTTTCCGGATAGGAAACACAGCTGTTTCGCACAGCCTGTCCGATCAAATGGTCATGGGATATTATCTTACCCATGACGTTGATGGTGGGTATCTTGCATACCTTAGCCCTGCACTGGTCGATACCATTGGTGAAACACTTGAGAAAAAGATTGGCATTATCGGTGAAATGTACAAGGGCTTTAATATTCATGAACTTTTTCCTTGTCATGACCAAATTTCCGGTGCTGTTGATCGGTTGGCATTTGCAGTACATCATCTTAAAAAGCCATCATTTTTTCTTCGGCTCAGGCCCATGAAACGCAACAAGGTACTGGGTGCCTTGAGGGAAAATGCGATACCTGCAACACTTGTTGGTGAGCTTGCAGTGCGCATCGATGCTAGCGTTGACATTGAAAAACTGATTGATCTAGATGTTGATGCTGTTGTTCAAGACCTCAGTTCGCAAAAAACCATTGGTCTGTTGTCTGGCTTGACCAAACAACCCGCAACCATTTGGGATGCATGTGCAGGCAGTGGCGGAAAATCCATCATGTTGGCAGATCACTACAAGCATGTGGAATTTTATGTATCTGACATCCGGGAAGACATACTCAAGGAATTGGAGAGGCGTTTCAGCCTTGCTGGCATCGTTCCCAAGAAGTTATTTTGTACGGATCTCCAGCATCCCTTGTCTATTCAGGTTGCCAAATCAAATCTTCCGGAAGGTGGTGTTGATCTTCTGGTTGCTGATGTTCCCTGCAGTGGTTCAGGAACATGGGGCAGGACACCTGAACTGCTTCGTTCATTTGATGAACCCATGATCGAGGAGTACCAGTTTATGCAAAAAAGTATCGTATCCCGCTTGCCTGGCTTATTGAAAAAAGGGGGTCACTTCCTGTATATTACCTGTTCAGTTTTTCAAAAGGAAAATGAGGCTGTTGTTGATTATTTGGAGAAAGCATGTGGTTTGAACCTGATCAAAAAGGAAATGATTTCAGGAATCAATGAGGGTGGAGATCATTTATTTGCGGCCCTGTTTACTTCATGATTCTGATGCTTCCCACGCCAATTTCATCTTGGTAGTACAGCAAGTATTGTCCTGAGCTCAGTGTACCCAAACCATTTAAAGGGAAAAAATAATATTCATTTTCCTTTACATCAAATACTTGAGTTCTGATCAATTTTCCTTCGATAGAAAGCAATTGAACAGATAGTTTGCCATTGAAACTTCCATTGTAGACAATGGTAAGTTTGTCCACAACCGGGTTGGGATAAATCTTTAAGCGATCTGTTTTCAATATGGCCTTTGCTTTTCTGATGGTCCTTTCCCTTTCCAGCATTTCAAATGCAATCCGCATGTTGGGAATCCCATATCCGGTGCGGTTGTCAGGGCTGCCGAATCGGTCACTGCTTCTTCTGATGGTTTGAATGATTTCCGTATTGGAGAACTCCGGGAATGCCTGCCATAAGCATGCAACAAGCCCTGCAATATTGGGGTTTGAAAATGATGTGCCGTTGCCCTGGGCAACATTTCCGTTGGTGCTGATTAAAAAAGTATTCCATCCAACAGAGGCAATGTCTGGCTTTATCCTGTTGTCTGCTGTCGGACCAAAACTCGAAAAATTTGCAATTTGCTTGAGGCTGTTCACTGCTCCTACAGAGAGAATATCTACACCATCAGCTGGTGCAATGATGTATTTCCATGCGCTGTTTCCTGAATTTCCGGCACTGTTCATGACAATCATTCCTTTGTTGGTGGCCATTGTTGCTCCCCTTGTGATCATTGTTTTTTTGCCGTTCATGTCTGCATAGGTATAATTGAAGCTGGCATCATCAAATGTACTGTAGCCCAATGATGAGCTGATGAGCTGAATGCCAATGCTGTCTGCTTGTTCTGCGGCGGCAATCCAATTTTGTTCTTCCACAGGATATTCAGAAGCAACATCTTCTGTTCTAAACAGGTAATAAGAAGCAGCAGGTGCTGTTCCAACATATGTTCCAGGTATGTTCGCAGCAAGGATTGAAAGGCAATGCATCCCATGTGCATCGTCTTCGTTGACTGATGCATTGTTTTCTACAAAGTCCCAGGTCATTTTCAGGCGTCCGTTGATCCTGAGGCTGTCAAACGCTGACAGTTGCTGATACCTGTAAAAGCCAGCATCCATTAAGGCAATTTTAATGCCATTGCCCTGAAAGCCTTTGTCATGAAGGAATTCTCCTTCATGGATGTTGACCTGTTTGATGCTGTTGCCATAGTTGATGGCATTGGCGGTAGATCCATTGATTGACACTATACTATTGGCTGCTGTAATGCTTTCAATGAACTTTTCCGCTGTGGTTGTGCTTGGTCGATTGGCAATAGGGGAGCTTTTCTTTACAAACGGAAATTTTGAAATTTTATTCAAGGCTGCCATGTCAGAAGTTTTGATCAAGACCTGGTTCAGCCATTTTGAGGTATTCAAGATTTCCACTTTTCCAGCTTTTAAAATACTGTCAAGGTAGACCCTTGAGACAGGGAGATCTGTGCTATCAATGGGAATGTTGAATTGTTTTCTGCGTGCTATACATTCAGCTGAGAGAAAGGCTTGTGGATTGGACAGCGAATAGACACCCCCTTTTTTGTCATTGAGTTCAATGATATGCCTAGTAAATTGTGCACTGCAAAAGGAAATCACTCCCAAAAGGCATGTCGTAAGACAGATTGCTTTCATCAGATATCAGAAATTATGGTCTATGATGGTAAGCCGGATGCCATAACTGTTCGATTCATAGTACCCAACCGTTGAACTTGCATTCGGGGGTTGCCAAGATTCGTGAAGAAAATCCTTGAAAATCAGCCCTATGTTTTTTGAATACACTTCCTTGGAGTGATTGATCTCAAAGTAAAAATTCTTGTTGGATGGCTTCCCAGATGTGTCCGCCCTTTGGTTCACTGTTATGGTTTCATTGTAGACGACGCTATTTAGGGTAAATGGACGACGGATATTTTCATAGGTGTATTTCCAGCCTGCCAGGTATTGAATTTCCGGTATGCCACCGGTGTTGACAAAGGCATTGCCTTGCCAGCTAAAGCCATTGCTGACGGGCTCCATCAGTTGTAAATAACGTTGGTTGTCTTGCACTACTTCAAGCCGTTTGCTGTCGCATGTGACCAAATATGACATCAGACCTTTCCATTTTGTGGTATCCGAATTGCTTCGGATGGATCTTTTTACTTTATAGGAGGGTCGTCCAAGGTTGTCTGTGATGACGGCATCAATATTGTCTTGTACCAGGTAAGCGTGTATTTCCTTTTTCGTTCCCAGTGACAAGTAAACGGTTGAATCAAGGCGATATTTGACGTATTTCCCAATCCCAAGCGGATAGTAATCTTTAATTTTTTCGGGTTCGAGCGCTGCTGATTCCTTCTCACAGGAAATGACCGCCAAGATCATTGAAAGGCAGCATATATGGTTGCCGCTCAGCATTATGGCTCAGCGCTTTGAATGATACCACCGCCAATAACATCATCACCTTCATAAAAAACTGCAGATTGACCTGGTGCAATGCCTTTGGCGTTTTCATAGAATGATACGCGGACTCCTGAGCCATTGTTGTACAATGTTCCTGCACTTCCCATGTCTTTGTACCGTATCCTAATGGTTGCATCCATTCCATCCTCGATACCAGCGTACTTGATGTAATTCACCTTGGCAACGCTCATGTCTTTTTTCATGAGGTCTTCTTCATCCCCGAGTACAACTGTATTGGTGTTGGGATCAATTGCTGTAACAAACACTGGCTTTCCAAAGGTGATGTCAAGCCCTTTTCTTTGGCCGATGGTATAAAAAGGGTACCCCTTGTGCTGTCCCAGTATTTTTCCATATTTATCTACAAATGAACCACCCATGACTCGCTCTTCAAGTCCTTCCACATTGCGTTTCAGAAAACCCCTGTAGTCGTTGTCTGGCACGAAGCAGATTTCATAACTTTCACTTTTTTTGGCCAGCTCCGGATATCCAAAATCGTGGGCCATTTGCCTGATGGCCGTTTTCCGGTATCCACCCAAAGGTAAAATCGTCCTGCTCAACAGGTCTT
>Ga0222712_10000339_pt1 | contig 64705 bp, 64 predicted proteins | sample C33_657DmetaG_FD_165043 | JGI IMG/M metagenome (GOLD analysis project Ga0222712, IMG submission 165043) | Estuarine water microbial communities from San Francisco Bay, California, United States - C33_657D | ecosystem: Environmental > Aquatic > Marine > Unclassified | place: USA: California... | reverse complement strand
CACCGAGCCAGAGATTCTGGTGTTTGACGAGCCAACCACGCAATTGGATTTGCGTCTGCGTAATCGCTTTGAACGGCATTTGGCCGGGTTGCCTCAACCCGCCTTGGTCGTTAGCCACGACCTGGTGCTGATGCAGCAAATGAATCGTGTGTTGGTGATCGATCAAGGACGTTTGGCGTTCGACGGCGCGCCGACTGAGGCGCTGGACTGGTATCAAGCGCACTGCGCATGATGCTGACGCAACGCGCAACAAATAACATTAAAACTTTAACATTGAACATTGAACATTGAGACTGTGCACAGAAAATGATTGGATCGCTTTACCTTCCGGGCAACACATGGTTGCACAGCGCACCTGCGGGCCTTAAGTTAGTGCTGTTGGCAGTCGGTAGCACCGCGCTGATGTGGGTGCACTCGCCAAGTCTATTGTTGGGCGCGTGCGTGTTGGTGTGTTTGTCTGTGTATTGGGCGGGTGCATCGCTGCAGCAAGTCTGGCAGCAATTGCGGCCGCTAGTGTGGCTGTTGTTCGTGTTGGGCGGTTTGTCTGTGTGGTCTCACGGTGTATGGCAGGCGCTTGAAATGGTCTTGCGGTTGTTGACGCTGGTGCTAGCAGCGTCGGTCGTCTCGATGACCACGCCGCTCACCCAGATGATGCAAGTTGTCGTTTGGTTAATGGGGCCCTTTGAACGCTTAGGCTGGGTGAATGCCGATAAGGTGGCGCTAGGCTTTGGGTTGACGCTGCGTTTGATCCCTGAGCTTGGCGTGCAGTGGCAAGATATTCGCGAGGCACAACTTGCAAGGGGCTTGACGCCTAGCCCGCTCACGATGGGTGTGCCGATGCTGCTACGTACACTGCGGCGTGCAGATGAGATTGCTGAAGCGATTGATGCGCGCGGATAACAAGTTGTGTCGGTTTAAAAGTCAGTGATGTGTCAATCACATGTTGACGTTGGTTTAACAAAATGCGCACATCACCCAAAGGAGTTGAGTTGAAAACAAAAGATATTGTGCTGGTGGCACTCTTTGCTGCACTACTTGTCGTGCTTGGGTTGATTCCTCCAATACCGATGCCCTTGGTGCCAGTGCCGCTTACCTTGCAGACATTTGGGCTGATGCTTGCGGGTCTTCTTTTGGGGCCCGTACGAGGTGGCCTAGTGCTGTTGTTGTACGTTGCTTTAGCCTTGCTTGGTTTGCCTGTGTTGCCAGGCGGCCGTGCTGGTTTGGCAGTGTTAGCGGGTCCGACAGCGGGCTTCTTGTTAGGGATGATCCCTGGTGCCGCGCTGACGGGCTGGGTGGCTGGAACAGTCTCTGCAATGCCTAAGACTACCGCCTTGCGTGACACCTTGCGTTGCACCCTTGCTGCCGTCCTTGGTGGGATCGTGGTGGTCTACAGTCTGGGTATCCCTTGGCTGGCCTTTGTCGCCAATATGACCTTGGCTAAGGCTAGTTTGGCTGTGTTGGTGTTCTTGCCAGGCGATTTGCTCAAGGCGGTGGTTGCAGCGGTCGTCGCGCAACGTATCCGCCGCGTCAATATTATTTAGTACATCTTTTTCTCTATTTATAGTACATCTAGATATAAAAATAAATTAAATCAATTATTTACACAACGATTAAAGGCGGCTATCAGGTTGAGCAGTTTTATTACTCTTTGATCCAAGTGGGTAAGTCAGATGCTAATTCTGCGGTCGTGACCTCGGGTGAAGACTACCAAGGCTCGGGTAACGCGCGAGCCTTTCCGTTCACGTTTTCTCGAGGTCTGACTGACAATATCGATCTACAGTTTGCGCCGACCTACTACCTACAGCCCACGGGGTCATATTCTCGTGTATCGAACTACACCTTAAATCTGAAGTGGCGTTTTTATGGTGACGGTGAAACTGGCCTGAATCTGGCACTACGGCCTCAGTTGATTGCACCCGCGAGCTCCTCGCAACAAGAGGCAGGGATTGGTAATGCACGATTCAACTACGGATTGAATTTAATTGCATCCCAGTTTAGTGAAAATTATGAGCTGCACTTCAATGCAGGCTATTCGAGTGCGCCCTATAACAACGCTTATTCAGTCGGTTTAAGCACTGATGCACGGCGTACCAATTTGTATGCGGTATCGATCGCCCCAGTATGGATCATATCGCCTCAGTGGAAGCTAGCGCTCGATGTCGGTGTCAACACCAATCCGAATATGCCTGATCCCACGCTTACCCGATATGGGCTGATAGCGCTGCTGTACTACCCGGTTAAAGATTTAGATGTTGCAGTCTCGTACCAAAGAAACGCCAGCACCTTTGATGTGGCGTTTGGTGCCACAGGCCCTTATGTGAGCCGCATGCAGATAGGCGTGACGTACCGGTTTGATTAACGTGCGGGATTGACTACCGGTAGGGGCGCCCTACGCCCCTGCACCGTAACCTGCGAAGACCAGCAGACTACCCTAGAAAGACAGCGTCTGTCCCTCAGTCATCGGGACTACCTTGACCGAACTGCCTTTCATCGCCGCTTGAAACTCAGCCAACGTGCCGGGTGTTAAAGGGTTTGAGTTGTAATGCATCGGGATCACCATCTTGGGCTTGATCCACGTGTTCAACGCAAATGCAGCGTCTTCAGGATCCATCGTAAAGTTGCCACCGATTGGAATTAATACCAAATCAGGCTTGTAGTGTTCACCGATGAATTGCATATCACCAAACAAGCCAGTGTCACCCATGTGCCAGATCTTGAAACCGTTTTCGAGTTCGATGATGTAACCCATCGCTTCACCGGCTGGGTGCGATTCGTTTTTGTTCGTGAGCGGATTGTTCCAGACAATTAAAGACGAATGCTCGGCCTTTACCGCAGTCACCTTGATGCCAGGTGCCGGTTTAACGTTACCTGTTTTATTAAAACGATGCCCCAGCTCTGCAGGGATCATGCCAAGCGTGATGAGTGGCGTCACCATGTCAGCAGGACCATACAGTTTGGTCTTGTTCAAAATAGCCAGCGCAGGTGCGTCACCCAAATGATCAACGTGTGCATGCGTGACCAGCAAGATATCAATTTTGCCCAACGCAGCTAGATCAGCCTTGTAGTTAGCCGGCGCTTTAGGGCCCCCTTTGATCCAAGGGTCAACCACAAGCAGTTTGCCACCTGGGGTAACGATACGAAAGCCAGCTTGCCCCAGCCATTGCATCTCAACCTTAGTACCTGCAGCAGCAGTTGTAGCAGCCGGCGCAGGCGTTTGCGCTATAGCAAGCGAACCGACTAACAGTGATGCAACCGTCAACGCGACGGCACAAGGTGCTTTTAAGAATTGTCTAATCTTCATGTCAGTCTCTCTTCAAGTTGGCGGTCAACGCATGCATTACAAGTACAGCGACAAAGGGTCAGGTAGTTTGTTTTAGGCTTGGGTCGAAACAGCTTTACGTTTCTCAAGCCAGGCATTGACTTCGCCCACTACGCCACGCCTGAAGGCAAGTACGCAAATCACAAAAATCAAACCAATCACAATGGTGACAGACTCGCCTAAGCGTTGAAACCATTCAACGCCAGTAAGTTTGGCCACCGCAGCACCAAAATCACCAACTTTATTTTCAAGCAACACAACAATAAAGGCGCCTAAAACCGGACCAACTAATGTGCCCAAACCGCCGATCAGTGTCATTAAGATCACCAGGCCTGACATCTGCCATGTGGCATCTGATAAGGTTGCAGATACAAAAATCAGCATTTTGGTTGAACCAGCTAAGCCCGCTAGCAAAGCCGACAGCACAAAAGCCAGTAACTTAAACCGTTCGACATCGTAGCCAAGTGAAATCGCACGAGGTTCGTTTTCACGAATCGCTTTGAGGACCTGACCAAAAGGCGAGTGCACAGTGCGCCAGATAATGAAATATCCCAGTACAAAGATTGTCATCACGAGGTAGTACAAATTGAGATCGCTCTTCAGGTCGATCAAACCAAACAACGTGCCGCGGGGCACACCCTGAAGGCCATCTTCGCCGCCGGTGAATTTAGCTTGCAGAAAAAAGAAATACACCATCTGCGAGAGCGCCATCGTAATCATCGCAAAATAGATACCGCTTCTGCGAATCGCCAGGGCACCCATGACGACACCGAGTAGGCCGGCGATTGCCACACCATACAAAATGCCCAGTTCTGGTGAGAACCCCCAGACTTTGATCGCGTGCCCTGAAGCGTAGGCTGCGCTTCCTAAAAAGGCTGCGTGGCCAAACGAGAGCAAGCCAGTAAAGCCCAGCAGCAAATTGAAGGCGCAGGCAAAGAGTGCGTAGCACATGATTTTCATGGCAAAGATTGGATAGATCCCGAGCATCGGGATCGCTGCCAGAAACACAGCAAACAAAACATAACCAAGCGCTTGACGATTCATTTTTCTTTTCCAAACAGACCTGCTGGACGCAGCAATAATACGATCGCCATGATGATGAAAACCACCGTGCTTGAGGCCTCAGGCCAAAATACTTTAGTCAATCCTTCAATCACGCCAAGGCCAAGACCCGTGACGATTGCACCTAAGATCGAACCCATCCCACCGATCACCACCACCGCAAATACCACCACGATCAGGTTCGAGCCCATCAGTGGCGAAATCTGCAAAATGGGCGCCGCGAGTACGCCGGCAAAGCCAGCCAGCGCCACGCCAAAGGCGTAAGTGAGCGTGATCATCAAGGGGACGTTTACGCCAAAGGCTTCAACCAGCTTTGGGTTTTCAGTGCCAGCGCGCAAGAGGGCCCCCAAACGCGTACGCTCAATCACGAACCAGGTCAGCAAACAAACCACCACCGAGGCAACCACTACCCAGGCGCGATAGTTTGGCAGCACCATAAAGCCTAGATTGGTTGCGCCACGCAAAGCCTCGGGTGTTGAGTAAGGCTGCCCAGAGACACCATAGAAGCTGCGGAACAGACCTTCCATCAACAGAGTGATGCCAAAGGTGAGGAGTAGTCCGTACAAATGATCAAGCTTGTAAAGATGCTTGAGCAAAAACTTTTCAATCAGGATGCCAAACAGGCCAACGATGACGGGCGCAAGTGCCAGCATGACCCAATAGTTCAGGCCAAAATAAGACATGCCCATCCAGGCTAGAAAGGCGCCAAACATGTACAACGCGCCGTGCGCGAAGTTAATGACGTTCAGCAAGCCGAAAATCACCGCCAGACCAAGAGACAAAATGGCGTAAAAAGAACCGTTCACTAAGCCTAGCAAGAGCTGGCCCAGAAACGCTTGAAGAGGTATGCCGAAAATAGTGATCATTGTGAATCAGAACGCCAAGGGTGCAGAGTCAACAAAATAAACCTTCGGTACACCTGAGCGTACCGAAGGTTTGATTGTGCTTACTTCTTGATAAGTTTGCAGGTAGATTCAGCAAGCGTGGTGAACACAGACTCACCAGGCAATACCGCGATTTGTTTGTAGTAATCCCATGGGCCTTTTGACTCAGACGGTTTTTTGACTTCCATCAAGAACATATCGTGAATCATACGACCGTCTTCGCGCACATAGCCATTTTTGGCAAACATGTCGTTGACTTTGTTGGACTTCATCCATTTCATGACAGTGTCACCGTCGTCGCTACCGGTTGCCTTTACCGCATTCAAATAAAACGAAACGGCAGAGTAGTCGCCCGCCTGAATCATCGACGGCTTACGCTTAACCTTCGCTTCAAACTTGGCTGACCAAGCACGGGTTTCATCGTTCTGATCCCAGTACCAGCCGTCAGTGAATTGCATGCCTTGGGTGACATTCAAACCCAACGAGTGAATATCGTTAATGAAAATCAGCAGACCAGCGAGCTTCATGGTTTTGCCGATGCCGAATTCATTTGCCGCTTTGATCGAATTGATCGTGTCGCCACCAGCGTTAGCCAGGCCTAAGATTTGAGCCTTTGAACTTTGCGCTTGCAACAAAAATGATGAGAAATCTGATGAGTTCAAAGGGGCGCGCACTTGGCCTTTGATTTCGCCACCAGCCGCTTTCACCACGTTTGCAGTGTCACGCTCGAGCGCATGGCCAAAAGCGTAGTCAGCAGTCAAGAAATACCATGATTTTCCGCCAGCCTTCACAACTGCCGAACCCGTGCCGCGGGCAAGCGCAACGGTGTCATAGGCCCAGTGAACGGTGTAAGGTGTGCATTGTGAGCCGGTCAGGTCAGACGCTGCTGCACCAATCGCCATAAACACTTTTTTCTTTTCGGCGGCGATACCGGCTAACGCCAAGTTGACACCTGAGTTGGTACCACCAATCAGCATGTCAATTTTTTGTTGATCAAACCATTCACGCGCTTTTGCTGCAGCAACGTCGGCTTTGTTTTGATGATCAGCGAAGATCAGTTCAATTTTTTTACCGTTGATTGCACCGCCAGCGTCGGCGATTGCCATGCGAGCCGCTTCGATACCGCCAGGGCCGTCAATGTCAGAGTAGACGCTGGCCATGTCGGTAATAAAACCGATCCGAATCACATCATCAGAAATGTTGGCTAAGGCAGATTGTGAAACGAGGCCGAAACCGGCCAACATCAGCGAGGCACTTAGGGTGCGAAGTTTCATTTGGTTCTCCGAAATATTGCGACACGCAACGATAAAAAATTAGACGCCTGACTGCAAAGACGCCATCATACAAGTCAAATAGCGACTAAACGCCTAACAACTCTGTCAAAACGGCTTGCTTGGAGGGCAACTCGGCGGCATCGAAATGTTCGACGATCTGACCATGCTCGACAACATAAAAACGGTCTGCCAAGGGGGCGGCAAAACGGAAGTTCTGCTCGACCATCACAATGGTATAGCCCTTAGATTTCAGCATCTTGATCATGCGACCCAAGGCCTGCACAATCACTGGCGCAAGACCTTCAGAAATCTCGTCGAGTAACAACAGATTGGCGCCGGTGCGCAAGATTCGAGCTACCGCCAGCATCTGTTGCTCGCCACCCGATAAGCGCGTGCCGGGTGAATTGCGACGCTCAAGCAAGTTGGGAAACATTTCGTAAATTTCGGCCAGCGACATACCGCCACCCAATGCCCCTACCGGTGGGGGTAGCAGCAGATTTTCTTCGCAAGACAAGCTTGCAAAGATGCCGCGCTCTTCGGGGCAATAGCCCACGCCAAGCTTGGCGATTTTGAAGGTTGGCATATCGATTGCTTCAACACCGCCGATACGTACCGAGCCAGTCCGTGCGCCTGTTAGGCCGAGAATTGCCCGCAAGGTCGTGGTGCGTCCTGCACCATTGCGCCCGAGCAGGGTGACGACTTCGCCTTTATGCACGGTGAGATCAATACCATGCAAAATATGTGATTCGCCATACCAAGCGTTTAGGCCTTTAATTTCAAGTGCAACGGCGCTCATGCGTGTGCTCCGGCAAGTTCGCCCTCGGTGGTGCCCATATAGGCTTCCATGACTGAGGGGTCTTTTGAAACATGGGCGTAGTTGCCTTCGGCTAACACTGCACCGCGTGCTAACACAGTGATGGTGTCTGCAATCGAAGAGACAACATTCATGTTGTGCTCAACCATCAGGATGGTGCGCCCAACACTGACGCGCTTGATCAATTGAGTTACCCGATCAACGTCTTCGTGGCCCATGCCTTGCGTGGGTTCGTCAAGCAACATGAGTTCGGGTTCCATGGCCAGGGTCGTGGCGATTTCGAGCGCACGCTTACGGCCGTAGGGCAGGCTGGCAGTGATTTCGTTTGTAAAGCTTCCTAAGTCGACCTGTTCAAGCAACGCCTGAGCACGCTCGTTCAGTTCATTCAAGCGGTTTTCATTTTTCCAGAAATGAAACGACATGCCGGTTTGGCGTTGCAAGCCAATACGCACATTTTCAAGCACTGTGAGGTGTGGAAACACTGCTGAAATTTGAAACGAGCGAATGATGCCGCGGCGTGCAATCTGTGCAGGTCGGTCACCGGTGATGTCGATGCCATTAAAGAGAATCTTGCCGCGCGTTGGGGGCAAAAATTTAGTTAATAAATTAAAACAGGTGGTCTTGCCAGCGCCATTGGGGCCGATCAAGGCGTGAATTTGACCTCGCTGCACACTGAGCGAAACGTCGTTGACCGCCACAAAGCCTTTGAACTCCTTGGTGAGATGGGTTGTCTCAAGGATGATGTCTTTCATGCGTATCTTTGCGAATAGAGAATTTTTGGAGGCGAGGGCGCATTATGACGCATGTGCAGCAAAAGCTGAATGGGGGTTTGTCATAGGTGGTGTTGCTCTTAGTAATTACCCTTAAGTGTCAGCGTGGTCGCCCGCTAGTGTGCCTTTGGGTGACCAGTCTCGTTGAGAGTTGTGAGGCTTAGGTTTTAGTTTTGGGTCGGTATTCACACAAATCGGCAATTCCGCATTGCGGGCATTTGGGGGTGCGTGCTACGCAGATATAACGTCCGTGCAAGATCAACCAATGATGCACGTTGAGTTTGAACTCGTCGGGTACAAATTTTTCGAGGCCCTTTTCAACCGCAACGACATCCTTGCCCGGTGCGATTTTTGTTCGGTTTGACACCCTAAAAATATGAGTGTCGACAGCAATGGTGGGTTGGCCAAAGGCTGTATTCAACACCACGTTGGCTGTTTTACGACCAACCCCAGGCAAGGCCTCAAGGGCTTCACGAGTTTGCGGAACCTTCCCCTTGTGCTGCTCAAGCAAAATCTGACAAGTTGCCAGTGCGTTTTTTGCTTTGGTTTTATACAAACCGATCGTCTTGATATAGTCGGCGAGCTTGGCCTCACCCAAGTCAAGCAGACCCTTAGGCGTACCGTGCTTAGGAAAAAATTTTCGAGTCGCCAGATTGACAGCTTTATCAGTTGTTTGAGCGGACAGCAGAACAGCAATCAGCAATTGAAAATCGCTTTTGTATTCGAGCTCGGTGGTGGGCTGCGGATTGGCTGCCCGCATGCGGCTAAAAATCTCGCGTCGCTTTTCTGGGTTCATAGTCTTGGACTGTACGTTATTCAGGAGCTGGCTGGAGTATGTGTCTCAGTGGGCTGAGAGGCTAATGCTGTTCAGTGGTTCAGTACTCAAGCTCGCTCAGTGATTATGGGTGAGCCCGAGCTGCTCGTCGTGCACGTGCGCGTGCCAGAGCTTGTGCAATGGCCTGCTGCTTATCTGAGTGGCCAGACGCGGTGGCCTCTGTTGTTGAAACCGCTGGCGACATACTCGCGTCAGCTTTTCCCAGCGCTGGCGACTGTCTGAGCGACTCAGGTCGTTGGGCGAGGCGTCGTGCTCGCGCCTCAAATTGTGCGCGGGCACGCGTCGCGTCTTGCGGGGTCCAAGTTCGTGTCGGTGTGACTGGCACCATTGAGATGCAATCCACAGGGCAGGGGGCCACACAGAGGTCGCAGCCTGTGCATTGCTCAGGCAAAACAGTGTGCATCAGTTTTGAGGCACCAATAATGGCATCAACGGGGCAGGCCTGAATACAGAGCGTGCAACCGATGCAAAACTGTTCATCAATGACCGCAACCTGAAGTGCCTGATGCGTGCCGCAATCCGAGTCTAGTGCAACAACGGGTCGCTTGAGCAAGTGGGCCAAGGCGACGATACCCTCGTGACCGCCAGGAGGGCAACGGTTAATTGCAACCCCCTCTAAGGCAATGGCCTGAGCGTAAGGTTCGCAGCCTTGATAGCCGCATTTGGTGCATTGCGTTTGCGGCAACAGGGCATTGATGCGTTGAGAAAGCATAGTTATTCTGCAAGTGAAATCAGGCAGCCTGGTGGGTTGCCTGATAGATGTTCCTTCTCAGAAGGACCTCGTCTAGTATTTGCGAACGAACTCGGCGATTTGGGGGCAGATGGTCGTACGCCAGCGGCGTCCGGCAAAAATCCCGTAATGACCACATTCAGGCGCGGTGTAATGCTGTTTGCGCTTGGTCGGAATCCCTGAACACAAATCTTGAGCGGCGCGTGTTTGCCCCTCACCTGAAATGTCGTCAAGCTCACCTTCAATCGTAAATAAGGCTACGGTTTTAATATCACTTGGGGTGACCAGTTGGCCATCGATCTCCCAGGTGCCATTGGGTAAGGCGAACTCTTGAAACACGGTACGAATCGTATCCAGATAGAACTCTTCTGGCATATCGAGTACAGCGTTGTATTCGTTGTAAAACCTGCGGTGTGCCTCGGCGTCTTCGTCGTCACCGCGAAGCAAGTCAAGGTAGAAATCATAGTGCGATTTCACGTGACGGTCAGGGTTCATCGACATAAAGCCAGCGTGCTGTAAAAAGCCGGGGTAGACGCGACGACCTGCGCCGGGATACTGCGCAGGCACGGTATGAATCAGCTTTTGTTCGAACCACTCAAACGGCTTGGTGGTTGCCAGACGATTGACTTGGGTCGGTGAGCAGCGCGGGTCGATCGGGCCTCCCATCATCGTCATGCTGCGGGGCAGACAGGGGTCTTTATTGGTCGCCATGAGTGAAACGGCAGCCAAGGCTGGCACTGTGGGCTGGCACACCGACATCAGGTGCACGTCGGGGCCTAAGTGACGTATAAATTGTTGCAGATACCGAACATAATCGTTCAGACTAAAGGCACCCTTCGACAGGGGTACCATGCGCGCATCGGTCCAGTCGGTGAGGTAGATTTCGTGGTTAGGCAGTAGGGCACGAACCGTATCACGCAACAGCGTCGCATGATGCCCAGACATTGGTGCAACGAGCAAGATGGTTGGATCGGCTTTACGTGCTTTAGCGGGCAGATCGCGCGTAAAGTGCAGCAAATTACAGAACGGAAGCGCCAAGGACACTTCTTGATCAACCGCAACTGACTTGCCGTCGATTTCGGTAGTCGGAATCCCCCAAGTGGGTTTTTCGTAAGATTTACCCAAGCGGTAAATGAGTTCGTAACTGGCGGCGACTTGTCTGGCTAGCGGAGTGTAGGCAAACGGGCTTGCTGCATGCGTGAATAACTTGGCGCTGACTTCACTGAAGTGGGTGAGCGGTGCCATGAGGGCGCGCTGCATTTCATGCATTTGATAAAGCATTGAGCGAATCCAGTTGTGTGCTTGAGGCTCTGATTATCACCCAATCTGAGGAACGCACCAGCGATTTGAGGAGTTTTTTATTGCAATGCAGCAAAATGTCGTATTGGTGCGACGTGCCGGCTGGCTTTGCCGTTGTTACCAGTAGTTTTCGACGGCCAAATTGCCAGCCACGCCGCGTCTACCCGCTGCAAACCCACGTTCGCTGAGCAGGCTACGCATATCTGTGACCATCGCTGGATTGCCGCATAGCATCACTCTGGCTTGATTTGGGTCAAGCGACAGGCCCGCCCGTTGCTCAAGCTCGCCAGAGCTCAGCAGGTTGGTGAGCCGAGCGGGTGCGAGGCTCGTTGCACGCAACGAGGGTGATAACTGTTGTGTAAGGGGCTCTTGTGTGGTGATGGGTAAGTAGGTCAATTGCCCGGCGTGCTGTTGCATCAACGCTAAAAGCTCGTCGCGGTAGGCGAGTTCGAAGGCATGACGTACGCCATGCACTAGAACAATACGCTTGAAGCGCTTAAACGTTGCGGGGTCGCGAAGCATGGATAAATAGGCCGAGAGCCCTGTACCCGTTGCAAGTAGCCATAAATCTTCACCATCGACAAACGAGTCTAGGGTCAGAAAGCCGAAGACGGTGTTGTTCACCCACAGCGCATCGCCTACGCGCAATCGTGCCAAAGGTGGGCTGAACTTACCGTCGGGCACGACCACAGAATAAAACTCTAGTTCGTTTTCGTTTGGGGCGGACACCATTGAATAGGCGCGCCATTCATTGGGTGTTTCGGGAGCGGCAGGGTCTAGGGCGAGCCCAAGCCTGGCAAACTGACCCGGTACAAACTTAAAGCCAGGTGGACGGGTGACAGTGAGTGAGAAAAGTTTTTCAGTTGCCCAAGCCGTTTTATGGGTAACGGTTTGCTTGGTGTAGCGAGGGGCGACGACCGGTGGTTGAGTCATTGCGGCGCGCGTGCAAGCGAGTAGGCGCGGGTCAATTACCGCTCAAGGTGCTTAAGTTTGTCGGGTACGTCAAGCCAATCATCGGCGTCAGGCAGGCCGCCTTTACTGCGACTAATGCTCGCAAAAAGTGGCGATAACTCGGCATTGAGCGCAATAAATTTCATTTGATCTTGAGGAACGTCTTCTTCAGCAAAAATGGCATTCGCTGGGCATTCAGGGATACAAACGGCGCAGTCGATGCATTCGTCGGGGTCGATCACTAAAAAATTAGGGCCTTCACGAAAACAATCGACCGGACAGACGTCAACACAGTCAGTAAATTTGCACTTGATACAGTTTTCAGTCACTACGTGCGTCATATCGTTTACCAAGAAGCGTTTATGTAAAAAAGTATTTTACCTAAACCGTCTCTCTTGTGTCGGGATACCCGTTTTATCAACGCTGTCTGTGCTAAGGTTTTACGTAAGTTAGAGCGTCATTTTATTAGGTTGGGACACGAATGGTTATCAAATCGCTGCTTGACACGGATCTGTATAAATTCACCATGATGCAGGTGGTTTTGCATCATTTTCCGGCTGCGCAGGTTGAATATCGCTATAAGTGCCGCACGCAAGGGGTCAATCTACGTCCTTATCTTGACGAAATTCGTCAAGAAATCCATGCGTTGTGCCAGTTGCGTTTTGAGCCAGCCGAACTCGACTATCTTAAAAGCCTGCGTTTTATTAAAAGTGATTTTATTGACTTTTTAGGTCTGTTTCACTTGCCCGAGAAATGCATCGAGGTGTCGGAGGGTGAGTTGCCTGGTGAGATCGCCATCTCAGTCAAAGGCTCCTGGCTTCACACGATCCTATTTGAAATCCCAGTGTTGGCGATTGTCAACGAGGTGTATTTTCGTAATGTGTGCAAAGACCCCGACTGGGCTGAAGGTCGAAAGCGCCTGCAAACTAAGATGAAGTTGGTGCTTGAAGCTACTGATCTGGCTGAATTTCGTGTTGCCGAATACGGCACGCGCAGGCGTTTTTCGCACGTCTGGCACGAAGAAGTCGTGACGACAATGAAGGCCCAGATGGGCGAACACTTTGCCGGAACCAGCAATGTTTGGTTTGCGATGAAACATGGCGTGTTGCCGCTTGGCACGATGGCGCACGAATACTTGCAGGCCTGCCAGGCGTTAGGGCCACGGTTGCGCGACTCGCAGGTGTTCGCCCTTGAGACTTGGGCAAAAGAGTACCGAGGCGATTTGGGGATTGCTCTGTCGGATGTGTACGGGCTAGAGGCTTTTTTACGCGATTTCGATATGTATTTTTGCAAATTATTTGATGGGGCACGTCACGACTCGGGCGACCCCTTTGATTGGGGTGAGCGCATGATTGCGCACTACGCCGCCAATCGTGTTGATGCACGCACCAAGACCCTGGTTTTTTCGGATGCGTTAACATTTCCACGCGCCATTGAGTTGACGCGTCGTTTTGCTGGGCGTTGCCGCACAGCCTTTGGCATTGGCACGAACCTGACCAACGATTTGGGTCACGAGCCGTTGCAAATTGTCATGAAAATGATTCGCTGTAACGGGCAACCTGTGGCGAAAGTCTCAGATGCACCCGAGAAAACGATGTGTGACGATAAAGCGTACTTGGCGTATTTGCGTCAGGTGTTTGAACTTCCTGCGGCCTAATTGATTCAAGGATTTTTATGAGTAACATTCACCGAGTAAACGTTGGTAAGCGCTTGTCTGACATGGCCGTGCATAACGGTGTCGCCTATTTGGCGGGTCAAGTCGCCGATGACACCACCCAAGACATCACCGGTCAAACTGGACAAATTTTGGCTGTGATCGATAAGTTGCTAGCCACAGCAGGGACCGATAAAACTCGTATCTTGATGGCACAGATTTTTGTGGCCAATATGAAAGAGTTTGACGGCATGAACAAAGCTTGGGATGCCTGGGTGGCCGAGGGCAATGCCCCACCGCGCGCGACCATCGAAGCCCGTTTGGCAAGTGCCGATTACAAAGTTGAAATTGTCGTCACTGCCGCGGTGTGAGGGTGAATCGCTGAATGGTTTACGTTGTCTAAGGTCTCTACAGCAGATCTTCATACATTGATCAGCGGCTTAGCGCCCGCTGATGAGTCTTTGTTGCAGCGTGCGCTCGATTGGGTAGCGCCTGTACTGTCTGAACAAGTGACGGGCGGTGGCGAAACCTTATTGGCGCATGCTCTTGGCTCAGCCCAAATTTTGGCAGCCATGCAAGCCGATGCGGCTACGCGTGTCGCAGCCTTACTGATGTTTATCGCTGAGCCTACTGGGGCCTCGGGGGTGAAGGCACACGTATCGAATACGGTTACCGATCGATTTGGCCCCGAGATTGCCCAGTTAGTGCAGGGTACCCAGGCGTTGTCGCGCTTAGGTTCGTTGGCGAGTGGTGCAAGTGCTGGCGCACTGGATTCGACCGATCAAAAAGAAATGTTGCGCAAAATGCTGTTGGCGATGGCTGCCGATTTGCGCATCGTGTTGATTCGTCTCGCTTCGCGCTTACAAACACTGCGCTGGCTTGCAGCCGAAAAACGGCCGTGCGATCCGATGCTCGCGCGCGAGACACTTGATTTGTATACGCCACTGGCCAATCGTTTGGGGATCTGGCAGATCAAGTGGGAGATGGAAGATCTCGCCTTTCGCTTCACTGATCCCCAGCGTTACAAAGACATTGCAAAATTGCTCGAAGAGAAACGCATTGAGCGTGAGCAATTTATTGCACAGACGATTGAGCAATTGGCGCAGGGGCTCGCTGCACGAGGGATCGTCTCTGAGGTGTCAGGTCGGCCTAAGCACATTTACAGTATCCATAACAAAATGCGAACGAAGCAGCTTGCTTTCAGTGAGTTGTACGACGTGCGTGCCCTGCGGATCATTGTTCAAGATGAGCGTGAGTGTTATGCCGCGCTTGGGTTTGTGCACGAGCAATGGGAGCCAGTGTCTGACGAGTTTGATGACTATATTTCGCGCCCTAAACCCAATGGCTATAAATCTTTGCACACGGTTGTTGCCGATGCGGTGGGTCGCCCTTTTGAGGTGCAGATTCGTACCCGGGCGATGCACGAGTTTGCTGAGTTTGGCATGGCTGCGCATTGGCGCTATAAAGAAGTGGGGGGGCGCACTGGACAGTCGGCGACGGGGCAGGCCCCTGCAGTGGCTGCATACGATCGGCAACTTGCCTGGATGCGGCAGCTCTTAGCCTGGAACACAGAGGCAGGTGCTCAGTCGGACGAACCACAGCCCAGCAAGCCGCGTCGAGTCACACAAGATCGTATTTATGTATTGTCGCCGCAGGCGCGTGTGATTGAGTTGCCGATTGGCGCGACGCCAGTAGATTTTGCTTATCACTTGCACTCAGACTTAGGGCATCGCTGCCGCGGCGCACGGGTAGACGGGCAAATGGTGCCCCTCAGTACGCAGCTTCAAACCGGTCAAACGGTCGATATCGTGACCACAAAATCTGGTGGGCCGTCGCGCGACTGGCTGAACCCCCAACTGGGCTTCTTGGCAAGCCCGCGCGCGCGCGCCAAAGTACGCGCTTGGTTTAACGCGATTGAATTGGCTCAGCGCACCACGCAGGGTCAGGCGTTGGTCGAAAAAGAGCTGCAGCGGCTCGGTAAAACGGCGATCAATCTCGAGCAACTGGCCCAACAGCTTGGTTTTGCGCGAGCGGATGATCTTTACGTGGCGGCAGCAAAAGAAGAATTTAGTTTGCGCCAAATTGATGCCGTGTTGCAACCTGTCGCGCCGGAGCCTGAGTTACGTGTTGAAGATTTGATGGCGCAGGCACTGCGTGCAGAAAGCAACAGTTCGTCTGGTAAAGGCAGCGTGCTGGTGGTTGGCGTGGGGTCGTTGCTCACACAGTTGGCGCGCTGTTGCCGCCCGGCACCGCCCGATGCGATCCAAGGGTTTGTCACGCGAGGGCGTGGGGTGTCGATCCATCGTTCAGCGTGTTCGACCTTTGCCGATTTAAGCAAGCATCAACCCGAACGCGTCATCGAAGTCGCTTGGTCTGAGGGCACGCCTGGGTCGGTCTATCCTGTCGAGGTTATCATTCAGGCGCAGGATCGCTCTGGTTTACTGAGAGACTTGTCCGAGGTATTCGCACGTTTACGTTTGAACGTGATTGCCGTCAACACTCAGACCAAGGCATCGATCGCCTACATGGCCTTTACCGTTGAAATTCGCGATGGTAACGATCTGCAATACGCACTCAGCGCGTTGGGTGAGGTGTCGGGTGTGTTTTTAGCGCGCCGTCGTTAGCCAAAAATGCGTTTGAGCGTGAGGTTTACTGCGTTTTTTTACGCCTCAGACTGCTAAACTGAGGACTTTCGCGCTAAATCTATTCCAGTGCCCCGTTGGGCATGTGTGGTGGCGCAAAACGCGTTGGGCATATGGTTGCCCGCGCAGCTTGGTTTGATCCGGAGATCTGATCTTGAAACCTTATGATTTTCCTGACGCAAAAGGTCATTTTGGCCCTTACGGTGGCGTGTTTGCGGCCGAAACCCTGATGCAGGCAATTGAAGAGTTGCGCTTGTCTTACGAAAAGTATCGTAATGACCCTGATTTCGTGGCTGAGTTTGAATACGAACTGAAGCACTTTGTTGGTCGTCCCACGCCGGTGTATCACGCGCGCCGTTGGTCAGAAGAACTGGGTGGTGCGCAAATCTGGTTTAAGCGCGAAGACCTCAACCACACTGGCGCCCATAAAATCAACAACAGCCTGGGTCAGGCTCTGTTGGCGCGCCGGATGGGAAAAAAACGCATCATTGCTGAAACCGGTGCCGGTCAACATGGTGTCGCTACCGCTACGGTGTGCGCTCGCTACGGGATGGAATGTGTGGTCTACATGGGCATCGAAGACGTCAAGCGTCAATCGCCCAACGTGTTTCGCATGAAGTTGCTTGGGGCAACGGTGGTGCCTGTGACCTCGGGTTCACGCACACTCAAAGACGCTTTGAATGAGGCGATGCGCGACTGGGTCACGAACGTTGACAACACGTTCTACATCATCGGTACGGTTGCGGGTCCTCATCCCTATCCTATGATGGTAAGAAATTTTCACTCAGTGATCGGTAAAGAATCGATTGAGCAAATGCCGTTGTATGCAGGTAAGCAGCCGGATTACGTGTTGGCTTGCGTCGGTGGCGGTTCAAACGCTATGGGCATTTTTCACCCTTACATTCCTTTCGAGCAGACGAAGTTGATTGGTGTCGAGGCCGCCGGCGAGGGTGTTGAGAGCGGCAAGCACTCTGCAACGCTGACTGCCGGCAAGGTTGGCGTGTTGCATGGCAATCGCACGTATGTGCTGCAAGATGAAAATGGTCAGGTTGCCGAAACCCATTCGGTGTCAGCAGGTCTTGACTACCCAGGTGTCGGCCCCGAGCACGCCTGGCTGAAGGATAGCGGTCGTGCTTCGTATGTTAGCGTCACCGACGACGAAGCACTCAAGTATTTTCATCATTGCTGTCGCATCGAGGGCATCATCCCTGCGCTCGAAACGTCCCACGCGCTGGCGTATGCGGCCAAGTTGGCGCCTACGTTGTCTAAAGACAAGGTGATCCTGATTAATTTGTCAGGTCGTGGCGACAAAGATATCAACACTGTGGCGCAGCGCGCTGGCATGGTGCTTTAAAGGTTTTTATATTCATGACTCAATACCCAGATCGCATCGCATCTGCTTTTGCCCGTGCTACTGAGCAAAAGCGCGCAGCGCTTGTTCCTTACATTGCGGCCGGTAACCCGTTACCTGCCACGACGGTCCCGCTGATGCACGCTCTGGTCAAAGCGGGGGCTGATGTCATCGAACTTGGGATTCCGTTTTCAGACCCAATGGCTGATGGCCCAATTATTCAGCGTGCCGCCGAGCATGCCATCGCACAGGGTGTCGGGTTGAAACACGTGTTGGCGATGGTGGCTGAATTTAGGTCAACCGATCAGCAAACGCCTATCGTTTTGATGGGTTATGCCAATCCGATCGAAAGTATGGGTCAAAAACAATTCGCCGAGCAAGCGCAGCTTGCTGGTGTGGATGGTTTGTTAACGGTGGATTACCCCCCCGAAGAGATTGGTGAGTTTGTTCAGATGCTTGAGCAACACCGCATTGCTCCGATCTTTTTGTTGGCGCCCACGTCGACAGAAGAACGTATTCGCGCTGTGGGTCAGATCGCTCGTGGATATGTGTATTACGTTTCACTCAATGGCGTGACTGGTGCAGGCAATCTTGACACCACAGATGTCGCGACTCGCTTACAGCGCATTCGTCAGCATGTCTCATTGCCGGTTGGTGTCGGTTTTGGTATTAGTGACGCCCAAAGCGCTCAAAAAATCAGTCTTGTGGCCGATGCAGTTGTGATCGGCAGCAAGTTGATCGATACCATGACTAAAGCCTGCGCAGGGCTGCCCCTTGAACAGCAGTCACAAGCTGCTATCGACGCCGGTGCGACGTGGTTGGCTGGGATTCGTCAAGCGCTTGAGGTCGCCAGGTTGCCCTCGGGCGCAAGTGAGCACACTCGTGTTGCAGGCGCTCAGGCAACCGGAAACCAAGCATGAGTTGGCTAGGTAAATTATTACCCCCTCGTATTAACAAAACGGTTAATACGACCACCACACCAACCAAGCGAGTCCCTGAGGGGGTTTGGCTTAAGTGCCCTGCTTGCGAAGCTGTTCTGTATAACGAAGATCTGGCCGCTAATTTACACGTTTGTCCCAAGTGCGATCATCACATGCGTCTGGGTGCGCGCGCCCGCATTGAGTCGCTGCTCGATATCGAAGGTCGGGTCGAGATCGGGTCTAACACGCGCTCAATGGATCCGCTCAAATTCAAAGATTCACGCAAGTACCCCGAGCGTATCCAAGAGGCCGTGCGTCAAACCGGTGAAAGTGATGCGTTGATTGTGACGAGCGGCAGCATTCATAGCGTGGCTTGCGTGTTGGCCTGCTTTGAGTTTGAGTTCATGGGTGGCTCGATGGGGTCGGTGGTGGGTGAGCGCTTTGTGCAAGGGGTGCAGGCGGCAATTGCTCAAAAAGTCCCCTTTATTTGCGTCGCTGCTTCTGGTGGCGCGCGTATGCAAGAAAGTTTGTTTTCGTTGATGCAAATGGCTAAAACCAATGCCATGTTGACGCGCCTGTCAGATGCCAAGTTGCCCTTTATTAGTGTGCTCACTGATCCCACTATGGGTGGCGTATCGGCTAGCTTTGCGTTTATGGGCGATGTTGTGATTGGCGAACCCAAGGCCTTGATCGGTTTTGCTGGCCCGCGCGTGATCGAACAGACGGTGCGCGAAAAATTGCCAGAAGGTTTTCAGCGCTCAGAATTTTTACAGCAAAAAGGTGCGATCGATATGGTGTTGGATCGCCGCCAATTACGTACAGAGCTTGCCCGCTTGATGGCGATTTTGACCAACCAACCGGTGGATGCTGTCACGGCGTAGTGGTCATGAGGCTCTGCGGCAAATGCTAAAGTGGTTTTTCGGTTTGGTTGGTCAGTTCTTGGGTTGGTCAGTTCTTGAATGAAGGGAACAGCCTCTCCACCGACCAAGCAACAATTCAGAACGATGCATAATGAAAACGGCGACCTAGGTCGCCGTTTTCATTTGCTCCCCCGCAAGCAAGCCGCGGGGCAGGGCCAAGCTCGCGTTAAGCGCGCGTTTCGACTTGCACCAAAGGTTCGTTTGAAACGACAACCGCGGGCTTGCGCTCGCGACCGAGTTTGATACTGACGGTCGGTTGCTCGGCCATGGTTTGTGCGACACGAATCGGATCGCTTTCAATCCACTGCAGTCCAGCCGAACGTACGATGGCGTGCAGCGTTGCCAGATCTGCGACAGGTGCAGGGGCAGGTGCTACGTTGCTTGGAGCAGCAGCTTCGACAGCAACCGGTGCAGGTGCTGCCATAGCGACTGCTGCAACTGGAGCCGCGTCAGGAACCGGTGCTGGTGTTGCAACGGCGACAGGTGCAGCAGCAACAGGAGCCACAGCAACAGGTGCAGCAGCAACAGGAGCCACAGCAACAGGAGCAGGGGTAGCCGCAACAGGAGCCATAGCGGCAGGAGCAGCAGCGACCGGAGCGGGAACAGCGTTTGCGACAGGCTCGGTCACTGAGGCTACGTTCACATAGGCAGCGGGTGCTGCAGGTGCGACGTAGGCGGCAGGTGCTGCTGGCGCTTGAGCCGCAGGCGTTGCAACGGGTGCGGCAGCTGGCTGAATAGCCACAGCAGCCTGAACAGGCGCAACGTAAGCCTGCGATACCGGTGCCTGATAGGTTGGCGCGACGTGCGTTTGCAACGGCGCTGACGCTGGCGCTGCCATGGCTACGGGCTGAGTCGTTACGCCAACGCCTGGCTGAGCCTGAGAGTCGGACTGTTGCACGCTTGTTGAACCATCTTCGTTCTCAAAGCCTGAACCTTCGTCTTGACCGCGCTTACCGCGACGGCTACGACGACGACGGCGCTTGCGTTCTGGATCGCCGCTGTTGTCGTCGTCAGAGCCTGGCTGACCCTCTGGGCCGTTTTGCAAGTGACGTTGATCATCGGCTTGCAAAGAATTGCTTGCTTCGGTGCGTGGGCCTTGTGGCTGACGAGGTGCTTGCGCAGCCCCGCTTGCTTGAGCGCCCGCGGTAGCGTTGATTGCCTGCGTGCCCTCAGCGCCCTCTTGCCGGCCGTCACCTTCGTCGCGACGGTGGCGACCACGACCGCGAGGGTTGCGACCACCTTGGCGAGCGGCGTCATCGCTCTGCTCTGCACCAGCGGTGCGACTCGAACCCTCATCGCGTGGTGGGCGGCGATTATCGGTGTCGGTTGATGCCTCTGCGCCTGGGCGGGCGTCATTGCGATGCTCGGGGCGACGACCGCGATGTTGACCGCCACGATTTCCGTTGCCGCGGTTACCCTGGCCATTACGTCCACGTTCGCCACGTGCTTCGCTAGGCTTGGGCGCTTCTTCGACTTTTTTCTCTTCGTTCGAGCCGCCCGAGAGCCAGCCCATCAAGCGCTTGAAGAAGCCAGGCGATGCTTCGGTTTCTGCAGCACCGGCTTTCTTGGCTGAGGCTGAAGAGACTGGAGCTGGTTGCGAAGGCGTGATGCCTTTGACCAAGGCTTCAGGTTTGGCTTTGACTTCTTGTTCTTTGGGCGCCCAGCTCATGTCCGTTGAGGGTGCATCGACCATATCGAAACTGGTCTTGATGTCTTCAAGTCGTGGGTCGTCGTGTCGCAACCGTTCGATATGGTGGTGCGGCGTTTCGAGGTGCCGATTGGGGATCAGGATCAGGTTGACCTTCAGGCGAGCTTCGATCTTGGTGATGTCTGAGCGTTTTTCGTTTAACAAGAAGGTGGCAACGTCAACCGGCACCTGAGCATGTACGGCGGCCGTGTTTTCTTTCATGGCCTCTTCTTGCAGCAGACGCAAGACCTGCAGGGCGCTTGATTCAGCGTCACGTATCACGCCGGTGCCGTTACAGCGAGGGCAGGTGATGTGTGAGCCTTCGTTTAAGGCAGGGCGCAGACGCTGGCGTGAAAGCTCCATCAAACCAAAGCGCGAAATTTTGCCCATTTGTACGCGTGCACGGTCAAAGTGCAACGCGTCGCGCAGGCGATTTTCAACTGAGCGTTGGTTTTTGGTGTCTTCCATGTCGATAAAATCGATCACGATCAGACCACCCAAATCTCGCAGACGCAATTGGCGCGCGACTTCGTCGGCGGCCTCTTGGTTGGTGCGCGTAGCGGTTTCTTCAATGTCGGCGCCACGTGTTGAGCGGGCAGAGTTGACGTCGACCGCAACCAACGCTTCGGTGTGATCGATGACGATCGAGCCGCCCGAGGGCAATTCGACGGTGCGCGAATACGCTGTTTCTATTTGGTGTTCGATTTGAAAACGTGAAAACAGGGGCACATCATCGCGATAGCGTTTGACGCGGTCAACGTTGTCAGGCATCACCACACTCATAAAGGCGGTGGCTTGATCAGCGATATCGTCGGTATCAATCAATATCTCGCCGATATCTGGCGAGAAATAATCACGAATCGCGCGAATCACCAAGCTTGATTCAAGATAGATCAGGATCGGTGCTGGATTATCTTTGGCAGCGCCATCAATGGCAGTCCAAAGTTGCATAAGATAAGACATATCCCACTGCAGTTCTTCGGCGTTTCGGCCGATACCGGCGGTGCGGGCAATGATGCTCATGCCGGGTGGGATCGTTAATTGATCCATGGCTTCGCGTAGCTCTTGACGCTCTTCGCCCTCGACACGGCGCGACACACCGCCGCCGCGTGGGTTGTTGGGCATCAAGACCAAATAGCGGCCTGCCAGCGAAATAAAGGTGGTGAGGGCTGCGCCCTTGTTGCCACGCTCTTCTTTTTCGACCTGAACGATCAGTTCTTGGCCTTCGCGCAAGGCGTCTTGAATGCGCGCCGTGCGCACATCGACACCTTCTTTAAAGTAACTGCGAGCGATTTCTTTGAACGGCAAAAAGCCGTGACGTTCTTCGCCGTAGCTAACAAAGCAGGCTTCGAGGCCGGGCTCAATGCGGGTAATGACACCCTTATAGATGTTGCCTTTACGTTGTTCACGGCCGGCGATTTCAATGTCAAGGTCGATGAGCTTTTGCCCGTCGACGATGGCAACCCTAAGTTCTTCAGGGTGTGTTGCATTAAATAACATGCGCTTCATGGGATGTTTCTCCATTTAAATGGCGCGTCGGAAATCGACGCGCAGCCACGCGTTGCTGGCTGCGAAACACAGAAGTTGGCAAGAGTGTTCGCGCACCAACAACGGGCGCGCGAAGAAAAGGTCTTTAGACCGGCACGGCGCGCCAGTAGGCGCGAGGTTCGTTCAGCAAAAAGGTCAGAGTCACAGTTGTGGTTGACTAAAAAAGGTGCTGAGAACATCAGGCGCGACGTAGAGTCAGGCGCCTGCTGCAGGGATACGACGGTTTCTTGCATATGCTTCAGTATCGCGCGCGACACGAGGGGCACACATTTTTAAGCGCGGGCGTAACGTTAAAACGTCGCAACGGCGTGCTTGAAATGCATCCCGGTCTAGCCGGCGACCAGCAACCCACAAGCGATCAGAAAGCACACGGTACAATGAAGTCCGCGATCCAGACGGAGACGCGACAACTTAATGCATCTCGACGCCAGAGGGCTTTCTCAACCCCTTTAAGGCTTCGCGGATTATATGCCGCTTTTAGCCATGCGCAAAGAATTCTCAGTATCTGCATCGATTTCTGCCCCAAAACCCGCAGCAAGCCTAGGCCTTGCGGTTCGAATGGTTGAAGTCACCGACGAGCACGACGGCCAGCGCCTTGATAACTTTTTGATGCGCTTGTGCAAAGGTGTGCCTAAAAGTCATATCTATAAAGCAGTGCGAGCCGGCGAAGTGCGTATTAATAAGGGGCGGGTGGCCCCCGATACCCGTATTAACACTGGGGATATCGTACGGGTGCCCCCGATGCGTTTGCCCACGCCCGAGCAAAAGCGGGCGGTGCCCGGGCTTGAGTTTCCGATCGTTTTTGAAGATGAGGGCTTATTAGTGATTGATAAGCCCGCGGGTACGGCGGTGCATGGCGGCAGTGGGGTCTCTTTTGGCGTGATTGAAGCACTGCGTGCTGCACGCCCAGACGCCCGCTTTTTAGAGCTCGCGCATCGACTCGATCGCGATACTTCGGGTTTATTACTGATTGCCAAAAAAAGAAACGTGTTGCTTGCCTTGCACGAAATGTTTCGCTTAGGTGGTGGAAGTAAGCATTATTTAGCCTTGGTAGAGGGTGATTGGGTCAATGCACGCCAGCATATCCGGCTCCCACTTGCCAAATGGACAACTCAAACTGGCGAGCGTCGAGTCAAGGTGCAGACTGAAGGGCAGGTTGCCCACACCATCGTGTCTGGCCTCAAGCGCTTTAAGGGCTTTAGTTTGGTTGACGCCGAACTACGCACCGGCCGCACACATCAAATACGGGTGCATTTAGCCTCGAGCGGGTTTCCTATTGTCGGCGACGACAAGTACGGGCGCGATGAAAGCCAAGCACAGCTTAGCCAGCTTGGTTTTTCACGTATGTTCTTACACGCGCATCGTTTTAATCTGCCGCATCCACTCACGCAAGAGCCCTTACAGTTAGTCGCACCTTTGCCCGCCGCTTGCGAGAAACTTCTGCAACAATTGCAACCCCTGCAATAAACCCGACACTTGGCACCCCATGAACAAGTATTCTGTCATCGTCTTTGACTGGGATGGCACCCTGATGGATTCAACCCACAGCATCGTGCAAGCCATCCAAGGCGCCTGTCGCGATCTTGAGTTAAAGGTGCCCACCGCGGCTCAGGCGGCTTGGGTGATTGGTTTGTCGCTTGAGCCGGCCCTGCGTCGCGCAGTGCCTGATCTGACAAAATCCATGGAGCCTCTATTTTTAGAGCGCTATCGCCATCACTATTTAGGCAAGGATAAAGAGCTCAAGTTATTCGATGGTATCCCCGAGCTATTGAGCGATTTGAAGGCGACTGGCACCACGCTCGCCGTCGCGACCGGCAAAAGTCGCGTGGGGTTGAACCGCGCTTTAACTGCCACCGCGCTGCACAGTACCTTTCAAGCCAGTCGCACGGCCGACGAAACCTTTGGTAAACCTCACCCCGGAATGTTGCTCGAACTCATGGATGAGTTGATGGTTGCGCCAGAGCAGGTCGTGATGATTGGTGACACGTCGCACGACTTACAAATGGCCGCCAATGCGGGCGTACATGGGGTGGGCGTGGCGTACGGCGGTGCGCACCCCGCCGACGAACTACGCGCGTGCCCCAATCAAGGTGTGGTCGAACAAGTGGCCGACTTACGTCAGTGGTTGTTTGAGCGTCTGGCCTGATCAAAAGCCGCGACACCTCAACCTGTTTTGACGACCCTTGGCGTCAGGTCGATTTCATCCGCTGCAATTTAGTCGTTCTGCAAGGTTATCGTTGGCAAATCGTGCAGCGTTGGTTATTCTAAGGCAGTGATTATTTCGCTAGATCATTGCTAGTCGTGCGGATCTTTTGTTGTTTTAATCACTATTTGTTCGAGCAGCATTCTTGGTGGCTTCGAACGCCGTCTTTCTAAACTTTCAAACTTGAGAGCCAGATGCCCAATTACCGTGCCCCCCAGATTCACAGCTCTGAAATCACCCCTGAAGAGGTTTGGCAAAGCCGTCGCCACTGGATGAAAGCGGCGGGCGCCTCATTGTTGACGGGGGCGGCGGCGGGCTGGCCCTCTATTGGTGGCGCGGCGACCTTGCCTAGTCTTGATGCAACGGTCTCAAAACAGTTCTTCACCATGGAGCCCCGCACACCTGAAAAAGACGCGGCGTCTTACAACAATTTTTACGAGTTCGGCTTGGACAAAGGTGATCCAGTTAAGCATGCGCATAGGCTGCAAACAAGCCCCTGGAAGCTTCGCATAGAGGGCGAGGTGGTCAGCCCCAAAACTTTAGATATCGACGACATTCGTAAACTCGCACCTCTTGAAGAGCGCACCTATCGCATGCGTTGCGTCGAAGGGTGGTCGATGGTGATCCCGTGGATTGGTTACTCAATGTCTGAGCTCTTAAAGCAAGTGCAACCAACAGGCAACGCAAAGTACGTTGAGTTTATTACCGATGTACAGCCTAAAAATATGCCCGGTTTGAGCTCGCGCACCATTCAATGGCCGTACAACGAGGCCTTGCGTTTAGACGAGGCCATGCATCCTCTGACGATGTTGGTGTTGGGGATGTACGGCAAAGTCTTACCCAATCAAAACGGTGCACCAGTGCGCCTGATGGTGCCCTGGAAATACGGTTTCAAATCAGCCAAGTCCATCGTCACGATTCGTCTGACCGAGAAACAACCCGTGAGTAGCTGGATGAAAGCCCTGCCGAGCGAATATGGCTTTTATTCAAATGTGAACCCCGAGGTGTCACACCCACGTTGGAGTCAGGCGACAGAGCGTCGCATTGGCGAAGATGGCGTGTTTGCGCCGAAGCGCAAAACGCTGATGTTCAATGGCTATGGCAACGAAGTGGCGTCGTTATACACAGGGATGGATCTGCGTAAAAATTATTGATGATTCGCACAGTCTCTGCTCGCACGCTTGATCGCGCAAAAATCTTGCTCTTCGCTGCAGGTTTGTTTCCGCTGGCCCGTTGGATTTGGCTTGGGATGCAAAACGATTTGACAGCTAATCCGGTTGAGTTTTTGTCGCGCTCGTCGGGCACCTGGACTTTAGTGTGCCTGCTCGTGACGCTGTCTGTGTCGCCGCTAAGGCAGTGGCTGCAGCAACCAGCGTTGCTACGTTGGCGCAGAATGTGCGGTCTGTTTACTTTCTTTTACGCGAGCCTTCACGCGCTCGCGTGGGCTTGGTGGGATCAAAGCTTTGAGTGGGCACCGATGCTGTCTGACGTTTGGAAGCGACCCTTCATTATGGTCGGCATGGCTGCTTTTTTGACCATGTCGTTGTTGGCGATTACCTCAACCCACGGTTGGATGCGCAGGCTTGGGCGACGCTGGCAGCACTTGCATAGTTTGATTTATGCGATTGCCTTGCTTGGTTTGCTGCACTACTACTGGCACAAGTCCGGTAAAAATGATTTCACAACGGTGGCGATCTACGCCGCCGTGACGGCGCTGCTGTTGGGCTGGCGTTTGCTGCGTTTTCAAAAACGTCGAGCTCCTTAAGCCCGTAGCCCGTAGCGCTCTAAAGCCCCGAGCCATTGGTGGGTAAGGCTCGTAATCTGGCTGCCGTTTGTGCGTCGGGTTTGCTGTTGACTAGCTCGGGCCGATAATGCATTTGAAACGCGGCAATCGTGTGTAGGGTGTTTGCGTCAAAGTAATTAGATTCGGGCACGCTATAGCCCACGCGTTTTAATTGCTTTTGAAACCAGCCTGCGTCGGGCGGGCCATTGCGTACGTATTCAGCTTGATATTTTGCTGCTGCAGCCTCATCAAACCAGCGACCAACGCCGGCCTGCGCGAGTTTTTTCCAAGGAAACGCAGGCCCTGGATCTTGCTTGCGCAGCGGCGCGACATCGCTATGACCTACGATATTTTCAGGTGCAACGCCATGACGCTTGGCAACTTCACGTGTCAGCGCGATCACTGCGTCGATTTGTGCGGGAGGAAACAAAGGGCCGGCATCACCGCTACTGTTGCGTGCCCAACCCGGATGCACAATTTCAATCCCGATTGACCGAGGGTTGATGAAGGTACGACCGTACCAGCTACTCTCGCCGGCGTGCCAGGCACTCAGGTTCTCATCAACCAACTTATACACGACCGGTTTGCTATCGTCAGACACAACGTAATGTGCACTGACCTCGCGGTTGGTTAGGGTCAGCAACGCGCTTGGCTTGGTTGACGCCGTATAGTGCAGCACGATGATGTCGATGCGGCTATTTTTGCCGTTGGCCTTGAGTGTCTCATCTAGCTGGTAAGCGCCGCCACTTTTTTGCGACGCACAGCCTGCTAACGCCAGCAACAGCAAAACGACTAACAGCGACCGACAGCGAGCGAACGTTGCAAAAGCCTGCTCTCGTATGAGAGTAAAGAGAGTCTTTTGTGGCTGGAGCCGAGCGTCTATTTGATATTGCGGTAAAACAAACTCAGTCATTAAATATCTCAGTCGTTGAAAATTGTAGTCGTTAAAAATCTCAATCGTTAAAAATTTTAGTTGTTAAAAATATTAGTCGTTAAAATCTCAGCCGTTAAAATTTCAGCGGTTAAAAATTTTAGTCATTCGCGCTTAGTCGCCCGCCCGCGCAGAAGATGACGCTACGCAGCTTGAAACAAAAACAGAGTCGGATGCTTGTCGAGCTCGGGCTTGGGTTGGGATTTCCATTGTGTGACTGTGAGCGTACGTATCCATTCATCTTTGGTGGTGAGTGAGCGTGCGACACACAGCCGAGTGTTGCCCTTGAGATGTTCAAGCAAGCTGCTGAACATCGCCAGGTTGCGGTAGGGCGTTTCGATCAGCAATTGAGTTTGCTTTTGTTTGCTTGAGGTTTGTTCCCAAACTTGTAGCTGCCGGCTGCGGTCGGTGGCATCGACTGGCGCATAGCCATGAAACACAAACCGTTGACCGTCAAGCCCGCTTGCCATCAAGCCCAAGAGGATCGATGACGGCCCCACCCAAGGTTTGACCGTGACGCCCCAGTTGTGTGCGATGGTGACTGCACGCGCACCTGGGTCAGCGACCGCTGGGCAGCCCGCCTCAGAGACAAGACCAATATCGAGACCTGCGCGCAGGGGCTGCAGCCAGCTTTGCAAATGCGCGTCATCGACGCGTGGGCTTAATTCATGAATGGTGATCTCTTGCAGGGGTCGAGCGAGCGCCACCAGCTTTAAAAATGCGCGGGCAGTTTTAGCGTTTTCTGCGATATAGCAGCTCAGTAAGCCTGCCTGCGCTTGCGCAGCTGCAGGTAGCCACTGCTCGATCGGAGCTAGCCCCAAGCCCACGGGTATGAGATGCAGGGTGCCGCGTGCGGGAGAAGACGATGGTGTTGTCATTGAATGTGTTCATCTAGTGGATCGAGCCCAACCTGGGCGAGCATTTTAGTCAACTCGATGAGCGGTAGCCCAATGATTGAAGTTGGGTCGCTACTATGCATGCTTTGCATCAGCGCAATACCCAGGCACTCGGCTTTGGCGCTGCCTGCCGTGTCAAAGGGTTGATCGATGGCAATGTAGCGCGCGATTGCAGCCTCAGTGAGGTGGCGAAAGACACAATGGGTTGGCACAACCGTGCTTTGCACGTGCGAGCCTAGCACCACGGCCATCGCGCTAAAAAAAGTGACTGTCTGGCCCGACAACTCCCGCAATTGCGCGTGCGCAGCCACAGCATGACCGGGTTTGCCTAAGGGGCGGTCGTGAAGCGAGGCGACTTGATCGGCCCCAATCACGACATGCATGGGATAAGCCTGAGCGATATGCCGCGCTTTGGCAAGCGCCAGTCGCAAGGCCAGCTGCTCGGGCGGCTCACCTGGAAAAGGCGTCTCATCAACATCCGGCGAGACAGACAGGAAAGGAATTTTTAGCCTAGAGAGAAGTTCTTGGCGGTATTTGGAGCTTGAGGCAAGGATTAAACGAGGGGTCACGAGGAGACTTTGAACTTTAGCCAAGGATTAAACGAGGGGTTACGAGGGCAGGGTGGTGTGGTTCTGTCTATTGACGTTAAGGGGGTAAACACGCTATTATCTCTTGCTTTGCTGCTTCTGTAGCCGCACAAAAGCTCACTTAGTTACACCGCGCTGCTGTTCTGTTTTAAAGCATAAAAGGCGGCAAGGATAAGAGGATGTCAAAAGATCTTAGTCCAGGCTTTAGGTTAGGGGTACCGCCTGTCGTTGACGTGTTCGAGTTTGCGCGCCGCGGTCAGTTGATAGAGGGGGTATTTTCGGTTAATCGGCTAGATCGCTTGCTTGAAGATGTGCCAGAACAGCCCATTGCAGAGTTGGTCGCTCTTGAGCAACCCCCGCAACACCCCGGATTGGTAAAATATTCGCTTCAGGGGCGGCGCAGTAAGGTCGGTAAATTGCAGTTGGTAGTAAAGATTCAGGCTTTGCTGTTGCTTGAGTGCCAAAGATGCCTGGGGGATTTGATGTTCCCGGTTGATCGGCAAACCGTATTTGAATTAGTGGTGCGCGAGTCTGACCTCGATCACGGTGATCTTGAGGATACCGATTTAGATGCACCTGAAAAGATAATGGGATCTCCAACATTCAATTTGTTAGAGCTTGTTGAAGACGAGATGATTTTAGAAGTGCCCTATGTGCCCAGGCATGAGATATGTCCTGAGTCCTTAGGTGAGGTAGGAACTGAGGCGCAAGCTGCAGATTCTGCCACAGAGATGCAGCGCCCCTCGCCATTTGCAGTATTGGGGCAGCTTAAGATTAAAAGTCAGTAGTTATTATTGAGATGGTTGGCGTACAATTCGCCGATCCACAGGAGTTGTCATGGCTGTTCAGCAAAATAAAAAATCCCCATCAAAGCGCGGTATGCACCGTTCGCATGATTTTTTGGTTAATCCGTCTACTGCGGTCGAGCCCAATACTGGCGAGCAGCATCTGCGTCACCACATCAGCCCAACCGGGGTGTATCGTGGCCGTAAGATCCTCAAGACCAAGACTGACGAATAAAGCGGGTTGACGGGCTACTGGCCCCCGCGCTCGCCGCTGCATCCTCACGTGTCTGCCGTGATTCGTATCGCGATTGATTGCATGGGTGGTGACTCGGGACTTCCAGTCACAATCCCTGCTGCATTCGCTTTTGCCCAACGCTTTTCAGATACCCATCTACTGCTGGTTGGGCTATCAGAGCCAATCAAACAGGCAGTGGCTGAACACGCTAAACAATATCCAGACGTGTCGCCAGACCGCATGACGATTGTGGCGGCGACTGAGGTCGTCCATATGGATGACTCTGTTGAAATCGCGTTGCGACGAAAAAAAGATTCGTCAATGCGGGTTGCTGCGCAAACAGTCAAAGATAACAAGGCTGATGCCTGTGTCTCGGCGGGCAACACCGGTGCCTGGATGGGCATTTCAAAATATGTCTTAAAAACACTGGATGGTATCGAACGACCAGCGATTGCGTCTGTCTTACCGAATCAACTTGGTGGCACGACCATCATGCTAGATCTAGGGGCCAATGTCGATTGCTCGGCCCAGCATTTACTGCAGTTTGCCATCATGGGTACCGCGTTTGCCCAGGTCGGTAAGCAAAACCCTAACCCTTCAATTGGCTTGCTCAATATTGGTGAAGAGGCGATTAAAGGCAACGAGGTTGTGAAGCAGGCGGGCGAATTGCTGCGCAACAGTTCGTTGAATTTTTATGGCAATGTCGAGGGCGATGATATTTTTAAAGGTACCGTCGACGTTGTCGTGTGCGATGGCTTTGTGGGTAACGTGGCCCTAAAAACAGCCGAAGGTGTTGTGCGCATGATGTCGCAGATGTTGCGCGAAGCCTTTACCCGCAGCCTAGGTGCGAAGGTGCTCGGTTTAGTAGCCTTACCCGTGCTCAGGCGGTTTCGGGCGCAGGCGGATAATCGGCGCTATAACGGCGCTGCGTTGCTTGGTCTGCGTGGTGTCGTGATTAAAAGCCATGGCTCGGCTGATGCGATTGCCTTTGGTTTTGCACTAGACTGCGCCCGCGCCTCGGTGGCAAATCACTTACTATCGCGCACGACGGCGGCGATTGCGCAATTGACGCAAACTCAATCCCTCGCCGCGACCGACGGTACCGGAGACCTCGCATGACACAGGCATTGCCCTATGCGCGAATCATAGGTTCAGGTAGTTTTTTACCTCCGCGCTGCGTCAGTAACGACGAATTGGCTGCCGATCTTGCGTCACGAAACATCGAAACCTCTGATCAGTGGATCTTCGAACGCACTGGGATTCGACAGCGTTACCTTGCCGAGCGCGGTGTCAAGACCAGCACCCTGGCGACTGAAGCCGCACGTCGCGCGCTTGCCGATGCGCAGGTCGACGCTAGCGAAGTTGATCTGATCATTTTGGCAACTTCAACCCCAGATTTTGTGTTTCCAAGTACCGCCTGTTTAGTGCAGGCCAACTTAGGCAACAAAGGGTCGGCCGCTTTTGATGTGCAGGCTGTCTGTAGTGGCTTTGTGTATGCGCTGACCACGGCCGAGGCTTTTATCCGTGCCGGTCGGGCTCGCTGTGCCTTAGTGATTGGCGCTGAGGTATTTTCAAGCATCCTCGATTGGAACGATCGCGGTACCTGTGTGTTGTTTGGTGATGGCGCCGGCGCAGTGGTTGTCAAAGCCAGTACCGAACCCGGGATTTTGTCGGCCGAATTACATGCAGATGGTAGTCAGATGGGCATTTTGGCGGCTGCTGGTAACGTTGCTTACGGCGCGGTGACGGGTGATCCGTTTTTGCGTATGGATGGTCAGGCAGTCTTTAAACAGGCAGTCACGGTGCTTGACCGTTCTGCGCGTGAGGTTGTTGCTCAGGCCGGTCTGCAATTGTCTGAAGTGGATTGGTTGATTCCGCATCAGGCGAATTCGCGTATTTTGACCTTTTTGGCGCGCAAGCTAGATATCCCGCTTGAAAAAGTGGTGATGACCGTGGATCAGCATGCCAATACGTCGGCGGCAAGTATCCCTTTGGCGCTTGACGTCGCGCGGCGTGATGGGCGTATTCGGCCCGGTCAGTTGGTACTGTTGCAAGGCGTTGGGGGCGGCTTCACTTGGGGCTCTGTTCTCGTCAAAATGTAAAGCCGAAGCACTCGATACAGAACCGTCGAATACAGAACACAGAATACAGAATACAGAACACATAACACATAACACTAAACACTCAATTACTAAACGCTATGAAATTTGCTTTCGTTTTTCCGGGCCAAGGCTCGCAGTCGGTTGGGATGATGGATGTCTGGTCAGGTCATCCTGCCGCGATGCAGGTGATTGCACAGGCTAATGCAGCGCTGGGTGAAGACCTCGGTGCCTTGATGGCGCAAGGTCCGGCCGAGCAATTAAGCCTCACGACAAATACGCAACCAGCGATGTTGACGGCCGGTGTGGCCATGTATGAGGCTTGGTGTGCGGCAGGCGGCCCCAAAGCCAGCCTGATGGCAGGGCATAGCTTGGGTGAATACGCCGCACTGACGGCGGCGGGGGCGTTGGCCCTGGCAGACGCCGTGCGCGTGGTGCGAATCCGCGCCGATGCGATGCAGGCTGCTGTACCGGTCGGTACAGGCGCCATGGCTGCAGTGTTGGGTCTTGACGATCATTTGGTCAAACAAGCGTGCCTTGACGCAGCAGAAGGTGAGGTCGTCGAAGCCGTTAACTTTAATGCGCCCTCACAAGTCGTGATTGCGGGTCATGCAACGGCGGTGCAGCGTGCAATCGTCACTGCAAAGGCTGCGGGTGCCAAGCGTGCCATGCTCTTGCCAGTGTCTGCCCCTTTTCATTCAAGCTTGCTCAAGCCTGCCGCAGACGTATTAGCCGGCGCATTGGCCAAGATCAACGTGTCGACTCCTGCGATTCCGGTGGTGAACAACGTGGATGTGGCGATCGAGCAGTCGCCCGACGCGATTCGCGACGCCTTGGTGCGGCAAGCCTGGCATGCCGTGCGCTGGGTTGAGGTGATACAGGCCATGAAAGCGCAAGGGATTACCCATATTATTGAGTGCGGGCCCGGTAAAGTCTTAGCAGGCATGGTCAAACGTATTGATCCTGAGCTTGTTGCGCTGTCGATGACAGACCCCGAATCAATGCAAGCCGCGCTTGACGCGCTGGCAGCGGCCTAAGGATATTGCCATGGATCTAAAAGATAAAGTCGCCTTAGTGACAGGTGCTTCACGCGGGATTGGCAGGGCGATCGCCCTAGAACTCGCTGCGCGCGGCGCGATCGTGGTGGGTACTGCAACGACCGAAGCAGGCGCTGCAGGCATCACAGAGGCGCTGGCAGCTCAGGGCGGGCGGGGTGTTGTGCTCAACGTCACTGACGCTGCGGCCTGCGATGCGGTAACTGACGCTCTGGCCAAAGAGTCGGGCGGGCCCCATATTTTGGTCAATAACGCCGGCATTACCCGCGATAATCTTTCAATGCGCATGAAAGACGACGAATGGGATGCTGTGCTGCAAACCAATCTGACCTCGGTGTTTCGGCTGTCGCGCGCCGTGATGCGTGGCATGATGAAGGCACGTTGGGGCCGCATCATCAATATTACTTCGGTGGTTGGCTCAATGGGCAACCCTGGGCAAGCCAATTATGCTGCAGCAAAGGCCGGGGTCGCCGGCATGAGTCGCGCGCTGGCCCGAGAGCTCGGCAGCCGAGGTGTGACCGTCAACTGTATCGCTCCTGGTTTTATCGCCACAGACATGACGAGCGGCCTCGATGAAGGTCAAACGACAGCACTTTTAACTCAAATTCCCCTTGGACGCCTTGGGTCTGCGGCAGATATTGCTCATGCTGCAGCCTTTTTGGCGTCTCCCCAAGCCGGTTACATTACAGGCACGACACTCCATGTGAATGGCGGCATGTACATGTAACAGGTTTTTTTTCTGCCGGTTCGCTATAATTCGGCGATCTTTTCCCCCTTTGGAGATATGAATGGAAAGCATCGAACAGCGCGTTAAGAAGATCGTCGCTGAACAACTCGGCGTAAACGAAGCCGAGATCAAGAACGCATCCTCCTTTCTTGACGACCTCGGTGCCGATTCACTCGACATGGTCGAGCTAGTCATGGCACTCGAAGACGAGTTCGAAACCGAAATCCCCGACGAGGAAGCTGAAAAAATCACGACTGTGCAACAGGCCGTTGATTACATCAATTCGCGTTCTAAGTAATAGGCTGCTGTCGGTCTTTGTGAATGGCGTGAGCTTTCACAAACATTGCGCAGGGTAGGGTCAGTTAGGCGGTTAAGAAGTCTGGTGCAAACGCGACGCGGGTCTTGCGACTCTTTGTTGTGCTGCTCCATACGGCTTGGCCGCCGTTATCACATATAAGGAGTGATCCGTGAAGCGACGAGTCGTCATAACAGGTCTTGGCATCGTGAGCCCTGTGGGCAATGATATTGCTACGGCTTGGGACAATATCGTGAACGGTCGATCGGGTATCGGGCGGATTACACGGTTTGATCCCAGCGCATTTAATGCGCACATCGCTGGCGAAGTGAAGGGCTTTGACGTCACCTCGATTATTCCGGCCAAAGAGGCCCGTACCATGGATACCTTCATCCATTACGGCATTGCCGCAGGCTTGCAGGCTTGGACCGACTCTGGTCTGGATATTGCTCAAACTGACCCCGAGCGGGTCGGTGTGATCGTAGGGTCTGGTATTGGCGGTCTGCAGCGTATCGAAGAAACTCAAACAGAATATTTACAGCGCGGTCCGCGTCGGATCTCGCCGTTTTTTGTACCCGCCTCGTTGATCAATCTCATTTCAGGTCAGCTCACGATCATGCTCGGCCTTAAAGGCCCGTCGTACGCTGTGGTCTCGGCTTGCACAACGGGCTTGCACTCGATTGGTGACGCCGCACGCATGATTGAATATGGCGATGCCGACGTGATGGTGGCCGGTGGTGCTGAGTCGACCGTATCGCCCTTGGGGATCGGTGGTTTTGCAGCGATGCGCGCGCTTTCGCAACGTAACGATGACCCGACAACTGCCTCGCGCCCATGGGATCGCGATCGTGATGGCTTCGTGCTTGGAGAAGGCGCCGGCGTGTTGGTGCTTGAAGAGTACGAGCACGCTAAAAAGCGCGGTGCGCGTATTTATGGCGAGTTTGCCGGCTATGGCATGAGTTCGGATGCCCACCATATCACTGCACCTGATCGCGATGGTCCACGCCGCGGCATTATCAACGCCCTGCGTAACGGTGGCATCAATGCCGATCAGATTCAGTACGTCAATGCCCACGGTACCTCGACGCCGTTGGGTGACAAAAATGAGACCGAAGCTTTGAAGCTTGCTTTCGGTGATCACGCTAAAAAACTAGTCGTGAACTCAACCAAGTCAATGACCGGTCATTTGCTGGGGGCAGCAGGTGGTATCGAAGCCGTCTTTGCTACGTTGGCGGTATATCATCAGCTTTCGCCACCCACGATCAATATTTTTAATCAAGATCCAGAGTGCGATCTGGATTATTGCGCCAACACCGCACGCGACCTCAAAATTGACGTAGCGCTCTCCAACTCCTTTGGATTTGGTGGCACCAACGGCTCAATGGCAGTGCGTCGCGTCTAGTGTTTCGCCGTGCGTGGCCTGAGCACCCGACCTTAACCCTGCAGTTGCAACTGACCCACCCCCGTTGGGCAGTTGCCTTGGGTTGGGGCGTCTTAGCGCTTGCCTGGTCTGCTTTGGCACTCAGTGGGTATTGGCAGGGCGTACCGAGTTGGGTACTGTTGCTTGGGGCTGCCTTGGGCATGCTAGCTCACGCTAGGTTTCAACGACGCCGACAGGCATGGCAAAAAAAGCATTACCTGTCTTTTCAACCGTCAACAAGCAAGTTTGCGACAGCCCCCGCCAGTTTTTTGGGCACTTTTTCTAAAATTACCGGTCAGACCACTTTGACACCTGTTACTTTGCAACAGCACTGGACGCATATTTTTGGATTGACGCTACGTTTGAATTTGCACAATCATCCCCATAACAAGCCCGAAGTTGTCACCTTGACGCTTTGGCGCAGTCAGCTGTCTGCTCAAACCTACCGACGCCTTAGTATTTGGGCTTCGTGGCAGGCGGCTCGTTGCACGCCGTTATCCAAAGGGGAAACCGCGTGAGTGAACGCGATGTTGATGCCGAGTTAGTGTCCCGAGTGCAGGCCGGCGATAAGCAGGCCTTTGACCTACTGGTCATCAAATACCAGCGAAAAATCATGCGCTTACTGTCTCGCATGATTCGCGATCCGGCTGAAATCGAAGACGTTGCTCAAGAGGCCTTCATCAAGGCCTATCGGGCTTTGCCGCAATTCAGAGGCGATAGCGCCTTCTATACCTGGTTGTATCGCATTGCGATCAATACTGCGCGCAACTGGTTAGCCGCAAATAAGCGTGCTCCGAGTACGCCTTCCGGCTTTGAAAACGAAGAAGGTGAAACTTTTAGCGAATCTGACGTACTAACCGATGGAAGCAACCCCGAATCAGAGATGGCGAGTCGCCAAATCGCAGAAACAGTGAATAAAGCGATTAACGATTTGCCCGAAGAATTGCGTAATGCCATTGTGATGCGTGAAATTGACGGTATGAGCTACGAAGACATTGCAGAAAGTATGAATTGCCCAATCGGTACGGTTCGGTCTCGGATTTTCCGGGCTCGCGAGGCGATTGCGACACGTTTGCGTCCTTTGCTGGGTGGCACCGGCAATCGGCGCTGGTAAGGATAATTTCATGAAAGAGCAACCCACACCCCTTCAGGCGAGCACCGGTCTTTTGAACGAGGCCGCTGCGAGCGAACATGCGATCCTCACCTCAAGCGAGGTGTCTGTGACGATCTCGGCATGGATGGACGGTGATGCGCAAACGACTTTGCCCTCTGAACTGTTTACGGCCTCAGGGCACGCCACCTGGCAGGTGTATCACTTGATCGGCGATACGTTGCGTACGCCCGAATTAGCCTTGTCGACCCAGGCAGATTTGTCTCAGCGCGTGGCGCAAGCACTGGCCTCTGAGCCTGCATTGAGTGCGGCTGCGCCCGAATTGGCCGCGCGGCACAACGGGCAACACGACGCGGCACACACCCTGGCATTGCCCCGCGCGGTCGAACCGTCAAGCCGTATGGCAGCGCCGGTTGAGGCTCGCAAACTCACTTCGATGTCAAAACTGTTACGCCGCGTGGTGTGGCCAAGCGTTGCCATGGCTGCTGCGGTGGCCTCGGTCGTGTGGGTCGCTAAGCCCTTGTTTGTACCCGAATTGTCAGCGCCTTCGGCGCAAACTGCCAACGTCACTGTGCAGAGCCCAGTGGCGACGAATCTTGAAGCCTCGGCCGTGCGTGACTATGTGACCGCACATCGTCAGATTTCTGGGCCGTCTAACGTGCGGCCCGCGTCGTTTGGTGCGTCGCGCTAATGGGTAGCGCGTTCGGGCAACCAGGGCGCAACGCCGCCTGGTTTAAGCAAGTCGCGACGTCAGCTTCTCATCGTCTGCTGCGATTAGTTTGCACGGGACTGTGTATTGGTCTACCCCTGCAGGCGCTTGGCCAAGGCACGCCGCTCGCACCGCCCGTAGCGGGTGCCGTTGCACCCTCTGGTGCCACTGCGAGTTCGCAGTCCAGTGCGACGCTTGGTGATGTGTCGAGTTCGCCAGAGGCCACCCTCTTGCGGCAAATACAGAAAGCAGCACGACACTTAAACTACGAAGGGGTCTTTACGTTTCAGCAAGGCGAGTCGATCGAGTCGTCACGCATGATCCATGTGTTCGATGGTAAAGACGAAAAAGAACGCATTGAAGTGCTCGATGGGCCGCCGCGTGAATATCTTCGGCACAACGATGAGGTGCAGAGCTTAATCCCCGAGCAAAAAATAATCTTGCGTGAACAGCAACGTGGCGATCGATTTCCTGGTTTGCTCGTGACAGATCCGGCGGCACTTGAAGCGCATTATCAGTTACGTACGTTGCCTGAACCCTATCGGGTGGCTGGACGCTCGTGTCGTGTCATTGACATTACGCCGCGTGATGCACACCGCTATGGTTATCGCTTGTGCGCAGATATTGCATCGAATTTATTGCTTAAGGCACAAACCATTACGAGCCAAGGTTCTGTGCTCGAGCAGGTTGCCTTTACGCAGGTGACGATCGGGCAAACGATCAATGAGCAGGCGTTGCAGCCTGCTTGGCCGACCACAGACTGGTCAGTTCAACACACCAAACAGCAGGTCATTGATTTAGGTGCAATGGGTTGGCGCGTGCCCGCTCCGCCGGGATATGTGCCAACCTCGCAGCTCGCGCGCGCGTTTACCGATCAACGTACGGTCAATCAACTGGTGTTGTCTGATGGGCTTGCAACAATTTCAATTTTTATTGAACCTTATCGCGCAGAGCGGTCTGAGTATCTATCCCAGGGCGCTGCACGCAGCGGTTCTGTCAATATCTTTGGGATCCGTATTGCAAATTTCTGGTTGACTGTTTTGGGTGAAGTGCCGGCTACCACCCTAGAACTTTTGGCGCAGTCGATTCAATACGTTCCACCGGTGGGTTCGCGCTAGCGAGCCTTCTTAGAATGTTTTACTGGAGTCTATGATGCAAGAACAATTTCATTTCTCTGCGTACCAGTCTGTGAGTCGTGCCCGTCGCGCAATCTTTGCGCTCTTGATGGCCGTGATACTGATTGCAGGCGGTATGCAACACCTTAACGTGCAAGCGCAAGCGGCGGGCTTGCCTGACTTCACGACCATTGTTGAAAAGTCTGAACCCGCGGTCGTCAATATTCGTACAACTGCAAAAGTCGCTGCGCGTTCTGGGCCGCAAGGGCAAGATCCTTACGAAATGTTCCGCCATTTTTTTGGCCCTGATTTTCAGCCGCCAGGCGGACGCCAAGGTCCTCAGCAGAATCCACGCGGTAAGCCTCGTGCTGAACCCGAAGAGCGCTCAGTACCGCGCGGCGTCGGCTCGGGGTTCTTTATTTCAGCGGATGGGTACCTGTTGACCAATCATCACGTGGTTGAAGGTGCCACCGATATTTTTGTGACGCTGACCGATGCGCGCGAATTTAAAGCGAAGGTCATTGGTAGCGATAAGCGTACCGACGTGGCTCTGCTGAAAGTTGAAGCCACCGGCCTGGCCTTTTTACCGATTGGTAGCGCCAAGTTGCTTAAAAAAGGGCAATGGGTAATGGCAATTGGTTCGCCCTTTGGTCTTGAGTCGACAGTGACCTCAGGGATTGTGAGTGCGCTGGGTCGTGAAACTGGCGATTACTTGCCGTTCATCCAAACCGATGTGGCTGTGAACCCTGGTAACTCAGGCGGCCCCCTACTGAACCTGAAAGGCGAGGTAGTTGGGATTAACGCCCAGATCGTCTCTCGCAGTGGTGGCTTCATGGGGATTTCCTTAGCGATTCCAATCGAAGAGGCGATGTCTGTAGTCGATCAGTTGCGTGCCTCGGGCTCGGTGACTCGCAGCCGGATTGGGGTACAGATTGGCGAGGTCAGTAAAGACGTGGCTCAGGCAATTGGCCTGCCCAAGGCAGAGGGCGCTTTGGTGGGCGGTGTTGAGCCTGATGCGCCTGCTGACAAGGCAGGGGTGCTGCCTGGTGACGTGATTACCAAGTTTGGCGATAAGCCGATTGGTCGCTGGTCTGACTTGCCGCGTTTGGTGGGCGAAACAAAGCCTGGCACGACCTCAACCCTCGAAGTGTGGCGTAAAGGCAAGCCCTTGACCCTGAAAGTCACTGTGGCTGAGTTAAAAGCAGACAAAACCGCTGCCGCTGAACCAGCAAGCTCTAAGTCTGCCGAGGCCGTCACAACGGTCTTAGGGATGGAAGTGACGCCTGTCAAAGAGGATGTCCAGAAAAAGCTGCGTATTAAGGGTGGTGTGCAAGTGACTGCGGTTCAAGCGCCTGCCAGCACGGCCGGCGTGGCCGAGGGCGACATCATTTTGGCGGTCAATGACACCGACATCACCAGTCCGGCACAATTTGCCAAGGTCGTTGCTGGGCTGGATCAGTCTCGCCCAGTCGGTTTGATGGTGCGAACGGGCGATCAAACCCGCTGGGTCGCCGTGCGAATGGTGAAGTAAGTCTTGGGCACCGCTAAGTTGGCCTAGACAGGCTAGAATAGCGGTTTGCCGCAAAAGGGGCGCAGGGCGCCCCTTTTGCATGGTATCTTACTTTTTAGGCGTTATGCAGCACATCCGCAATTTCTCGATCATTGCCCACATCGATCACGGTAAATCCACCCTCGCAGACCGACTGATTCAGCGCTGCGGCGGCCTAGCCGACCGCGAAATGTCGGCGCAGGTGCTTGACTCGATGGATATCGAGCGTGAACGTGGCATTACGATTAAAGCGCAAACCGCCGCGTTGCACTATAAAGCCGCGAATGGTGAAATTTACAATCTCAATTTGATTGACACCCCGGGCCACGTCGACTTCTCGTACGAGGTCAGTCGTTCGTTGTCGGCCTGCGAGGGGGCGCTACTGGTGGTCGATGCCTCGCAAGGTGTCGAAGCCCAAACGGTTGCGAATTGCTATACCGCGATCGAGCTTGGTGTAGAGGTTGTCCCGGTCTTAAATAAAATGGATTTGCCTTCGGCGGATCCAGAAAGCGCTCGCTCTGAAGTTGAAGAAGTGATTGGCATTGATGCCTCAGACGCTATTTTGGCTAGCGCCAAAACCGGCATGGGGATTGATGAAATCCTCGAAGCAGTGGTTGCACGTATTCCTGCGCCAAAGGGTGACGTTACAGCGCCTTTGCAGGCCTTGATTATCGATTCTTGGTTTGATAATTACGTTGGCGTGGTGATGTTGGTGCGTGTGGTCAACGGCGTACTCAAGCCCAAAGACAAAATTTCTTTTATGGCAACGGGTGCTGTCCACCTGTGTGAGCAAACGGGTGTGTTTACGCCCAAGTCTCAGCCTCGTCCCCATCTGTCGGCGGGTGAAGTGGGGTTTGTGATTGCCGGCATCAAAGAACTAGCTGACGCCAAAGTGGGCGACACGATTACGCTCTTATCTAAGCCTGCCACTGAGGCCTTACCTGGCTTTAAAGAGGTTAAGCCTCAGGTGTTTGCCGGTTTATATCCAGTTGAAAGTAGCGAATACGATCAGCTACGCGACTCGCTCGAAAAACTCAAGCTCAATGATTCGTCGCTGATGTACGAACCCGAAGTGTCGCAGGCGCTAGGCTTTGGCTTTCGCTGTGGTTTTTTGGGTTTGCTGCACATGGAGATCGTACAAGAGCGCCTTGAGCGCGAATTTGATATGGACATCATCACTACAGCGCCGTCGGTGGTGTATGAGGTTGTGCTACGAGACAACAGTGTCATCCAAATTGAAAGCCCGTCGCGCATGCCTGAGGTTGGGCAATATCTTGAAATTCGCGAACCGATCGTGACGATCACCTTGTTTATGCCCCAAGAGTACGTTGGCCCCGTCATGACGCTTTGCAATAACAAGCGTGGTCAGCAACTCGATATGACGTATCACGGCCGTCAGGTGCATTTGCACTACGAAATGCCATTAGCTGAAATCGTGCTCGATTTTTTTGACAAATTAAAGTCAGTGTCGCGCGGCTACGCCTCGATGGATTACGAGTTTAAAGAATATCGTACGGCTGACGTGGTGAAGGTTGACCTCTTAATCAATACGGATAAGGTCGACGCTTTATCAAACATTTGTCACCGTTCAAACGCACGCTACCGTGCGCGCGATGTGGTGGCACGCATGCGCGAACTGATTCCGCGCCAAATGTACGACGTAGCGATTCAGGCCGCAATTGGGGCAGAGATCATCGCCCGTGAAAACGTCAAAGCCTTGCGTAAAAACGTGTTGGCCAAATGTTATGGCGGTGATATCAGCCGCAAGAAAAAACTGCTTGAAAAACAGAAGGCCGGTAAAAAACGTATGAAGCAAGTGGGTAGCGTCGAGATTCCGCAAGAAGCGTTCTTGGCAATCTTGCAAGTTGACGATAAATAATCTTTCTACAAGGCTGAGCTGATGAGCTGGAATTTTGCCCTGATACTCTTTGTACTGCTGCTTGTCACGGGGGTGGTGTACGCACTGGATAAGTTTTCATTACGTCCGGCGCGCCAGCGGCGTGTCGCCGAAGCCTTAGCCTTGGCGCGGCCAAGCTGGGTCAGCCTGCCTCAGGTTGAAGTGCAAAACCGTGAAGAACAAATCCGCGCCGAGGTCGGCCATGTACCGTGGTGGGTTGAGTATGGCGTCAGTTTTTTTCCGGTCATCCTGTTTGTGTTTGTGTTGCGTTCGTTCATCGTTGAACCCTTTCGGATTCCGTCTGGTTCGATGTTGCCAACCTTGCAAGCCGGAGACCTGATTCTGGTGAATAAATTTACCTACGGTCTACGTTTGCCAGTGATCGATAAAAAGATTGTTCCGTTGGGTGAGCCGGCGCGCGGTGATGTGATGGTGTTTCGCTATCCCGTCGATCCGTCAGTTGACTACATCAAACGTGTGGTGGGTTTGCCTGGCGATCAACTGGCCTATCTTGATAAAAAACTGTTTATCAATGGTAAAGAAGTTCTTAGAACTGCTGACGGTCAATATTTTGAGCCAGATCGTGTTTCGTACACCGCACAGTTCACTGAGAATTTAGGCGAAAAAAGCCATAAGATCTTGTTGGATGAGCGAAAATCGCAAGAAATAGGCCCGATTATAAATTTCCCGTATCGTGAAAAGTGCGAATACCTGAGAAATGGTGTGCGTTGCACCGTTCCGGCGGGCGTTTACTTTATGATGGGTGACAATCGCGATAACAGCCTAGATAGTCGTTACTGGGGTTTTGTACCCGAGGCTAATATCGTTGGTAAAGCTTTCTTTATTTGGATGAACTTTAGTCACCTTAGTCGCATTGGTCGCTTCCACTAAGTTCATATTGTTTTAGTCACTGTTTATTGTTATTTGTTCATGTCACCCTCTGCACTTGAGACCTCGCTTGGATACCAATTCGTCAAACCTGCTTTGCTTGAGCAGGCCTTGACGCATCGTAGCCATGGCGCGCGTCACAACGAGCGGCTCGAGTTTTTAGGTGATTCGGTATTGAGCGTGTCGGTCTCTGCACTGTTATTTAATCATTACGGCACGCTTGATGAGGGTGACCTCTCGCGCGTCAGGGCAAATTTAGTCAAGCAGGCTTCGTTGGCCGAAATCGCGCAAAAGCTTGAACTCTCAAAATACTTGCGCTTAGGCGAGGGTGAGCTAAAAAGCGGCGGGTTCAGGCGACCATCAATTTTGGCCGATACCTTTGAAGCTATTTTGGCTGCGGTCTTTTTAGATGGTGGTTATGTTGCAGCTCAACAGTTAATCGAGCGTCTGTATGTTCCGATTTTAGCCAGCGTTGATCCGCTCACTTTAGGTAAAGACGCCAAAACCTTGTTGCAAGAGTTCTTGCAAAGTCGTCAGCACGCCTTGCCCGTCTACAATGTCGTCGCTACCCATGGCGCGGCGCATAGCCAGCAGTTTGAAGTTGAGTGCTCGGTTCCGGTGCTTGACATCAAGGTGGTAGCTGCAGGTGCCAGTCGTCGTGCCGCCGAGCAGTCGGCAGCAAAACTTGCACTTGTCGCGGCTGAGGCAGCTAGCCCGGCCCCCGCTAAAAAACGCTCAACCCGGGCGCGTAAAACGGCACAACTCACGCTGCCGGTTGCGGTTGCCCAGGAGCTTAAATGACAGAAGCAGCCTATCGCTGTGGTTTTATCGCAGTAGTTGGGCGTCCGAACGTTGGTAAATCTACTCTCACCAACGCTTTAATTGGTAGCAAAATCACCATCGTCTCTCGCAAGGCGCAAACCACACGTCACCGTATTCAAGGCGTACTCACGCGCGAGCACGAGCAATTTGTCTTTGTGGATACGCCCGGGTTTCAAACCCGTCATGGCGGCACGATGAATCGCATGATGAATCGCGTGGTCACGCAAACGCTTGCTGGTGTAGATGTCGTGCTCTTTGTGGTTGAGGCTGGCAAATGGTCGCCCGGCGATGCAAAGCTGTTATCGCTGTTACATGATCCCGCGCGCACAATTTTGGTGATCAGCAAAATTGATCAGCTTAAAAACCGCGATGAGCTCTATCCCTTCGTCGCAAAAATTGCTGCGTTGTATCAGTTTGATGCGGTGGTGCCAGTGAGCTCAACCAAAAAACATCAACTTGATCAGTTGTTGGATGAGGTTGCCAAGCGCTTGCCTGAGAACGAAGCGTATTTTGATGCTGACACACTGACTGATCGCCCGATTCGGTTTATCGCTTCTGAACTGATCCGCGAAAAAATCTTTCGCTTAGTCGGTGATGAACTGCCTTATGGCTGTACCGTCATGATTGAGCAGTGGGAAGAAACTGACAAAGGTGTTCACGTGGCAGCCTGTGTGATTGTCGAGCGCGACAGCCACAAGCCGATTTTGTTAGGTGTAGGCGGCAGCCACATGAAACGCATTGCTTCAGAAGCCCGACAAGACATCGCCAAGTTGTTGGATAAACCGATTCACCTTGAGGTCTATATCAAGGTTAAAAAAGGCTGGGCCGAAAAAGAGGGCAGCCTACGCGATCTAGGCTATGAGTAAACGCGCAGCGCGCGTACACGAAACTCCGGGCTATGTGTTGCACGCAACGGCCTGGCGAGAAACCTCTCTGATTGTTCAAGCGTTTTCACGCGACCATGGCTGGGTGAGCATGGTGGCTAAGGGTGCCAAGCGCCCACACTCGGTGCTACGCCCGGCGCTGTCTTTGTTTCAGCCGTTGTTACTGTCTTGGACCGGCGCCAGCGAAATCAAAACGCTGACGCGCGCTGAATGCGCAGGGGTGCATGCGATACAGGGCCCCGCGATGATGTCATGCTGGTACATGAACGAGTTGCTGTTTCGCTTGTTGCCAAGAGAAGATCCACACCCTGGTTTATTTGATGCTTACGTGATGGCGTTGCAGAGCCTGGCAACAGGATCGCCTGCAGCGGGTGCCCTGCGCAAGTTTGAGTGGATCTTGCTGCAGGAAACGGGCTACGGCTTAGATGCTGAGCAACCTGATTTTGAGGACACTAAGCAAGAGCCTGCGCTACGTGCGTCGCTGCGCGCACGGTTGTCAGAACACTTGGCCGGTAAGCCGCTGGCTACTCGGCAGGTGCTGTTGGCGTTACAACGGTATCAAGGTGCGAAGTAAGCATCTTTGAATTGTCAGCGCTGGGCCCTCAATAGGCTTAAGGTACTGATGCGAGAATCGACGTTTAGCAATGTCAGACGATTGCTAAACGTCTTCGTCCTAGTTTAAGCCGTCAACACCGCACGACCCGTCACTTTACCTTGACGCAGCGAGGTCAACACTTTGTCGGCATCGGCCAGAGGATGCTTGTGCACAGGGATAGGTGTGATCTTGCCGTCTTTTACCAACTGCAGCAGATCACGCATCTCTTGAAGAGAACCGGTGTAGCTACCCAAAATTTGCGCAGCCTTCATCGGAATGAAAGCAATTGGCCAAGGTGCTGCACCGCCAAACAAGCCAACGATCACGAGCTTGCCGCCTTTGATCATGACGTTAAAGCCAAGCTCGGTGGTTGAGGGGGCGCCTACTAAATCCACAATGCCTTGCAGCAGTTTGCCGCCGTTTGCAGCAATGATTTGTTGTGCGGCATCGGGTGCAGCGCCATCAATCGCGGCCAAGGCCCCAGCGTCAAGCGCGGCTTGACGTTTGACGGGGTCGATATCCACCACAATTGCGCCCACGCCATTCAAGGCTTTGACTAAGGCAAGACACATTAAGCCCAAGCCACCAGCGCCCATGATGACGATGGGGTGCTTTTGATAAAGGTTGGGGCCAATTTTATTGAGGGCGCTATAGGTTGTGATCCCTGAGCAGGCATAGGGTGCCAGGGCTGCGGGGTCAAGGTCACCAATGTCAATCAAGTAACGTGCATCGGGTACCAAGATATGGTCGGCATAACCGCCGGGGCGATGCACGCCCAAGTATTGTGGGTTAGCGCAGTGATTTTCGAGTTGATCTAAACACGATGGACACTGACGGCAACCAATCCAGGGGTAGACCAAGTAGTTACGGCCCTTTTCAACGCCCGAGGCTTGTGGGCCCATCGCGACGACGGTGCCAGCGGTTTCGTGGCCCATGGTCATGGGTAGCTTGATGCCGCGATCTTTCAGCGACAGCGTGCGGCCATTACCGAGGTCGTAACCGCCTTCCCAAAAATGGATGTCACTGTGACACACGCCAGCAGCGCGCACTTGCACCAGTACTTCAGTGCCGGTTGGCTCAGGTGTTTTGGTCTCGATCAGTTCGAGGGCTTCACGAAAATTCACGACGCAATAGCATTTCATGTTTTGGTCTCGGATTAGTTAAAAGAGAATTTAAAAAAGTTTTAAAAATTTGTCTGGTTGTTCAAGTATGTGACTCTGTCGTGATGTTGCGTTGCCGAAGCAGACTGACGGTTTAACGCAAGCATCACAGATCAAAACACCAGTTCGATTAAACGTGGCCCTTTTTCTTTGGCAGCAATGCGCATGGCATTGGCAAAGCCTTCGAGAGTCGTGACTTGGTTGCCAGGTACGCCATGCCCTTTAGCCAACGACACCCAATCTAAAAATGGTCGATCCAGGTCAAGCATGCGCTTGGCGTTTTCACCGGCTTCAGGGCCGCCCATGTTGGCGAGCTCGCCGCGCAAAATGCGATACGAGCGATTGGCAAAAATCACGACCGTCACATCAAGATTTTCGCGCGCCATGCTCCAGAGCGCTTGCAGGGTGTACATCGCACTGCCGTCACCAATAAAAGCAAACACTTTACGATCGGGGCAAGCCACTGCAGCACCAACGGCGGCAGGTAAGCCCCAGCCGATCGCGCCGCCCGTGATGTCGATGCAATCATGTGGTGCCGCTTGCGGTAAGGTCTTGGCAAACTGGCGACCTGAGGTCACAGCCTCGTCAACCATGATGGCGTTTTCAGGCAAGGTGGCCGCGATGATGGCACCAAAGTGTTCAACCGAGGGTGTGCCCGTGGGTAGATCAGTAATGATGGGGCCGGTTGACAGCTGCGCGGGGGCGGTGTTTTGTGCGCCTAAGGCATCCACCAAAGCTTGCAGGCTGGCTTCAATGTCGTGTGTGAGCGTGGCCAAGGTATGCACTTCGCAATCAGGCTGCTTGATCATGCGTGGCTTGTTGGGGTAGGCAAAAAACGCCACAGGTGGCGCGCTACCGACAAGCACAAGATGCTTGGCATCTTTGATCATTGCGACCGCACCGTCTACCGGAAAAGGCAACGGTGCAATATTGACCCGACCGCGGCCGCGCTCCATGCGAGGGTTACGTGGCTCACAAGCCAATTTACAGCCTGTGTGCGCAGCAATCTTGCCAGCCAGTGTGGCTGACCTTGCACGTAGGGCCGGCCCGCCTAGTAACAGTGTGGTCGCTTCGGCAGTTTTGCGATCAGACAGCAAACGGGCCAAGGCCCGCACGGTATCCGCCAAAGGGGCTGCGGCAGTTTGTGCGGGTGCTGTTGAGTAGTGGCCTGGGTCAGAGGGCTCCCAGGCGCAGTTAGCTGGCAGCACCAGGGTGGCGATGCGGCCAGGGGTGCTGCGTGCTTGAGAGATCGCCTCAGCAGTATCCAAAGGCGCGGCCGCAGCCGACATGGTGGTCTTGACCCAGTTTGACATCGGGCGGGCAACCGCTTCAACGTCAGAGTTCAGCGGCGCATTGTTATGGATGTGATCTAGCGCATGCTGCCCAACGATATTGACCATGCCTGAATAGGCGCGTTTAGCGTTGTGGATGTTAGCTAACGCATTGCCTAAGCCTGGGCCCAAGTGTAAGAGTGTGGCCGCGGGTTTTTCAGCCATACGGTAGTAGCCATCGGCCGCGCCACTCACGACGCCTTCAAATAGGCCCAGCACGCAGCGCATGCCCGGTGCCCGATCGAGCGCTGAAACAAAGTGCATTTCAGAAGTGCCCGGGTTGGCAAAACAAACATCGACTTCACCCTCAAGTAGGGTGTGCACCATTGCTTCTGAACCGTTCATTGCATTGCTCCTGAGGTTTTATTCTTAAGTGTTTCGCGTGCGATGATGACTTTTTGCACTTCGGTTGCGCCTTCATAAATACGTAGTGCTCTGATTTCACGATACAACATTTCTAACGGGTGGCCGACTTTGACGCCTAAGCCACCGTGCAACTGCACGCAACGATCAATCACGCGCTGGGCAGCTTCAGTGGCAAACATCTTAGCCATCGCTGCAGATTTTGTAGTGCGGCGTTGTAAAACGTCGCGCTCCCAGGCCGCGCGATAGATTAATAGCGTGGCCGCATCGATTTCTGTGCACATATCGCCAATTGCGCCCTGTGTCATCTGCAAATCAGACAACATCGCGCCAAACATTGGGCGAGTGGTGGCGCGACTGATACCCATATCTAGGGCGATCTCGGCAAAGCCTAAGGCCGCGGCACCCACCGAGGCTCTGAACACATCAAGATTTTGCATGGCGACTTTAAAACCCTGGCCGGGTTGGGCCAAGCGTTGCGAAGCCGGGATCTCGCAGTCAGTGAAGGTCAGGCTGCCAATCGGGTGGGCCGCAATGACGTCAAAGCGCTCGCTGACGTTTAAACCAGGCGTTGTCGCATCGACTACAAAGGCGGTGACGCCTTCAGCCTCGTCACCCTCAACGCGGGCAAACACGATATAAAAATCCGCGATGTCAGCGTTCGAGATCCAGGTTTTAACGCCATTGAGGCGATAGCCTGTTGCCGTGCGCGTGGCGCGTGTCGTCATGGCAGCAACGTCAGAGCCTGCGTCAGGTTCAGACAAGGCAAACGCTGCGATCAGTTCGCCGGTGGCAACTTTGGGTAAATATTTTTCTTTGAGATGGTCTGAGCCAAATAACGAGATCGGCCCACTACCTAAACCTGCCATGACAAAGGCAAAATCGGCTAAGCCATCATAGTAGCTCAGAGTTTGCCGGATCAAACACAGGCTGCGTGAATCGAGCGCGGGCAAGGCACCGCCGTACTGTGCCGGCACACAGTAACGTAGCCAGCCCGCGTTACCTAACGTGCGTGTGAGGTCTACGCAGGTTTGATCGACGTTACCTTGGTGCACGCGGTTGGTGAATCGTTGTGCAGACCACTTGTGCAAGTCATCGTGTAGCTGACGATGGCTATCTTCAAAAAAAGGTAAAAGCAATGAATCGGGGTTAAACATTTACGTTTTTCTCGCAAGGATTTCACTGGCCATTTCGCGCAGTTTGTTTTTTAAGATCTTGACGGCGTTGGCACTTTGAACGGTCGGGAACTCGGTGACGACTTCAAAATGTACGGGTACCTTGTAGCCCGCCATGGTGCGTTTGCACTCGGTGGCCCAGCGAAGGGGATCCGCTTGCGAGCCCGCATACAAGATCACGAACGCGACGGGCAAGATTTTTGTGCCTTGGGTAGCGCCCACCACTTGACAGGCTTGTACACCGGGCAGCGCCTCGATAGCGTGTTCGATCTCTGCTGGGTTGACCAAAAAACCTGACAAGCGCATTGAGTCGCCCATGCGTGTTTGAAACACAAACTGCGTGTCACTCACTGTGTAGCCCAGGTCGCCCGTTTTAAAAAAGAGATCAGGGGTGTAGGCCTGCGCGGTTGCATCGGGGTTGTCGAGATAGCTCAACAGTTGGCTGGCGCATTTGATTTCGATTTCGCCCGATTCGCCATGCGGTGCAAGTTGACCAGTCGCCGGGTCGCGTACGCGCACCCGCGCGTCTGGGTGTATCAAGCGCCCGCCCGATAGGTAACGCACGCTGACATCGCCCTGTGATGGGTTGAGCGGTTGTGCCGCCATCAGCGCTTGTAGTTCGCTTGAGCCGTATAAGCCTGTGAGCGCGACGTTGTTGCGCTCAGCCTCTTCAAGCAGATTGGTGATGGCAGGTGAAAAGCTTGCAAAGCCAAACAGTTTGCAGGTGGCGAAGGTGGCAGGAGAGGGGGCCGCTTCAAAGAGCTTTAACAGGGATTCATTATTGGCGTAGGTGTGGGTAACCTGATGCTTACGGATTTGTTCAAGCGTGCTGTGCGTGTCAGAGACTGGTTCGCACACAACTGTGCAGCCAGTGGCTAAGCCTCCAGTGAGGGTTGAAAAGCCAAAGGCACCACAAAAAGGTGCACTCGCCAAAATTCGGCTGGTCTGATCGTACTCAAATGCCTTTTGCATTGAATCGGCGTGAACAATCAAGGTGTGCTGATCATGCAAGACAAACTTTGGTAGCGAAGTGGTGCCCGAGGTGGTAAAGCAAAGTGCTGGCGCCTGACCAAAGGCTTTGGGGGTGGGGTGAGTGTGTTGAAGAAGATCGCTAAACGCATGCAAAATGTGCCCGCGCTTGGCGATCTCTGTCATCGTGGTGCTGCCCGGTTCACCAACCGCCAGCACACCGCGCAGGCGCGCCAGCACGTCTTGTGGAATATCAGCGAGCATGTCAGCAAAGGCGATGCCTTTGAAATCAGGCCAGAACACTAGCCAGTCCGCCTTGCCACGGCCGATAATGTCGGCCACCTCTTGACTGCGAAAGCGAGTGTTGACGGCCAAGACTGTCGCGCCTAAGTGGGCGCAGGCCAAAAAAGTTTGTACCCAGGCCGTGCAGTTGGGTAACCATACCGCAACTCGGTCATGGGCTTTGATGCCAATAGCGGCCATACTGCCGGCGAGTTGTAGTGTTTGTTGATGCAGCGCCGCAAAAGTTGTTGGGCTGTCGCGGTCAATCAAAGCAGGATGATTAGCATGGGTTTTGGCTAAGACCGCCATGCGCTCAGAAAAGAATAAGGATGTTGCTGTCATGCCAAAGTGCCCGTTGGTTTGTACTGCTATATTTACACCTGTCACTATAGTACGAATACGCGAGCGATACGTCAGGTCGCCGCAGACACACGCTGATTCGGTAAGGCATGCTGCAGTGCGGCGTGAATGAAATGTAACTGGAGCTCGAATTCAATGAAACACAAGTATTTTTTTCAACGCATGTCATGTACTGCCTTGGCGGTTACTGGGCTCTCGCTGGTTGCCGCACCCATGGTGCAAGCGCAAGATTTTCCGACCAAGTCACTGACCTTGGTCGTACCGTACCCAGCAGCGGGCGCGGCTGATATTTTTGGCCGCTCGATCGCACAAGCGATGGAAGCCACCCTTAAGCAAACCGTTGTGGTTGAAAACAAACCAGGTGCTGCCGGAAACGTTGGCTTAGCAGGTGTGGTGCGCAGCAAACCTGATGGTTACACGATTGGTTTAGGTACGATTGGTACGCAATCGATCAATCCGTTCTTGTATACCGAGATGACGTTTGATCCGGGCAAAGACTTGCTGCCCATCGCGCTAGTCTCGACTACGCCTAATGTGTTGGTGGTGGCGGCGAACTCACCCTGGAAGTCGCTGGCTGATGTGATTAAAGCTGCGCGCGACGCAAAAGATAAAAAACTCACTTACGGCACCCCAGGGATCGGCTCATCACCACACTTGACCGGTGCGTATTTTGAGGCGATGGCCGGCGTTGAGTTGTTGCACGTACCCTTCAAAGGGGTGTCGGCCTCGATGCCTGCGTTGATAGGCGGCAATATTGATTTGCTGTTTGATAATTTGCCCGGTTCAATTAATCAGATTAAAGATGGTTCGCGCGTGCGCGGCATTGCGGTGACCTCAGTGCAACGCAGTCCACTGGCCGATCAGCTGCCCACCATTGCTGAGTCGGGTGTTGCCGGGTTTGACGTCACCGCCTGGTTTGCGATCTATGCGCCTAAAGGAACCCCTCAGCCGGTGATGGATAAGCTCATTGAAGCGGCGCGTGCGGGATTGAAATCTGAAAAAGTCGAGCAGGCTTACGCAAAGCTCGCTGCAACACCTGGCAATTTATTTGGCGCAGACCTAGCCGCGTTTGAAAACATTGAGCGCGCCAAATGGGGCAAGCTCATCAAAGAAAGAGGAATCAAAGCAGAATGAAAGGGACAACAGCCTTAGTCACCGGCGGCAGCCGCGGTATTGGTCGTGCAGTTGTTGAGCGTTTGCTGAGCGAGGGCTACGAGGTTTTAAACTTTAGCCGCACCGCACCCAAGCAATTGTTACCGGGTGAAATTTTTGAATCGGTTGACTTGGGTAACGCCAAGCGCGCGCGTGAAGCGATTGGCGATTGGGCTGCTAAAAAACAGATTTTGAGTCTGGTCAATAACGCGGCAATGATCCATGTGGCCAAAATTGAAAACGTGACCGCTGAGCAAATCGAAGAGATGGTAGCCCTCAATATGGTGGCGCCTCTGCTGTTGATGCAGGGTGTGCTACCTGCGATGCGCGCCAACAAATACGGTCGCATTGTCAACCTCAGCAGCCGCGCCATGCTGGGCAAAGATGGCCGCACTGTTTACGGTGGTACCAAAGCAGGCTTGGTCGGCATGACCCGCACCTGGGCGCTTGAGACTGCCAATCAGGGCATTACGGTCAATGCGATTGCACCGGGTCCGATTGCAACGGATTTGTTTTTGGACAGCAACCCCCCAGACCTGCCACAAACCAAAAAAATCATGGCATCGGTTCCAGTCGGCCGCTTTGGCGCCCCTGACGAAGTCGCGCATGCGATCTGCATGTTCTTGGATCCCAAAGCCGGTTACATCACAGGGCAATTGCTCTATGTGTGCGGTGGGCTGTCGGTGGGTTTGACAGGGTAGAAACGTTACTTGCGCCGGCAACGCCGAGCGTTGCCGGCTCAGCGTTAAGCTCTCGTTTGAGTCCGACTTTGAGTGCTAGTTAGGTTTGACGATCTGAGTGTCATTCTGTAGAATGGGTGTTACCTTAGTAGCACCTATTTTAATTATTACGTTTGGCGACACCGATGGCCACGACCTCACTCAAACTCTCTGACAACTTAAGAACTACTGTGGCGCTGATCGCGCAAGAAGAAGGCGTCACACCGCATGCCTTTATGGTCGAGGCCATCAACCGCGCTGCAGTACTCGCGACCCAGCGTCAGCAACTGATTGCTGAGGCGCAAGCCGCTCAAGCACAGTCGCTTAAGTCTAAAAAAGGTTTTACGCATCAAGATGTCTTCGCCAGTCTGCGTGCACGCGCCGATGGTAAAAAAGTATTGCCGCTAAAGGCGAAGTCTTGGTAAAGATTTTTTATAGCAAGCTCGCCCTGACTGATCTAAACCGAATCACTGATTTTCTTCTTGCGCAACAGCCTGGTGCTGTTCATTCGACTTTAGATTTGATTGACGAGGCGATTAGCCTATTGGTGCGTCATCCGCTGATCGGTCGTGCGGTTGAGGCGGGCTTGCGAGAGCTCGTCATCTCGCACGGGCGTTCTGGCTATGTTGCGCTTTATAGCTTCGAGCAGGTTCATGGCCTAGTCAATATCTTGGCGCTTCGTCATCAGCGAGAGTCTGGCTTTCACTTTGAGCTACAAGAGCCAAACTCAGCCGAGTAAGGCTATATGAAACGCCTCAAATTAAATGGATTGACAGTGATTCAACGGAGCGAAACTCTTGTTAATTTTTTCCCAGTGTCCTAGCGTACTCTTTGTGGATGTAGTCGATGAAGCTTTGGGCTGCGCTAGAGACCTCATTTTTTTTACGTACGACTACTCCGTAGCGTCTTGCTAGTGCCACATCCGTAACTCGAAGTGTAGGTCGTTTGTGTTTTGCGTTCGCCTGAGCCATTGATTTTGGAAGAAAAGTAATTCCGTTGCCTGCATCCAGCATGCCAAGTAAGGTATTTAGTTGCGAAGCCTCGCGAAGAGATTGGATTGGCAGATTACGTTTTTTTCCTTCCTCCGCTATCATACGGATAAGAGTTGTGTATCTGTCCAATATCAATAGGGGATATTTAAGGACTTTTTCAAGCACGACTTCCTTAAATTTGGCTAATGGATGCCCTCTCGGCACGACAAGCAATAGCTCTTCGTCTGCAAGGGTTTGAAAACGTAGCTTGTTTGAGTCGCCGTCAAAGGCGATCACTGCAAGATCAGCCTCGCCGGACTGCACTTTGTCGATTACCTCAGGGTATTGCAGATCGAGAAGACGGATATGAACATCGGTGTACAGTTTCTGATAGCCATTAAGAATGCTGGGCAACGCGATCGCAGCAATCATGGGTGTTGCCGCTATCACAATCCTATGACTACCTCGATTTGTTCGGGTGTCAAACTCTTTCACAATTTCTTTTAGGCCTACTAACGCGACCTGACTCTGCTCATAGAGTCTGAGGCCATCTTTGGTTGGCTCCATCCTGCGGGTGGAACGGACAAGCAAACTAATGCCAAGACGGTCTTCTAGACGTTGGATACGAGCGGTAATAGACGGCTGCGACACATGCATACGCAGGGCTGCCTTGCTAAAACTACCTAAATCGATAACAGCAATAAAGGTCTCTAATTCAATTAGATCAACTCTAAGTGAGTATGAATCAGATCCATTTGTTGGTCGTGATTTAAGCAATTTTGTTCTTCACTATTTATTTGTATCTCTTATAAGTCTATCAGCAATTACGAATTGTAAGAATCATGTGTCGGCCTGATACTTACTCCATCAAACAAAAAGGGCTGCAGGTTTTAACCCGCCAAGGGTGTTGCATGACCCAAATCACCCAACTGGAAAATGATGAGTAGAGGCGAAAAAAAGTGACTTATGCGACACCCACCACCGCTGAACAAAATAGGGGATCAACCCCAGCGGAGACGTTCGATACGAAAGAATACCGGCGGGCAATGGGAGTCCTTCCTACGGGTGTCGCCATTATCACGACGAGGGACAACGCTGCCGAGCCTGTGGGTCTCACCTGTAACTCCTTTACTTCTGTTTCACTCGAACCTCCGTTAGTTTTATGGAGCATGCGTAAAGCTAGTAAGTCGATCGAAATATTTCGCGAGACGCAGTCTTTCGCAATTAACGTACTGGCGCAGGATCAGGACCACTTGTCGCACCGATTCGCGACTAGCAGTATTGAAAAGAAGTTTGAAAGTGTGGCGTGGACGTCCGGATATTTAGATTTACCGTTGATTGACCATTGCATGGCTCAGTTTCAGTGCACCATATTTAGTAAACATGACGCTGGCGATCACATCATATTTATTGGAAAAGTTGAACGTTTCGAGGCCGTACGCGAAAGTAGTTCGCTAGTTTTTTACAAAGGCACGTACATGATGCTCGCCCAAGCGCAACATCTGTAGCAACGAGTTAACGCCGTTCTCAAACTAAAAGTAACACTTAAGGAGACAATTAAGATGAAAACAAAATTATTCAGACAAGTGTTGTCGGCAACCTTACTGATCGCTGGCTTAGCTGGGACGATTCATTCTACCCAGTCTATAGCGCAAGGCTATCCTGATAAACCCATCAGAATTATCGTTCCCTATGGGCCCGGCGGCGGAACTGATATTTTGACTCGAAATATCGCAGATCGATTAGCTAAAAAATTAGGCCAAAGCATCATTGTCGAAAATCGTCCAGGAGCTGATGGAATTATTGGTACCGGTATTGTGGCGACAGCTAAACCTGATGGATACACCTACTTGATGGCTGTCGATAGCCACATTATGAATCCGCTCCTTTATAAGACTTTACCTTATGACACGTTTAAGGATATGACTGGCGTGACGCTCATTGCGCGGTCGCCATATATTTTTGTCACAAAGGCAGATCAACCCGGAAACAATATAAAAGAGTTTGTAGAGGAAACTCGTAAAGAGCCCAATAAGCACTCGTTAGCAAACTCTGAAAAATTTTCACTGTTGTTAAATCAAGCGTTTGCATCAAATGAAAAATTAGACGTGATTCATGTGCCATACAAAGGCAGTGGTCCTATGCTGATAGATGTGGCGGCTGGTACGGTAACAATGTCGCCAACGAGCATACTTGCCTCAATTCCTTATTTGCAATCTGGTCGAATGAAAGCGTTAGGGGTCACTGGGAATGAGCGTTCCCCTGCAGTTCCAAACGTACCGACATTAAAAGAACAAGGTTTTGATAGTTACGACTTTTACGTCAACTACGGTTTGTATGCGCCCGCGGGCACGCCTCGAAAGATTTTAGAAACGATGCAAATAGCGGTGAAAGATGTCGTCGAAACACCAGAAATGAAAGCTATTCTTATCGACAAGGGCGCGGTGCCAATTGCGAATTCAATTGATGAATTTAATGCCTTGCAAAAAGCCAATTTTGAAAATCTAAAAAGATTAGCTGAGAAATTTAACCTTAAGGCTGAGTAGAGATCGCGATGAAAGAAATACGTATGTTGTCAGTTACGCCCATTCTTGGCTACGGATTCCCTGAGGCGTCACTAGAAGCCGGCATGTTGCTGAAGCCCCATGCAATTGGGGCGGACGGTGGCAGTACGGATCCGGGACCATTTTATTTAGGAGATGGCAAGGCATTTTGTTCACGCATGGCGATGAAGCGTGATTTGAGACTGATGCTAATTGCTGGTTTAAAAGCGGATGTGCCTGTAATCGTTAGTACATCAGGCGGGGCAGGTGGTGAGCCACATCTACAGATGATGTCGGAAATAGTGCACGAAATTGCGAACGAAGAAAACTTAACTTTCAAGCTTGCGTTAATACATTCGGAACAAGATCCTACCTTTATAAAGAAGCGGGTAAGTGAGGGAAGGGTACGTGCAGCGTCGAAGCAACCAGCGCTAACAAATAATGCGATCGAAGCCGCGGTACGAATCGTTGGCCTCATGGGACCAGAGCCTTATATTCGAGCACTTGATGAAGGTGCACAGGTCATTTTAGCTGGGCGTAGCACTGATCCTGCGCCTTGGGCAGCAGTTGCGATTCGCGGTGGCATTCCACCTGCACAGGCTTGGTATTCGGGGAAGATGCTGGAGTGTGGGTCTGAGCCTGCAGTGCCTAAGAAGGAGGGGTGTCTGTTAGCACGCGTGACGCCGAGCTACGTCGAATTAGAGCCCACCAACTCAGTACAAAAATGTACGGTGTTATCTGTAGCAAACTTTGCTTTACATGAGAATCCCAGTCCAATTCATCACTTAGAACCAGGTGGCATGCTTGACACAGAGAATTGCAAATTTGAGCAAGTTACTGAAAGAGTTGTTCGAGTGAGCGGGATGATATGGAAGCCGTCAGACGCCTATACGATCAAGATTGAGGGTGTTAGACGCACGGGGTATAAAGCGATCACGATATGTGCGACACGCGATCCAGTGTTGATTCGCGGGATTGCTGCGTATTTAAAAAATGCTCAAGATATCATCGCAGAGAAAACGACTGCTTTTGGCGTCAAGGCTAATGAATATCAGCTCTCAATTCGCAGTTATGGGCGCGACGGTGTCATGGGAAATAGAGAGCCACTGCAGGACCAAGTTCCCCATGAAATGTGTTTCGTCGCAGAGGTGATTGCGAAGACACAGGATGAGGCTAATGCAGTAATGGGTATCGTTCGACTGACTTTATTGCATTCGGATTTTCCTGGCCGCTTGTGTAAAGAGGGAAATATGGCGATTCCGTTTTCACCCTCCGATATAGAACTGGGCGCTGCTTACGAGTTCAACGTTTATCACATTGTTGAGGCGGATGATCCGTACGGACTTTTTCCGATTGAGTATCAGATAGTAGGAGAAAAGAGATGACACGGTTAATCGACTTGGCAAGTGTCTGTAAAAGTAAAAATGCGGGACCATTTGATTTAACGATCGATGTCATTTTCAGCTCGAGAGCTTTATTTGATCGAGTTGCTGCAACTGGCATTTTGAATGCGGCCTTGTTTGCGACACTTTACAAAGTCAGGGAAAGTGATGTGTTATTTACCCCCTATCCGGCAGCCAATGCTTTCAAAGCTACCTTACCTCGACTTCACCCAGCCGGATCCATCGATGATCGCGATGTGTACGGCGCTCAGCAGCATGCCCCAATACTTTATGTTGATATTCCCGACTAAAGCAAAGTTCATTAGGGCGAATTATTTATTCTTTAGGATTTAACATGAATCAATCATCAAGAAAGATGACCATGATAGGCTTTTTGCAGGCTCAAAATTGCTCGGTATATCCTGGAAGTTGGCGTCACGCCGCGACCATGACGGATTTTTTGACCCCTGAGTACTACCAGCGTATCGCTCGTGTGTTGGAAGAGGGGAAATTCCATATGGCTTTTTTTGACGATCGCTTGGCGATGCCGGATATTTATTCTGGAGATCATCGCGATACAGTCGCCCATGGCATCCGTGCAACAAAGCTCGATCCAACCATCGTGTTGGGCGCCATGGCTGGAGTCACTACCAAACTTGGTTTGGGCGCAACTTACTCGACAACCTACTATGAACCTTTTCACGTTGCACGATTGTTTGCAACGCTTGATCTAATGACCAAAGGTCGGGTAGCCTGGAACGTGGTCACGTCCCTCAATGATTCCGAGGCGGCAAACTTTGGCCAAAACGGCCATTTAGAGCATGATTTGCGCTATGACCGCGCTGACGAATTTCTTGAAACTGCACTCGGCCATTGGGACACGTGGGAAGAGGAGGCTTTAGTTGTTGACAAGGAAAGTGGCTTGTTCGCGCATCCCGAAAAAGTTAAACGACTTGATCACGAAGGGAAATTCTTTAATTCGCGCGGGCCTTTTACAGTGCCAAGGTCGCCCCAAGGTCAACCCGTTTTGTTACAGGCCGGTCAGAGTGGTCGCGGCAAGGCCTTTGCCGCAAGGTGGGCTGAACTTATTTTTGTTGTGTATCCGAATTTGAAGATTGCAAAAAAACAATATGCCGATATGAAAGCGACCATCGCAGAGGCAGGCCGTGATCCCGAAAAAGTGCAAATTGCGACAGCCGTATATGTAGTCGTTGCGGAAACGGATGAATTAGCTCAGCAGAAATTTGAGTATATGGACAAATTAGCAAAGCCCGAAGATGCGCTCGCATTAATTTGTGAAGTTTTGAACTACGATTTTTCAAAACGTGATTATGAGACACCATTGTCTGATGATGATATGGCTGCTGTGTCAGGTTGGCAGGCATTTAGGGACCGTGTAGTAACCCTTAGTGGCAAGCCGAATCCGTCCGTTCGTGATTTTGTTGAGTATTCAAATCGCGCCAGATTGAGAGAGTTCAATGTTTTTATTGGTTCACCCAAGACTGTGGCGGATGAAATGGAGCAATGGTTTAAAGAAGGCGGATGCGATGGTTTTGTCCTAACGCCAACGCACATGCCGGGGTCTTATGAGGACTTCGTGCGACTGGTCGTTCCGGAGCTGCAACGCAGAGGCCTCTACCGGACCGATTATGAGGGTGACACACTTAGATCGAATCTCGGTTTACCGTATGCAAATAGTGGAGATTGGAAGACGCAAGCATTTCCACACAAGAAATAAGCTCCTCTGATTCAGGTAAGGGCCAGGCTGCAAGAGCCACGCGCAGTCGGCTAAGCCCTAATCGCCTCAAACTTTTTGTCGTGCATCACGTCTTCAACCGATTGCCCTGCACGTACAGCTTGCACCATGCCGTCTTGGCGTGAGGCGATGCGTTGCGCTAATGCCAACACTTCGTCGATTTTTGCTGCAGGCACAAAGACGGTACCGCAGCGGTCTGCAATCACATAGTCATCTTCGCACACGGTTACACCTGCCACAACAATCGGCGTACCTGAGGCGATTTGTACTAAGCGATTGCGCGCGCTGATCATGGTCAGCCCACGACCATACACGGGGTAGTCGATGGATTCGCTGCCTTCAATGTCGCGGCCCATGCCGTCAATCACCGAGCCGCGTATCCCTTTCATCTTGGCGGCGTTGGCCAAGATATCGCCCCAACACGAAATCCCTTCAGTGCCACCAGTAATGACTAGGATGCGATCATCGGTCGTGACGCTGGCAATCACAGGTGAAATCAAATGCACCGTTGGTGCCGTGCCCGTCTTGGGCCCGAGCTGAATCGTTGACGCCCGCCCGACAATCTTGGGGCAGTTCCATAAAGGTCGTAACCCATAGGTGGCGCCAGGTAGCCCCATAAAATCCAGGGCGTCAGACACTGTATTGGTATCTAGTGAGGCGAGGGTGATGAGCGTGGCGTCTTGAGGCACGGTTACTTCATCCCAGTAATTGAAGCCACCATCGCACGCGGATCGCGCTGCGGCCAGCGACCGCTGCTGGCGTGCTGAAAAAACTGCTCAAGTGCATGATTGAACTCGTTGGGCATTTCGATGTTCATCGTGTGCCCACAGTTAGGCAAAATCGCCAGCGCAGCAGAGGGGATGGTTTCTTTCAGCATCAGCCCCGGCTTCAAGCAAGGCCAGTCTTCGTCGCCGTTGATGATCAGGGTTGGCACGGTCAGCTTTTGCAATTGGTCTTTTAAGTTGTAGAGCGAAGGCCGTTCGCGTTGAACCCCCAACTGCGTGTTGGCCGAGCCCAACGCCGAGTGACCATAAAATTGCTCAATAAACTCTGCAAAGCCACGTGGGTCGGCGCGCTCAAACGACAAGCGGGTGGGACCAAACGCATACTTGTCGACAAAGGCTTTCATGCCTTGTTCGAGTAGCATCTTGGCGCTTGCCTCAGCCTCTTTACGAAACTGATCGCGCTGTTCAAGTTCGGCGCCATAGCCGCAACCCGCCACGACTAACGATAGTGCGCGGTCTGGGTGCTGTAAACCAAAATGCAAGGTAGCAAAGCCGCCCATCGACAGGCCAACAATATGAGCCTTTTTGATCTTTAGGTGATCCATCACAGCTAAGATATCTGCCACGGCGCGGTTTTGCGAATACGACGACACTTCGGGCGGCACCGATGAAGGTGGATAGCCACGCGCGTTGTACGTGACGCATTGATAGCGACGCGCAAAATGCCGAATTTGAGGCTCCCAGCTTTCTTTGTGCCCAGCAAACTCATGAACAAAAATAATTGGGTCACCTGAGCCGGTAGTTTCGTAGCAAAGGTCAACGCCATCGTCGGTGCGTGCGGTCAGCATATTAAGTGTTCTCCGTTGTAACTGTTTAAGCTTTGCATGGGGGTATCAGGCGCGTCAAGAGATCTTGTTGCTTTGGCCTCGTTCTTGCCTGAATGCGGGTTGCTTTTTTGCTCACTGTCGGTCAATCCCTGAAGGCTGGCGATCAATCATCACTGCCTTTTTATCAGTCCCCAAAAGCGTTCAATCAACCACCAAAAGTTTTTGAGCAAGCTTTGAAGTCTGAGCGGATGCACCAACTTCGGGCATAATGCCTGAATACAACAATAACATTGCATCACTATAGGAGCCTGGATATGTCCTTGTCTTGGATGGGATTAACAGAGCTTGCTGCGCTGCTTAAAGCCGGCAAACTTTCATCGGTTGAACTGACACAGCATTTGCTGCAGCGCATCAGTCAAGCAGACGCAACCCTGCATGCGTTCACCGAGGTCTATGCAGATCAAGCCGTTGCGCTCGCGCGCGCTGCCGATCAGGCGCGTATCTCAGGCCTACCCTTAGGGGCTTTGCACGGCTTGCCGGTAGTCTTAAAAGATTTGCTCGATATTGACGGCCAAATTTGTACTCTCGGTTCAAAACACTATGTGACGCGCCGCGCCACGCAAACGAGCGCAACTGTCGAGCGCTTATTGCAGGCTGGGATGGTCCCCTTGGGTAAGCTGCACATGACCGAGTTTGCCTTCGGCGGCTGGGGCACCAACCCTTTGATGGGCACGCCTCGTAATCCTTGGGATCTTAAAACCCATCGCGTGCCAGGTGGATCATCAAGTGGAACGGGTGTGGCGATTGCGGCAGGGTATGCTCCGATTGGAATCGGCAGTGATACAGGAGGTTCGGTACGGATCCCTTCGGCGTTTAACGGGATCACTGGCCTGAAGGTCACGTTTGGCCGCATCAGCTTGCACGGCACTGGCCTATTGAGTTGGACGCTTGATTCGATCGGCCCCATGGGGCGTAATGTTCGCGATTGCGCCTTGGTGTTGGACGCGTTAGTTGGACCTGACTCAAGAGACCCCACCACGCTTGATCAGCCCCTCGACATCTTTGCGCGCGAACCGCGCAGCGTCAAGGGTATGCAGTTAGCGCTGCCGGCGGCCGATCAGTTGCCCGCCTTTATGGACCCTGGTGTGATTGCCGCGTGGCAAGCGGCCGCACGTGTGTTTGAATCGTTAGGTGCAACAATTGTGCCGGTGCGTTTACCTGATTGGTACTTCAATCTGTCTTTAAATGCTGGCCGAATTATCGCGTCTGAAGCCTATGCCTTGCATCGCCCCTACGTCAATGATTCCGCGGCGCTGTTAGGGCCCGCAGTCAGACAGCGCATGCAGGCTGCCGAGTCCTTCGAGCCAGGTGCCTATGCGCAAGAGCTGCGCACCATGCGTGAACTGCGCCGTGCGTTCGTCGAGTGGTTTGAACCCTATGATGCGCTTTTATTGCCAAGTGCTGCGATCCCCGCGATGCCAGTGGCTGAAGTGGATGAAGCCTCTCCGATTCCTGGTTATCTGACACGCCCAGCAAATTATTTAGGTCTTTGTGGTTTGTCTCAACCCGCAGGGCTGGTGCGCGGGTTGCCGGTGAGCTTGCAGATCGTTGGTAAACCTTTTGCTGAGCGCACGGTGCTCTCGCTTGGGCAGGCGTTTGAGTCGGCCACTGAGTTTCATCGCCAACACCCTGACCTGTCTGCGCTGGGGCTGGATTGATGACCGCGTTGAATCACACTGTGTTGGGGCTGCAGCCATGACAGCGTTGAAGCCCACTATGCTAGGACAGGAGACAAGACAGTGTTGAGCCACACGCTTTCGCAACAAGATCGCGAGCACGGCGATAAAGTCTTTTGGCAACTCGCGGTCTCGCTAGGTGTCATTGTCACGGCCTACTTTGCTCTGGTGCCGTACTTTGGTTTGAACATCGCGTTTCATTTCTACATGATGATGTGGATCACGATGGCCACGGCCTTCAACATCAGCTCTGGCTTCTCGGGTTATATGCCCTTTGGCTACGTTGCGTTTTATGGCATTGGCGCGTTTACTACCGCAATCCTCGTCAAAAAGCTGGGCTGGAGCGTCATTGCAGCCGTACCGATGGCGGGCGTTGCCGGGGTGATTCTCAGCCTGTTATTCGCACCAACCCTTCGTTTGTCTGGTATTTATTTTGCAATTGTCAGTTTGGCGTTGGCCGCCATTTGTCGTTTGATTATTACCAACCTACCCGAAGAGTGGACCGGTGGCAGCTTTGGTCTGCAGCTTGGTAGTCGTGCAGAGCCGTTAAATGCCTTCTTTTTGATGATGGGGGTGATGTTGCTGGCGATTGCAAGCGTGTTGTGGATGTCGCGCTCTCGCTTAGGCAAAGCACTTAAGGCTGTGCGTGACGACCCCGAGGCCGCCAGCATGATGGGTGTCAATATTGGTTGGGTACGTTTAAAGGGTTGGATGCTTGCGGCGTTTTTTCCGGCCTTGTGCGGTGGTGTCGAGGCTTGGTATACCAACGTAGTCGATACTGAAACCGCGTTCAACACCCTAGTGACCACCAAAACAGTGATTTACGCTGTGGCAGGCGGGCTCGGTACGGTGACGGGGCCGATCGTGGGTGCGATTGCCATGTCGTGGCTCGATGAATTAGTGTGGCGTAGATTTCCGTTGGTCAATCTGCTGATCTTGGGTGTGGCTGTGATGGCCTTGGTATTGTTTTTGCCGCGTGGCATTGTCGGAAGCGTGTTGCGCGCACGTCCGCGGTGGCGCCGTTTTATTCCTTGAGGCCGCGATGACGACTTTCAGGCAAACTTTTCAAACTGAGCTGACTGCTTGACTGCTAACTTTTTTCTACAGGTTGTGATGACTGTCTTGATACAAACTTATTTTTTGAGGCTGCGATGACTGCCTTGATGCTCAACGGCTTGATTAACGGCGTGATCGTCGGAGGTCTCTATGCCTTACTCGGCCTGAGCTTAAGTCTGTTGTATGGCGTGTTGCGCGTCGTGAACTTTGCGCATGGCGAACTCGTGATCGCGGGCTCTTATGTGGCGTATGTTTTGTTCAGTACCTTTGGATTATCGCCACTCGCTGCGCTGCCGTTGGCAGCAATTAGCTTTTTTATTGTGGGCTGGGGCGCGTATTTCGTGTTGATCCCCAGGCTTTCTAAAAGTGATGATCCAGAAACCGCCTCGTTTTTGTTGATGTATGGCTTTTCAATCGCGATGGCTGCGGTGCTCTTGTTGATTTTTGAAGCCGACTCGCGCTCAATTGACTATTCCTTTGATCCGATTTCAATTCCGATCGGACCTGTCAATGTCTCGACGGCGCGCCTAGTCGCATTGGCAGTGACTGCGGTCATCTCTGGCGCGATGGCGTGGTTTTTGTTTCGAACCTTGCCTGGTAAAGCGTTGCGCGCGGCGACGATGAATCGCGAGGCAATTCAAATCGTTGGCGTCAACATTGAACGCCTGTCAGCGTTTGCCTTTGCACTGACCTTCGGTATTGCGGGTGTGACAGGTGTGTTGATCGCCTTGGTGTTTCCTGCGTTCGGACCTTTCTCAGGCGCCGAGTATTCGATCATTGGCTTTATTGTGATTGTGCTGGGTGGCTTGGGCAATCCAATGGGTGCCTTGATTGCCGGTATCTTCTACGGCATTGCTGAGCAAATGGCGACGGTATTTTTGGCACAAGCGCTGGCGCAGATTGTTGGCTTTGGTATGCTGGTTGCGACAATCTTGATTCGACCGACTGGTTT
>Ga0222712_10000337_pt1 | contig 64909 bp, 74 predicted proteins | sample C33_657DmetaG_FD_165043 | JGI IMG/M metagenome (GOLD analysis project Ga0222712, IMG submission 165043) | Estuarine water microbial communities from San Francisco Bay, California, United States - C33_657D | ecosystem: Environmental > Aquatic > Marine > Unclassified | place: USA: California... | reverse complement strand
GACGACGTGGGAGAGATCCACCGAGTTCTGCGCGACGTTCTGCAAGGTACTTCGCCTCAACAGAATCTGCTGCTGGCTTGAAGTATGCAGGTGTGTACTTATCGAGGGCGCTATCTGGAAGAGGAATCTCAAGACGATCACGGAACTCTGTGATGTCCTCAAGTGTCATCTTCTTCATCTGGTGCGTTGAGTTACGTGCTTCAAAGTGCGAACCAAGTGTCCAGCCCTTAACTGTCTTTGCAAGGATGACAGTTGGCTTTCCATTCTTCTGTGTTGCTGCAAGGTATGCGGCATAAAGTTTGCGGTAATCATGGCCACCGCGCTTGAGGTTCCAGATGTCATCATCGGAATAATTGGCAACCATTGCAGCTGTGCGAGGATCCTTACCGAAGAAGTGCTCACGGACATATGCGCCGGACTCACCCTTAAATGTCTGATAGTCGCCATCAAGAGTTGTATTCATGATGTTAACGAGTGCGCCCTCTTTATCCTGCGCAAGAAGTGGATCCCAACCGCGACCCCAAATGACCTTGATGACATTCCATCCTGCGCCACCGAAGATTGATTCAAGCTCTTGAATAATCTTGCCGTTTCCGCGCACAGGGCCATCAAGGCGCTGCAAGTTACAGTTCACGACGAAAGTTAAATTGTCGAGCTTCTCACGGGAAGCAAGACCGATAGCACCGAGTGTGTCGACCTCATCCATCTCACCATCGCCAAGGAATGCCCAGACGTTCTGATCTGATGTGTCCTTGATGCCACGGTTGTGGAGGTAACGGTTGTAACGAGCTTGGTAGATCGCGTTAAGTGGACCGATACCCATTGACACTGTTGGGAATTGCCAGAAGTCAGGCATCAAACGTGGGTGAGGATATGAAGAGAGTCCGCCGCCCTGATGTGAAAGTTCTTGACGGAAACCATCGAGTTGATTCTCTGAGAAACGTCCTTCAAGGAATGCACGTGAATACATTCCTGGACTTGCATGTCCCTGGAAGAAAATCTGATCGCCGCCACCGACATGGTCTTGTCCGCGGAAGAAGTGGTTAAAACCAACTTCATAGAGAGCTGCAGATGATGCATAGGTAGAGATGTGTCCGCCGACTCCAACGCCTGGACGTTGTGCACGATGCACGAGCATCGCAGCGTTCCAACGGACATATGAACGAATGCGACGTTCAATATCTTCATCACCTGGGAACTGCGGCTCTGCCTGCGGTGTGATGGTGTTGATGTAATCGGTGGTGCGAAGATTTGAGATAGGTACTTGGCGTTCATGTGCGCGCTTAAGCAGAGCGAGCATCAAGAAGCGGGCGCGAACGGGACCGGCTGCCTCAAGGGCGGCATCGAGTGACTGCTGCCATTCGAGAGTCTCAGATGGATCGGTATCCACCAATTGATTGAGAAGGTAATCCGCCTGGCCCTGGAATTCGCTCATGGGCATATTCTCGCCAATAAGGGGGTTGGAGGCAAAATAGGCAGGCGTGACTCCCATTACCTGAGAAAGCCGCTTCCCACGAAAAACCCACTAGCCCTTAGCTATTGCTAAACCGGCCGGTATCTATTGGACTTAGCCCGTGGCAGAGCAGATGAGTACCTCACGACTAGGTACCGAGAAGATGGGACTTGTTCCTGGAGAGCTAATCCTGGAGATTGGCGGTGGCTCCGATGCGGATCAATCACTACGTGCCAGTATCGAGGCGATTACAGGCACTTCGATTATTGAAGATGAGACCAATGAAGTTGTTGATGCGGTCATCATCTGGTGGCGTGAGGGCGATGGCGAGCTTGAAGATGAGTTGGTCGATGCTCTCACCTATCTCTCAGAGGCGGGATCGATTTGGGTACTCACCCCAAAAGCTGGTCGAGATGGCCATGTTGAGCCGAGTGATATTCAAGACGCTGCTCCCAATGTCGGCCTCTCTCAGACTTCAACATTTGCCGTTGCATCTGATTGGACAGCAACGCGTTTGGTCGCGCGCAAAACAGCAAAGCGGTAAGTTTCTCTCATGACATTATCAATTGGATCTGCAGCCCCTGATTTCGAACTTTCAGATCAGAATGGAAATAAGGTTTCGCTCTCATCATTTAAGGGCAAGAAGAACGTTGTTCTTCTCTTCATTCCATTTGCATTCACCGGAACATGTACTGGTGAGCTCTGCGCAATGCGCGATGATCTCTCATCTTTCCAGAACGATAACGTCGAGCTATTAGCGCTCTCTTGCGATTCAATGTTTTCACAGCGCATCTGGGCTGAGCAAGAGGGATATAAATTCCCAGTTCTCTCAGACTTCTGGCCACATGGCGCAGTTGCGAAGTCATATGGAATTCTCGATGAAGCTCGTGGATGTGCTCTCCGTGGAACCTTCATCATTGATAAAGAGGGAATCATTCGCTGGAGCGTTGTCAACGGTCTCGGTGATGCTCGCAGCAACGATGATTACAAGGCTGCGCTCGCTGCCCTTTAATTCTATTTAGAGCGGCTTAATTCCCAGTACTTCAACTCCACCGATGGAGTTAAGAACGTTTACTAAATCTGAAGGATCTGTGCCTGGCACTGCGACAGTAATGTCGTCATAGCCTTTGCCATCTTCTGACTTCACAACAACGAGCTCGCGAATATCGCAGCCGGCAGCGCCGATTGCAGAGGCGATCGCCCCAAGTGAGCCGGGACGGTCAGGGAGTGTGATCTGCATTTGGAAGAGTGCCATGAGAAAACTCTAATAGGTTCGGGTTACATCGAGATGACATATATGTATATTCCCCGCTTAATTCTGGCCGGTTTTTAAATGTGGGGCTCTATAAAGTAGTATTCGCGAGCAGTACACAGCCGGGTGGCTAGCTCAGTGGTAGAGCGCCTCGTTTACACCGAGGATGTCGGGGGTTCGAAACCCTCGCCGCCCACAGTTAAGAAGTAACGGCGTTAAAGGCCTTCATCACATATGGGGCAGCCTTCTGATAGAAATCTGACTCGGAGATGTTTTCGGTCTTCTGGAGCGCCATCTCAATATCTCCATACTTCTCGATATTGTCGAAGAGAGTTAAGTAAGACTCCATGCCGTAGTTGGCGATGTAGTACTCCCAGATGAGTTGGCCGAGTGAGTAGTTGAGTTCACCAAGACCTAATGGCTCTAGGTTCCAGCTCTTTGTCGCTTTCATCAGAGCGACAGCTTCTTCGGTGCTAGCAATTGTCTTGATCTTGCCGTTGTTCTTATATCTGCCCAAGTTCCAATCCATCATGTCTGAATACCATCCAACATGCTGAACTAAGATTGCAGCTCCCAAAGTATTTGCAGAACCTTCCATGATTGAGTTTGGAATATAGACCTTACCTTCGACCCAATCAGGATAATTTCCTACAAAATTCTGCTTTCTGACACTAGGTGTAGTGGCAAATTGGAAGTAGTGAGTAATTTCGTGAGAAACATTTGGCATAAGTATGTCTTCAGAGTTGAAGCAAGAGCAGACGTATCCGAAGTAGAGAAGAGGCTGGCCGGGACCGTAGTTACTCACGCTTCCACCGCCAGACCACTGTTTACCTAAGGAACTAAACTGGCGAATTTCAGGCTCGTATCTCTTGAAGAAATCATTTGCCTGACTCTGGTTACCCAAGAATTTCGCCAGACTAGTCTTTGTAAATTCATCATCCTTCTCAGATGTAACAATTACATTTAAAACAGTTCCTGTAGGAATGCGAGATTCAAAGAACTTAATACTTGAATTGAAGTACTTACGATATGCAGCCTCAACTCCGCTATCCACATTTGGTCCGAAGGCAAAGTTAACAACTCCAGGCTTGCTTGTCGCGGTCTTTGAGTATCTCTGAATTTCTTCAAAAGCTTTCTCGCGGATTGGATCGATAGTTTGGCCTGGTCTGTTCGAATCTGAACTCCAGTTAGTTACAGGACCACCTTTGCGTTCCAAGGTTCCCGCGCTGTTATATCTGAAGTTCCACGCATACCACTTAGTGTCAATTGCAACTTGTGGAGCTGATTCAGTCGGAGCTGAAGTAGAAGATGGGGATGGAGTAGGTGTGGGCGCAGGAGTAGGGACCTTCTTTGGCACAGCCACCCCTTTATCCCAAAGGAGCTTCTTTCCTACGGCTTTACATGTGAACTTCTTTGAACCGACAACTTGTACTGAGCCTTTCTTTGGACAGATAGCGCCTGCTCGCGCCGTAGGCGCTGCATTCAGGATGGGCAACACGCTGACACAGAGGGCAATGACCGTCGTTGAAATTACGAGTCGTGACAAGTTTTTCATGGCCTAATTAAAGTGCAATTCGCCTTTTGGCATCATCAAATGACTGATTAATAATCTCATTGACCTATAAATACGATGCGGGATGCCTGCAGATAGACTCACACTTATGAGCCAGAAACACCATCCACTCCAAGCCCTCATGACATCTCATGCAGGCATGCGCAGGATGCTCAATCTCTGGCCGCCCTTTCTCTTCTCGGGAATTTCAGTGCGAGAGATCTCTAAGGATTTTCGCCATACCAAGGTTCGGTTGAAGAAGAAGCTCCTCACCACAAATTATGTGGGGACTCTTTTTGGCGGATCTCTCTTTGCAATGACAGACCCTTTCTACATGGTGATGGTCATGAAGAACCTCGGCAAGGAATACATAGTCTGGGATAAACGAAGCGAGATTGAATATGTCTCACCTGGAAAGAGCACCGTCTATGCAGAGTTTCATCTCTGGGATGAAGAGCTCGATGAGATTAGGCGCGAAGTTGAATCCTCAGGCAAATATCTCAAATGGTTTGAGGTTGAGATTAAGAGCGGCGATGGCACAGTTGTAGCAATCGTGAAGAAGCAGATTTACGTGCGCAAGAAGAGCTAAACCTTCTTCTTAAACTCTAACTTCATCTCTTGATAGCGCATCAATGTAAATTCTGCTTGAACTCTAATATCGTCACGAGGGGATGTGGTCGCCTCTTTCAGTGGTTCTACTATCGCTTCACCAATCACACACAGGAATCGCGTGAGAGCGAACTGCAGATCTGAATCACCTCGCCCTAACTGAGTAATCAACTTCTCAACTAGAGCAGGTCTCTCGCTATCAGGAACAAGCACCGATGCCGCCCGCCATGCAGTTGATGCAACTGAATCCTCCACATCAAAGAGAAGTTCATCAGTAATCAACGGGTAGTACTTCTTATCGCCGATCTTTGAGAAGGTGTGAATTGCCTGGCTTCGAGATTGGGCGATGGGCGAATTCAACTCCGGAATAAGTTTTTCAACGACGGCTTCTTGGTTATGTCTCATCAATGCCCAAGAGAGAGTGTCTCTGACAAAGAAGTCAGTTTCATGAGCACATTGTGAAATGAGGATTTCGATAAACTCTGGAACCGGATATGTTCCTGCGGCAAGTGCTGCTTTAAGTCGCACCGATTGGTCCGATGATGCCAGCATTTCTTCTAAGGTCGCCACGAGAAAACGGTAGCAGTCATACTATTCAAGGGCATTTCCTCGAGGTAATCTGCGCCTATGCGATTTGTCATTTTCGTCATCGACGGACCAGGTAATCCAGCAAATTCTGATGAGATGCAGAAGATTGATGCATTTAATGAGAAGCTCCAGAACAACGGCCATTGGATTACTGCAGCAGGTATTCGCCCAGCATCGATGGCGACTCTGATTGATAATCGTGACAATAAGGCAATCGTTACAGAAGGATCGCTCTTCGATGCTCCCGAGTACTACAGCGGATTCTGGCTCATTGAGGCCGCATCTGATGAAGAGGCCCATCAACTGGCACTGGAAGGCTCACTCTGCTGCAATCGCAAAGTCGAGCTTCGTCCATATATCCGATAACTGTTCTGATGGAGACCACCGGCGGATTCACCAGCGTTCAATTACTTGAGCACGAAGCAGCATCTGCCTTTGAGCACTTAGATATAGAGAAAGCTCTTGAGATAGGAAAGCACGGGGTTTATCTCGCAAGGTCGAGAAATTATCCAGTCACCATTGTGGTTGAGTTAGATGGAGCAGAAGTATTTCGGGAGACAGTCTCTGGTGATGGCGATGAGCATGCAGGATGGATTGCTCGCAAATCTAGGGTTGTGAATCTGACGCGCCACTCGACTATGTATGAACGCGTGAAGTCGGAAGAAGAAGAGAGTAATTGGCATGCAGACCATGGAGTAGTCGATGAGACTCACGCGATCCATGGCGGTGGTTTCCCATTAATGACAACTAAGGGAGATTTCCGCGGAGTATTGCTGATTAGCGGTCTGCCACAAGTTGAAGACCATCTCTTCGCCGTTGAAGTACTTCAAAGCTAAAGAGCCGACTGCTAGCCTGCTGCTATGTCTATTCAAGAATTAGCTGCAACATATGAAGCATCAACCCAAGCTTTTCTCTCGCTCGTTTCATCTCTTAAGGAATCAGATTTAGATCGCGCAGATGCAGAAGGCTGGACGCCACGACAGGTTATTCACCATGTTGCAGATAGTGAAGCTCAGTCATATGCACGTCTTCGCCGGCTTATTGCAGAGCCTGGTACTCAGATTCAGGGCTATGACGAGGGCAAATGGGCAGAGAGTGCAACCCTTGGATATGCCACAACAGAGATTGCGCCTTCGATAGCGGTCTTTGCAGCAGTTCGCGCATCATCTCATCTGCTTCTGCAGAGAGTCTCTGAAGGCGAGCTCGAAAATAGTGGAATTCACACGGAGTCAGGGGAATACTCCATCCGCACCTGGATTGAGACATATACAAATCACCCACTCGATCATGCCAATCAGATTCGTCAACAGTTAGGTTAGGTAGATGGCCATCCTTAATGTTGAGATGCAGATGTGCATCTCTATCGCAGCAAGACCGAGCAATATCGGCACTAGGTTTCATAACTTTCTCTATGAAGAGCTTGAACTTAACTTTGTCTATAAAGGTTTTGCCGTAGATGATGCAGAAGGCGCTGTTCGTGGTGTCCGTGCATTTAAAATCCGCGGCGCTGCAGTCTCTATGCCCCATAAAGAGGCAGTTATCCCGTTTATGGATGAGATGGACCCTTCCGCATCTGCAATCGATGCCGTCAACACTATTGTGAATACAGATGGATACTTGAAGGCATATAACACTGATTATCAAGCAGTCGTTGATTCCTTGAAGAACCATAAGGTGGATAAGAACTTTGCCGTGATAGTGCGAGGCTCTGGTGGAATGGCGAAGGCAGTCGTCGCAGCCTTTAAAGATTCAGGCTTTACCAAGCTCACCATTGCATCTCGCAATGAAGTAACCGGAAGAGCGCTAGCGGATAAGTATTGCTTCACCTGGTGTGATGAGAGCTCCCTTACAGATATCCCAGGCGCCGATGTTCTCGTCAATGTGACTCCACTGGGAATGAGTGGTGGCAATGAAGGCCAACTATCTTTTCCAGAAGCGATGATTGAAAGATCGAAGGTCGTCTTTGATGTGATTGCTATGCCTATTGAAACCCCACTCTATGAGTTAGCCCTTAAGCACAATAAAGCTGTCATTACCGGTATGGAGATCATGGCCCTGCAAGCCGCCATCCAATTTGAGCTCTATACGGGAATCAGATTGACTGCAGATCAAGTCAGTCGTGCTTCTGGATTTTCACGCCAGTAAGAATCGGCGCTGCGCTGAAATAGCGCTTCATGGTGAAGTAGAGAATTAACAAAGGAAGCGCAACCAAGATTGCGCCTGCGGCGAGAACGTTCTGATCTGGAATAATTCTGCTAAACGCCCCCACTCGAGTAAGCGATGTCGTAATCGGAAAAAATTGATCTCTCTTTAATAATGACCATGCCCAGAAGAAATCGTTATATATCCAGACGCTAAACAAGATGGCAAGTGACGCAAGTGGCGCCCGCAACATAGGCAGAATTATTGAGAAGTAATGTCGAAAGACTCCTGCGCCATCTACTTGGGCAGCTTCCGATAATTCTTTCGGCAATGACTCTAAATGAGAATGCATGACAAAGGTAGCAAAGCCTGTCTGAAGTGCGATATGAACCAAGATGACACCGATGTAGCTGTCATAGAGCAGCGTTTTGTCTCCCAGCGCTCCACCGATAAAGATGTACATCTTGAAGATGGGGTAGTAGATAAATTGCGCCGGCAACATACTCCCTGCCGTGAGTGCTAAAAGAATAGATTTTCTATATTTAATTCTGTACTTGGATATAGCAAAGGCAATCAAACTTCCAAAGAATAAGATGAAAAAGACACTTGGGAGCAAGATAACTAAGGTGTTGAGTAAATAGCGAAAGACTGCCATCTTCTCGAGTGCAACCGAATAATTATCGAAAGTTAATTCATTTGGAAAGGAGAACAAACCGCGATTGAGCACATCTGAGTAAGGGCGAAATGATGACCAGAGCGCCCAGGCAATCGGAAAGAGCCAGGCAATGCCGAATGCAATCAATAGCGCTGAGATGACAAAGTCTTTGCGCGCCTGTGAGTTGCGATAGAGAGTTGCAACTGGGCTCATACTGTAAATCTAGCGGTAATCTTCTCGCTATGTCCGAAAAACTCAGGATCCAATGCATCACTATCGATTGCGACAACCCACAGTTACTCGCCGATTTCTGGGCCGCAGCTTTAGATTGGAAAATCACAGAGGCCGATGAAGAAGGCGTTGTTATCGAACTTCTCGATGGCAGCCCCGAGGTGGGACGTATTCCAGATATTCTCTTTTATAAGAATCCAGACCGTAAAGTGGTGAAGAACCGACTTCACTTTGATTTACGCCCCGAAGATCAAGGAGCAGAGGTTGCTCGCCTTGAATCTCTCGGCGCAATCCGAATTGAAGTTGGCCAGGCAGATGAACCTGAGGCAACGTGGATTGTGATGGCAGATCCAGAGGGCAACGAGTTCTGCGTATTACGAGCCCGCAGCGAATGAGTACTGATTTCAATCTCGCACGAACCCATTACCTAGAACTTTTTCCCGGTTCACCATTCTTTGATACTTGGGTGCCGCCCAGTCACTTCATCTCTGCTGAATACGATGGTGAGAATTTATCGATTACTCGTCGAGATGAGAATCTTTATGGAATGGCATTTGGTGCATCGCCGATAATTTCACCTGAGTGGAGCGGTTTTTCAATGGAGAGCAGAGGGGTTCCATCTCTCTCGGCTGATGTGAAGATAGTTGCTGAGTGGGATTGCTATTGGGCTCCGACCGCCGCTGGCGCACCAATCCCAGCCCGAGTTAAGAGCGATCAAGAGATCGCAGCATTTCTCGAATTACATGCGCCATCCTCATCTGTCTTTCCTGGAAATGATGAAATCTTGACTTGGCTTGAGGCCATTGATCAGGGCGAATTAGTGGGGGTCGCAGCTCTCTGTCGTTGGCAATCTGGCAAAGTCGTCGTCTCCTCTGTTGCAACTCATAGCCAACGACGCGGTCAGGGAATCGGTAAGAAAGTGATGGCTGCCAGCCTTTCTGCAGCCCATGAATTAGGGGAAGAAATCCTCTGCCTAGGTGTGATGCATGCCAATGAGAGCGCTCATCGCCTCTATCGCTCGATGGGCTTTACTTTGATGCACAACTTCACTTACTGCGAAAGACGGTAAACTCCCGCCATGTCTGAAACTGGCACCCTCGAGCGTTTACGCGCATATCGCAAGACTTACTGGGCGATGCTGGTCTCCTCGACCTTGAGCCTAATCGCCTCCCTTGTTCTCTCCTACGATGCCATCAAGCTCGCAGAGACACCTGGTGGAAAGTTAGCGTGCGATATCAACGCCGTCGTCTCTTGCGGCAAAGTCGCCAAATCTTGGCAATCATCTCTCCTTGGTTTTCCTAATTCATTTATCGGCTTAATGCTGGAGCCGGTCATCATGACCGTTGCTATTGCAGGGCTAGCTTTGGTGGCATTTCCACGCCTCTTCATGCGCGTTGCCCATGTTGGCTATGGCCTCGGACTTATCTTTGCACTCTGGTTGCTTTCACAATCACTCTTCGTCATTCACGCGCTCTGCCCATGGTGCTTGCTCGTGACTATTTCAACAGTGACAGTCTTCTCAACCATTACTCGAATTGCTTTGATGGAAAATATCTGGAACTTCTCAGATGCTCGCCATCAGCAGATAGTCGATCTCCTCGAACGTGGTTGGGGTCGTGTTCTCTATACCGTTACATATGCAGTACTCATACTCGCGATTTACTTTAAGTACGGTCAGGAATTACTTGCATGAAAGCATCCCACAGTGATCAACAGGCAATTCTTGAAGTTCAGCGCCTCGATGATCAATTAGCCTCCCTTGCTCAACGTGAAGCAACGCTTCCCGAGACAGCAGCACTCAACTCAGTTGTCATCAAGCGCAACAATGTGCGCGACCTGCGTATTGCTGCAGAGACCGAGCGGACAGATGTGCGACGTGAACTCTTACGTGCCGAAGGTGATGTTGAGCAGATTATGACTCGCATCCAGCGCGATGAGGCTCGATTAAACTCAGGCACCGGAACACCGAAAGAACTTGAACAGACTCAGCATGAGCTCGTCACTCTTGGACTTCGTCGCGCAGAGCTAGAAGAGGTTGAACTGGCCATCATGGTCCAGGTTGAAGGGATCTCTAATCGCATCAACGAGCTCACCGCTGAGGAAGCAAAGCTCGCTGAAGAGATCGCAGATCTTGAGATTCAGCGTGAAAATGCGATGACAATCATCATCAATGAGCGCAGCTCTGTTTCAGAAAAGCGCGCCTCCATCGTGGCTCCGATCGCTCAAGAGCTCCAAGATCTCTATAGAAAGCTTGCGGCAGATAACAATGGCAATGGCGCAGCTCCGCTAGTGGGAAATGAGTGCAAGGGCTGTCACCTCACCATCAATACAACTGAGGTTCAGCGAATCTCCACCTTGCCAGCAGAAGAAGTTGTTCGCTGCGAACAGTGCCGTTGCATCTTGGTGCGCGGGTAGCTTTTATGGCACGCACCTTTAAGCTCACTGCAGATGGTGGCTCGCGAGGAAATCCTGGCCCTGCCGGTTACGGCGCAGTCGTCACAGAGAACGGCAAGATTGTTGCAGAGCTCTTTGATGTTATTGGGGTCGCAACTAATAACGTAGCTGAATACAGCGGGCTCCTTGCCGGCCTTACACACATTCATTCACTCGATCCAGAGGCAACTGTTGAAGTAGCTATGGATTCAAAGTTAGTGGTTGAGCAGATGTCAGGACGTTGGCAGATCAAACATGCTGATATGCGCGATCTTGCTAAGCAATGTCGCGATGCTCATAAGGCATCTCTTGTGACTTATAAGTGGATTCCGCGCGATGAGAACTCTCATGCCGATCGCCTTGCCAATAAAGCCCTCGACGGTGGCAGCGCTCATAAACCAGCACCAGTCATTCAAGAGAACTTCCTTACCGATCGCCTCCGTAGTTCAGAGGTGCCAACAACGATTTACTTTATTCGCCACGGTGAAACAATTCTCACGCCAACCCGAAAGTTCTCTGGAGTGGGAGCTCTTGACCCAGAGCTCACCGCCGTTGGTCTGGCACAAGCAGAGCGCGTTGCCGCAGAGGTTGCAAAGCTCACTCCAGATGTTCTGATTGCATCGCCATTGCAGCGCACTCGCCAAACGGCAGAGGCGATCTCCAAGAGCACGGGCCTAGAAATTACCTTTGATACAGATTGGTACGAGCTCTCCTTCGGCACATGGGATGGCAAGTCAATTGAAGAAGTCAAGGCTGAAGATCCTGATGACTATCAGGCCTGGCTCAACTCATCCTCCTACCGCCCAGGTGGTGGAGAGTCCTATGACGAGGCAGCGATTCGTATTGATGCTGCGCTCAATAAGGTTGTCGCCGAATATCCAGGACAGAAGGTTGTCGTTGTCACCCATAACGGCGTGATTAAAACAGCTGCTAATTTAGTAATTGGTGGACCCAACGACGGGGTCTTTCATATGGATGCAACGCCTTGCTCGATCTCTTCGATCTCTATCTGGCCATCAGATGGGCTGCGCGCACTACGCTCTTTTAATGAACGTGGCCACCACCGTTAATTAAAGAGATCTGCGACCTTCTCTGCATTTGCTGAACACCCTGGAAGTTCATATCCCATGAAGTTCGTGTTTTGCTCATCAATAGTGTTAGACGCATCAACCACGAAGCCATTCCATTCGAAGCCGGTTGTTGTGTGGGCATCTGAAATGAGAGTGAGGTCATAACCCGCCTCTAACGCTGCCATAGAGGTGTGGCGGACACAGTTATTGGTCTCAGCACCACATGTGTAGAGATGACCGACCTTTAGTTGGCTAAGGACTTCTTCCAAGTTGGTCTCAACAAAAGTACTGCGATATCTCTTCTCGATAATTGGTTCGCCATCGGCAGGAACAAGTTCAGGAACTATCTGCCACCCATCACTTCCCAATGGCAGATCTTCAGCAGAGTGGCGAACCCAGATCACAGGAATTGATGCTGCACGCGCCTTGGAAACAGAGGTAGCCATATTGGCAACTTTCTCATCTCGTTTAAATGCATCCGCTACGACATTGACCTGCACATCAATCACAAGGAGTGCTGAATTAATCCGTTCGCTCTTATTGATGGCCATGCTCACACCTTATCTATTGCTACGTAGGTAATCGATAATCTTTTGATGGTCATTGACTAAGCCCTTATATTCAATAGTTTCAGGCCTTAGCGATTCAAGCGTTTCGGCGAAGAATGCGGCAGATTGAGGATCTTCCTTAATCCACTTCAGCGGTTCAGCCCGGTTACGGATAGTGAAGTAGAGGAATTGCCCGCAGGCAGCTCGAGTAAGAGTCTGGCGCTCTGTGCGCCACCAGTAATCCTCAGGGATGGCAGCTGCGTGGATAGATGTGGGTTGATGTAAATCTTCAGTGCTATGAAGTGACCAATTCTTGCGCCAGACTGGTCGATCTGCGGTGATTTTGTCGAAGGTAGCGGTCATATAAGGGGCGAGGGATTCAGCAAAGCCAGGCACCGGCGTATGGACCGCGTCCATCCCTTTTCCTATTTTCTCAGATAGCTTCCAACGAGAAGGAAAGAGCACTGCGCCAGCAACTATCTTCCACTCACTATCTTCGCGGGAGAGAACTACGAGGTCTTCCCCAATAATTGCCGCCAACTTCAACAAGATATCTGGCGCTGAAAGTTCTACTGTGAGATTGCCTGGCAGGTAAGTAACCGATTCAGAGGTGACGAGATATCTCTCGTGATGAAACTCAGATAGATTCTTGGCAATTCGTGAAATTAATTCCGCTATTGCAGGGCGATAGCCAGGCAATTCTTGATAGACAACTTCTCGTGAATTCTTGGCAAGTTCTACTCGCTCAACTATCTGTTGATGAAGGTCATCGCCATCTTCAATCCATTGCGTATCCTCAAGTGATCGCAGTCCCATATTGAGGCGAAAAGGCTTTCCATCACTCGGTGGGGGATAGACAAAGCCTTTAGACATGGACTTAGTATTACTGAGTGAATTCATACATACAATCTTTGAGAGAGCGTGATCTGATTCGCGTGGAGATGGTCTGCTTAGGAAATATCTGTCGTTCTCCCATGGCAGCTGCAGTACTGGCCAATCGAGCTACTGAAATTGAAAAGCCTGAAATCATCGTGACAAGTAGCGGCACATCTTCATGGCATGTGGGTGAGGGGGCGCATCAACTCTCTGAGAAGACCTGGAAGCTCGCCGGGTATAAGTACTCACATACCGCTCGCCAATTTTTCGTTGAGAACTTTGACGAAGTAGATCTCATCCTCGCAATGGATGAGAGTAATTACGCCAACATCCTTCAATTGGCTCGCCATGATCAAGACCGGGAGAAGGTAGCGATGCTCCGCGCCTTCGATCCGGGGGTCGACTCGCTAGAGGTCCCAGACCCTTGGGGGAGCGAGATTGAGGCCTATCAAGAGGTCTTGGCTATGGTCGAGGCAGCTGTCTCGGGGTTACTTAAAACACTCCGATAGGGCTGGCTTTCGATTTGTGAGCCTAGCGGGGGTGGTGCTACGCTATTTACGCAACACCAATGTTGCGTAAATCGAAGGGCTAGGCAATGCTGGCTAATTTTCTGATTGGGCTCCGCGAAGGTCTCGAAGCGGCTTTAGTTGTAGGTATTTTGATCGCCTACCTGAAGAAGATTAATCAGGGCGATAAGACCCGTTCAATCTGGCAGGGAGTCTTTGCAGCGATTGCGCTATCAGCAGCGCTCGGCTCCTTCTTTACGATTTCATCAGTCCACCTAGAAGGCGATGCTGAGAAAGTTGTTGCTGGAACTCTCTCATTCGTTGCAGCAGCGATGATTACCTGGATGGTTCTCTGGCTCGGCAAGAAGGCACGCTTCCTTAAGGCAGAGCTTGAAGGCTCAATCGATCGTGCGCTCGCTACCGGTGCTGGTTCACTCTTTGCACTCGCATTCTTTGCAGTAGGTCGCGAAGGCCTTGAGACTGCAATCTTTATCTGGAATGGCGCGATGGCATCTGAAGATGCAACGCTCACAGTCTTTGGAACTTTCCTAGGAATAGCAGTGTCAGTTGTCGCAGGATGGTTGCTTTATCGCGGTGCGCTCAAGCTCAACCTCGCAAAGTTCTTTAAATACAGTGGCATCGCACTGATTGTCGTTGCAGCAGGAATGTTCTCTTATGCAATTCACGAGTTCCAAGAGATTGCGCTAATCCCAGGCGATGCCAACAAGCTCTATGACATCTCTGGCGTTATTGGCAAGGAGAGCATCCTTGGATCTGTCCTTAAGGGTCTCTTCAACTTCACTCCAAAACCTTCAGTGATTCAGGCAATTGGTTGGACAAGTTTTATCGCAGTTGTCTCTTACTTCTTCTTCAAGAAGCCTAAGAAAGCTGCGGTTGCTGCTTAGCTAATCTATGCTGCGTTTCGATCTTCTGACCAAAGTAAGAAGATCCGATAATCAGTATTGCTCCACAGAGTCCAAGTAGGGCAAGGCTTTCGCCACCGATTGATACGCCAACAATCACAGCCCACACTGGCTCTGTACCAAGGAGCAGGCTTGCCCGTGAAGAAGATGTGCGGCGGATAGCCCAGAGCGTTACTAAGAATGCGAATGCACCACAGAGCAGGCTTAAGAAGAGCAAGTTAAGCCAGATTCCACGGTCAAATTCGGCAACTGCGATCTTTATTCCGTCGAAAGAAAATACTGAATACATCACGGCGCAGGTAAGGCTCTGCAGCAGAGTCAGATTGACCGAGCTATATTTCTTATCGGCAGTCAGATGGCCCATTGCTGTGACATGAAGTGCGCGAAAGAGCGCAGCGGCAAGCATCAGCCAATCACCTACGCCGGGTGCTGCAAAACCTTTATCAGAGACCAAGAGCGCAACTCCCACAACCGCTACAACTGTTGCCACAAAGAATGGACGAGGCAACCAATTCTTTGCTGCGATAGATTCAAAGATGGGCGTGAAGATAATTGCCAAGCTGATGATGAGGCCAGCATTAGTGGCGGAGGTCTTAGAAACTCCAGATGTTTCACAGAAGAGGATGAGGCCTTGGGAAGTTCCGAGTCCTATTCCCAGCGCTAACTCTGGGCGGGTGAATCGTTCGCGCTTGAGTGACCAGATAAAAGCAATGGCGAGGGAAGTGATGATAAATCTCAAACTCAATACGGTAAGAACTGGTGCATGTTGAGTCAGGCTCTTGGCCGAGAGGTAGCTTGCTCCCCAGAGGGCGGCAACGAGCAGAAGCGCAAGATCTACTTCGCGCGCTCTCACCTTCTCCATAAAAGACATCTGCGCACCATACTCGAATCACCGAGCATGGTGCGCAGATATAAGCGTCTTAGACGAAATTAAGCGAGATCGAAGCGATCAGCGTTCATCACCTTTGTCCATGCCGCAATGAAGTCCTTGACGAACTTCTCACGGTTATCATCTTGAGCATAAACCTCAGAATATGAGCGCAAGATTGAGTTTGATCCAAAGACCAAATCTGCTCGGGTCGCAGTGAACTTCACTTCACCACTCTTACGATTACGGAGGTTGTAGAGGTTCTCGCCAGCTGGCTCCCAGACATATGTCATATCTGTGAGATTGACGAAGAAGTCATTGGTGAGTGCGCCCACACGATCGGTGAAAACACCGCTCTTGCTGCCACCGAAGTTGGTACCAAGTACGCGCATTCCACCGATTAGCACTGTCATTTCAGGAGCTGTGAGCCCAATCAACTGAGCACGATCGAGGAGGAGCTCCTCAGGTGAGACTGCATAGTCTTCCTTGAGGTAATTGCGGAAGCCATCATGGATAGGCTCAAGAACAGCAAATGATGCTTCATCTGTCTGCTCTGGTGTTGCATCACCGCGACCTGCTGCAAATGGAACTGTGACGTTAACGCCAGCTTCCTTCGCTGCCTTCTCAATGCCAACGCTTCCTGCAAGAACGATGACATCTGCAATAGATGCACCAGCTGCTTGCGCGATTGGTTCAAGAATTGAGAGGACTCGAGCAAGACGAGCAGGTTCATTTCCCGCCCAATCCTTCTGTGGCGCTAGGCGAATACGTGAACCATTTGCACCACCGCGCTTATCGGAGCCACGGAATGTTCGCGCGCTATCCCATGCCGTTGTAACAAGCTCGGCGATAGAGAGATCTGTCGCAGCAATCTTCGCCTTAACAGCATCAACATCGAAGTTCTTATTGCCGGGAGTTACAGGATCCTGCCAGATGAGATCTTCTGCAGGAACATCAGGGCCTACATAACGAGCCTTAGGTCCCAAGTCACGGTGGGTGAGCTTGAACCAGGCACGAGCAAAGACTTCACTGAAGTAAGCCTGATCAGCTGCAAACTTCTCTGAGATAACTCGATAGGCAGGATCTACCTTCATCGCCATATCCGCATCAGTCATCATTGGGTTATAGCGCTTTGATGGATCTTCAACATCGACAGGCTTATCTTCATCGCGGATTGCGATTGGCTCCCATTGGTTAGCGCCCGCAGGTGACTTTGTGAGCTCCCATTCGTATTCGAGAAGCAGTTTGAAGTAGCCGTTATCCCAGAGCGTTGGATGAGTTGTCCAAGCGCCTTCGAGCCCTGAAGTGACTGTATTGCGCCCGATTGAACGAGCTGTGTGGTTCATCCAACCCAGTCCAGCCTCTTCCATCGGAGCACCTTCTGGAGCAGGCCCATTATTTGCTGGATTGCCATTTCCATGAGCCTTGCCCACTGTGTGGCCACCTGCTGTAAGTGCAACTGTCTCTTCATCATTCATCGCCATACGTGCAAATGTTTCGCGAACCATCGCTGCAGTCTTGAGTGGATCTGGCTTTCCATCAACACCCTCAGGGTTAACGTAAATCAACCCCATGTGTGTTGCTGCGAGTGGGTTCTCAAGCGTTGAAGCGTCATTGAGATTCTCATAGCGCTGCTCCGACGGAGCAAGGAATTCCTTCTCTGAACCCCAGTAGATATCAATCTCTGGTGCCCAGATATCTGCGCGACCAAATGCAAAACCAAATGTCTTAAGGCCCATTGACTCATATGCAATCGTTCCGGCATATGCAAGGAGATCTGCCCAGCTGACCTTGTTGCCATACTTCTTCTTAATTGGCCATAGAAGGCGACGAGCCTTATCTAGGTTTCCGTTATCTGGCCATGAGTTCAATGGTGCAAAGCGCTGGTTACCTGTTCCTGCGCCACCGCGACCATCTGCAATTCGATAAGAACCCGCTGCATGCCATGTGAGGCGAATAAAGAGGCCGCCGTAGTGACCCCAATCTGCTGGCCACCAATCTTGAGAATCTGTCATCAGTGCATGGAGATCTTTCTTGAGCGCTGGGATATCAAGCTTCTTTAACTCTTCGTGATAATCGAAATCAGCACCGAGAGGATTGGTCTTTGCGTCATGTTGATGAAGGATGTCGAGCTTGAGGGCGTTAGGCCACCAATTCGCATTTGTCTGACCAACTGTTGTCATTGCGCCGTGGGCTACTGGGCACTTGCCTGAATCTTGCATGTAGGAATCCTCCGCAGGTAATCGATTGCTGGAGTTTAACGAGGATTTCTCACGTCGACATCCTGAAAGCCGCGCTAGGAGTAGTTGAAATTTCAACTAAATTGGTTTAAAGTTCAACCATACCGCCGAAAAGCGGTCTCATACCTGATACCCCTACAAATAAAGGAATAGACAATGTCAGTACTTTCAACACTTCCAGCAGGCACATACACAATCGATGCTTCACATAGCCGCGTGGGCTTTAGCGCACGCCACGCAATGGTGACCAAGGTCCGTGGCTCATTTAACGACTACACAGGTTCAGCTGTTGTTGCAGATGGCGCAGCAACACTTTCAATCGAGATCTCAGCAGCTTCTATCGATACACGTAGCGCAGATCGTGATGGACACCTCCAGTCACCAGATTTCTTCGATGTAGCTAACTTCCCAAAGATCACTTTCAAGTCAACATCTGTAAAGGATGGCGGCGCAGGAATAATCGTAGATGGCGAGCTCACAATTAAGGATGTAACAAAGCCTTTGATAATTGAATTCGAATACACAGGAACAGCTAAGGATCCATTCGGTAACGACCGTTACGGCTTCGAAGGCGCTTCAGAGATCAACCGCAAGGACTTCGGTCTTACATGGAACGCAGCTCTTGAGACCGGCGGACTTCTAGTTTCAGAGTCAATCAAGCTTGAGTTCGAAATCTCAACAATCGTCGCAAAGTAATTAGACTCCTTAATAAGTTGAGAGAAAGCCCCTGTGGAACGCCACGGGGGCTTTCTCTATGCCCTAATATTTTCACATGTCGATATCTGACGGAGACCGTGAGAAGTTCTTCCCGCTCATTGAGAAGAAGTACGGCGAGAAGATGTCATATTGGTTTAAGGTGATGAAGGAAGTCGAGGGGGAGAAGTACCCCGTTCAGATTGCCCACTTGAGAGAGAATTATGGATTCTCACAGGCTCATGCAAATGCACTTGTGATGTACTCGCGTGGTTCTACCTCTTCAAAGAGATTCGAAACACCGGCTGAATTCTTTAAGACGGTAACACCTCGGCAGGCAAAGACGATGAAGGCGATATTTAAGGCAATCACCTCTAAATATCCCCAACTAGAGCTCGTGGTCGCCTGGAATCAGCCGATGCTTAAATTTGAGAAGCACTACATTTTCGGAGTATCAGCTGCAACAAATCACATCCTCATTGCTCCGTGGGATCAAGATGTTCTCAAGAAATACACTCCGAAATTTAAGGACTACAAGGTCAATAAGAAGACGATTGCTCTTCCCAATGATTGGGAAGTTGATGTAAAGCTCCTTCAGGCGATGGCCAAAGATAGTTTGGCTGCCCTTTAGCCCTCATCCATCTGCTTCAGACGTTCTTTGATGACCTTCTTTAGCAGCGCTTTAGGAAATGGCTTCTCTTTATCAAAGTGAATCGATCCCTTGGTCTGCTCATATCCTGCGAGCTCATTCTTCATGCGGGATGCGAAGGAACCACTATAAGGAAAGATGCTGTTGTGATTCTTAAAGCCATCGAATCCAATGACGCCTTTGCCATCAATTGCAAAGGTCGGAATTCCGTACTTGATCACCTCTTTGGCTTCAGGAAGAGCTTCGGCAATGATGAGACGAACAGCCTGAAGCGCATCACGTTGAGGTTTATCAAACTTCTTCAGGTGGGCTGTAATTTCCGCCTTACTCATTCTCTGCAACCTCTTTCAGCCTCACCAATGACTTTGCCACAGCTTTCTGAGTCCAGGGATATGCATCTCGGAATTTCAACCAAAGCTGTGCCAGACCAGGAGCAAAAGAACCGTCGAATGTCTCAGTGACTTCCGTAGAACCATTGCCTAAAGCTTTGAGTTCATATCGCCAGCGCCACTGACCAACATGACGCCAAGCAATGAGTTCATTCTCTTGAAACTCAACGACCTTATTCTTAATGCGGTAATTAATTCCAAGGCGCATAGCCATTCCAAATTTTGCTCCAAGGCTCAATCTCTCTGGTCCGCTAATGTTTGATCGGATGGTCTGACTGCCATCGATCTCAATATGTCGGTGAGGGTTGGCGAGGATATTAAAGATTGTTGCTGGGGTTGCTGCAATGACTATTCGCGCCGCCTTAACCTTGGGATTTCCAGTATCAAAGATCTCTGAACGAATTTTCTCAGTTGCCATGTAGAGATGCTAAACCCTTTTTAAATTCGATTGAAGTAGGCTTTCTCCATGACTTTTTCAGATCTCAACATTGTTGGCGTACTTATCGCCTTTGTAGTCTCATTTATTAGTGGTGGCATCTGGTTTGGGCCAAGGACCTTCTATCCAATCTGGATGAAGGCTCGCGGTATTGAATCAGGACAGCTCAATCAACAACAGAATAAGCCAGCCCTCCTCTTCGGCGGAACAATCATCGGTCTAATCTTCCAGACGCTCACCCTGGCAGTGATCATCACTTCCCTTCAGACTGGAAGCGCTGATTTCTCTGTTGCAGACGGTGCGTTAGTCGGAGCAGCAGTGGGTATTGGTATTGCTGCCTTTGCCTCCCTCTCACACCGACTATTCGGCGGTGAGTCACTAAAGGTCTGGATCATTGAGACTGCAAATGATGCGCTCAACCTGACTATTGCTGGCGCAATCATCACCTTCTTCAACTAAGGGTTATTTATGTTGAACGAGCACGAGCAAGAGGTGAAAGAGCGCTGGGGCGATACTGATGCCTATCAACAATCAACCTCTCGCACCTCGAAATACACCAAGGCTGACTTTGCTGCAGCAAAGGTCGATCAAGAGGCGGCAACTGAGCTCTTTGTAACCGCATTCGGTAATAGTTATCCAGTCTCTTCACCTCAGACACAGGCAGCTGTCGTTGCTCATCGAGCGGCTATCTCAAAGTGGTTCTACGAATGCTCAGTTGAGATGCAGAAAAATTTAGCGGTCATGTATATCGAAGATCATCGCTTCAAGGCTTACTACGACGGTCGCGTTCGAGGGCTTTCTCAATATGTCCATGATGCGATCATGGCGCAGAGGTAATTTAGAGAATTCCGATTACGGTAAGGATTGAGTTAATAAAGCTCACCACATGGCCTTGAAGTGAAAATACTTGATTAATCACTGAGTGCAGTGGCTCTACCCAACTGCTGTATTGGGTCTCATAGAGTCCAAAGATGATGAGGTAGAGACCCACGAGGATGAGGAATGCGCTGGAGATTCTCTCGATGACCTTCATGGAGTTACGAATCTTGCTCAACGTCTTCTGCGAGAAGAGGGCAATCAGGGCAAGGATGGCAATAGTTACTGAAATTCCTAAAGCGTAGACGAGATAGATGCGCAGGCTTTCAAAGAAAGTCAGCTCAAGTGCCTTGCTCGTAGCCGCTAGTAGAGGACCGATTGTGCAACTCACCGAACCAAGAGCGAAGGTGACTCCATAGAGATAGAGGCTCTTTAACCGCGTAGAAGGCGCGGTATTGGGGCTCCATAGCTTCTTGAGGTAAGGAGATCTGCCGGAAAGCGTTGCCACTCCCACGGCAATGAGAAGAAGACCAATAGCGATTGTTGCAATCGGGAGATAGGCCTGAATTGAAGTACTGATAGGGAAGATGACAACTGCAAAGAGGGCAAAGATGGTGATGATGCCAAGCGCCATCAGGGCTGCAAATTGCAGCGCTTTAGCGAATAGCTTAGGCAGGCTCTCACTCTCTCGTTGTGATGAGATGAGCATCGTCATATATGCAGGGAGCATTGCAAACCCACATGGGTTGAAGGTTGCAAAGACTCCTGCTGCAAATACGAGAGAGAGATCGCTCATTTCTTTGCCGTGAGGGCAACCAACTTCTTCTGGAGAAACTCTTCATCACTTGGGCCGACCTTCGAAGTGATCTTTCCCTTTGCATCAACGAAGATCAGCGTTGGCTGAATGATGACGCCAAATCGATTCCAGAGTTTTCCATCTGCATCGTTGAGATTGGTAAAGAGAGAAGTACCGGTGTGTGTGACAAACTCTTGCATCTCTGCCTGGTTGCCCAGCGCGCCGATGCCCACAAAGTTCACCTTACCTTTGTACTGCTCAGCAGCGGCAACCAAGTTTGCTGATTCGTTCTTACAAATCGCACACCAAGGTGCCCAAAACCAAAATACAGTCGGCTTCTTATTTGCCAATACCTTGGAGGAGTACTTCTTACCTTCGACAGTCTTTGCGGTGAAAGTTAACTTTGTATTGTTACTTGCAAAGGTTGCTTGGCTATATGCCTGGGCCGGAGCCTGCGCCACAAGTAAGGTGCTTGTGGAGATGAGAACCGCCGAAAAGGCTGCTGCAAACTTCTTCATCCTTAACGCCTACTCAATCTTGTCTAGCTTGAGCTTGATGCCAAGCCAAGCGCCGATAAATGAGAAGAGGAAGAAGGTCCAACCAGAGAGGGCAAATGCCTGGCTACCTGAGAGGAGATTTCCAATGGTGCAACCGAGGCTGGTAAATGAGCCCCAGCCAAGGAGAATTCCACCTACGATAGAAGAGCCGGTGCCCTTGAGCGTCGGAATCTGTGGCTTAAAGCGATTGCCTGAGATTGATGCGGCAAGTGCTGCGGTGAAGAAGCCGATGATGAGCCAACCATTATTGGTGATGGTTTCAACAGCTGCTCCGATGCAACCAGAAAGTCCTTCAAGTCCGATCAGATCTGGGTAGAGGTTGTACTTGGTACCTATTGTCTGAGCGATCGAATTGAGTTGGCGAGTTGTTCCAAGCGGCTCAATGCGAAGGTAGGCAGCGATTCCGATGAGTCCAACAATCGTTCCCGTGACAAATGGGTTCCAACGCTTCTTAATAAGAGAGTTGCGAATCTGCGCCCAATCAATCTCGCCAGTTCCATGTACTTCGCGCTCAGCTGGATTGCTGCGAGTGATGAGGAAGTAGAGAGCAACTGCAATCGCACCAAGTGTGAGTGCGAGAGAGCCTGCATATCCGAGGTAGTGAGGAAGCCAGAGCTTTGGAGCTCCTTCAATAAAGTTACGATAAATAAAGTTCCAGGTATTGAAGGAGAGGATAAATCCGATGATGACACCGATCAAACCTGGGATTGCACGGAGGTAACCCTGAGTCAGGCGGAAGAATTGACCAGAGATACATGCTCCAGCAAGTGCCATACCGATACCGAATGCAAGACCACCTAGAACTAGGGCAAGACTTACCGGGCCAATATGTGCAGAAGGCGGCAACTGATCCTTACCTGGAACAGGCAGGAAGATGCCAAAGATAATTGTGTAGCCGATTGCACCGACTGCAAGTGAGGTAAAGACTGCAATAAGACCGTAGTTCTTACGCTCATTGATGGAATCTCTAAAGATACAGAAGATGCAGAAGCGCCCACGTTCAAAAGCGATTCCAAGGGCAGTACCGACAAGGAGAGAGGTAGCGGCCTTTGAGCCGTATGTCTCGCTCTTCTCAAGAATCTGAGAGAGGACGACTAAGAGCGCAATGATCACGCCCGCGATAGAGGTACGAATGGAGTCTTTACGACTCCATTCGTACTTAGTCTCTACTGAACTCACTTAGCAGCTGCCGCTGTCTCGATAACAGCTTCTGGAGCTGTTGCTGCGAACTCAAACCATGAACCGTCGTAGTTCTTCACATTGGAGTTGCCAAGGATCTGAGTTAGAGCGAACCATGATGCTGATGCAAGAAGACCTGTGCCGCAGTAAAGGATGACCTTTGTATCCTTTGTAACGCCGACAGCTGCGTAAGCTGCCTTAATCTCAGCAGCTGACTTAAATGTTCCATCGGCGTTGAGAATGCTCGCTGTTGGGATGCTCTTCGCAGATGCAATATGGCCAGCCTTTGCAGCTGTTCCAAGACCAGTACCAGCAGCCTTACCTTCGTAGCTTGCAGCATCGCGAGTATCGACGATTACAGCACGTGTGCCTGACTTGAGCTTGGCATTACGAACTACCTCTTCAATCTTCGCGCGAAGCTTTGATGAGGCAACAGTTGCTTTAAAGGTACCGACTGGCTTTGCGGCAGTTGCAGCAAATGTTGTTGCTCCGCCACCGGCAGTCCACTTCAAGAGGCCACCATCGAGAATACGAACATCAGGCACACCGTAGAGGTTGAAGACCCATGCTCCCCAAGTTGCCTTAAGGCCAGACTTTGCTTCAGCGTAGAGAACAACAGTTGACTTTGATGTCACACCGAGACGCTTCAAGACCTTATCGAAGTTTTGACGTGTAACAACGCCATTCTTGAGCTTTGACTCTGATGAGTTAGCAAGTTCGGTCTTCCAGTCAATGAACTGAGCGCCTTCGATATGTGTACGTGCATAGACAGAATTATCGTTATCTCCAACGTGGAGAAGGATGAGATTTGGATCAGCAATGTTTGCCTTAAGCCATGTCGTTGAAACGAGAGCCTTTGTTGGCGTTGATTCTGTTACTGCACTAGCTGATGGAACAATCGCCGAAGAGAAGAGCGCGGCAATTAATGAAAGTAGCGTGATTTTCTTAAACATGATTCTCCTGAAGTTTGATGTTATGGATGTGAAATTAATAGAAAGTTAAAAAGGAATTAGTGAGCTGAAGGTGTAGATCAGCAACACATAGTGATGAGGCGGCAGTAGTCGACGATACGTCGCTTTGTTAAATCTACTGCTTGATTGAGCATGGGCGTGAGGGTAACTACATCAAATAACGATTGCAACACACATACAATTCACATCTGCAAATAAATTGCATCTGCCAAGATAGTGAATTAAGCCTTTCGAACAATGCTTGATTTAAGGTTCATCGGGCCAAAGCCATCGACCTTCGCCTCAATATCGTGATCTCCAGGGCCATCTACCAAGCGAATCCCGCGGACCTTAGTACCCACTTTAAGGGTATTAGATGATCCCTTCACCTTCATATCTTTGATGATGGTGACATCATCGCCATCTGTCAGGATATTTCCGGAAGAATCCTTGATGACTCGAGCGCCCTCTTCTTCAACATCTGCAGGATTCCACTCATGTGCACACTCTGGACAGACAAGTAACGCGCCCATCTCGTATGAGTACTCAGATTTACATTCAGGACATGGGGGAAGTTGCTCGCTCATGCGGCGAGTTTATCGTTCTATTTAGTAAGCGCCGGCAGTTTTACGAATGAAATCAACAGTGATCTTAGGAAAGTTCCACATAATCACATGGGCGCAATTTTCGACGACAATCCACTTTGAATGAGCTGGAGCAACGCTTCGCTCTTGAGCTACTTCCTCCGGCAATGTTAAATCAGTATCGCCAAAGATAATTGCAACTTCAACGTTCTCCGGAATATGCGATTCAAAACGTCGCCCTCTCAATCCATTCCACAATGGCATATATCCCTTAGATCTTGCCATCGCGATAACTGAATCTCGACAACTTTCATAACTGAGATCTCGCCAGAGATGTGTGATCTTCTTATAACCAATCGCCTTGAGTGGAGGTAAGTGATAAGCCAGCGGCATAAAGAATTGAGAAATCTTGGCGAGGATTCGTGAATCTAAACTCGGCGGAAGTTTCTGAGTTGGTCCTTCATGCCATAAGCCAGCAGGAGCAAGCGCGGTGACGCTCTTAACACGATCAGGTGCAACTGCTGCCATCTCAAGTGCAATCCATCCACCAAGAGAATTTCCTGCTGCATGTAGCTCTGTGACACCATGATCACGCTCCATCATCTCGACGATAGAGCGCGCAAGTGATTGAGGTTCATGCCCTATTTCGGTAAGGAGCGGAGCATCTCCATGGCCGGGAAGATCTACTGCATAGACAGTGAAGTCATTGACGAGATCTGGAATGAGGCTCTTCCAAATTGTTCCGGCTGAGCCGAGACCATGGACCAATACGAGCGCTGGCTTTGCTGGGTCTTCTGTATAAACCTTGGCAATTGCACTCATGTTCTGAGTATAAAGATAGGCGGAGTGATAATCTCGCGCTATGACTATCGCACTCATTGTTTTCAGTTCATTGCTCGCATTTGCCGCAATCGGATCTGCAATTGCAAAGCTTAAGAAGGTCCCAGATGTCATGACATCAATGGCCTCAGTTGGCGTGAAGCCGCAGCAGGTCCCACTTCTGGCTGCCCTTGAAATTGCAGGTGGTCTAGGAATCATCGCCGGTATCTGGGTACCAGCCCTAGGTCTCGCAGCTACCGTCGGCTTAGTTCTCTACTTTGCTGGAGCACTTCTCTCACATATGAAGATGAAGCACGGTCCCGCTGAATTCGGAGCAGCCCTTGGAATCTTCATCATCGCTTCGATAAACACATTCCTACAACTGCAACGCTAATCAAAGAAGAGTGCAAAGCTCTTAATCTTTATTCTTTGAACTTACGCACTTCCTGAGGCCAGCCACAGGCAACAGCAACCTTTGCTCCCCACATCTTCGCTTCTTCATCGGTTGCAACATCTATAATTGTCATACCGCCGATGAATTCACCGTTAGTTGTAATAGGGCCACCTTCATTACCACTCTCATCAAAACCAAAAGCGGCTTCAATCTCTTCTTCGAGGCCACCTGCAAATACAACTACCCCAGCTGCCTCCATCTCGGCAACAACTGTGCGCGATAATGGTCCTCGCGGAATGAACCACTCTTCGGGATGATCGCCGACCCACTGTTGATTGAAGTAGATGATGTATTGAGCCATTGATTTAGCCTTTTACATAACCATTCTTAACGAGATAGTCAGCAGATTCTCTCAACGCAACTTGCACCGGGATAAATGTGATTCCAAGAAGCTTGGTCGCCTTAGCGTTGCTGATCAACATTGGTTTTCCCAATAGAGGCAAGATTGCCGCAATCTCTCCATCAAAGAAGGAGAGCGCCTTCATGATAAATCCGGGGGCTTGAGCGGTCTTCGCCTTACTTGATGGGTAGATGCTCTTGAGGTATTTAGCAATCTGCACAAAAGAGTAGGTTTCAGAGGAGACAAGGATTCGCTCTCCCTCAGTGGCCTTGTTCTTAATAGCTGCTACATGCATCTGAGCAACATCTCGCACATCGACAATCGCAAACCTCAAATCTGGAAGCATGGGATCTTTACCCTTAAGGATGCGCTCAACGATGGAGATGGATGAGCCGAAGTTCTTATCTAGGGGAGCGCCGAGGACCAAAACAGGATTGATTGTCGTCAGAGCAATCTCAGGAGCTTCCTTGGCCACAAAATCCCACGCTGCACGCTCTGCCAAAGTCTTCGACTTTGTATATGCAACGCGCCCGACTGGATGGTTCACATCGGTCCATAGGGTCTCATCAAATTCGTTCTTTCCGGCTGGAAGATCGCACCCGTAAACAGCGGCCATAGAAGAGGTAAGGATTACGCGCTTCACGCCAGCGCTCTTTGCAGCTCGGAGTGCGCGCAATGTTCCATCAACCGCTGGGCGAATCAATTCATTCTCATCTTTAGGAGATGCAATCGGAAATGGGGAAGCGGTGTGCATCAACACATCAATGCCCTTAAGTGCTTCTCCCCATCCGCCGTCCTTCTCAAGATCGAGTTCAACGAATGTCAGACGAGCATCTAATTGAGAAGAGTCGAGAAGGTGAGGAGTTACAGCATCGCGCACCTCTTGTGATTTACCAAGGTTTCGAACAGAGGCCCGCACCTCATATCCCTGATTGAGAAGCTGTAAGGCGATGTGCTTGCCGATATATCCACTTGCACCGGTGAGAAGAACTTTTGTCATGGAGCGAGTCTTCCATATAGGTGGCGAAACGAGGAAGGCGACTAGAGACCGTTCTTCTGACGAATGACCGCAACGATTGCATTGGCGTGCCCATGACCCATCTCAAAGTTCTCTTTGAGGTGCGCTACTTGTTCCATGTGGGCTAACTTTGAGACCTTCTTGAGCTCCTTCATCCAATGCTCAATCGGCTTTCCATATTTCTTCTCTATTGAGGGAAAGTAGGTAGCTGGACCCGTTACTTTTTTCTCAGCCATGGGAAAATCTTAAATCCACTCATATGGGAAATAAAGAAGTTTTTCTACAAATCTGGGGTTAAAACTGGAATCTCTTCAAGGCTATAGAAAATATTCTTTCCCATTTCCTTAGCTTTACCCATTTCAAGATCTGCTCCTCGTGATTCGCCAGGAATGCGTAGTACCGCATCACACTTTTCTAAGAGTCTGTGAGCGACCGGGTATTGATATTCAGCGAATTGCTCTGATGAATGTGAATCTCCACCAGCTTGTCGAATAACGGGCCAAGCAAGCCACTCTCCTACGACTGCAATGTGACCTTTTTGAAAAATCGGAAGCGCATAATCTTCCATCGTCTTGAGATTCTTGGCGATCGCATCCTCATCGCCATTTGTCCCCGACATATATGGACCTGATATGAGAATGAGGAGCGACTTAGACATAGTCGCATCGTATTGCAGTAATGAATCTAGCCCTATAGTCAAGATCGAAGAATCTTCTCCACCGGGCGGCCCTTCGCAAGTTCATCGACCAATTTATCCATATAGCGAATCTTTTTCATTAATGGATCTTCTATTTCGACAATATTGACTCCGCATATGGAGCCAGTAATTAACTTTGCATGGGGGTTGATTTTGGCTGCTTTGAAAAATTCCTTGAATGTTGTTTGCTTCCGTAGGTGACTCTTTAAAGTCTTCGAGTCAAAACCAGTAAGCCATGTGATTACTTTGATTAACTCTGCCTCGGTTCGATCTTTACGCTCTACCTTATTGAGATAATGAACGTAGACATCTGCCACAGGCATTTCAAATATTTTATGGCTCAAAGTGCTTCGAATTCTGCCCTACGTGACGCCATCCAAGAATCCATCTCGCCGCTCTTCATCATCTCCATCATTGCGCTCATAGCCGCCATGTGTGGAGCATCGTTTGCGCCAAACATTTCTCTTCCATGTTGTTGACTTTGAGCGGCCAATTGATCAAAGGATTCACCAGAAAATACTTGCTCGCACGCACCGCCAAGCTCTTTGCATGACATTGATTTCATGGAGAAAGTCTAACTGAAGAGTTCTTCTAAGACGAGAGGTTCATTGAATAAAGCGAAAGGTCATTTATAGTTTTCTCATGAAAATGACTGAACTATTCATTCGCTGGGTACCAACATTGCTGGCTTTCCCTATAGGTGGCGCGATTGCAAAGATCGCTTTGGGTGGAGCTAGCAGCCTAGGTAAATCTGTTGGGGGAGGCTTGATAGTTGGCATCACAGTAGGCCTGATTCAATTCTTAGCGCTCAAGAAATACGGGATAACCACATCTTGGATCACCGCAACTGCGATAGCAACTGTTATCGCGGCAGTCATTAACTCCTTCGCATTTTCATTCAAGTTTGATTCCGCATCGCTCACTGGTTCGGGTCTAATTGCCGGCCTACTTGTTGGAATCGCTCAAGCTCTCTCTCAATCCCGCGATGTGAAGTTCGCCCTTGTGTGGTCAATCAGCACAGCCATAGCCTGGTCATTAGCGTGGTTTATTACCTCAAAGGTGATTGTTGACCCAGAAGCTCAGTATCAAATCTTTGGCTCATCCGGTGCACTTGTTGCAACAGTAGGACTCGGAGTCGTATTGAAGTTTGTGCTTCCGTGGATAACCTCGGCGTCCAACCTAGTTAAATGATTGGCGGTCACTAAATGGATATCTTTATCGTTATCGCGATTTGCCTGGGTTGCGCCGTAGCTATTTTTGCGTCACAGAAGGGTGACTAGTCACAACCTAGTTTTACCAAAATGATCAAAGGTCCACTCATGGGGGAATTTGTGAGCAAATGAGAGCCAGTGGCAGCTCCTAAAGTTTGACCATTACTAGACAGCTTTCATGTTTAAGGTCTGCGCTGACTTGTTTAGAATTATGATATGAAGCATCGGTTGCTTATCTTGATTTGTACCTCCCTTTTGCTGGCGCAAATCAGTACACCAGCTAGCGCTGCGACTAAGACTGGCACAACCTGTACCAAGCTCAACTCAACCACCGTAGTCTCCGGCATGAGATACACCTGTGTTAAATCCGGCTCCAAACTTGTATGGGGCAAAGGTGTGAAGGTTGCCGAATCAGGTGTTAAGCCTTCGCCAACTCCTTCGCCAACTCCTTCGATTACTAATCTTTCAACAATTCGCGCCGCAGCAATTCTGAACAACACTTACTATGTAGATCGCGGTAATTGTCACAGTCGTGGAATCAACGCTGAACTCCAGATATCAGAAAACGGTGTGTGGAAGCGCTTAGCTGGTGCAATGGGATGGGAAGATTCGTCCAATTGCGATGCCGCACATCCGGTTCAGCCATGGGTGGCTATTGATCTTCCTTCAGGAGCAACGCTGAGATGGAGATTCTGGCTAACCGGTTTATTTGATATGAATAGCGCAACTTTCACCTCATTGATTAAGAAGGCTCCTGCGACTTCACCAGCAACGCCACTAGTAACCCCATCCTCGATTGCAGTTAACAAGCCGTCTATCTCACCGACGCCTTCTGCGACGCAAACGCGTGGTCCGGCAGTTGCTCCCATAGCTACGCCGAAACCCATTGCGACACCAACACGTCCTTCAACTATTACACCAGCACCTGCTGCGTCACCCTCTGCAATACCAACAGTTTTAGGGACTCCTACTCCAGCACCATCAACTGTTACACCAGCACCAGGTCAAGGCAGTCCTTCAACTCCACAACCACTTTCAATCTCAAACACAAAGCTCAGGAATATTGTCAATACATCTGTAACGCTCACGACCACTGGTGGCGCAGGAAATGGCGCTGTTTCGTTCTCGGCAACGGGTGCTAATTGCACTGTCAGCGGAGCTCTATTGGCTGCTAATGCAGTCACTATCTGTTCTGTTACTGCATCCAAAGCATCAAGCAATGGTGGTGGAAGTGCAGTTTCGCAAACCGTTATTTTCGAATTTATTGCTCAGCCTTTGATACTTGGTCATACGCCACCAAATGGTCTTGTCGGTCAGACGATTTATTTGAGCCACTCAGGTGGTTCTGGTAGCGGGCGAGTTAGATACAACTCAGATGGAACAGCAAATTGTGTAGTGTGGGATGAAAATGGGCTCACTAATGGACCAAGCAAGCTCTATATAAGATCCACTATTGCAGGTACTTGCACAGTTACCGTGCAAAAAGATGCATCACCCGGTTTTCCAGTCGCTCAATCAGAGCCAGTCACTTTTACCTTTGGAACTGTGAATCAGCCCCCATTGACTATTTCTAGTATTCCCTCAACAGTACTTAAGGTTGGGGATAGTTTTAAACTATCAGCCACAAGTAGCATTAAAGGAACCGTAACTTACGAAGTAGAGGGGGCGGGTTGCTCTATTCGCTCCGAGAAAGTTACCAGTGGGGGAGTAATTTCATCTGTTCACTATGTCACTTCGACAAGTGCTGTAAATTGCATCGTAACCGCAACGAATATAACGATGGGTTACAACCCTCAAAAATCGGCACCAGTCGGTTTTCCTTTCGCTTTCTATAACCAACAACCATTCTCTATCTCTAGCGCCTCCACCGCCCCGGAGGGAAGCTTGGTAGCCATTTCCGCGATAGGTGGATCTGGAACTGGTGCAATCTCTTTCGCCGTTACAGGGGCCCACTGCTTAATTAGCGGTAGTAATGTCACAGCTACAGCTCCAACTACCTGCAACGTGACGGGCACAAAGGCATCTGGGAGTGGCTACAGTGCAATCACGTCACAGCCCATAAGTGTCACATTCCAAGGAGTGCCCTTAGCGGACCAGCAACCATTTCAGATTGATAGGACACAAATAAGCTACAGAGCTGGTGAAACATACTTTGGGAGTACTTCCGGGGGATCGGGGACCGGGGCGGTCACTTTCAACTTTTCAGGAGCGAATTGTATTCTTTCCCCCAACGTTCAAACATCACAGGGATCGATCGCAATCACAGCAACCCAAGCGACTACTTGCGAAGTCATCGCAACCAAAGCGGGAAGTATCGGATTCAAACCTGCGCAGTCCCCAACCGTCTATGTTAATTTTAGACTCGATAACCAGGCTGCTATTTATGTAACTCCCGATTCAAATCTCGGATTCTGTAGTCCATCTTGCGGAGTTTGGCTTGGCATTACGGGCGGAACTGGAAATGGGGCCGTCTCATATGCAGTAACAGGAGCGAACTGCTCAATTACCTCAAAGTCTTATCTCGTAGCCACGGCAGACACCACCTGTTCCGTGACTGCAACTAAGGCTGGAAGTATTGGTTACAACGATGTTGTATCCAAGCCAGTTAGTTTCAAAACCAAGATCTTCACTCAAAGCTTTTTCTCAATTTCGAATAACACGCTCACAACAAAACTACCTTCATCAACTACTTTGCTGACTTGGGGTGGCTCTGGAAGCGGTGCGGTTACTTATTCCACAACTAGTGAAGGATGTTTAATCTCAGGCAATCGACTCTCAGCTATTGATACCGCTACTGCAAGAACGTGTGTAGTGACTGCAGTTAAGGCTGAGAGCCTTGGATACTCCGCAAAAATCTCAAGCCCTGTAAGCTTCAGATTTGAATTGCCGTAGTTTAAGCAGGACGGGCAAATTTTCTGTTGATGCATCACCGAGGGGACGGGTGGGCGTAATTAAAGAAATGTAATTGGTCTAATCCCTCTCTCGATATTGAAATCAGACCTTTAATCAATCAAGTAGTTTAAAATCATCCCTTTAGTTCAATTTCTTGGGCTGCATTAGCCGCCAAGCAGCCCAGTAAACCCTAGTGGCTAGAACTTGAAAAGTTTAAGAGAATGACTCCAGCGATGATGAAGGCAATAGCTGTAATGCGTGCAATTGAAACTGGATCCTTGAAGACAATCATTCCCAGGATGGCCGTTCCAGCAGCGCCAATTCCCGTCCAAACGGCATAAGCGGTTCCAATGGGTAGAACCTTGAGTGACCAAGCAAGTAATGAGAAGCTTCCTGATGCAAAGATCAAGAATCCGATGCTTGGCCAGATTTTTGTAAAGTTATTTGAGAGCTTAAGCATCGTGGCAAAGCCCACTTCAAGAAGCCCTGCACTGATGACCGCTAACCATGCCATGTGTAGATTTTAGCAAATCGGAAAAGAATCGTCCTGTCAGAGTCGAATTATGCTGTAATCACAATAAGTGCAACTGCTGCAAGATCTACGTAGACGCAAGCACCCGCGTACCACCAAGGAACGTATCTCTTCTGTGTTGCTAAATGCCAAAGATCCCAAATCGCGTGGCCAAATAGTCCAAAGGCAACGAAGTGGATGTTTCCCGTTTGAAGCGTTGCTCCTAACAAAACTACAGCAGCTAAGAATTGGAGCGTTGTAAGCGAGATGAACTTTTTATCCCAGAGAAGAGAGAAAATTACATAAACTAAGGCGGCAAGAATCAACAGTAACTTTGCCCATAGAAGGCTGATGGATTCACTAAATATTGGCTTGAAGAGGCAGATAGATCCAAGAATTACCGCACCGATTATTCCTCGGATTCCCAAACCTGTTTTAAGACCCTTGATCGAGTTCGACTTCACTTGATAACTATAAAAGAAGTGTCGCCCTATAAGCCGGAGATGGGGTTCTAATGTGTAAGTTCAAGCGCAAAAAGCACTTCGCCTCAGTATTGCCCCAAAGGAGTAATTTAATTAGGAGCGGATGCTGAAGATAAAGTTTCAAGGTAGGCGCGTGAGCAGTGCCTTCATTTGTTCAATCTGGAGTGATTGATCTTCAACTATAGCCATCCCGAATTCCTTTATCTCCTTATTTTGTGCATCTTCAATCATCTGCGTCATATGGATTGCACCATCGTGGTGTTCAATCATGCCTTCAAGCCAAAGTTTATCGAAAGACTTTCCGCCTGCAGCGGCTAAAGCAGAGAGTTCTGCATCATCGAGCATTCCACCCATCCCCATTGAATGGCCCGTTTCAGCACTCGCCCCCGCGTTATCGAGCCATGACTTCATCTGGACAATCTCTCTTGTCTGCGCCTTGATAATGGTTCGCGCAAGCGCTAAGAGCTCGGAATCCTGTGATGTTTTCAAGGCAATATTTGAGATATCGATAGCTTGCTGGTGGTGGGGAATCATCATCTGTAAAAACATGACATCCGCACCTGTGTATTTAGTCGAGCTCGTAGCAGAAGAGTCATCCATGCTCGTGGAATGATTACCATGCATTCCCGGGAAACTATCATCGCCCTCTCTATTAAATGAATACCCAAGAATTCCCGCTACAAGAAGAGTGGCAATCACTATTAAGGCACCAGACTTCTTATTTATGTTGATTTGCATTAGATTCCTTCTTTCCGTTGGAAATGTAGTGAATTAGCTATCTATAAGAGCTGCTTGAACAAGATTTCGGAGCCTTGTGATGTGTATATCTCTCTGCCTACGGTCACGATAATCATCTCATCACTTGCGCTTAGAAGTTCTGCGGATCCTTTGAATGTGCTTAGTTTTGACCAACTTTTGCCTTCATTTGTCGATTTGAAAAGGGTGCTTGCACTCAATGCGAACAATCCAGATTTGCTCCACTCAATCTGTGTGGGAGTGAACGAAGTTCGCACCTTTGAAGACTTACCAAACGCATTTTTAGTGAGTATCAAACCTTTACCTTTAATAGCAATTGCCACTCCCGCATCATTTGGCGACACCGCAATATCCTCAAAAGAGTTAATTCCAAGAGATTTCCAATCTTTCCCAGAATCCTGGGAATACATCAACTTCCCGCTCTGTGAGTCGACCCCATAAAGCTCGGTTCTCGCCCCTTCGAGCGAGTGGAAATCCACCTTTCCGACTAAGGAAACTGCTGCCCAACTAGCGCCGCCATCACTGGATTTAATCAGCCCAATAGGATTTGGCATTTTAGAATCCATTGCGGGATGCCCGCTCGCATATAGAGTGTTACCTAACGAGGCAAGTCCCATAACATCGATTTTTTCTTTTCCGATGAGCGTCATTTTATTCTTAGCAACTATTTGATAGAGCCCCTCATGGGTTGCTACCACGATCTTGTCGCCGACAACCTTTAGGTGATGGATATGTGAAACTGCGTCATAGGTTGCCGGGCTTGCGGTCTGAATGGAACCAAGCAAGAGAGTGGTTGAGACTATCAGCACCCGGATTCTGAAAGATTTTTTGATTAATGTCATTGTGCACCTTTTCTGATTAAACCCGGCCGGCGAATGGCATCATTCCCGGAACGCTGTATATGTTTGAGTATTTAAGTCCGGTCTTGGTAGATCTTGCTTCCCACATCATGCCGTCGCCAGCGTAAATACTCATATGGTGGATTGTGCTCTGAGTGCCTTTATATGAGTAAAAGATCAAGTCACCAGGTTGCATCTCCGAAATCGGGATTTGCTTCGTGTAGGTATAAAAAAGACCAGAGTTAAGTCGATCCCAATTTGGCCATCCAAGCCCAGCATATTTATATGCTGCATAAACCAAGCCAGAGCAGTCGAAAGAATTTGGCCCTTCGCTTCCCCATACATAAGGCTTCTTTGCAAGCACCTGCCTTTTCGCAAATTCGACCGCTTTCAAGCGTTGTTCAACAGTAGTTCTTGAACTTGAGGCGCCATTAGGCCCGCCGCCTTTCCAGACTTTCGATTGGTTGGGCACTTTGCTTGCTTCGTTGGATCTGGTTTCTTCCAAGAGCGCTAATTGACGTCGCTGCTCAAGGGTTAGCCGGATCTTACGAGCTGAGGCTAATTCCCTTTGCAATTTATCTTGGACAGCTTGAAGCTTATCGACCTCTAATTGCTGAGCATCGCGAACTGAGTCTGCCTCCTTTTTAGCTTCAGCTACCTTTGCGGTAACTACAACTTGTTTCTCGCGTGCAACTTCAGCTATCAGTCTCGCTCTGCGTGCAGTCGCTTCTGCCTCTTTAAAGCGAAGAAGAGCCACTTTATTTTTGCTTCCCAAATTTTCAAGCAATGAAAGAGTATCCATAATATCTTGAGGTCCATTTGCACTGAGAAAAGTTTCTAAACCTCCCAGGCTGCTACCGGATGCATAGGCTGCTACGGCTAGTTTTCCAATATCGCGGTGCGATTGAGCTACTTCGGCTTCGGCGGAAACTAGTGATTTTCGAGCCGAATCTAATTCTGCCGTTGCAACTCTGAGCTCGCCCACTGCCGATAGATACTTGCGATTAATTTCAGCTGCAAGCGCTGCAAGTTTTTTCAGACTGCCCCTCGCGGCGGCAAGTTTCTTTGCTGCAGCGGCAGCTTTTACCTTTTGGGCATTTTCAATCTTTTTGGCAGCTTCAATCTCTGCAACGGTAGGTTTATGTTTCGTCGCTATTGCCTGGCTTGTTCCAGAGCCCAGAAATGTGATTGCGATTAACAGGGTCAACGCGCGGTTGCGGCTATTTTTAATCATAATCTGCGGGCTCCTACGAACGGCTTACTTCCGAACATGCGGGTTAGTGGCACTACTTCTACTTTTTTACCAGGTCTTGGAGCTTGAACCATTCGACCGCCACCCAGATATATTGAGACATGACTAATTGGTTTTCCAAAGAAGAGGAGATCGCCAGGCTTCAAACTTGAGTAGTTCACAGCTTTTCCATAACGGACTTGGATACGAGACGAATGGGGGAGAGAGACGCCGGCAGATTGATATGCGCGCATTGTGAGGCCAGAACAATCCCACCGAGTCGGGCCTGCTGCCGCCCAAACATAAATATCTCCGACCTGCTTCAGCGCAAACTTCAGCGCAATGGATCCTCGGGAATTGTCACCTGTATAAGAGGATGCGAATTTTTGAGAGTCAGAAAGAATCTTATTTTCCCGTTGGGCTTCTTCCCGAAGAAGTCTCTCCCGATCCTCTTTCTTCAGGGAATTGAGAATTTTAGTTGCCTTGTCGAGGGCCGACTTAGCGGCAGTAACCTGTCTATTTAACTTAATTTTCTCCGCCTTGAGTAACTTGACTCGATCGGCGATCACTAATTGAGAATTTTGAACCTTCTGCTTCGCCACTGCATATTTCTTGATTTCACGCGAGTATCTCGAGCCAATCACGTCTAAAAGGGCCGCATCAGAGAGGTACTTTGTAGGGTCGGCACTAAGAAGTAATTCTAAGCCTGATCCGAAACCAGAGCCTTGAAAGTTTTGGATTGCAATCCTGCCCAGTACTTTGTTTGCGGTATCGAGTTCGCCACGGATCGCACCTTCTTGCTCTCTTAAGGAGCGCGTTTCTCGCTCAAGAACTGCAATCTTGATAGTTGCTTCATTGGCAGATTCATAAATTGCTGCCGCCTCCAAGCGAAGGCGTTCGACCTCTTTTTGGGCAGCAGCGACCGTCGGCGCCGCCCATGTCGGCACCGCTGTGAGGAGAAGCGGTAGGCACATTAAGACACTAAAAAGACGTTTCATCGCAAAAGGCGACGATGCTTTTTTAAACACAGGTAATCCTTTTCTCGAAATTTAGGCAGAATTTGCTAAATCGAGCGGGATTAGATGCGAATGATGCCTAATTGTGGAAGAGAGAGCGCAAATCTTCTATCAATCAAAAAGTCTCTTATTTTAACTTTGAAAAATAGATTTCTTCGGAAGTTCCAAAGTTTCGACCAAACGGAAGCAAGCAGATACTTCCTCATCACAAGAAGTAATACCAAGGCGATGGCAACGCAGCCACCGCCTATGTTCCTCCAAGAATTAGATTTTTCTTCTGAGGTATTCATCTGGGCTGCGGTTGTTGCATCGCCTGTATGTCCATGATGATCCGCGACAATTGTCGTGGGATTTTCAGAAGAAGTGTGGCACTGGTGAGCGATGATTACACCAGAAGAGAAAACCAAAATGAAGAGGGAAAGAAAGACACCCAATCTTCGATTAGTCTTCAAGGCCAATTTCATTCTGGAAAGATATCAGTACGGCAAGGCGAAGGCACCTCGGGATTGCTTCGTGGCACATGTGAATTTACTGAAAATCGTTCAGACTTAAGCCTCATTTGAGCGCGCGTCCGGTGTCGTGAAATAGAAGAGTCGCCCTATAAGCCGGATCCTGTCAATGTCATTACTGACTGTGATCACCATCCATCTAGATCTGTAATTACTCACAGATTCGAGCGACCTACCCGATAGCTTGAGTGCGAGCAGCACACTATCTTCTTGGTCTTGCTTCAGGTGGGGTTTACATAGCTAACTGCATTGCTGCAATCACTGGTGGTCTCTTACACCGCCGTTTCACCCTTACCGCTTATCGGCGAACCAATAAGAGGCGGTTTGCTTTCTGTTGCACTATCCCGCGGATTGCTCCGGGTGGGCGTTACCCACCACCTTGCTCTATGAAGTCCGGACTTTCCTCGGTATTACTTGCGTAATAACGCGGTGATCCAGGCGACTCTTCTTGCATTAAGGATAAGGCTTTGACTCTCACCCCACCAAAACTATGCTTAAGCCCATGGTAAACATCGGCAATATGTATGGACCTGACTTCACCTTCCTTGGCGTCCCACGCTGTGATCTCGATGATCCAGCAAGCTTTGCAGGCGCAGATGTGGTGATTGTTGGTGCTCCTATCGATGCCGGCACCTCATATCGCTCTGGTGCCAAATTTGGCCCACAGGCAATTCGTGGAACCGATTATCTGCCTCATGATGGCGAGCGACCACATATGTCACTTCGAGTCGATGGACTTAAAGATCTTAAGGTTCTCGATGCTGGCGACTTAATGATGCCTTCTGATGATTTAGCAAAGTGTTTAGCAATCTTGAGAGAGGCAACAGAGAAGATCGCGCGCTCTGGTGCCATCGCTCTGGTTCTGGGTGGAGATCACTCTGTGACATCGGCAGATGTTGCAGGCATTGCAGACCACCTTGGTCAAGGAAAAGTTTCAATGATTCACTTTGATGCACATGCCGATACTGGTGATGTGCAGAACGGTTCACTCGTTGGGCACGGAACACCAATGCGTCGCTTGATTGAATCTGGCACCGTACGCGGTGATCGCTTCTTGCAGGTGGGCCTTCGTGGATATTGGCCAGAAGATGCAACGCTGAAGTGGATGCGCGATCAGAAGATGCGCTCCTATGAGATGACTGAGATTCACAACCGAGGTCTTAAGGCTGTCCTTGATGAGTCATTCTCAATCCTAACCGATGAGACCGAAGGTGTATTCCTCTCTGTCGATATCGATGTTGTAGATCCTGGAATGGCGCCAGGAACAGGCACTCCAGAGCCAGGTGGACTCACATCTCGTGAACTTCTAGAGGCCGTTCGCCGGATCTGTATTGAGCTACCTGTTGTCGGTATTGATGTTGTTGAAGTAGCTCCAGCATTTGACCATGCTGAAGTAACTGCGATGCTGGCTAACCGGGTTGTTCTTGAAGCTTTAAGCGGTATTGCATTCCGTCGCACAGGTGGAACATATAACCCTGCGCGAAATGTGCTCGATCGCTAATTAAAGAGTTGCAAGAATCGCTTCGATATCGCTGACATTTGTCCACGGATTTACGATGGCAAAGCGCAATATTGGTAGGCCCTTATCTGTCGATGGCGTGACAAAGCCGATCTGATCTTCAAGTAACTTATCTGACCAGGCTTTGTAATCTGCCATCGTCCATCCCTTGCGGGTGAAGGCGACGATAGAGAGGTTTGGTTCACGTAAAAGCTCTAAGTTGGGATGTGCTTTCACGGCATCTGCCGCCATGCGTGCAGTCTCCATTGTCTTGGCAACTGCGTCGCTATATGCCTTAGTGCCATGGGCTGCCAATGAGAACCATAAAGGCAAGCCACGTGTTCTGCGGGTGAGCTGAATTGCATAGTCAGATGGGTTGAATTCATCTGATTCAGTAAGCGCATCTAAATAACCTGCATGTTGAGTATGTGCCTCGCGGCCAATTTCTGATTTGCGATAGATAAGTGCGCAGACATCGTATGGTGCAAAGAGCCACTTATGAGGATCGACGATAAATGAATCAGCCTTCTCCACACCAGCAAAGAGTTTTCGAGTCTCTTCATGGGCAAGACCTGCAAGGCCATAGGCTCCATCAACGTGGAACCAGATCTTATGGTTATTGGCGACCTCACCGACCGTTGGTAATTCATCGATAATTCCGAGGTTGGTGGTGCCTGCTGTTGCCACGATGGCGCAGATATCGCGATCTGGATTTTCTGTTCGATATAAATCAATCGCCTTCTTCACATCAGCTCCGCGCATGACTCCATCTAGTTGCACTGGAACCTTAATGAGATCTACATCCATTACCTCTGTTGCAGATTGAATTGATGAGTGAGCCTCAGAAGAACATGCAACTGCCCAGCGCTTTACCTCAGGGTGTAGTCGGCGGGCCTCCTTACGAGCTGCAACAAGTGCAGAGAGATTTCCAATTGTGCCGCCCTGAACAAATACGCCACCGGCGCTCTCTGGAAGTCCTGCAAGATCTGCAAGCCATCGAAGAGTTTGATTCTCAGCAAAGACAGCGCCAGCTCCTTCAAGCCAAGATCCGCCATAGAGCGCAGATGCACCTACGACAAGATCAAAGAGGTTTGCAAGCTCTGATGGAGCAGATGGGATGAATGCGAGATAGCGAGGGTGATCTGTTGAGATGCAGGCAGGTGCAAGAGTCTGGGTAAAGAGCTGGAGAGTCTCGCTTCCGCCTAAACCAGCCTCTGTAATGGTGTTGCCCACAAGAGAGAAGAGCTCAGCTTCAGACTTTGGTCCATCAAGGGGAGGGTTATCTTTTAGGCGAGTCAGCGAGTACTCAAGAATTTCTTGAGCAACCTTCTCGATCTCTGGTGTGAACTCATGCATGCCGGGAGTCTAGGACACCCGGCGCGCATATGTCAGCGTTGAATTAGAGGGTAAAGCGTGGGTATTCGTCGGTCACCATAAGGAGTGCGTAACCGTAGATGCGATTCCAGAACGAAATTATTCCGAGGATGTAGTCAAGAGCCCACTTTGGATAGGTACCGGTGGACCAGGTATTAATCCATGCAATAAATGTGACGAACATGGCGCCTACCGTGTAGATCAAGCCCACGATGACAAGTGGAATAACAAAGATCAACTTAAAGATCTGCAGAATGCGACCCAACTTCTTGCCGCCTTCAACATCGGGAAGAATCACTGCAATTTTTGGGTTGCGCTCAATCGATGGGTAGTCATCTGTGAGAAGCAGGACATATGCATTGAAGCGAGTCTGTAGCTCAAGAAGCGCATGATTAAAGTTGAGAATATAACTTGGGTATTTGCCGGTGAAGACAATTGCTAAGAGCGTTGGGACTACCAAGAAGCCACTTGTCCAGCCCCAGTGCGCGACCTCTGTGAAGGCTGCGATAAAGAGGACGACGGGAACGGCCAAGATGCCACGCCAGAAGACGGTCTTCTTATCGCGATTCTCTAATTGGTATTCGATGATAGTTTCAATTTGATTGCTCATGCGGGAATTGTATTCCTCTTGTCGCCTCTTTATCGTTATCCTTAGCAAATGCCATCACTCAAATATGCCCTCGTTACTGGTGCCAGTAGCGGAATAGGTGCAGCCACAGTTAAATCACTCATCGGCGATGGCTTTTCCATAATTGCAACAGCTCGCCGCGGAGATCGTTTAGAGGCCCTCGCTGCAGAAAATAGCGGCGTTGAAATATTTCCGGCGGATTTGACCAGCGCATCAGATGTTGCAGCCCTTGCAGCTTTCTGCGCAGATAAGCAGGTAGAGGTACTTGTCAATTGTGCTGGTGGCGCATTTGATGCTGCCACCGTACTCGATGGCGATCCAGAACTCTGGGCTAAGACATATGAGGTGAACGTCATTGGGACTCTTCGAGTCACGCAGGCAATTACGCCACAGATGATTGAGCGCGGCAAGGGCCACATCGTCATTATCACCTCGACCGCAGGTCACCGTGCCTATGAGAATGGTGGAAGTTATGTCGCAGCGAAATTTGCTGAGACATCACTTGCTCACACCCTTCGCCTTGAGCTCAATGGAACTCCTATCCGCATTACTGAAATTGCGCCAGGTATGGTCAAGACAGATGAATTTGCAGTCAATCGATTTGCTGGTGACACCGCTAAGGCGGCAAAGGTCTATGAAGGCGTTGCCGCACCACTCACTGCAGACGATGTTGCAGAATCAATTCGTTGGTCGGTCGCTCTGCCTGAACATTTCAATGTCGACAGCATGGTCATTCGCCCAGTGGCACAAGCTGCAAACCATAAGGTTTATCGCACGCCATGACCGTGAGCTTAAGAGCTTATCGCGATGATGAGTTTGAACGTATTTGTGAGATTCGTGGAATAGATAACCAAGAGTGGCGCGATCGTTTCCGCAAGAGATTTGATAAATCCGGCGATTGGGATGATCACTATCTCCACTTTGCAATCGACTTAGATGGCGAGGTCATCGGAGATCTCCAACTACGTCGATGCGATATGACAAGGCCTGATGGTGCGCTCGAGCTTGGTTTAGAGATAGCTCCGGAATTACGTGGAAAAGGATTGGGTAGTGCAGCGCTCATCGCTGCCGCCCATTATGCATTTAGCAATGGCGCCCATCGCATTGAGGGCTCCACTGAAGAGGGTAATACAGCGATGCGCAGAGCCTTTGAAAAGGCAGGCTGGAGATTTGAAGGTGTTTTAAAAGCGCTCTTTATCGAAGATGGTCTGCCACACGATTATTACTCGTATGCAATTACAAAATTTGATTAGCCTTTAACGACTACCCGATATTGCAAGAGCGTTGGATCGGTTGCATATGCAATGCGAACCCCAGCATCCTTAGAAGCCTTTAGTCCTTCCAAAATCTGTTCAGTAAGAACTTCACCAGGTGCAACAACTGCAACTCCTGGTGGGTAGGGTGCAATGAGATCTGCCGAGATGCGCCCCTGTGCATCTTGCGCTGAGACCATCTCTGTCTTTGCGAAGTAGGCATCGCGCATGGAGATTCCACGAGTAGGCACAACCGACCAGCTTAAAGCTGTGGCGCTGGCGCGTCGTTGCTCTTGGCGCTTCTTAAGAATAGGGATTAATGTATCGGCCAGTTTTTCAAAGTCGCTTGCAGAATCAGCAAGCGTTGCGAGGAAGACGATGGTGTCTCGATCTGCCATCTCAACGCGAATACCTGCCGCTTGTAGATCTCGTTCGATCTCCACGCCCGATGCTCCCAGCTGCTGAACTCGCAAAACTATCTTTGATGGATCAAAGCGTCTGGCTGGAAAGTCACTGGGATAGAGAAAGATCGGAAGTGCAAACTCTGCCTGCACCGTCTCCTTAAACTGTGCAACATTGGCAAGGAGTCCGGAGTTGAGTTCTTCACCGCGGCTCTGAAGTAAAGCGCGCACGCCATCGATTGATGCAAGTGGAGCTCCGGCAGGAGAGGTGGTGTGTGTAGTTTCAAAGCTCTGTTCAATACGATCAAGGTTGAGGTATTTACCTTGCGCCAACAAGAGTGCAGAGGCGCTGTAACCAGGAAGGGCCTTATGCACGCTGGTAATGAGGGCATCGGCTCCAAGTTGGAGGGCGTGGCGAGGAAGATCTGGATGGAATCCAAAGTGGCCTCCCCATGCTGCATCGAGAATAACCGGGACAGATTTCTTATGAGCTGCTGCAATTAAAACTGGAAGGTCGGAGATTGTTCCCAGATATCCAGGTTCGGTTAAGAGGACTGCGATGGGATCTTCAAGGAGCGCCTGCTCAAGTTGCGCTATTCCAATTCCGATCGGAACTCCGGTTGCTTCATCGATATCAGGTGACATCCAGACCGGCTCTAAACCTGCGAGCACGAGCGCACTTAAGATCGAACGGTGAGCAGTGCGCGAAACGGCAACTTTCTCACCGGGAGCACCCAGTGCGAGAACAATCGCCTGGTTGGCATGGGTCGATCCACCAGTTGAAAAACGTGCATAGTCTGCGCCCCATAAATCAGCGGCTAACTTCTCTGCTTTCTTAAGTGTCTGGTTGGTTAACTTAATTTCATCGAGGCCGCCATAGAGAGGTGTATCGCTATCGACAACAGCTCCGAGGCCGGCATCAAGTCGTGAGGCCTTCTGCTTATGTCCTGGGATTGTGAAGGGAGTGCGGGCGCTCTCAAAGTAAGAGAGGTATGCATCAAGGAGAGGTGCACTGTCACGTAGGTCACTCATGGAGAGGAGTCTACTGGGCGATGAGTTGGTGTTGGGCTGGCGCACTATTTGTAAGGGTTTAGACTTATGCCATGACTGAAAAACTCCCACAATCACGCCACTTGGCCACTGAGATTCCAGGGCCACTTTCAACTGCTGCAATGCAGCGTCGCAATGAGGCTGTATCTGGGGGACTAGGAACTGCGATTCCCGTCATTATTAAGCGTGCATCTGATGCCATCCTTGAAGATATCGATGGCAACCGCATCATCGATCTCGGTGCCGGTATCGGTGTAGTCAACGTTGGAAATGCTGCTCCGCTTGTTGTGCAGCGCGTCCAGGAAGCTGTCGCTGCATTCACACATACAAACTTTACGACAGCTCCATATATGGGCTACATCGAAGTATGTGAGGCCCTCAACCGTTTAACACCAGGTGATTTTAAAAAGAAGTCGGTCTTGCAGAACTCAGGTGCTGAGGCGGTAGAGAATGCAATCAAGATTGCACGCCATTACACAAAGCGTCCAGCAATCGTTGTCTTTGAACATGCCTATCACGGCCGCACCAACCTCACTATGGCGCTGACTGCAAAGAACGTTCCATATAAGGAAGGTTTTGGCCCATTTGCAAACGAGATCTATCGCATGCCAATGCCGTACTCATATCGCTGGATTGGCGATCAGGCAACCATTACTGAAGATGCGCTCAAGATGGTCACAACGAAGATTGAGAAAGAGATTGGTGCACATAACGTTGCAGCAATCATCATTGAGCCAATCCAGGGTGAGGGCGGCTTTATCGTTCCACCTCAGGGATTCCTCCCAGGTCTTTCCAAGTATGCAACAGAGAATAAGATTGTATTTATCGCAGATGAAGTTCAATCTGGCTTTGCTCGCACCGGTGATTACTTTGCCGTTAACCATGAGAATGTCATCCCAGATATGGTGGTGACGGCCAAGGGAATTGCAGGTGGACTTCCACTCGCAGCTGTCACAGCGCGTGCTGAGATTATGGATTCATCCCATATCGGTGGCCTCGGTGGCACTTATGGTGGCAATCCGATTGCATGTGCTGCAGCTCTTGCCGCAATTGAAATTATCGAAGGGGAGAAGCTCGTTGAGCGCGCTCGCCACCTCGGTGAGATTCTCACTACCGAATTGAAGGCGATTGCTGCAAAGCATCCTGAGATCGGTGAGATTCGCGGACGCGGAGCGATGATTGCAATCGAACTCGTGAAGGCTGGTACAAAGGATCCAAATCCAGAGCTGATGGGCAAGGTCATTAAGTACTGTCAGAGCAAGGGCGTCTTGATCCTCACTGCAGGTTCATATGGAAATGTCATTCGCTTCTTGCCACCACTGGTCATCACCGACGAACTTCTTAAGGATGCGCTGAGCGTTCTCGCCGAAGCCTTCGACTCTGTCGCCTAACTTCACCCTCTCAAATCACCCCACCTGGGGTGATTTGGCCTTCTCCATGGGTGATTTATGCGAGAACCTTCACCTATGGCGGGTGAGAAAAATCTAGGGATTACCCTTTCACGCACCTTAATTCCTACCTTGCCGACCGGCTACCTCTCTCGAAAGCGTCTCTTTCCACTTCTTGAAAATGAAGCCGCTGGCACCACCTTTCTTATCGCCCCAGGTGGCTATGGAAAGAGTTCATTGGTTGCGGAGTGGGCTCAATATCAGAGCAAGGGCGTTATCTGGATGACAGTTGCCCAGGGTGACACCATCAATGAAATGTCGGCGATGTTGATCGCGGCAACTCAGCAAGTTCTTCCACAATTTGCCCCATGGTTTGAAAATGAACAGCCACTGCGACCAACTGAGGTTGTACGTCGCTGGGGCAATGAACTTCTTCACACCGGAAAAGAATTTGTCTTTGTTCTCGACAATCTGCGAAATGATGAATCGAAGGATGTCGATATTGCGGTGCAGCTGGTTGAGCAGTTCCCAACAAATATTCACTTTGTTGTTATTCGCCGTGAAGAAATTAAAGAGATCTATCCGACACTGGCATCTCGTGGAGCAATAAAAGTCATCACCCAGAATGAACTTCGCTTTACCGAAGAAGAAGTCGAACAATATGCAGTCAACTCATCTCTTGATCTCACTCCAGAGAATCGACGCGTCCTTATGGCAGCAAACGGTTGGCCATCAGCAACATCTCTACTGAGAGCGCATATTCAATCGAGTGACAGGGAAGTCGATTTAATTCAGGTCATGAGCTCTGAAAGTGAACCGCTAAGAGCGATGGCGATGGTGGTCACACAGAAACTTGAAACGAGTGTCTATAAGACATGTAAACATCTCTCAGTTCTCGCAGATTTCACACTCGAGGATGCTGAAGTTGTCCTTGGCGATAAATTCTCTTTTGACCTGATCAATAGCATTGCTCAGCGGGGTGAAATCTTTAAGCCATCGCGAGATCCTCGAGGTGGATATAGCTTCTCGCCCATGGTCCGAGAAGTTTTCTTGGAAAACTTACGAAAGAAACCGGAAGTCAAAGCTGGAATACATAAGAGCTTGATTGCTCACTTTGAAAGAACAGGAAATGTGAGCGCAGCCATTGATCATGCCTTCGAATCAGGCGATCAAGCAAAGATTCAAGAACTCTTTCCTGATGCTGCTCGAATGAAGCAGGCCGAAGGCAAGGGCGGAGACCTACTTCGCTGGGCAAGCTTTGCTGGAGATAGCTCTGTCGAAGGTGAGTTGAAGAAGTCGACGGTGAGAACGGCGGGATTTCTCACCGAACTCGACTTTAAAAGTGTTAAGAGTGAGGTTGCAAAGATTCAATCGCTGGCCCCATCTTCTGATTTGAAAGTCTTCTTCCTTCATTTTACTGAGGGAGCGCTCTCATATATTTATCTGACTACAGCTCGCTTTGCCGAGCTTGAAGGTGCTGTTATGCAAAGCAGGGCCGGAGAGGCAGATTGCTATCTAGGCTTTGATGATCAGATCAACATTCTTCGCAACCTCACGGTTAAGCGTTACATCTCGAATGAATCAGATGGCACTGAGCAGATGCATCTTTCTGCCCAAGAATTAGGAAAGAAGACCAAGCTTCTTACCTCACATACTTTCTTGCTTTCAATTCAAGCGATGCATCTACATCAGCGCGGTGAATACAAGAGAGCGTTTGAGATCGCTTCAATCGCTTTAAGCCAGCACCAAAAATATGGTTTTGTGGGAAATCATGGCCCCCTTGATGCAATGTTCGTGATGGCACGCTGCTTGTTGGAGTTTTCAAGACCTCAGGAAGCTCTCCCTATTCTTGAACAGATAAGAGCATTTGCCTACCAGTGGAAACAGTGGCATTGGTATATCGCCGCAGATAAGCACATTATCGAATTCCTTTCTTATAATCAGAACAATCGCGAAGCCCTGGAACGCGTGAAGAGAGCTAGAGATTTTGTCTCCTCTCTTGATATTGAAAATGGACTTGCAAACCTTGTTGATATTTGCGAAATGCCAGTCCGTCGACGACTTCAAGATTTTGACCGATTGGAGAAATTAGTAAATCGCGCACCCAATACTCGGGATACTCAGCAATATCGCATGGCGGTAGATGAATATCGGGGCCGCAAGTCTCTACTTGAGGATGCCAAACGATTACCTGAGAAGACGCCTCGAGATGTGATCTGGAAACACCTCATGGATGTCTCTCTCAATGTTGACTCAGAGAAGATTGCTATGGCAGCGATGCACCAGGCGCTCAAGGTTGGCGCCGAAGTTGGGGCTAAAGAGACCTTTCTTCGCCAGAGAGATGACATGGCCAACTACATCATCAAGATTGCAAATGATTTCCCCACCATCTACAACGAGGAACTTGCGACTGCCATGGCAGAGCGCATGAGAGAGCGAGGTAACTCAGTGAATGAAGGTCAGCAATCACTTACCAAGCGAGAATTGGAGATTCTGAGGCAGCTCTCGACCGGAAGAACCCTCACCGTTATTGCCGCAGAACTGCACATCTCCCAGAACACAATGAAGACCCACCTCAAGAACCTTTATCGCAAGATTGGCGCTGAAGGTCGCCACGATGCAGTGGAGAAGGCGAAGAGTTCTTTTCTCATCTAGGAGATAAGTAATACTTGCGGGGTGTATCAGCCACTTATCACGACAGAGCGCCTTGAGCTTCACCATATCCCCGCCGATGGATTGATCTCTCTCTATGAAGAAAAGAGCGATCTCCTAGCGATTGCAGGTCGCGACTTTTCGAATCCACTTCAGAATCTCATTCTCGAATCCGGACCCTTGGGCTGGCGCGTTCCGCAGGTCAAGGAAGATCCAACTACCAATAAATGGTTCGTACGTTTCATAGTACTCAAAGAGAGAAAGATCGTGATCGGTTCCACCAGTTTTCACGGAGTTCCAGATGAGAATGGCATGATGGAGATAGGACTTGGAGTCGAAGAGGAGTATCGAAATCAGGGATATGCCAAGGAGGCGTTGCTGGGTATGTGGCGTTGGGTATGTGGTGAACCAGGAGTAAAGACCTTACGTTATACAGTCAGCCCAGAGAACACGCCTTCGGTGAAGATTATTGAGGGATATGGATTTACATATCTTGGCCGGCAGATGGATGAGATCGATGGTCCTGAGAATATCTATGAGATGTCAACCGAAGATTTTATGAAGAAATGGGGCGGCAACAATGAGTGATGAATTTGATGAGATTGTTGGCGATATTGATGATGAACTCGACCTCACCCTCTACACCGATAGCGATGAACTTGCAGAAGAGGTAACTGCACAGATTCTTCTAGCTATCGAGAGCGGACTTCTTGCTCAAGGGGAGTTCCACTTAGTTCTTACCGGTGGCACTTTGGGTCTTCAGATTTCACAATCCTTAGTCGGTGCATTCAATAGCGCCCCTGAGCTCTATCAAGGGCTTCATATCTGGTTTAGTGATGAGCGATTTGTCGATCTTGAAAGCGCAGAGCGCAATGCAGCTCCTTGGCATGGCACCTTAAGAAATAGCAATATCGTCGTTCATGAAGCACTTGCTCCCGATTCACCAGCAACAATTGAAGATGCTGTGATTGATTATGAGAGAGAGCTCGAAGGCGTTGAGATCGATCTCAATATCCTCGGCCTCGGCCCAGATGGCCATGTGGCATCGCTCTTTCCTGGTATTGCCGATATCGATGATCAGCGAAATATCTTTGCAATTACTGATTCCCCTAAGCCACCAGCTATGAGAATCTCATTTACGATGAAATTCCTTAATGAATCGCGCGAGGTGTGGATTGTGGCGGCCGGTGAAGGTAAGGCAGAAGCTGTTGGAAAGATTATTGAGGGCGATCTATCGATTCCGGCAAGTTATGTCAGCGCCCAGGTGCGCACGCGACTTATCGTGGACCAGGCAGCCTTTTTCACCGAGTGAGCCCTGCCCTCTGCGCCAAGTAATCACAGGCATCCACTAGACTTTCCTCCATATTCGCATGTGGGACCTCAATGGCGAGGCTCGTATATTTACGAAAAAGGCATTCACAGATGAGCACAACATCCTTTGGCATGGTCGGACTTGGCCGTATGGGCGCAAATATTGTCCGCCGACTTCACCGTCACGACATCACATCCGTTGTCTATGACGTATCGCCAGATTCAGTAGCGGCTCTCGCCGCTGAAGGCTCGATCGGCTCATCAGATCTCGCAGAGTTTGCTGCAAAGCTGACCGCTCCTCGCACCGTCTGGGTGATGGTTCCGGCTAGCGTTACCGATTCAACAATCGCGGCTCTGGCCGATGTCCTCTCGCCTGGAGATACCGTCATCGATGGCGGCAATAGCTATTACAAGAATGATCTTAAGAATGCAGAAATCTTGAAGGCAAAGGGAGTCAACTTTGTCGATGTCGGAACTTCAGGCGGTGTCTATGGCCTGGAGCGCGGATATTCCTTGATGATTGGTGGCGATGATGCAGTAGTGAAGTCACTCGATCCAATCTTCAAAGCTCTCTGCCCAGGGGTAGAGGCAGCAGACCGCACACCGGGTCGCACAGGAGAGCCATCACAGGCTGAGTATGGATACCTTCACTGTGGTCCAACAGGTGCTGGCCACTTCGTCAAGATGATTCACAATGGAATTGAATACGGAATGATGGCAGCTTTCGCTGAAGGCCTTGCAATCTTTGAGGCAGCAGATGAGATGACACCTGCCTACAACCTCGATATCCCTGAGATTACTGAGGTCTGGCGCCGCGGATCAGTTGTTGCATCATGGCTCCTCGATCTCACAGCACAGGCTCTTAATGAATCTAATGAACTCACTGAGTACTCCACTCAGGTCAGTGATTCAGGTGAAGGTCGCTGGACTGTTCAAGCTGCAATTGAGGCTGGAATTCCAGCACACGTCCTCTCTGCATCTCTCTATTCACGTTTTGCCTCACGCAACAATGATGAATTCGGTAACCGTGTACTGAGCGCGATGCGCTACAAGTTCGGTGGCCATAATGAGAAGCCAAAGGCAAATTAATGAAGGCAGATGTGCTCGTACTCTTCGGTGCTACTGGAGATTTAGCAAAGAAGAAGTTGTTTCCAGCTCTCTATGATCTAGAAGAGTTGGGTCAGCTCGATATGCCCGTCATCGGTGTTGCATCATCAAAGTGGACGCAAGAGGTATTCCGCAACAATGTTGAGGCAGCTATCCGCGCACGAAAGTCTGATGCAGATGAAGATGTTTTATCGAAGGTGCGCGATGAGGTTCAACTCATCGTTGGTGATTACAACAACCCCGAGACCTTCGTTGAACTTGCTGAAACCATTAAGGGCTACAAGCTTCCCGTGATCTACCTTGCGATTGCTCCAGAATTCTTTGCCACCATCACAAAATCGTTGGCAGATGTCGGCATTACCAAGCGAGCACGCGTTGTTGTAGAGAAGCCATTTGGACGCGACCTTGAATCAGCAAAGGCCCTTGATGCTGAATTGAAGCAACTTCTTCCAGAAGAGCAGATTTACCGCATAGATCACTACCTCGGTAAGGAGGCGGTAGAAGATCTCTTGGTCTTCCGCTTTGCTAACACTCTCTTTGAGCCAGTATGGAATCGCAACTACGTATCTAATATTCAGATCACTATGGCTGAGGATTTCGGCATTGATGGTCGCGGTAAGTTCTATGACGGCGTTGGAGCTACCCGCGATGTATTGCAGAACCACCTCTTGCAGGTGCTCACCATGCTCACTATGGAGCCACCTACAAGTATGAACTCTGAAGATATGCAGAATGAGAAGATCAAGGTTCTCTCTGCTATCCGCGATATCAAGGCCGATGATGTTGTCCGCGGTCAATTCGTCGGCTACCTAGATGAAGATGGCGTTGCAAAGAACTCAGATACAGAAACCTTTGTTGCGATGAAGCTCTTCATCGATAACTGGCGCTGGGCAGGAGTACCTATCTATCTGCGCACAGGAAAGAAGATGCCAGAGACAGTTCTTGAGGTCATCGTTGAATTTAAGCAACCACCACGCGCACTCTTTGGAAAGGCAGAGTCAAATCAGGTTCGATTCCGTCTCGGAAAAGATGATGGCGTGGATATCTCACTGCAGGCAAAGAAGCCTGGAACAAAGCTTGTCTCAGAGACAGTAGATCTATCGGTGGAGTTCTTCACTGAGTTCGGTGATCGCCAAGGTCCATATGAGCGACTCTTGCGCGCTGCGATGTTGGGAGATCACTTCCGCTTTACTCGTATCGATGCGGTATTGCACTCATGGGCAATTCTGGAAGAGATCTTGAAGCGTCCACATCGTTGCCACCCATACTTTGAAGGTACTTGGGGGCCAGATGAGGCAGATGACCTCATCCCTGGTGGATGGAATCCAGTCGGCTCAGAAGCTGAAGAGCTCAAGCTCTCACATTAATTTGAAGCTTGGCCGCTGCGATGTTTATAGCGGCCCAGGAATTCATCTTTAAATTCATAGAAGGTGCCATCGAGTAGATGCTGACGCATCTGATCGACCAATCGCACGATAAAACGCTCATTGTGAATGGTTGCAAGAGTTGCCGCCACCATCTCTTTGCCACGGAATAAGTGGCATAGGTATGCGCGGGTGTAGTTCTTGCAGGTGTAGCAATCACATTCAGAATCAATCGGAGTGAAGTCACGGATGTAACCTGCATTAGATACGTTAAATCGGCCGCTCATTGTGTAGACGGCGCTGGTGCGAGCAATGCGGGAAGCAAGGACACAGTCGAAAGTATCGACTCCATTTTCCACACCGACAAAGAGATCCTCCGGTGCTCCAATTCCGAGGAGGTGCTTCGGCTTGTCCTGGGGGAGCGTTGAGTTGACCCAACTGACAATTGTTCCGAGTGAATCCTTATCGAGAGCGCCACCAATACCGAAGCCATCGAATTCGATTCCCGATGATGACATCGTTCCCAAATCTGCCGCCGCCTCTTTACGTAAATCTTCATATTGAGCGCCTTGAATCACACCGAAGAGAGCTTGATAGGGCTTATTGCTACGTTCTTCAGTGAGGCGCTTATGTTCATCGAGACAGCGGATCGCCCAGTTGTGGGTGCGCTCCATCGCCAACTCTTGGTAGGGGCGGGTGTTATGCAAGGTGGTGCACTCATCGAAGGCGAACATGATGTCCGCACCAATCTTGTGTTGGATCTGCATGGAGATCTCAGCGCTAAATCGATGCATCGAACCGTCGAGGTGTGATTTGAAGGTCACGCCCTCATCGTCGACATGAGCTAGGCGCTCTTTATTTCCAGCAATGACTTGATCAGATCTAAAGGTCTGCGCATCCATCGCCAACACCTTTTTAAATCCAACACCGAGTGAGAGAACCTGAAACCCACCACTATCGGTGAAGGTGGGGCCACACCAATTCATAAAGGAGCCGAGACCGCCTGCCTCATCAAGGACGTCGGGACCTGGTTGGAGATAGAGGTGATAGGCATTGGAGAGGAGAGCTTGTGCACCGAGATCTTCCATCGCACCTGGCAGCACTGATTTCACAGTCGCCTTTGTTCCTACTGGAATAAAAGCTGGGGTCTGAATCTGGCCATGAGGTGTTGTAATTGTTCCGACGCGAGCAAGCCCCTTTTCAGCGGCGTGCTTAATCTCGTATTTAAAGCCGGAAGTCATAGACCGTATTCTGACAGAGTTCCCGATTCAGGTTTACACTTCCCGAATGCCTACATTGAAGCTCACCGATGGACGATTCCTTGAATATTTTGATAATGGCATCTCATCGACAAGCGCCATCGTCTTCCACCACGGAACACCGGCCCATGCCTGTCTATGGAGCCCTTGGTTAGAGCTAGCTGCCTCACGCGGTATTCGCGCGCTCTCATATAGCCGTGCAGGGTATGGAATCAGTGATCGCAATGAAGGCAGAACGGTCTATTCCAATAATGACGATATCCGCGAACTCCTCGATAGCTTTGGCATTCGCGACTTCATCTCTATCGGATGGTCTGGCGGTGGACCACATGCCCTCGCAACAACAATGATGAGCGGTAGTAAAGGTGCTATCACTCTCGCCGGTGTCGGTGAATACGGCGTACCAGATTTAGATTTTCTCGCCGGCATGGGCCCTGAGAATGAAGAAGAGTTTGGTGAAGCCCTTAAGGGCGAGGCAGAAATCTCTGCCTGGATGGATAAGAACGCAGCGCCATTTAAAGAGGTAACTAGCGGTGAGATCCGTGAGGCGCTCGGTGGTCTTATTGGCGATGTCGATAAGAAGGCGCTCGATGGCGTGATTGCAGATGAATATGCAACTGCGACTCGTAAGGGGCTCGCAGTGAGCTTTGATGGTTGGATCGATGATGACATCGCATTTATTCAACCTTGGGGATTTGCACTCTCAGAGATATCTGTCCCAGTTCATATCTGGCAGGGCGATGATGATTTTATGGTTCCTAAGGCACACTCATATTGGTTAGAGAAGCACATCCCAACTGGCAAACTCAACTTTGTACCTGGCCATGGCCACATCTCTCTGATCGCAGATTACAAGGGTGAGATTCTGAGCCAGGCAGAGGAGCTACTGCGCTAAATGTTCTTCAAGGAATTTGCCTCAATTCTCAATCCGAAATCTCGGAAGATAGTTGTGGGTATTGCCCTTAATGCTGTCGGTGGGGGAATGACGCTCTCTCTCCTACTGGTCTATCTCCACGATATGCGTGGCTTTACAAATACCTTTGGTGGATTGCTTCTCTCGTGGGGCGCAATGGTCTCTATTGTTGCCAGCACACCGATGGGTGCACTGGTCGATCGCATCGGCCCCAAGCGAGTCATGATTGGCGGATTACTTCTTAATTCTGCTGCGGCCTTCTCACTTGCATATGTGACCACTCATCTCCATGCCATTCTTGCTTTGACTGCAATTAACATTGCTGGACAAGCGGTATGGCCATCGCAGAGCGTTGTTCTGACTCGCGTTACACCAGAAGAGTACAGATCAAAGATTTTCGGGTTGAACTTTATGTTGCTCAACCTTGGATTGGGACTCGGCGGTTTAATCTCATCATTAATCATCACCGAGGGATCACTGCGCTCATTCCAAATTATGTATTGGATTGATGCCGCGACATTCTTTATTTATCTTGGCATTATCTTGACCCTCCATGGCGAAGGTCTCGATCGATATATTCCTCAAGCCCACGAACCAAAGCAGGGCACTTATCGTGATCTCCTTGCGATTAAGCCGCTGATGCTCTTAGGTACCGGCGGAATCATTCTCTTCACCTTTGGTTACGGCGTTATCCAGGCAGGTGTTCCCATCTTTGCCACCCAATTCTTGGGACTCTCACCTAAGTGGCTTGGTCTCATCTTCGGTGTTAACACTCTCGCAATCTTTACACTGCAGCCTTTAGTGATGCGAATCCTCGAACGCTATTCAAAGTACAACGCACTCGTTGCAATTGGGGTCATATGGTCAGCATCTTGGGTCTTTGTCGGCATCTCACCGCTCTTGCCTCTGATCGCATCAGGTATCGCCCTCTGCATCAGCCAATTGATCTTCGCAGTCGGTGAGATGGTTCAGGCTCCAGTAATCCCAACCCTGGCCAATGAGCTGGCGCCAGAACATATTCGCGGTCGGGCCAATGCCTTTATGAGCCTTCAATGGTCGATTTCGGGGGTCGCAGGTCCTGCGATTACCGGGCTGATGTTGGGGGCAGATCTCGCTGAGCTCTGGGTAGCCTCAATGTTCATAGGCTCATTCCTGGCGATTCCCCTCTTTCTCCGGATGAAGAGGCTCGCCCTCTCATCGTGAGGCCTGCTAAAAAGGGGTTAATTCGGACTTTTGGGGTTTCTTTTTAGCCCTTCCCTTACTACTCTTGCGGGTCTACTCACGGGTTATCTCGCTATGCGGAATTTCCTGTGGATGGTCATATCCGAAGCGAATCATTTGCGATAAGGGGATTTACACGTGGCTGATGCAACAGTGATCGATAACGATGTGGTTGAGGTAGCTCAACGCACACCGAAGCAGATCGCGTGGGGACGTTTCAAGCGCAACAAGGTCGGCGTCTTCGCGGGTTATGCATCAATCTTCTTTGTCTTCGTCGGATTCTTTGCACCGATCATCACCCGTTTAGTTGGTGTCAATCCACGCGACATCTATGAAGGCACTCTCTCTGACTTTGCAATGCCACTTGGCCCATGGGGCGGAATCTCTTGGGCGCACCCACTCGGAATCGAACCAGGTACCGGTCGCGATGTATTCGCGCTCGCTCTCTACGGCGCACGTACATCCTTCATCGTTGCCATCATTGCATCGGTCGGCACAATTGCAATCGGCATGTTGGTCGGAATCGCAACTGGTTACTTCAAGGGTCGCGTCGATTCTAGCGTTGGCCGTTTTGCAGATTTCTTGATGGCATTCCCAGGAACTTTTATGATCATTGCGCTCTCACTTCCTATGGTGCAGCGCATTGAAGCAATTGGTATCGCACATGACAATGCCGCCCGCCTCGTGGTTCTCGTCCTCTTCTTAGTCTTCTTCGGCTGGACCGGTTTCTACCGACTTATTCGCTCACAGGCGATGTCTATGCGTGAGCGCGACTTCGTAATGGCAGCACAGGCGATGGGCGCATCAAATTGGCGCATTATCGTCAAGGAGATCTTGCCTAACCTTTGGCCTACTGCAATTGTCTTTATCTCACTTGTTCTTCCTGGCTATATCGCAGCTGAAGCGACCTTCTCCTTCCTCGGAGTCGGAGTTCAAGCACCAGAAGCGACCTTCGGTTTGATCCTGGCAGATGGCGTTACTTACTGGCGCGAAGATCCTGCCTTCCTTCTCATCCCGAGCTTTATTCTGATTTTGATTGTGCTCTCGCTCAACCTTCTCGGTGATGCGGTTCGCGATGCGCTCGATCCAAAGGCGGATAGATAGCAATAAGTAAATAGATTTCCGTAGCAATACGGGAACTTCACTGCAAGAGGGGTCTCGCGAGTTTCTCTTTAGGTGAAGAGCAGTAAGTCGAAACGTAAATGCGTTTTGATTCATCTCAATTAGGAGGACTAATGTCACGTTTGACATCACGTCGTCTTATCGCAACAGCAACAGCTGCACTTCTTGCAGTTGGAACAGTTGCGACAGGCGCTAGTGCAAACGCAGCAGAGAAGCCAGTAACTGGCGGAACGCTGTACTTCATCACACACGCTGATCAGTTCGATCACATCGATCCAGCACGTGTTTACACAGGCCGCGATATCGCGTTCCTTAACTCATACCTCTACCGTAACTTGGTTTCATACAAGCCAGTTCCAGGTTCAGCAGGATCATCACTCGTTGCAGACCTTGCAACAAACACTGGTGTTCCATCAAACGCAGCTAAGACATGGAAGTTCACACTTCGTTCAGGCATCACATGGGAAGACGGCTCAGCTGTTACCTGTGAAGATGTCCGTTACGGTGTATCACGTCCATTCGCAGCTGACGTAATCACAGACGGTCCTCAGTACCTCGTACAGGCTCTTGATATCCCTAAGGCAGCAGATGGTTCATCTGCCTACAAGGGTCCATACAAGAAGACCGGACAGGCACTCTTCGACAAGGCTGTTACATGTAAGGGCAACACAATTACATTTAACCTCAACCGTTCATTCGCTGACTTCAACTACGCACTTACTTACCCAGCAGGTGCACCAGTAAAGAAGTCAAAGGACACAGGCGACAAGTACGACCTTCGTCCATTCGCTAACGGTCCATACAAGATCGCTTCATACAAGATCGGTGATCAGATGGAGCTCGTACGTAACGACAAGTGGAAGAAGTCTTCTGACGCTGTTCGTACACCATATCCAGACAACATCGTTGTTCGCTTCGGTCTAGCTGAAGATGTTCGCGACGCAATCATGCTTGAGAACCAGATTCCTAACACAGCATCACTCGATGCTCTACAGCCAGCAAATACACGTGCATTCTTCGCAGATGCATCAAAGAAGTCACAGCGCTTCAACGTGTATGACCCATACGTCCGCTACGCAGCAATGAACGTATCAAAGGGCCACATGGATTGTTTGGATGTCCGTAAGGCTGTCTTCTTCGCAATCGATACACAGGCACTCATCGACCTATCAGGTGGATCAGTATTCTACGGCGACCCAGGTGACAACCCTGTAAAGCCAGTTCTTGGTCTTGACTACAAGAAGACAACAGGAAACATCCACGATGCAAACTGGAAGATCACCGGAAACGCTGATTACTCGAAGTCACTTCTTGCTAAGGCAAAGACTTCATGTCCAGATGCATATGCACGTGCAACTGATGCAGATAAGGGAATCACATGGGATATCGCGCAGTCAGCGACAAACCAGAAGGCTGCTGTTTTGATCACAGATGCTCTCAAGGCAGCTGGAATCAACATCAAGTTCAACTACATCCCATCAGGTCAGTACTACTCAACAGTTATGAATCCAGAGAAGCAGAATGACATTTCATCTGCTGGCTGGGGTGCAGACTGGGCTAACGCATCAACAGTTATCCCTGAGCTCTTCACAAAGGAAGGTGGATTTAACCTTTCACAGAACTGGAACGATGCAGCATACGCAGCGTTCAAGAAGAAGTCTGATGCTACAAAGGTAGAAACAGATCGCGCTAAGCAGGCTAAGGGATGGCAGGAACTATCACAGTACGTGATGGATCAGTACTGGATCATCCGCCCTGTCTTCTCTAAGACTCAGAACGTTTGGGGTTCAAAGGTTGGCGGCGTGTACTACTGGGAGCCACAGGGTAACTTCGGCTTCGGTCAGATGTACGTAAAGAACTAAAGTCGAAGAATTTAGTTCCATGAAAATGGCACTAATGCAATCGAAGTTAGCGCTTTAAATGCGTTAGAGGTTGCGGGTGGTTGTTTCGACAGCCACCCGCAACACTCGCGTTAGTTTTAAAGTAATTTTCAAGTTTTATAACTGAAGGAGATACTAGAGAGTGTTGAATTATTTAGCTCGACGATTGAGCGCCACCGTGGTGGTACTGACTCTCGTCAGCATGTCAGTCTTTGGAATCTTCGCAGTTCTTCCGATGGATCCAGCGGCGCTTACCTGCGGTAAAGCCTGCTATCCAGCTGTTATTGAAGCCAACCGCCACCGCCTTGGACTCGATGTCCCTGTGCATGTTCAGTACGGTCGCTTCGTTAAAGGCTTATTTGTAGGTCGCACCTATGGTGAAGGTCAGGCAACAATCGAATGTCCTGCTCCTGCATTTGGTTACTCATTTAACCGCCACGAGTGCGTAACAACTCTGATTAAGGATGCCCTTCCGGTCACCCTCTCGTTAGCAATCGGCGCATTTATTCTCTGGATTTCGGTAGGTGTAGGTCTTGGAATCTTGGCTGCGCGTCGCAAAAACCAATGGCCCGACCGCGCGGCAACCGCTTTCGTCCTTGTCGGAACATCGCTTCCAACATTTATCACCGGTATTTTGATTCTCCTCTTCGTGGGATTGAAATTTAAACTCATCGATCCGCTCAATATGGGGCGTTGGATCTCTCCACTTGAAGATCCAGTTGCCTGGTTCCGTACCTTTATCTTCCCTTGGATCATCTTGGCTCTCGCCTACGCTGCTTCATATACGCGATTTACTCGCTCTACCGTGATTGAGACATCATCTGAGGATTACATCCGCACAGCTCGTTCAAAGGGTTTGAGTGAGAAAGCAATCTTGCAGAAGCACACACTCCGTGCAGCAATTGCGCCAATTACCACTTTGGCTGGACTTGATTTTGCAAGTCTTCTTGGGGGCGCAATCATTACCGAATCGATCTTCAACTTGCCAGGTCTTGGCCGCCTCTCAATTCGAGCGGTATTGCAGGATTACGATCTTCCAACAATTCTGGCAACAACTATCTTGGCTGCAGCATTCGTTGTAATTGCCAACCTTCTGGTGGACATTGCCTATGCCTACCTCGATCCACGAGTGCGAGTTGCATAATGACCTCTACAAATATGAGTAAGCCATTTCTCGAGGTCAAGAACCTCAATGTTGCATTTCCTACCGAAGATGGCCTGGTTCGGGCATCAAGTGATATCTCCTTTAGCGTTGCTCGCGGTGAGACTCTTGCCGTTGTGGGTGAATCTGGCTCAGGTAAATCTGTTACCTCACTTGCTGTCATGGGACTTCACAACCGCAAGACAGCGCAGATCTCAGGTCAGGCGATTCTCAACCTCGAGAGTGGTCCGGTCGATGTGATCTCAGCTGATGAGGAAATTGTTCGCAAGCTTCGCGGCAAGGCGATGTCGATGATCTTCCAGGATCCAATGTCAGCTCTTCACCCTTATTACTCAATCGGTAACCAGCTCATCGAAGCTTGGTCTCTCTATAACGAGGGCAGTAAAGAAGATGGCCGTAAGCGCGCAATCGAGATGCTCGACCTCGTAGGAATTCCTGCTGCAGAGAAGCGCGTCGATGAGTATCCACACCAATTTTCTGGCGGAATGCGCCAACGTGTGATGATTGCGATGGCGTTGATCAATAACCCATCCCTTCTTATCGCTGACGAACCAACTACAGCTCTCGATGTGACTGTTCAATCGCAGATCTTGCAGTTGATCCGCGATATGCAGAAAGAATTCAACATGGCTTTGATTCTGATTACCCACGACCTTGGCGTCGTTGCCGAGGTAGCAGATCGCGTCAACGTTATGTATGCGGGCAAGATTGTCGAAAGTGGAAGCGCAGAAGATATCTACTACCGTCCAGATCACCCATATGCGATTGGCCTGCTCAACTCGATTCCTCGCGTTGATCAGCTCGAATCAAAGCGCCTTGTCGCTATCCCTGGCCAACCGCCATCATTGATTCACCGTCCAGATGGTTGTTCATTCCGTGCGCGCTGCGAGTTCGCAGATCGCGTACCAGGCAATCTCTGCGCTACAACGATCCCTACCTTGGATCAGAAGAGCACAGATCACTTCTCACGTTGCCACTTGCCAGAATCAGAACTTGTTAAAGCTCGCGTAGAAATCGGTGGCCGCAAATGACTCAACCGCTATTAAAGCTTGAAGGCCTTAAGAAGCACTTTCCAACTACAACAGGTGGCGTCTTCTCGAAGGTAAAAGGAACTGTTAAGGCAGTCGATGGTATCGACCTTGAAATCTTCCCAGGACAGACCATCGGCCTCGTCGGTGAATCAGGCTGCGGCAAGACAACTGCTGGCCGCACAATCTTGAAGCTATACGAGCCAACCGAAGGCAAGATCATCTTCGAAGGAAAAGATTTGGCGCCGCTATCTCCACGAGAGATGAAGCCTTATCGCGCACAGATGCAGATGATCTTCCAGGATCCATTTGCCTCACTCAATCCTCGTCAAACAGTGGGTTCTTTGATTGCAGCGCCTTTTGAAATTCAGGGAATCACACCTGAGGGCGGAGTCACTGAAGAAGTTCAGCGCCTCATGGCTCGCGTGGGTCTCAATCCAGAGCACATCAACCGCTACCCTCATGAGTTCTCAGGTGGACAGCGTCAGCGCATCGGCGTTGCTCGTGCAATTGCGCTGAAGCCAAAGCTAATTGTTGCTGATGAGCCAGTATCTGCCCTCGATGTATCTATCCAGGCGCAGGTTGTTAATCTTCTGGAAGATCTTCAGAACGAGTTCAACATGGCTTACATCTTCGTCGCCCACGATCTCTCTGTCGTTCAGCACATCTCAGATCGCGTCATCGTGATGTATCTCGGAAAGGTGATGGAGGAAGCTGATAAGACAGATCTCTTTAGCCATCCACGCCACCCATATACAAAGGCGCTCCTCTCTGCTGTTCCGGTCCCGGATCCAAAGATTGGTCGTTCACGTGAGCGCATCATCCTTAAGGGCGATCTTCCTAGCCCGGTAAATCCACCAGCTGGCTGTGTATTTAACACTCGCTGCTGGAAGGCGCAGGATCGTTGCCGCACGGAAGTTCCACAGTTGATGCAGATTGGCACCAACCACCGAATTGCGTGTCACTATCCCGAAGATTGAAATGATTTCGGGATTGAGTAAGTAGCCCGAAGATTGAAAAGGTTAATAAAAAACCCCGGACCGTTATGGTCCGGGGTTTTTTATTGAAACTATTTAAGCGAGCTTGCCTTCAACAGCAACCTTTGACTCACCGATCTGAACTGTCAGGCTCAATGGCTCTCCAGCAGCTGCCTGGCAACCAACACCGTATGTATAGGTAGTTGTTGCGCCAGCTGCAAGTGGATCCGTTGGGGCGCCATTGATATCAAGGTCTCCAAGAACATCGAAGCAAACATTCTCGCCAGATGCTGCAATCAAAGAAACGGTAGTGAAATCAAGAGGCTCTGTTCCGCCATTCTTGATGGTGACGTTAAATGAGTTGGAAGTCTTTGGCTTCTGGTCAATATTTGTCATAAACGTTGTTGGTGTAAAGCTTGTTGGTGATGCTACGGTCACGAAGACGCCTCCACCAAGATCAAGAGGGGTATCGAAGGCGATGGTGGCAACAGGAGCTACCTCTTCAACAAGTGTGGTCTTATCGGCAGGGAGATCGCTTCCACCGTTGGTGATTGAGCGGAGGATTCCAAGACCCACAACCGCTACAACAGCGATGAGGATCCACTGCTTGCGAGTGAACTTCTTCATTTGTACTCCCTTGTTTCTCGTATTCATATCTCTCGAAGGTTTGGGCAAATCTTAGCCGTTGATAGGGAAATGGCTCGTTACCAAATACGTACCCGCTCGGCTGGATCGAGCCACATCGCATCAGCAGCGGTGACCTCAAATGCCTCATAGAAAGGTGCGAGGTTGCGGACAATCTGATTGCAGCGGAACTCATCAGGGCTATGTGGATCGGTTGCGATGCGACGGCGCACCTCTTTTGGGCGGTTCTTTCCACGCCATGCTTGAGCCCATGAGAGGAAGAAGCGTTGCTCTCCCGTTAAGCCATCAATCACAGGCGCTGGGGCGCCATTGAGAGCCAATTTATAGGCCTTATAGGCGATTTCAAGACCGGATAGGTCTCCAATGTTCTCACCGACTGTGAAGGCGCCATTGACATGGATATCAGGCGTTGCAGCAGGGGAGAGAGCATCAAATTGTTCAATGAGCTGACCTGCTAGCTTTTCAAATGCTTCGCGGTCGCTATCGATCCACCAATCGACCATATTTCCTTCACCATCGAATTTAGAACCTTGGTCATCAAAGCCATGGCCGATTTCATGGCCAATCACAGCGCCGATTCCTCCATAGTTTGCGGCCATATCGGCGTCGATATCGAAGAAGGGAGCCTGCAAGATTGCAGCTGGAAAGACGATCTCATTCATCAACGGGTTGTAATAGGCATTGACTGTCTGAGGAGTCATATGCCACTCATCGCGATCGACCGGCTTACCAATCTTGGCAACTTCATAGGCGTGGCCAAATGCTGCAATACGTTGGAGATTTCCAATCAGATCATCTGCCTTGATCTCAAGCGCCGAGTAATCGCGCCACTTATCTGGGTAGCCAATTTTGGGGGTGAAGGTTGCAAGCTTTGCCAGCGCCTTCTCTTTCGTGGCAGCTGACATCCATGGAAGTTCCTTGATGCTCGCCTCATATGCCTTCGTTAAATATCCAACGAGTTCAAGCATCGCCTGCTTTGATCTCTCAGGGAAGTAGAGGCCGACATAGACCTTTCCAATTGCTTCACCGAGTGAGCCCTGCACGAGTGAGACGCCGCGCTTCCAACGTTCGCGAATCTGAGGCGTGCCAGAGAGGGTGGTGCCATAGAAAGAGAAGTTCTGCTCGACGATATCGTCGGTGAGATAGGCAGCGCTGCCACTGATGAGATTCCACTTCAACCATGAGAGCCAGATATCGCGACGTTGATCAAAATCAGCCAAGATTGCAGAGAGGCCAGAGAAGAAAGAAGGCTCATGGATATTGAGCGAGTCAAAGGCGCTCGCTGGAATCTGAGCGTTCTCAGCCCATATATCCCAGAGGAAGTTCGGGGCGAGAGCCTCTAGCTCTGCTCGACTCGTCTTGTTATAGGTAAGGGTCGCATCGCGATCTTTCACCTGATCCCAGTGATGGCTTGCAATCTCTGTCTCAAGAGCCAGAATCTCATTGGCAGCTAGCGCGACTCCTGCGAGTTCGCCCATCTTCTCCACATGAGCGATAAATGCCTCGCGAATGGGTTGGTACTGCTCTTCACGATAGTAAGCCTCATCAGGCAGCGAGAGGCCACCTTGACCGATATGGAAGATATTCATCGATGAGTTCATCGGATCTGCATAGATTGCTGCGCCAAAGATGCCACCGACGCCGCGCATCTCCAACTGAGCCATCGTTGTAATAAATGAAGTGAGATCAGTGATTGCATCGATAGCCGCCAGGTCAGCCTTAAGAGGTGTAAGACCTCGCGCCTTGATTGCATCGGTATCCATAAATGATTTATAGAGATCGCCAATCTTCTGCGCCTCGCCCACACCGCTAGCTGTTTCGATAATCTCGCGAACTTGAACTTCGGCAATGTCATAGAGAGTGCGAGAGACGCCATCGCTGGCGCGATCTGCAGGTATCTCATAGGTGTCGAGCCAGGTCCCGGCGAAGTGGCGGAAGAGGTCATCCTGAGGACGAACACTTGGATTCATAAACTGGGTATCAATACCTGACTTCAACTGGCCTGACATCACTGAGCGCTCGCTTTCATAAGAACTGTTGTGGCGCAGTCTACGAGAAAAGTTGAAAGTTCAACTATTGTCGTATCATTGCCCCTATGGCAGAGAAAAACGCTACCGCACCGAAGTGGCTCAACCCATCTGAAATGAAGGCTTGGCGCCAATACATCATCGCTAGTCGGAGATTATTAGATGCCCTCGATGAGGATCTCGCCGCCCACGATCTCTCCATGGCCGATTATGAAGTCTTAGCTCAGCTCAGCGATGCTCCAGATCGGACGATGCGAATGTCGGAGCTGGCAGATGTTGCAATGATCTCTCGCTCCCGCCTCTCTCACCGGATCAAGGTGATGGAGAAGGAGGGATGGGTCCGCCGCGAGGCATGTCCGGAAGATAAGCGTGGTTATTTCGCCATCATGACCCCCAAGGGATGGAAGGCGATCGTCGCCGCAGCCCCAGATCACGTCAATAGCGTCCGCAGCCGCTTTCTCGATGCCGTCGATAAGAATGATCAGAAGGTCTTGGCAGAGATCTTTGAGCGGGTTGCCACTCGCATTAAAGATATTGAGAAGTAAGAGCACCTGCCTTTAACTCTGCTTTAGAGAGCAATTACATTGCAAGCAATAAAAAACCCCGCCACATATAGTGGCGGGGTTTTTTATAAGTAAAGTAAGTAAATTACTTCTTCTTAGCTGCTGGCTTGCGCTTTGCAACCTTCTTAGCAGCTGGCTTAGCAGCAGCCTTCTTGCGCTTTGGAGCAGCCTTCTTTGCAGCTGGCTTAGCAGCTGCCTTCTTGCGCTTTGGAGCAGCCTTCTTTGCAGCTGGCTTTGCAGCAGCCTTCTTGCGGCGCTTTGGAGCAGCCTTCTTTGCAGCTGGCTTAGCAGCAGCCTTCTTGCGGCGCTTTGGAGC
>Ga0222712_10000336_pt1 | contig 64974 bp, 56 predicted proteins | sample C33_657DmetaG_FD_165043 | JGI IMG/M metagenome (GOLD analysis project Ga0222712, IMG submission 165043) | Estuarine water microbial communities from San Francisco Bay, California, United States - C33_657D | ecosystem: Environmental > Aquatic > Marine > Unclassified | place: USA: California... | reverse complement strand
GACAAATGTAAAATTTTTTCATACATGTAATACATTGACAATTGTATACAAGTATGATAATATAAGTTCAGTTCGTGACTGGTTATCATGAATTGTCATATCTATAAAACCAACAAGTAAAAATCAATAACATATAAAAACAAATATGTCTGATAAAAAAGTTAAGACTGGTAAGGTTGCCGAATCCGCCTCAGAAACAAAACGGTATGTTGTCACACGAAGTGGATTACGTGTGAGTGAGTTGGAGTATCAAACAAGAGAAGAAGCACAGGTTGAATATGACCATTGGAAAGGAATTGTCACACGTTGGCCTGATGGAACAAAGATTGAGATTGTAGAATTCGATGATAAACGTCACAAGGTATAACATATGAACAAAGTATACGGACTAAGAGAAAAGATTAAGAGTGCGAACTCAAAGGAAGAAATTGATGAACTGTTGAAGACAGGAAAAAATTTCGAGTTTGCATCGGTTGAAACAAAACGTGCGTGGGTCTCTACTGCGAAGTTTAGAATTGCACAGTTGTCTAGTAATGATACTGCACAGACACCAGAAACACCTGTAAAGTCTGAGAAGAAGAAAACTTCTAAGAAAAAGTAATTTTTTAATTTTACTTTTGGATGCCGCCAAATAATTTTGGCGGCATTTTTGTTTTTGTATGATATTTATATCTGTATGCCTAAAAAAGCATCGAAATATAAAATTTACGTGTTACCATCTAATTTTGATGAAATGGAGAGATTCATAGACTCTCATAAAATTGAGATGACAGAACAAGTAGTTTCTTCAATAGAATACGCATTAAATAAAAAATTAAGTTTCGTTGAAGTTTTTTCATTTAAGAATTCTGACTTTGTAATAACTATTCCAATTGAAAGTTTTAGAGAAAATCTCAAAAACGTTTTTAATTATTACATTGATACTGAAAATTATGAGTTATGTGTTCGAATAAAATCGATAGAAACAATGTTGGAAAAAGCTCTCAAAAAAAATCTGCATGAAAAAAGATAAAAAACCAAAAACGGAAAATCATACAACCCAAGACACCAACAATGATACAAGTCCAAAAATACCGCAAAGATCAAAATTAAAACACGAACTAAACATTATTGAAAGAGAATTAACAGAAAAACAAAAAGAATTTTTAAATATAGCATTAGATAAAAATACAAAAATGATATTTGTAAGTGGCCCAGCAGGCACAAGCAAAACTTATATATCAATATATTCAGCTTTAAAATTAATGAATCTTAAAAAGGTAAGTGATTTATTATATTTAAGAAGTGCAGTAGAAAGTTCTGAAAACAAAATTGGATTCTTGCCAGGAGAAGCAAATGAAAAAATGGCTCCTTATATTCAACCATTATTAGAAAAACTATCGGAATTATTGCCTAAAAACAACATAGATCTTTTAGAAAAAGAAGAACGTATTGATAGTATTCCGATTGGATTTTTACGTGGATTAAATTGGAATGCAAAAGTAATTGTTGCAGATGAGTCTCAAAACATGACTCAAAAAGAATTAATTACATTAATAACAAGAATCGGAGAATTTAGTAGAGTATTTATTTTGGGGGATCCTGACCAAAGTGACATCAATGGTAAGAGTGGATTTGTAAAAGTAATGAATCTATTTGATGACCAAGAAAGCAAAGATAATGGAATTCATGTATTTAAATTTACAGAAGACGATGTAGTTAGAAGCGGATTAGTAGCTTACATTATTAAAAAAATAAAAAAGTTGGCATAATGTATATTTATAAATATACATTATATGGGTTCAAAGACTATAGCGGATTTAAATTTACTTAATAGTGCATCTTTATCAGAAAATGATTTGATGCTTATAACTGATGTAAGTAAAAAAGAGACAAAAAATACTGAAATATCGGAATTTGTCTCTTATAATAATGCTATACTTAACGCACTTTCTACTGGGTCTCTCAGTGGCAGTTTTTATGGAAATTTGAAAGGATTCTCAAATACATCTTCATTTTCCATAATTTCTAATTTATCTTATACATCTAGTGTGTTATTGTTTAATGGCGATGTAAACGGAACTTCATCATATTCAATCAATAATTCAGATACTAATATATCAATTACATCTTCTAATTGTATATCTTCATCTTTTTCAATTACATCATCCTTTTCTGTTACATCTTCATACGCATTAAATTCTAGTTCAAATCATTCTTTATATTCATTGGATGCATCTAGTTCTTTTAATTCTGATATATCGATCAGTTCATCTTATTTGAATTATTATGGACAAGATAATGGAACATCAATTAGTTCAAGTATATCAGAAAGATCTTTATATTCCAAGATTGCTGAAAATTTTGATCCTGATCTTGCATTAATTTCAGAATTGCCTGTCGCATATACATTACAATCTGATTACGCTTTATCATGTTATCAAGCGGTTCAATCTGTTACTGCTTCATATACTGAATTGGCAGAAGAATCAGATTACGCATTGGACAGATTATTTGCAGCAGTTGAATTTAGAGTAGATTTTGATGATAAAGATAATATTCAAATAACACCTATAAGTTGGAAAAATATTGATAATATCGCTCCTCCAAAAAAAGTAGGTACATATTATACAGATTTTATAGTAAAATATAAAAAACAGCCAGATTATCCATTGAATAGTATAGAAGAAGCTTCAAAATTAACATTGAGTTCGGTTGGTGGTGTTCAATTAACAGAAGCAGGTTTTAATACATATTATGATCAAAACGTTCCTATATATCATTCCTCTGTATTTCCTTGTGGTTTGGAAGGATTTGTAATCAGATTTAGTAATTATACTGTTTATAAAGAAGAATCGAAACCAGGTTGGCTTCAAATTGTTGTTGCCGTTGTTGGTATTTTAGCAGGAGCAGCTATTTTAGGTCCACTTATTATAGCAGGTGGACTTATTCCTGCTTTAACATTTGCAACAACTCAAGTTATTGCAGGTGCTTTATTATCTGCTTCTGCTCTTGGATTTTTAATAAATTTATTATTAGGATCTGATGATTCAAAAGTTATAAATTATAATGTAATTCCGCTTAAACAGTATTTAAATGGAAGATTGATTTCTACGGCAGTATTTTGTAATGTTAATAACTTTTTAGATCAAGGTCCTGTTTCTAATCTATCACAGTATGTAAATAAAGTTAAAACTATTGTATCAAATGCAGTAAATACTGCAATTACAAAATTAAAATTTTTAAAACCTTTACAAATAACGAATATCAATTACGTTGGCGTCCAGAATAAAAAATTTGATAATGTAAAATCAATTGCACATTCAACTGGGAATTATAATTTAGTATTATTAGAAAGTAATTCTGTAACAAATACTAACACTCAACAAAATTTTATTTCTGTAACAGATAATTCCGGTGAAAATTTGGTATTTAAATATTCTCCAAGAACAGGATCAGTAAATAATGATTCGGTAAATAATTTAAATAAAATTAAATATAATTCATCGTCTTCAGTTTATTATGGTGTATCTAACAAACCAGGAAAATTAATTTATACGGGATCGTCTTATATAAACCAATATCCAGTGGATTCTTATAATACACCAACAAACACAAATTATAATCAGAACGATTGGGGGACTTGGAGATCGGTTCCTTTATGGAATACATATACTCATAGCAGTTTAATTGATAAAAATATCATATCCGCAATAGGATTGACTGAAAAGAAATATATATTGGTGACAGATCAAACTGCAACTTTAAGTTCTACAACAGCAACATCTTTACCAATTTATATAGTAGATGATATAACTAATTTATCATCTCCTATATCCCAACAAAATTCAATTTTGAATCCATCTGCTGCTATTATAGGACTATCGGATCAAGAATACAATGAAAAGAAAAATATAGCACTTCAAAACGGAATTGATTTTGGACCAAAAACCAGATATCAAAAGACACTGACTGATAATACTTGTAAATTCTATGATATTACAAAAATAAGTGATACTGAAGTAATTTTGGTAGGAACTAATGCAGTAGTTGTATATGGATATATAAATGGTGGCAATTGGACATGGTTACGTGTAGATTATTTGATGAATACTGATCCAAATAAATCTGCTCAAATTAAAAAATTAATAAATTATCCATTAAATCAATATAGTGTTAAAATCTTAACAGATGATACGGTAATAATAGTAGGAGATTCTAGAGATAATGATGTTTCTGATAGCACTCGCAGATTCGGTGTAACATTACAATGCAAATTGCCAACAATAAGAAATAATCCAAATATGTGGGATTGGACAACATTTTTATGGAATCAAGTCGAAAGAGATAGTAAAAATCCATCAACTATAGTAAGCAAAAATAGTTCGTTCAAAGATATTTGCACAAACGAAACAAATTTCTTAATTGCTGGTTATAATTTAAATACAAACGGATCTTATTATTATAATAATTATGTTCCTGGTGATGTCAGTGCAAGTTTACAAATAAATTGTTGTGAAAAAATTGATAACAATCGATTTTTATTAGGAGGATATACTGGGACTCCTGCTGCAAATCAAACCGCATTCTTATCAATTTATCAACAACAATAATTTTTATTAAAAAATATGGAACTGTCTGGCTTAAAAAAATTAAAAAAGAATGAAATTTCAAATAAGGATTTGATTTTTGTTCAAGATATGAGTGAGTCTGAAACAAAAGCTTTACTCATAGAAGATTTATCTGCCTACATAATAACTTCATCAAATTTAAATAATTCATTGAAAACAGGAAGTTATTTGGGAGAGTTTGTGGGAAATAATTATGGAAAATCTACAAATGCAACAAGTTCAATTGTATCGTCTCATTCTGAAATTACAAATTTTTTAAATTATCCTAACAATTCTACATCATCATTTTCGATATTATCTATATCTGCATCTTATGCATCATCTACAGTCCAATCACTGTCATCTTCATATTCATATAACTCAAATATAAGTTTAACATCATCTCATGTGGATGTATTAATTTATTCTTCATCATTTAAATGCAATACATCTTCATTATCTGAAGTGTCTATTTATTCAAATTCCTCAGATTATTTAATCTATGATGGAAAATATAATGGACAAGTATATAAATCTATAATATCAGATTATTCATATTCGTCTTCATTTTGTAATGAACTTTCAAAAAACAAAATAATTAAAAAAACTACAAGTGAATACTTAATAGATCCCGCAGTATCATATAATGGAGTTTTAGTAAATAATTCTACATCTTCTGCTGCTATATCATCTTCGATTTCTAAAATTTCAACACAATCCGAATATATAAAGAGATCATTAAATTCTGCAAAATCTACATTTACTGAGAACTCTGACAATATTGTTTTCGCTTATATTAATTTTAAATTAATTTTGGATGTTCAATTAAAACCTGGAATTCCAGAAGGAACCACGCCTGATGCCAATAATTCTGACTTTGTTTTTAGATATAATGTTGATCAATATAAAAATATTGCAGAACCCGGTGTAGGATTTTGGTATAATACTAATTATATGGCAGTTTTTACTGGGTCATATGAAGTTCCACCAAATCAAGAAGTTCCTTCTACAGTTGTTTTATCTGATATTGGTGTTGGATCATTTCCGATACAAACTCCCGTATCGTTTTTTTATAGAACATATGGATGGCCTATATCTGCAAATAAATTTGCCGTTGCAATATTCTTTGGTTCATCCGCAGATGGAAATCCAACCAATAATTGGCGTGGAGGTTCTGCGGGATCAAATGTATCTGTAGTAATGTATTCCAATTCATCAGGAACAAAAAATCCATTTTCATGTTCAGTTGAAACTGTTACGGTATCTAATTTAATAGCCGGATGTTCAAAAGTGTAATATTATGTCTTATCAAATTACTAATCTTAAGAAATTATTATATTCTCTTATTTCAGGAGGAGATCGTATTGTTGTTACAGAAGTCACAAATAGTTTAGGAAAAATAGAGACAAAAGCGATTGAATTAAGCGAATTTACAAAATATTATTATACGTCATCCAACATATCAAATATATTCAGAACAGGATCATATGATGGAATTTTCTATGGAATTTTTTCAGGATCAGTTGATTCCTCATCATTTTCAATTACAAGTAGCAAAAGTTTATTTTCAAATCATTTAAATTATTCTGCTACAAATGGAACCGCGTCATATTCTGTAAATTCTTTATCTTCAAGTAAATCTAAATATTCATCTTTTTCTTTAAGTTCTTCGTTTACTGATATTTCTTCATTTTCAAATACATCCTCTTACGTATTCGTCAATCAAGATGTTAATTTTACAAAAACATCTTATAAATCAGATTCATCTATTTCATCAAGTATATCTCAAAAAACAAAATATATAATTCCTTCTAATAATAATGGAATTGTGAGACGGTCTATACACAGTGATAAAAGTGTAAAATCTGATTTTGCAGATGAAATCTCTTCTGCAAATAAAACTAAGATGAAATATGCATATGAAAGTGAACAATCTTATAATGCAATAACTGCTTCGGTTAGTAATTATTCATCCTACGCAAATATATCGAATAGGAGTAAAAAAGTTTTATCGGGAAATAATGATGCATTTGCATATTGTTCATTTCAAGTAGGAAATAACAATAAATTAATTCCTCTTTGCTGGTATAATGTTTCAAAAATTAGTTTTGTGACTACACCAGTAAATTTTAGTGGATGTCAATTCATAATATCATATGACACTCCGCCTAATAGAAATCAATCATTAATTGTAAAAGCAGACAGTTCTCCATTAGGAGGTGCGTTAAATAATGATATAAAAAATAATACTGTTTGTTGGGCAGCAAATTGTTCAAGAACAAGTGGAATTATATATGTTCACAGAGTTCAATATGGAAAAACAGATTGGGATGGGGGATTCTGGGAAGAACATCGATATTTGAACGCTACGACACCTACTCCGATTTTATCAGGTTCTATATTTTCATTTGCAGCATTTACAATTCAATCAAATTCGTCAGGATCAAACGATGAAGCACCTCCTACAACCAATTCAAGTAATTGTTAATGATTTTATCAACCTTTAAATATATATATAAGTATGCCAAGAATAAGCGAATTATTACAATATCCAGGACAAGTTACGGGAAGTGACTTTTTTCCAATTGTCCAAAGCAGTTCATTAGATACTTACCGAGTATCCATTTCTGACATATCACTATCTGTATCTACTGGTAGCTTTACAGGATCTTTTGTAGGAAATGTTGTAGGAAATGTCACAGGATCAATTTATGGAAATTTAGACGGAATATCAACCACTTCTTCCGTATCATTGATTGCTCAAGAATTACAATATCCAAATAATTCTACTTCATCTTATTCTATATTTTCTGTAAATGCAGATACTTCAAGTATTTCATCAACTGCTCAATCACTTTCATATCCAAATAGTTCTACATCGTCATATTCTATAGTTTCTGTATTTAGTAATTCTTCCAGTTTATCAGTTACATCATCTAATTCCGTGAGTAGCAGTTATTCTTTATTATCCGAATCATCAAATACATCATCATATTCTTTATATACTTCTACGGCATTAAGTTCTGCATTTTCTCCATCATCAAGTTATTCTGTAACATCGTCATATTCTGATAATTCTTTGTTCTCAACATTATCATCCACATCTTCGTATTGTATTTTTACAGCGAGTTACTCATTAACTAGCTCAATTTCAATAACTTCAAGTAATTCAATAACTTCAAGTTATTCGTTTAATGGAATAAGTTCTAGTTATTCAGTTTCATCATCATATTCACTCACATCAAGTTTAACTGATTATTCCAATAATTCATTATATTCTTACACAAGTAGTATATCTCAATTTTCTAATCAATCTGTTTCATCTTCATATTCAGTGACATCTAGTGCATTGACGTTTAATCCTACTAGAAAAGTTACATATTCTTCTCCCGGAGTTCATTATTTTAGATTTAAAAATCCTTCAGTAGATTCTGGTAATCCATACGGCGCATCTCCGACATCATCATCGTTGTTACTCAGAATCACTGCAATTGGAGCAGGTGGAGGAGGCGGAGGAGCAACTTCAATAGGAAGTGCAGTTGGAGCCTCAGGTGGTGGAGGTGGTGCATATGTTCAATCATATTATACTTTACCGACCGCATCATCAGATATTTTAACTGTTGTTGTAGGATCTGGAGGCCTTGGTGGAACAGGTTCTTTAGGAGTTCCTTCTGTATTTGGAAGCAAAGGAATTGATGGTGGAGATTCATATGTATATTTAACGGGAAGCACATTAATTGTATTGGCAGATGGTGGATATGGTGCCGAAGGTGGGGTTACAACTCCAAATAGTGGTTCTGGAGGTAAGGGATCATTATGTTCTGGAAGCATCATAATTAGTGGTGAAGATGGATATATTTCTACAACAATTTCAGGTTCAGCCGGTGGATCTTGTTATTTTGGCGGTGCTGGTGGTTTAATGAATACCAGTATTTCTGCTTCAGGAGTATCTACATCTTCTTGGTTTGGAAATGCCGGAGAATTACCAGGAGGCGGAGGTGGTGGAGCAAGTTCTTTTGCAACATCTACATCCATTGATGGAGGAATAGGTGGAAACGGTCAAGTCATAATTGAATGGCAATAAAAAAAATTGAATTTTTTCTGAAAAATTGATATATATAAGTTAGATGACTAAAGTTGTCATCCTTGTATGTCCCTAAAAGAATACATGAAAATGGGTCTAAATAGACCATTTAAGAAAGGAAAATATATATGTCAGTAGTAAAATATAGAACTAATCCGTTATCTCATGCAATTCATCGTGAGGAATTTTTGACTCCGTTTGATCAAATTTTCGATGAATTTTTCAAAGCAAATGTCCCTTCATTTACACAAGAATTTGGTATAGATTTTTTCGAAAAGGGGTCTTATCCAAGAGTTGATGTAATTGATTTTAATGATAAAGTTGTTATAGAGGCAGAAGTTCCAGGATTAACAAAAGCCGACGTAAATGTTGAAGTTCAACAAAATGTTCTCACTGTTATTGGTGGAAAAAGTAAAAATGTTACAGACACTGAGGGTGGTAGGTATATTAGAAGAGAATTGAAACGTTCTAATTTCCGCAGGTCATTTACATTGGGAGACAATATTGAAAAAGATACCGTTTCTGCTACATTTGAAAATGGAATCCTTCAAATTACTCTCAACAAAGTAAAACCTGTGGTTCCTGAAGTAAGAAAGGTTACAATTAAATAATTGGTTATATATTTATATAATAACCCTCTTGTGTTACAAACATGAGAGGGTTTTCTTTTTTGTCCATATATATGAAATATGAAAAATTTATTTAATTTTGAAAAACTTGTAGGATTATCATCATTATTCATTGCAAGTTGCGCAGCTTTCTTTAGTATTATAGGTATCGGAATGTTATTTAGTGGGTCATCTATCGCCGCAATGATAATGGCAAGTTCTTTGGAAATAGGAAAACTTGTGGCTACAAGTTTTTTGTATAGATACTGGCAGAAATCTCAATTTTTATTAAAGAGTTATTTAGTTATTTCTGTTTTAGTTTTGATGTTAATTACTAGTGCAGGAATATTTGGTTATTTGACAGGTGCATATCAACAATCTGCACTTGAAATGAAAATTTCAAATCAAAAAATAGAAATAATTGAAAGTCAGAAAAAATATTCACAAGATAAAATTGACGCATCTAAAAAGAGAATTGAAAATGTTATATCTCTTCGTAATAGTCAAGAATCTAGATTAAATGAGAGTATGACTAATAGTTTGATTGCGAGAAATCCTATACAATTACGTCAGATTCAACAACAAACTGCTGATTTTATTGAACAAAGTCAGAAAGATATCGAATCTGAAAATCAAAAGATACAAAAAGGAATTGATGAATTACAATCATTTGATAAACAAATAACCGATTTAAAGATTCAAAACGGTTCAAAAAAAGATATTCAAACTTTTCAATTCATTGCAGATGAATTTGGTGTAGATTTGAATAAAGTAGTAAAATGGTTCATTATAGCATTAATTTCTGTTTTTGATCCTCTTGCAATATGTTTATTGTTGGCATATAATACTACTTTATATCAAAAAAACGATGAGATTAAAAATAATTTTTCTGAAAAGGAATCAAATAAGGAAACCGTCAAAGAGATTATAAAAGAAGTGCCAGTTGAAAAAGAAATAATTAAAAACGTAGAAATTCCTGTAGATAGAGAAGTTATAAAAGAAGTGCCAGTTGAAAAAGAAGTTATAAAAGAAGTTACTACATCATCGGATGGATTGAAAGGATATTTTTCTTTTTAAATTAAAATTAAATATTTTATTGTTTTTTTCTTTTTAAATACTATATTTAGATATCGACACAATTATGGACCAAGCTGATATAAAAGAAATTTTGAATTTGTTAAAATCGTCACACAAAACTGAGGACTGGGATTTAGTCGAGGAATCAATATCTTATTTAGAAGAATATTTAGACGAATCCGAGTATGATGATTACGACGAGGAATAGTTTATGATAATAATATTAAGTGTGTTACTGACAGTATCAATATGCGCAAATATATACTTTGCGATGTCAATCGATAGATTATACGAAAAGATAGATACACTATCTAATTGGATATCAGAATTTAAACAAACAACTGAAAATACGTTTCAGAAGTTAAAAGAGATAGATGACAGACAAATTTTTCAGAAAGATGATGATGTAGGTTTTGTTTTTTCAGAAATTGTAAAGTTGATAGAAAAACTCAACAAAAGAACTGAATGAAAAAAATTAAAAAGTTAAAAAAATCCAAAAAAATAGGAAAATTATTGCCTAAATCTAGAAAGATTAAAAAAGTAAGAAAAAAGAATAAATTACCTATTGTTCTAAAAAAAGAAAATAACCCAGTAACTAAATTAGTTGAAGAAACTAAACCAGTTAAGAAAAGAAAAAAAAGAAAACCATCTGTAACTAAGATGTATTTTACTGAAGAAACGGAAAAATATATCATTTTATACAACGAGACCGAGGATCAGTTTATTCGTAATGAGATATATGAAGGTTACATTAAAAATGCATTTGATAAATTGGTAGAAAATATTTTTAATACTTTTAAATTTACTTATTTTGATAATAGCCCTTCTGAAATTAAAAAGGAGACTGTTGCACATTTGGTGGCAAATATGCACAAATTCGAAAAAGGTAAAGGAAAGGCATTCAGTTACTTTAGCATTGTTGCCAAAAATTATTTAATTTTTCATAACAATGGTAACTATAAAAAATTTAACCAACATGTAAGTATTTCAGATACTCCAGATGAATCTACTGTGTGTTTACAAGTAGAAGATGCTCATCATAAAAATACGGAAATGTCGGAATTTATGAAAATTATGATTACATATTGGGAAAAGAATATTCATAAAATTTTTACAAAAAAGAGAGATTTAGGTATTGCAAATGCGGTAATTGAACTATTTAGAAATGGAAATCGTATTGATTGTTTCAATAAAAAGTCTCTTTATTTGTATATCCGTGAAATTAGTTCTTGTAAAACACAACAAATAACTAAGGTTATAAATAAAATGAAACATTATCAGAGTATTATAACTAAAGCTTATTTAGATAAAGGGTCTCTACAAACTGATTTATACAGATAAAATCAACCTTTAACCATATATATAATGTATATGGATCTTGACTTCGAATTATATAAAGGTAAAAAATATTCCTCGGTATTAAAGGATATTGTAATCAATTCTGACGATAAACGAAATCAAATAGATATTTTGATTTCAGATCTCAGAAGTATGATAAAAACTGCCAATGATGCTATTGTAATCGTTCCACTAATCAAAGATTATTTGGATGTTGGTGTAAGAAATGATGAACAACTAGTTAAATTGGCAGCTATTGTTCAAAGATTAATTAGTGCGAATGCGCAACCTGGAGAAAATCAATCTGGGTTTGCATTATCTGATGAAGAACGTAAACAATTAATGGAAGAAGCAGAAAAAATAACCAAAGAGTTACACACTCCAATAGAATTTACTAAAAAATAAATATGTATACTGACGAAAATAAGCATTTTTATGAATTGGAGCCAGCGGTCGTATTAGATGTAATACTTGACGAAAATCATCCTATATTTAAGACTAAAACTGTTAAGTTAGATTATACATCTGTTCCTGACAATTTTGAAAATAAGCCCGCACTTAGTGATTCGATTGATTATTCCTGGATTGGAAGAATTTTGGTAAGACCGTTAGTCTCTTTATATAATATTGATAAAGATGACATTAATGATTGGGCAATACCTATGGAAAATACTGGTATTGTCGAATATCCATTAGTAAATGAAGTAGTAATAGTAGGTAGATATTTTAAAAAGTTGTATTATTTTAGAAAATTAAATATCCCTAATGGATTTTTGAACAATAATGCCGACTTTTCTAAAGAAAGATCTGCTGGTCCTGCAAAGTTTAATTTAGAAAAAAGAACAAATCCAAATGATGTAGCAAAAAAATATCAAGGTCCTGAGTCAATATTGGTTTCAACTAAATATGCGACAAATGATGATAAAGGTGCATTGGGAAGATATTTCGTTGCAAATAAAAACATTAGAACCATTAAAAAATATGAAGGAGACACTGTAATTGAAAGTAGATTTGGACAATCAATAAGATTTTCAGCATATGACTCAAATAGAGACAATGATGTAGGTGAGAAAAAATATAGAGATTACTACAATAAAGTTAAAAATCCATATACAAATAAACCATCTGGTGGCGGAAACCCAATGATTTTGATTCGAAATAGACAGAGACCTATTCAAAATATTGATACCGAATCCAATCCTGGAGGATTTATTTCAGAAGATATAAATAATGATGGATCTTCGATTCATATAACATCAGGATTAACTCAATCACCATTTGTAACTACAGTTAAAAAAAGAATATTTCAATCTCCTGATGTATCTCCGTTAGAAAATCCGGCATTTTCACCAAATGGATCAACCAAATTTATATTTCCAAGTAAATTAATAGGAGATCAAATAGTTATAAATTCAGATAGACTTATATTTAGTAGTAAAAACGAAGAAACTTTTCATTTTAGCAAAAAAAGATATGCTATAGCTACAGATGACGAATATACAGTCGATGCTGAAAATCAAGTTGTAATAACTTCTAACACTAAAACAGTATTAAATTCTCCGGTAATTTATTTGGGAGAATATAATCAAACCAATGAACCTGCTGTTTTAGGACAAACTTTGGTAGATTGGTTATATGATCTATGCAATTGGTTGTTGGAACATAAACATGGAAATAATCATTTACATCCACACCCGCATGTTCATACTCATCCACACATTCATCCAAATCCTCATGTTCACGAAGGCGGTGGCGGATCAGGTGTAAGCGGACCACCTATTCCATCGTTAACCGAAGAGGGACTTACATTAGTTGCTGATGAGGGAACAACGGCTGCATTAGCAAGTATATCAAGTCCAACTAGTATAGACACTACAAAAACCTTAGGGACAGAACCTACATTAAATGCAGTTCCAGTTAACACATTAAACGCAGTTCCTACAGTTACAGAAGTTTCTCCTGATCAAATGCGATTACGACAATTGAGGGATTCTCTTGGTATAATTTTAAGTAAAAGAGTATTTTTAACAGGCGGAGGATATGCTCCTGGTCTATATCCATCGGTATTGACTAATACTGTCATAAATCCATATACAGGAGAAGGTGTTCCAGGAGGATATAAATCCGCACCATTTGGAAACGTTAGAGGACCAAATCCTTTAGAAATACATGAAAAGTTTTTTGGTAAAAATTTAATAGAAATGGAATAAATATATGTCAATATTATCTAAACCTACTTTGCCAAATGCAACAAATCCATTAAGTGGAGTATCTAATACTGCAAATTCATTTACTAATATTAATACTAGAAGTCCTATAAAATCAGATCCTACAAAGTCGGTTTCTGGTTTAAAATATCAAAAACCTGTTATTGATTGCGTCAAATTTCCATTATTATCGACAGATACTATTCCTTGTCCTCCATTACCTGACAGACCTTCGGTTGGTCTTCCAAGCAAACAAGAACTTGTAGACAGAATTACACAATTTATTCCCAAATCATCAGATTTATCTTTGCCTGGAGTTCCAAGTTTGCCTGATATTGACCCTAGTAATGTTGTAAAAAATGAAATAGACAAACTTGGATTAGTTCCGTGTCCATCAGTTCCTACATTAGATGCGTTGAATCCAATTCCTGGTTATAAAGAACAAGTAAAATTGTGGTTAAATGAACCTATAACCTTACCAAATATTAAAGATTTATTGCCAAATTTACCAAATATACCAAAACCACCATATTTTACTTTGCCTTGTCAACCAAATACCCCATCTGCAAATGTTTAAATTACATATCAATTAATCTAATTTCATTTGATAATTATACTATATGAAGACCAACGAATTAAAATCTATAATAAGAGGTATTATTCAAGAAGAATTAAAGACAATATTACCTACTATGATACCACAAATATTGACTGAGATATTGTCGAGTAATGTCAAGAATAATATCCGTGAAAATTCTAAATCTGAAGATATTTTACAGTCTTCAGTTGAATCGCCGGCTGTAAAATCATTTAAAAAATATACAAATAATGAAATGTTAAATAAAGTTTTAAATGAGACTGTCGGTGGAGTTCCAAAAGAAGGATCTTTCGTAGGATATTCTAGTCCTCTGATGAATACTGATAGTTTGTCGTCATTTGAATCTAAAAATTCAAATTTGAATGAATCTTTTGAACAGCATTCTGCTCCTGTAAATAAAGAACAGTCAAAAGTAATGAATATAATGAATAGAGATTTTAGATCTTTGATGAAAGCAGTGGATAAAAAGAAAAAAGAAGGAAATATTTCATCCGGAATGGTTAACGCTGAATAATTATGACTACTATAGGATTAACGTTGCCGTTGCAAAGGGGAAATAGTGGATATTTTCAACAATCTTATGATTCTCTTACACAGATTCGTTCGAATTTATTAAATTTCTTCAATACCCGTCCACTTGAACGTAGATTTAATCCCAAATTCGGAACACGTTTATATAATTTTTTATTCGAACAACAAACGGATGATTTTGAAGATATATTAAAAAATATTATAAAAGAAGATATTAATATTTGGTTTCCCAATGTTTTTGTAAATCAAGTGTTTTTGGAAATTTCTTCTGCTGAAAAAAACAATGATATTAATAATTATATAATAAGAGTGAAAGTTCAATTTACATATAATAAAGAAACCAGCAGTTTTTCATTTGTGACTACTACTACTAATATATAATTTATATGCCTGACAATATACAAAAATCATTTCAACCTTTAAATAAAGATGTTAAATATCTTAATAGAGATTTTAACTCTTTTAAACAAGGATTAATTGATTTTGCAAAAAATTACTATCCTAGAAGTTATCAAGATTTTAGTGATGCGTCCCCAGGAACGATGTTTATAGAACAAGCATCTTATGTTGGTGATGTTCTTTCATATTATATAGATTATCAATTTAAAGAAAGTTTGATGCCATATGCCGAAGAACGGAAAAACGTATTAACCTTAGCTAAATATCTTGGTTATAGACCATCTGCTACTAAATCGGCTACTACTCAATTAGAACTTTTTCAATTAGTTCCTTCAAAAATAGACAATGATGGAAATTACATTCCTGACGATAAGTATTCATTATCAATAAAACAATATGCACAGTTTGAAAATATATCAGGTCAAAGATTTTTGACAAATGAATCTGTCGATTTTTCTGTTGATACAAAATTTTCGCCTAGAGAAGTTACTGTATATTCTAGAGACTCATTAGGAGTTCCTCAATTCTTTTTATTGAGAAAAGTGGTGAATGCATTTGCGGGCGAATTGGTTGTAAAAACGGTTTCGGTTGGAAATCCTACTCCATTTTACAAAATCGAATTTGATGAAACAAATGTTTTGGAAATTGTAGAAGTAAAGGATGATAACAATAATAAATGGTATGAGGTAGATTATCTTGCTCAAGATGTAATATTTACGGATATTGATAATATTCAAACTAACGATGGATCTTTTTACATTTATAAAACAGAAGTTCCTAAAATAATGAAGTCATTGAAAACTTCAAGAAAATTTACAAGAAACGTCACTGCCAACAATACTACATATTTAGAATTTGGTGCCAATTTAGATAATTCCGCAGATGAAATTATATATCCAAACTCTAACATTATTGGAATTGGACTTTCAAATATTTCAAACATTGACATTTCATTGGATAGTAGTAATTTTTTAAAAACAAATACATATGGAGTTTCGCCATATAATACAACGTTGACAATAACTTATATAGTTGGTGGCGGATTATTATCTAATTGCAATGTCAATGAAATTATACGAATAAATTCTTATGAATTATTAAATGATGCAACCTCATTTAATCCAATTGAACAAAATTTGTTTAATACGGTAATTCAATCTTTGAGAGTAAACAATTTTGTAGCAGCGGTTGGTGGCAAAGATGAAGAAAGCGTTGAAGAAATAAGACAAAATGCTATATCTTTGTTTGTTTCTCAAAATAGAGCAGTGACTAAGGATGATTACGTAGTTAGATCATTATCCATGCCTTCTAGATTTGGAAGTGTAGCAAAGGCATACGTAAAATCAGATGTGGATTTAAGTTTCAATTTACAAAAAAATGTAAGTGGATTTGTGGATAATAATAACAATGCAACTGGAATAACTGACGCAGTTGAAAATTATTTCAGAAAAATAAATTATGATATCAGTAATCCATTTTCAATAAATTTGTATGTTTTGTCATACGATTCTCAAAAACATTTGACTCAAATAAATGAAGCATTAACATACAATTTAAAACAATATTTATCAAAATATAGATTATTGACTGATGGTGTAAATATTATAGACGGATATATAATAAACATAGGAGTTAATTACAAAATTGTAATATATAACAATTATAATAAGAGAGATGTATTGAATAATTGCAATCAAAAAGTTAGAGAATTTTTTGATATTGAAAAATGGGGGTTTTCACAACCAATTAATTTAAGTCAATTGGAATTAGAAATCGCAAAAGTCGATGGAGTTCAATCTGTTGCTGAATTGATGATATATAATCTTAATATTAATGATGGAAATTATTCTCCACATCAATATGATATAAATGCAGCGACAAAAAACAAAATAATATATCCTTCATTAGATCCGTGTATATTTGAAGTGAAATATCCAGAAACCGATATTAAAGGAGATGTAATGTAATATGCACATATTTGTATATCCAGAAAAAGATACATATATTACGAATGAAACCATGTATGTTAATAAAAATTTTGGAATCGATGAGATTCTAGAATTAAAATCAATTCCACAACTTACAAGAGTTTTAAATTCATATGTATCCTTACCTTTTATTGGTTACTATAGTCAATCTTTAATTAATTATTCAGGATCAATAGTTGGCGATGTAACTGGTAGAGACAGTTATGCATCGATTTATGTATCCGGCTCATCATATTTTAGTTCGTCACGATTTAATGGAGGATTATCAGGATCTTATAATGGCGCTACTGTAGCTTACACTAATTTTTCAGATGCAAATGGACATTTTTCAGGATCAGTTACGGGCAGCATAACAGGTTCATTTACAGGATCGTTTTGTTATGCAAGTGGAACTTTATATAAATTTAATGGATCATTACATGGACAGTTGAGTGGAACTGCTGACGTTTACCAACCATACTATGGTTATGTAAACAATCCAGATTTAAGTAGAATTTTATTAAAATTTGATTTAACATCTATTTCAAAATCAATTATAAATGGTGATATAAATACAGATAATATAAAATTTAATTTAAAATTAAAAGCTACAGAGACTTCTCAGGTTCCATTAAATTATCAAATATATGCATATCCTGTGAGTCACAGTTGGATTATGGGTGTCGGCAGATATGCATATGGTGGCGATGATGTCGGCGTAAGTTGGAACTATAAAACGGATTCAATATATACTAAAGATTTATGGTATGGAACAGGATCTACATCATATTACGTTACATCAAGTAATTATTTGATATCATCCGGTGTATCTTCTGCATCATTTCAAAATCAAGGAGGAACATGGTATTATTCGGTTCCAAACACATATGTCCAACCATCTTCAAGTATTAAAACACAATTTTTTAATACTGCTAGTTCGACTCCTACGTTTGAATCTCAATATACAACGAGTTTACAGACAAATTTAACCTCCAGTTTTCCAGCATTATTATCTGGCAGTTTAAATTCAGTTGTATCATCATCATTGAATTCAAATTCAAATGCGTATAAAAATTATATTTTTATAAATAGTTTTGCTACAACTGCATATAATACTACATCTGCAAGTATTTCTTCTTCGTTATCATCGTTATATGTATCGTTATTAACAAATGAGATTACTAACGAACAATACAATACTGACTATTCCTCAAGTATATTGTTTTTAGGAAGTCTATCATCTAGTATTCAAGGTTTATTGGAAAGTTCTTCATCTCTAATTACATATACAAGTCAATCTTATGATTACATATTATCATTATCCAGTAGCGTTGCGTCATCAACGATTTATTCTGAATTATACACTAATATTAGTAATTTAGTTACTGCAAGTATTTCCGCAAGTATATCATCATCAAATAATTATAATATTTATGATGGATTTTATACAAATTTAGTATCTGCATTATCTTCAAATTATTGGTATAGTTCAAGTGAATGTTCGTGTTCATTGACTGAACAATCATCTAGTTTTTCTGCAAGTATATTAAATTCAGAATTTTTGTCTTATTTAAGTTCAAGTGTATCGTCATCATTGATATCAAGTTCACTTGTGGTGACAAATAATTCATTTTCTTCAAGTATTTTGAATTATTTTTCTTCAAGTGTAATTTCATATATAAATAATCAAATTGAAACCATAAAATTATCTACATCTGCAAGTGTAGCTTCAAGTTTGACTCAAACTTTCAAATCAAAGTTTTGTAACATCAATACAGGCAGCTCTTTGATTTGTTCACAATCATTTAATTATCAAACATCAGATATTAATATGGATGTAACTGATATAGTCAAAGGATGGATATGCGGGTGTGTTCCAAACGACGGATTTATCTTATTGACTTCGTTAGAATTATCTGGAATTGATAATGTTAATGGAACAATAAAATTCTTCAGTAAAGAAAGTAATACAATATATTCTCCGTGTTTAGATGTTGCTTATGATGATAGTGAATATATTATAGGAAATTTAACATCAATTAATACATTTAATCCATATACAATAATTGTCAAAAATTTAAACAGATCTTATAAATTTGGATCAGTGGTAAGAATAAATGTATTTGCGAGAGAAAAATTTCCATTGAAAAATTTTGTAAAAGGTTATCAACAAAATCAATATATTAGTTCTAGTTTGTTACCCGAAGAAACTTATTTTGCAATAAAAGATAATAATAGTGAAAACACGATTCTTGATTTTGACGAATATACAAAATTAAGTTGTGACGGAACTATTCATTATTTCAATTTAGATACTACTACATTGCCAGTTGAAAGATATTATAGAATTTTAATAAAAACTATAATTGATGGTGAAACTAAAATTTTTGATAATGGAAATATATTTACCATAACAAGATAATTTATGTATCAAAAAAAATTAAATCAATTTATTTTAAATGGAACATATACATATCAATTGGATAATGTAGGTAACCTTGTTATTGATGAAAATAAACCGAGTTTCGAAACTAAATACCTAAAGGTAGGTTTATATGATTATTCATATGACATTAATAAAGTAGAAGCCGTAAATTCTACTGTATTTGAAGAATTTTCTCCAATTATAAATGTTCCTATTGATACGAATGTGAATACTTCAACAAATTTTGTCGAATCTATATTAAGAGCAAGTGGCAGTTTGAATATATCTGCTAATGGTATTACAATTACACCTGATGCTCTTGCCGAACTAGAATATGCAATATTACAACTCAAAGCTGAGAGAGATGATGCTAATACAAAACTTAACAATATCGTTTCTCAATTGACCCCATCATCATAATATGACTTTTCCGTATCCATTAGTAAGTAATTTTACGAGTAGTTATAATACCGCATCTTATTTTTCAGAATCGGATGTGATTATATATAACCAAAATACAAATTTTCCAGATTTATTTTTTGGAAAATCCGCAAGAGATTTAACTGAATTTTCATATTATAATACTATAGGAGAACAAAATGGTTGGGTTTACAAAAAACCATCAATAAAATATTTATCTGAAATCGGAATATATAAAGACGTTGATAGCAATTCAATAACTTATAACTATAGAAAAGTAAATACTGATTATATCACTTATAATAATAATATTTTGATAGATATTCAATCTGATTTGTCGTCTTCAAACATTTTTAATGGACAACATGTAGTATCTTACAACTTTTTAAGAAATGTGGCAGGTAGTCAAGATTATCCCTTGATAATTTCAGATATATCACCATCAAGAACAGAATTAAAACTTATACCTTCTTTCGTTAAAAGATCAAATGACAATAACATTTTTTATGAAAATTTATCATATGAATCATTTTCAAGAAAGTTAGTATTGGTTGAAGATATAACAGAATTATTAATAACATCAACATCAAAATATAATTGCGATCAAACTTACAAAAATTACGCAATACAATTTCCAGATCAAATAAAGTATTTCAAAAATTCTTTTGGATTTAAAAGTGATGAAGACGCTATAAATTTTATAAATAATGTATATAATGGAGCAAAAGAATTAAAATTAAATCTTACAAATCAAATAACAATTAAAAATTTATTTGGTATAAATAATTATATAAAATATTGGTTATATACATATTCAAAAAATATAATAACATTTGATGAATTATTTCAACAAATAAAATACATCATTGAACGTGAATATCTTACTCAATTGAGTTCTATTAATATTTTTAATTCAAATTTAGCATTAAATTTACAAATAGTATCTAATATTGTATACGAATTATTTGTAAAACAAGCATTGACAATAGTTCGAAATGTATTCATAAATAAGTTTTATTCTTATTATAAAAATGCATTGAATTTTGGAAACGGAATTATTATAAGATATTTGGATCATTCTTATACTAATCAAAATGAATCTGATGATAAACATATTGAATTGTTAATAAAACTTGATTCACCTCTCCCAAGTGAATTTGATGTTAAAACATTATGTTGGATTTCAAATGTTAGTATTGCCCCTATTGTTCAAAATGTAATCTTAATTGGAAAAACAGAAGTTAGAAATTTTAAAATATCTGGTCCTGATTTTTCAATTCCAATGTTGAATTCTGAAAAAAATTCAATTAAAAATGTTTCCTCATTAGGTGACAACGTTACAGAAAGAGATTTGTCGTTGATTAACGTTACCAAAAAATTAAAAACTTTAAATATAGATTATTCAGATTTTTCTAATTTTATAGTGTTTTCCTCTGCTGCAGTTAGAACAAAAATATTAAAAAATAAATTAGAATTAATTAATACACTAGATTCAAATATTAGCAGTTCTGTTTCTTCGTCGAATAGTTCGACAAATCTTGTAGTATCATCTTCATATACATCTCAAATAGAAAATTATAAAAAATCAATTGATCAAATTTTAAATTCATTCGATGGGTTTGAATCTTATTTATATAATAATCAAAATCTTATCAGTGGCAATCTTAATGATGTAAATTCAAATTATTACAATTATGTTTTAAATGCCGAAGAATATGACATTCAAAATATCGATAGTTTGACTAACAATACTCCTGAAAATATTAAAAATGATGAAAACAATTCTGATTATTTGTTGTTTTTAACAATGATAGGTCATCATTTCGATAACATATATTCTTATATAAAGGCGTTTCCAATATTAAATGCATCAGAATCAAACGATAGTTATGTTTCTGATTTTGTGTATTATATGTTAAAGACATTTGGATGGGATACATCTACAGATTATGCTAATAAAAATGAAATAGATGCGTATCTTTCAAATGTAATGTCATATAAGGATAAGACAGAAACAATTTGGAAGAGAATATTAGATACTTTACCTCAAATTTATAAAACAAAAGGAACACAAGAATGTATTAATTTAATATTGGCATGTCATGGAATACCATTAAATATTCTTACAATTAGAGAATTTGGAAATAACGATTTATATAAAAATAAAAAAACTAGTTATGTATATAATCAAAAATATTACTTTACAAAATTTTCATCTAACAACGAATTTATAAAAATCCCTTACTCTGGTTCAAAATCACTAGAATTTACATTTAAATTAAACAAGAGTTATATTCAAAATGAATCAATTGAACTAGCAAGTAAAGATATAAATGGATGGAAGTTATATCTTACAAAAGGAAAAAAAGACAAATATGGAGATGTAATTTTTGAAATACAAGATAAAAAATTATTAATTACTGACGTTCCTGTTTTTAATGTCGATTCATTTTTCAATATTTTACTCCGTAGAAATGAAACATCATCTTTATTAGATCCTTCAAATGATGAAAATTATGTTCCTATCAAATATGATTTGGTGTTAAAATCATACGATGGTGAAAGATTGGCATTTAATCATTCATCGAGCATAGTTTTGACAAGAACTTATAACGAAATTTATTCTTCAAACGGATTTTTATATTTTGGAAATTATGATTCTCAAAATAAATTCACAGGATTGCTTGATAAAATAAATATAATAAAAAATTCAGTTTCGGATTATGATTTTGACCAATATTGTAAGAATTTTAGTTACTACGGAAACGATGAAACTCTACAAACTTGGGAAAATTTGTATTATAAGTATAGTTATGATTATCCAGTCAATTTACAAAATTCATCAAGTGTAGTTGCTATTTATCCTGATTTTCCTGAGGGCAAATCATATCCTACTCCTACTGCATCCGCATATAATTTTTCTTATAATTCGGTTACTCAATCATCTAATTGTGTGCCTTATTCTCAATCAATATATCCATATCAATTTGAGATTGTTGAGATACCACAAAATGTAATTGTATCTCAATATGGACCAAATAAATTAAAAAATAACAAAATAAGAAAAATAGAACAACAATTGACCGCATTTCCTTCACCTGTTCAAAGTGTTGCAGTTAATTTAGATCAAATGTCTCCTGATTCGAATATATTGGGTGTGTACGTTTCACCATTTAAATCTAAAGACGATGATATAATTAATTTTTATGGAGATTTAAATTTAATGGATGATATAGGAGATCCAGGCAATATATTTGAACCCAAATATAAATCATTGGAAACCTTACGTGAAAATTATTATAAATTTGACGGAGAACAAGTGTTATATCAAGAATTTATAACAATATATAAGAATTATATAGACAATTCTATATTTGATACTATTAAAAATATAATTCCAGCCAGAACAAAATTTATAGGAGGAATTTTAGTAGAACCTTCTGTATTAGAAAGACCAAGAATATCAGTAAAACCAATTGTTAAAGAAGAATTACTTTCGTATGATGGAAATATAAATCTTTATGATAATTTTGAAGCATATATATTTCCTACGTCAGACTACAATACAAAAATAAATATATCAGAACAATCATTGTTTGGTAAATCAACAAATCTTAATAATGGTTATATTTCGAATGATGGAAATGAATATTATTTCAATGAATATATTCAAAAAAACCAACCATTTTATGATTACAACCAGAAAAAAATATGTTATTTAAGAAAAATTGAAGAGATTCAAGAAATTTATAGCAATGACAAACAGTCAAATCCTGTAAAAATTACATTATCAAGAGTGATTTCAGTCCCATCTTCATCTTTTATACATCAAGTCGGAGAAAATTATCACGTTACTACTGACGACGATTTATCAATAACGAATATATATCCATTTCAACATTTATCTTACAAAAATAAGCCATTACAAAAATTTCAAATTTATTTAAATACAGTTGAATCTTTAAACGCTGATTCGACTCAATTTTTGACAGATAATACAAAATTAAATTATATAACCCAATCTTCTCTTTCAACTTTAAATGTTAATGAAGATCAAATTTTTATAAAATCTAGAAATACTTCACTTACAAACATTATAAGTTCATATGAAATAACATCGTCAACCAATACGAGTTCATTATCATATTTACCTGTTTTAACTCAGAGTTTATCTTTGAGTCAAAGTATTTTCATTATATAAAATAATAAAAAACATAAATTTAAACTATTTATATACATATGGCATACTTAGATAACAAAACAATTATAGTCGATGCTACCTTGACTAAAAAGGGGAGAGAGTTATTGGCACAAAATGGAAATTTGAACATAACTTCATTTGCATTGGCAGATGATGAAATTGATTATAGTCTATATGACCCAAATCATCCTCAAGGATCTAATTTTAATGATTTCGCCATCAGGAAGACTCCTATATTAGAGGCATTTTTTGATGAAACTCAAGTAATGAAATATAAATTGGTTACATTAAATCAAGGTGTAACTACAATACCAGTAATTTCTCTTAACGTTACTAATATAAATGTGCCTTCTACATTCACCGGCGATTCTATAATCTCACCAAGCACTACTCCAACATACAATACCACCTTGGGATATACTGCTATATTAGCAAATAAAAATGTTGGCACGATTGTCCCTACAATCAACGTATCTGCAAATACAGTATCTAATACAATTACATCTTTTACAGGCGTTTCAGTAGAAACTTCTCAAGTAGTAATAGGATTGCAGTTTAAATTTTTGGTAAATCCAGGTGTTGGAGAGACGACTACCACTTCATTAACTATAATTGGAAATGAAAGTGGTGGAAGTGTAACAATCCCAGTAACCGTAACTGTTTAATTTTTATGATATTCAAAAAATTCGAATCAACCGATAAAATTGATGGAAAAATCAATAGAATATCATCTCCTCTATGGCCTGCTGGAGATGTAAGTGTTCTTCAATCCTCTTTTTACACAAATCCATACCAAACGGTTACTACAGGATCAAATATAAACGATTTGAAAAATGGATTATATTATACTGATGTATATTATGCAGGCGAACCCGTATTTTCAGTTGCATTCGGAAATCAATTTGGGAGTGGCAGTTCAGCAACTGATGTAAGCACTGTAAAAGCTTATCCAAGTAAAGTCATATATTCACAATATAAAAACATATTGTTAAATTCTACAGATAAATCATTTACATTTGCATCATCATCTGCTACAAATTATATAAGTTCTTCAAATGTTTATGTAATGTCATTTACAACAAATAAATTTAAAGATAGATTAGATGAAGGACACATACAGTTTTCTTTAAGTGGAAGTAATGGGGTATTTAATTTTGTTGATGACTCTTCATCTGATACTGTATTGGATAGTTATAATATTGTAAGCGGAAGTATTCAAAATGGTGTCGCGGTTACATATAAATTAAATGGATCTACCGAATATCGTGGTTTAGGAAGGATTTATCCAAAAAACGGAATAATTATATTAAACGCAGATAAACTTTCACAATTGGTTGGTTCCAATCTTACTCCTTTATTAGAAATGACAGGTTCAAGTTATCAACTAAATCAACAAAAAATATATAATTCTATTAAAGTTTGTTCCAATAGTTATTTTCAATCAAGAAAATCTGAATATTTGCCTTCAAAATATTATTTCGTAAGAGTTAAAAATCAAGAATTTAATTATTCGAACAATCCTACATTTGTATTGTCATTAACTACTGGAAAGTTGAGATTTACCGAGTTTTATACAGATCCACGAACATATATTACTACAATTGGATTGTATAATGAAAATAATGATTTAGTTGCAGTAGCAAAAACTAGTCAACCTATTCTTAAGAAGTTTGATAATGAATGTTTGATAAAAGTTAGACTAGATTTCTAAAATGATTAAATCGTTAAAGAGAAATGATATCCGATACACACCATTTATTGCCAATAAATCCTGGAATTCTCAAAATCAAAGATTCGAAGATTTAATAAGTTGGCAAAGTGGAAGTGAAAGTGGATCATTATTTTTAACCTTCTTCGATTACGGCGACGGAACACAAATGTCGGCAGTATCATCGGCATTTTCATCCGCAATTGCATATCAACAACAAGATGCAGATTTTTTAAAATTTAGAATTGGAAAAGAAATAACAGGGTCAACTTTTTATTCATTGGGAAGTCAATATTATAATTCAGAAAACAATCCTGTAAATATCGACGACAGTTATCAATCACTTGTATATAATACTTCCAAAAATTTATATTATAAAGAAAGTGAAAATCCTACACAAATATTTGGATTAGAATCATTAGACCCAAGTAAAGTCAATAGAACATTACCAAAACAAATTTCTGTATTTAATGTTCCAATTAATAAATTTGGTGAAAAAATTGAACCAAATAGTGTTAAAATAAATCATGATTTGCCAATTGGACATGTAAGTATAATTGATGATGGGAATAATAATTTAAAAGTAAGTGGAAGTTCATTTGCATCTATTCAAACCGCAAATTATAATTGTGTATCTGCTAGTATATTACATGATAAATTAACACAAACTTATAACGGCAATCCACGAAGCGCATCAGTTTCAACTGTTCCTTATAATTTAAACGTATCAACTACGTATAATGGAAGTCCTAATCCTCCAACAAATGTAGGAACATATAATGTATTTTCAGAAATATCTGATGGATATTATTGCGGAACAAAAACCGATATATTTACGATTAACAAAATACAAGCATCATTAATTGTTACATCCGTAAGCAATGTATATGATGGAAATCGTCACGATGTATCAGTATCTACAACACCGTCAGGATTAAATTATAATATAATTTATAGAAAAGATGGTCTATCTATTTCCGATCCTATTGGTGTGGGAGTTTATCTTGCTACGGTTACTATAAATGATTCAAATTATTTTGGAACATCTACTGGAACATCTACAATTACTGCACCCGTTTCTAATATTTCTTTTAATAATATAAATGATTTAACATATGGAGATGTATGGGAAATAACTCCAATTGTAAAAGATATAATTAATAATAAACCTATAAAATTATCTATTACATCCGGCAACGAATTCGCAAAAATAAAAGGTATTCCTGGAAATCAAACCATTGATTTAAATCCAAGTAAAGTTGCAACGTCTTTAGGATCAGTAATAGTTACAGCAGATACCGTTCCTTCTTCAACTCCTGTTTCAAGAACATTTACTATATCTCCAAAGAAAATCAATTTAAACGGAGTAGTATCAGCAACAAATAGAAATTATCAAGCAGCCAATACAACCGTAAATATAAATAATGAAAATCTTTCATTGAAATCTAATTTAGGTATAGTTGTAGAGGATATACCTTTCGTTAATATAACAGGCCCATCAACCGCAACAATGTCAGATGATTCTATCGGAACTAAAAAAACGGTGACATTTACATCATATGCGTTAACGGGAACAAATTCTTCAAAATATCAATTGGTTCAACCACTTATAACCGTTGAAATATTTAACAACATTTCATTAATAGGAACCAATGGAACGTTTGATGGAAATTTTTATTTTATATCAGATTTTCAAAATTTATCAAATTTACCAAACAATTTTACAGTTGATTGGTATAAATCAGGTAATAAAATTGCTAGTGAAAAATATATAAATAGAACACAGAAATACGCCGATGGGAATTTCCCTAAAGACGTAGGCACATACCAATTAACAATTACAGATAATAGTAATGGAGTTGGAGCATTACCTAATCAATCATTTACTGTTCAAATAATACAAAATCATGTAAGTTCAGTTACTTTAGAAAATCCTGATAAATTTTATACTCAATTTAAAAATGAGATTATTTTATTTAAAGACAAAACTAATACTGTAAAATCGTTTGAAGATGAAATTAGTTCGCCTGTAGTTTCATATATTTCTTTCAGAAATAGAAATGGTGTTATAAATAAACATTATAATTATAATAATCTTGTAAAATTTTCTTTCATAAGTGGATCTCCTGCTACGGAATACAGTTTTCCAACTATAAAACCTACAGTTTCTGGCGTATATAAACTTATAACTAAGATTGAAAGTCAAAATTTGTATTATAATGATAATAATTCAAATTGGAAAATTGGAGATTTTATTTATATCATAGTTAAAGATGTAAATGAAACTTCGCCGTTATCTGATGTTTTAGAATCAAATACAGTAAGTTCTAAATACAATTTGAGAAAATATTTTGATCCATATACTCTTCCAACATGGACTACTGTTGCTGGATCAAGTGCAAATTTAATAAAAGATAAATTTAATAATTATTTAAATCAATATAATAAAAATTATTTGGGTATTAATTTAACAGGTGCTGGCGGCGGATCTTTAAAGTTTAATAATTATACATCTACTGAAAAAAATATAGAAATTGCATATTATAATGTAGATAGTTTATTATCTCCTAAACAATATTCTTTTGCTCCTAAAAATTCAAATCTATTATCATTTGCAGGCAATCTTGCTAGTACCAATAAAGTAATTCAACGTGGAATATTTTACGTTCCTACTGATAGTTATACATTTAAATTTAAATTTACGAATATTAGACTTACTACATTGATATTATATATTAATGAAGGTGAGGTATTTGCATCGGAAGTAGATGATACTACAGTTGAAACTGATAGAAAACAAGGGCCTGGTAATTATACTAGCGTAACGCCTAATGTAAAATCAGATGAAGTGACTTTAACTTTAGATCATGGATATCATAAATTTGAATTTAGTTTTGAAAAGAGATCACCATATTCTTCATATAATATTTTGGTTGACAGATTATTAAATACACTTGGAATTGAATGGGTAAGTAATTCAACACCAAATATTGGAGGTGGATCAGGAGCATCAATCGGATTTATTCTCCCATCTCAATATATTATTGATAAAGATTTACAAAATGTAAAATTTGTGGTAGGAAAATCTGGCAAGGGTAATATTCCAGATCCTATCAAAAAAACATTAGTTTATTCATTTAATATAACAAATAACACTCCCTCAAAAGAAATGCAATTTGTTTTGAATGGAACTCAAGCAAGTGGTATAGATTCTTCAATAATTTCAAATGCAAGTGTAGCCAATGGAGGAACGGTTAAGAGTGATAATAATGTAATCACAGTTGAAACTAACGGATGGGATAAACAATTATATTATGAAGTGTTAAAAAAGCCTAATGGTTCAGATGCGGAATGTAAGATAAAATTCATTTTCCCAACTACTTTTAATAATACTGTAGAAATATATCAGACCGTTAATAGTTCAATTGATAATGGTGGTAATACTTATATGATTACCGGTTCGTTTACTACTCCACAATATTCTTTCTTAGACATGATTGCAGGCGGTGGAGAATCGATAAATATGGATAGTTCCGGTATTCCAACGTATGATAATTATGGAACCGCATCCATATTAGATACTAGTTATGAAGGTAAATTGTTCACTACAACTGGAACTTATACAGACATACAACGTGACTATTATAATATATTTCAAAATCCAAAACCTTATTATGTGACAAGTAACATCTGGGACATATATCAGAGACAATTTTATCCTTCAAATCCAAATATATTTGCAGGAAATTATGGAAATAATATTCCTATTGGATATAATGATGCGATAAATGGAAAATCAGGACTGTATACGAATGATGATCCTGTTGGGGGATCTTCTGTAGATTTATCTGTGTCAGATGTATTTTTTAAAAAATATGGCCGTGGTGGAGATAATACTAATCCAAACGGAATGAGAGGCAATTACGTTATAACAGGATCAAATTTGTTATACGAAATTTATTTAAATGGATCTTCAATATATAATGTTGATACAATAACATAATATGAATTTTAATATCAGAAATGAAAATTATGGATACAAAGTCGCTGCTTATGGTGATTATATCGCTATAGGTTCGCCACCATCGTTTAGATCTGGGTCGGGATTTAGTCTTGGAGAAGTTTCTGTAAAAAAATATAGTTATACTACAAACGATTATGAATTTTATTTGACTCTTCAAAAAACATTGGATCAAGATAATTCTACAGCATTTAATTTATCTCAAGCAGACGATCTTCTTACAGAGACATCACAATTTCTTTTTTATGATTTTACAGATAATTTTGGTGTAAATAAAATAGAAAATGAATATGGAAATGCATTATCTATTTATGGAACAGACTTGGCAGTCGCTACTAGATTTTTTAGCTGTTCTGTTTATGCACCAAATCCTGCTACATTAATAACAGGTTCAAATGTCGATATATATGATATATCCACTACAAATATAATCCCTTATTATACCATAACTAGTTCATTTAAAAGAGAAAGTGGTAGTTTTGGATGCGATGTTTCATTAGGTAACAATATAATTGCAATAGGAGCTAATAAATCTTTTAATAACAAAGGAGAGGTATTTTTATATACAAAAATAAATAATACTTGGTCATATCTTACATCATTGACAGGAAGTGATAGTATTGCCGGTGATTATTTTGGAACAAGTGTTAAAATTGATGTAAGTGGCAGCACCCGATTGATAGTTGCAAATAGTTCTTCAAATTCAACTTATGGAACTGTGTATTTGTTTGAATCATCTTCTGTAGGATGGATTGAAATAGAAAAATTTGTTGGAGATAATAATTACAATTATAATTTACAATATTTAGATTTTTATCCAAGTTCATCCTCACCTCAAAGTTATGATAATTTTGGAAAAAGTTTATCAATTTATGGTAATTATCTAGTGATTGGATGTCCAAATGAATCACAGTATTATGAATATAATGGATCAAATTTAAGAAAAAGAGGATGTATTTTTATATATCAACGATGTGATTCAAAAAATGAATGGAATCAAATTCAAAAAATATATGATGGAGAATTAGATGAATCAGGTACATTTTTCAAAGATAACAAATTTGGATATAGTGTAGATATATTTGGAGATTATATAGTAGCATCATCATTAAAATATAATTTCCCATTCAGTTCAAGTTATATAACCGGAACATTAAATTCTGTATTGTTCGATGAATCTTACAAAGATTTAAATAATACACTTGGATATGTTTACATTTATAAAAACACGGAAGGGACTTGGAGCTTATTGAAAAATCTCTATAGAAGAAAAGAATACGGATATCCATATTCCGTGTTTGGAAATTCTGTTGCATTGTCAACACAATCATTGGTTGTAGGATCTCCGTGTTTATTTTTAGATTCAAATAGAACAGTAAGTCAATCTATTTCAAATTATAGAAATATTAGAGGATATTCATACGTATATGATTTTAATGAATTTAGTGATAATATACAAATTGGAAACGTATTTTATAGAACAGGCGATATTATCTTAAAAACAACAGAATCAATTTTCAATGATCTGTCTGTAAGAAGAGGATTATATTCAGATCCTATACCTTATTATGATATTAATTTTGATTCTAGAATAACACTTTATGAAAATCAGATATTTTGCACAGTAGAACCAGGGGAATTTAATGTAAGCACAAACCCAACTGCAACATATAAATTACCATTTGACTATGATATAAATGGAGACCAACATTTTGATTTTATAGATGTAGATTTAATTTTGAGATATATTTGCAAATTAAATTTAGGACATGAAAAATGGTGGACAGTAATTATTGAAAACAATTATGAAACCAGTCTATTTAATTATTATACTGGCCTTCAAAGAGATGTATACAAGTCAAATGTATCTGCATACACTTTAAATTATTTCAGTGGTTCTTTATTAACAACTGATTACACTACATATTTCAATCAAAACAAATTTTTGTTTGATTTTGATAATGCTGGCAATATTGATATAAATGACATGTTTATTTTGTGGAAATATTTCTCAAATCAATTGACTGACAATTTATATAAAAAATATACTACCATAAAATCCAAGAGATCGAAATATTCTGATTTGGTTAAATTTTTGGACGTTAAAACTAATAAAATAAATCCGTCATATATCAAACCAGAATTCTTTAAGTATCAATATAGCTCTTCAATTGATAATACGGGATCGTATCTTGCACCTTATATAACAACAGTTGGATTATATAATGGAACAGACTTAGTTGCAATAGGAAAGTTAGGAACTCCTATTAAAAATGGCGGAGAGTTCCCATTAAATATTTTAGTAAAATGGGATATCTGATGATATTTATAAAAAAAGAATAATATATGCCTAATAACACAATTTCTAGAGAATCTTTAGTCAAAACACTTGAAGACAGATACAAAACACAATCTGTAGGTGGTGCTTTTAATGCTAGAAAAATCAACACCACTCAAGATACTATTTCAATTCAGTCAGAACCATCATATAACGGTCAACAATATACCATTGATAAAGGTGGATTTAGAGTTAAACAACCAGTCGGTCTTTCAAATTATAAAGATGTTCCTGATAGATTAAACAGTTCTTCTAAAATGACATCTGCATTAGTTAAAGGTTTGAATACAAAGAAATATAAATAATCTTTAATAATAAGTATACTATATAATAGTATATGGTTATATTAGGATTGGATTCATCAACATCCGTAACAGGATGGGCATTTAGTGAAGATAATAAAATTCTTGATGCAGGGTTTATAGATACAAAAAAATTTGAAACCACCAAAGAAAAAACATATCACGTTATATCAGAATTATCAAAAAATTGTTACATAGATACGTTTGAACATATTAATCTTGAAGCTGCATTAAGTGGTTTTGCAGGTGGTTTTACAAGTCAACAAACAATTATAACATTGGCCCGTCACAATGCAGTTTTTGCGTATATTTTAGAAGAACATTATAAGAAAAAAGTCAATTTATTATCTGTAAATACAATGCGTAAACAATTGTTTGGTAAATGTAGAATCAAAGGCGTAAAATCTAAAGAATTTGTAAAATCAGAATTGGAGTCATTGTATCCTGATGTAATTAAATTTTCCATTCTTAATAAAAAGGGTAATTGGGATGAGAGAAATGGTGATATGTATGATGGTATAGTTTGCTCATTATATGACACCAGAAAAGATACGGGAATTAATAAAAAAAGTAAAAGCTCTAGCCGATAAAGGGGTGGGTGGCGAATCTATATCTGCAAAAGAAAAACTTAGAATTCTTTGTGAGAAGTATAACATTGACGAAAAAGAACTAGAGATAGAAGAACAACGAGATTATTTCTTTATATTACGAGATAGAAATGAACGGGATTTATTGACAAATATCGTTTGTATGGTATTGGATGTTCCTGTAACAAAATGGAAAGAAAGAAATAACTGCGTCAAAATTTCATTAACAGAAACTCAATTCAATGATATTAATGGTGCATTTTCTTATTATCAAACGATGTATGATGACTATAAAAGATATATTATACAGGGGATAATTGCCCGAAATTCCATATGTTATATACCCAAACAACAAACATACACCCAAGAAAATGTTGTTCAACCGGATATTCCAGTTCCTCCACAACCAGAAGAATCTGAACAATCCGAAGATGTTTCCGAAGATAATAAATCTGAGACTTTTGGTGGAGTTAACGATAAAGATTCAAAAGATAACAAAAAATCTAAACGTAAAAACGAAGATGTCGAAAAACCGATAGACCCAATTAAATTAATGAAGATTGCGGTTGCATTAGAAAAAAACCCATGGGTAAAAGTTGACCGTAATAAAAAATTGATAGACGAAGATAGTGGTGATATACTATAATAAATGTTATTATACCAAGAAAATATAATAAGTAACTTAAATAAACTTTTAAATCAGACTCCCAAGATTAGAAAGGGAACTGATGCGGTTTATTTTTGTCCAATATGTAAACATTATAAAAGAAAATTGGAAGTAAACATATTGACTGGAAAGTATCATTGTTGGGTATGTGGATTTGGTGGTTTAAATTTCAAAACTTTGTTTAAAAAGTTAGGAGCACCTGCTTCATATTATACTTTTTTAAATGAGAGCAAGAGTTTTAAACAAAATAAAGAATTCGAAATATCATTCGATGAACCAGAAGAACAGTGTCATCAAATTTTACAATTACCAAAAGAATTCAAACCAATGTGGGAACCATCTTCAGAATTGGAATATAGACACGCATTGGTTTATCTGAAAAATAGAGGTATAAATAAAGAAGATATTCTGCGTTATTGTATAGGATATGCAACTGAGGGAGATTTGAAGAATAGAATAATTATTCCATCATATGATGAAAGTGGAATGTTAAATTTTTATACTGCTAGAAGTTTTTATGATACCAAAGGACTGAAATATGTCAGTTGTGCTTTTTCAAAAAATATAATTGGCTTTGAATTACTTGTTAATTTTGAAGAACCCATTACTTTAGTAGAAGGTCCATTTGATGCAATTAGTCTAAGAACAAATACAATTCCTCTTTTTGGCAAAACTCTTAGTAATAAATTAAAAATGAAACTGTTGGAATATGACGTTCCTATGGTAAATGTATTATTAGACAATGATGCAATTACAGATTCTATAAAAATCTGTGAATTTTTGATAAAAAACAACATTAAAACAAGACTTGTAGTATTGAACGACAAAGATCCTAGTGTGATGGGTTTTGAAAAAACTTGGGATTTGATAGATAGTTGTGATACTATAGACTTTGAGAAACTATTTAAGTTAAAAGTTACAGTTTAATATGGCAACAAAATTATCATGTAGTGTAAAGGAGTTTACAAACATATTTCATATCGCAGATGTTCATATTCGTCTTACAAAAAGACATGATGAATATAATGAAGTATTTCAGAAGCTCTATAAAGCAATAGAAAAAACACCAGAGTCAACTGTGGTTGCCGTATTGGGTGATTTGTTTCATAGTAAAAGTGATTTGAGTCCAGAATGTGTCAAAACTGCTTCTGATTTTCTTCAAAATCTTGCAGATAGAAGACCTACTGTATTGATTGCGGGTAATCATGATGCAACTTTGGCGAATAAAAATAGATTGGACAGTCTAACACCAATTGTAGACGCATTAAATCACGAAAACCTCTTCTATCTAAAAGAATCTGGCATTTTTATACTCGGTGATATTCTTTTCAATCATTTTTCTATATTTGATGAACATGAAAAATATGTAAAGTTCAAAGATATTCCCAAAAACTATCTAAATGAAACACGTTATAATGTTGTATTGTTTCATGGCGCTGTAAATGACGCAATTACTGATGTTGGTTACAAAGTGTCTAATAGAACAATTACAAACGAATTGTTTGATGGTCATCAAATCGCTCTTCTTGGTGATATTCACCGTTATCAAATACTTCAACAATACAACAATATTGAAGAAAAACCTGTGATTGTGTATGCAGGGTCTACAATCCAACAATCTCATGGTGAAGAACTAAAAGGACATGGATTTGTATATTGGGATTTGAAAACAAAGGCATTCAAGCACTTTGAAGTTCCTAATGATTATGGATTTTATACTGTAGATGTAAATAAAGGCAAACTTGCAACTGATATTTCTGACATTCCTAAGAAGGTCAGACTTAGAATGAAGTGTTGTGAGAGTGTTGCCACAGAAGTTAAATCCGTATTGTCTAAAATCAGAGAAATATCTGAAGTGGTGGATATTTCATATGTTAGGGTTGATAGTTTAGTTACTCAAAGTAAAAATATTATTGACAATACTAATCTCAATATTAATAGCATCGTTGATGTAGACTATCAAAATAAACTTATCACGGATTATATCAAACATAAATTTGATATTGATGATAAAGAAGTGTTAGAAAAAGTTTATACCATCAATAAAGAATTGAATGCGTCTTTAGGCAAAGAACAAATTGTCAAAAATATTAGATGGAAACCAAAGATTTTTGAATTTGACAATATGTTTAGTTATGGTGAAGGTAACGTTATAGATTTTACCAAGATGCATAATGTTATTGGATTATTTGCGTCAAATGCAGCAGGAAAATCAAGTATTTTATCCGCATTATCATTTTGTATTTTTGATAAATGTGACCGGGCATTTAAAGCATCTCATGTTTTGAATACTCAAAAAATGACATTTAGATGTAAATTTAATTTTGAAGTGAATGGTGTAGACTTCTTCATCGAAAGAGTAGGAAATGCCGATAAAAAAGGTAATGTTAAAGTTGATGTTAAATTCTGGAAAGAAGAGGGTGGTAAAGTAATTGAACTCAACGGTGAGGCTCGTAGAAGCACAAATGACATTATCAGAGATTATGTAGGCACCTATGATGATTTTATTTTGACAGTTTTGAGTATTCAAAATAATAAAACCGGCTCCTTTATTGACATGGGTCAAACAGAAAGAAAAGAACTGTTGGCACAATTTATGGGACTTGATATTTTTGATAAATTGTCATCTACATCACAAGAAAAAATCAAAGAAATTAATGTTTTACTCAGAAATTTCAAGAAAAATGATTATACTCAGAAATTGAATGAGTTGACAAATATAATTGAAGTTTCATCAAGTCTAATAAAGAATGAAAGTGAAAATTTAGAACAATTAATGTCTGATAGAGACATTAAAAACAATTCTTTGCTCGAAGAAACAAAAAAACTTATCTCAGTTGATAATGATATTGGAGATTTGACGGTTTTGACTCAAGCTGAAATTTCTTGTAAGAATACTATACAGAAATTGGTAAAAGAACTTGATTATTTCAAAGACGAATCTAAAAAAATAGAGACTGAATTGTCTAGTTCTATAGATTTAGAAAAATCATATCTGATTGATAATATCAGCGACAAATATGATGAATATGTTTTGGTTAAAAAAGAATTTACTGCCAAAGAAAATGAAATAGAACGTTTCAAAATCATTGTCAATACCAAATTAGAAAAATTAAAGACTCTTGAACAACACAAATATGACCCAAATTGTGAATATTGCACAAACAATGTGTTTGTAAAAGATGCCATAAAAACCAAAGAAGATTTAGAAAAAGACAAATCAAATGCGTTAATTGTTTTTCAAAAATACAATGAATTGAAAAACAAAATTAATGGATATGGCAATATTGAAGTCGAATATAAAAAGTATACAGATATTAAAATTAATAAAACTAATATCGAAAATAAGTTAAACAAGTTTAATAATTCAATTGTTTCGACTGAAAATAAAATTTCACAAGAAGAAACTAAATTAAATACAATCGTGGAAAAGATTGATAGATTTAATAAACAAAAAGATAATATCGAAAGTAATAATATTGTTAAATCAACTATTGAAACTATAAAATCAAGTATTAAATTGATTGACAGTAAAATTAAACAAAAGAATACGGAAATTATAAATTTAAAGTCTAATCTTAACTCTTCCATTGACCAAAAGTCTCAGATTGAAAAGACTATTGAAGAAACAAAATCGTTGGAAACCGTCTCTGAAGCATACGAATTGTATAACTCAGCTATAGGTAGAGACGGTATTCCATACGAATTGATTAGTCAAGCACTACCTACTATTGAAAAAGAAGTTAATAATATCTTGAATCAAATAGTAGAATTTAATATATCTTTACAAACAGATGGTAAAAATGTAAGCACTTTTATTAACTATGAAGACAAAAAATGGCCATTGGAATTATCAAGTGGTTTAGAAAAATTTGTAAGTTCGTTGGCTATAAGAGTCGCATTAATCAATATTAGCAATCTGCCTAGACCTAACTTTATCGCTATAGATGAAGGATTTGGCTGCGCTGATGCCGATAATTTATCATCTATGAGCACTTTGTTTGCCTTTTTGAAGACAAACTTTGACTTTGTATGGATTGTAAGTCATTTGGATAGCATGAAAGATATGGTTGATAGTAGAATAGAAATTCGTAAAGAAAATGGGTTTAGTAAGGTTTCCTTTATTTAAAAAAAGTTATAAATATTGACATCTTCAAATTTTTGGGAATATTTATATTTAAGATTTTTTATAAAATTTGAAAGGAAATATATTATATGCCAATACAAGAAGGTGGAAGATTTAGTCCTGTTAACACTATTGTTAGCCCAGGAGTCTTTACAAGAGAAAATGATTTATCAGGCATTGTTCAAGGTGTAGCTGATATTGGAGCCGTAGTCGTTGCACCGTTCGCAAAAGGTCCAGGATTTAGCCCAACTTTGGTTACCAACACTGCTGATTTAGAAGAAAAGTTTGGTATTGCTGATGGAACTTATTATGGACCATACACCGCCAAAGAATATCTTAACGAAAAAGGATTCGTAACTGTTTGCCGCGTTGGCGGTTTAACTGGTTACGATCAAAGATATCCAATTGCAATTTATGCAGAATCAGGAAGTTATACTAGAAATATTGACGCTGGTGCGTTAGTTACCGGGTCTTCTTTCTTTATTCCATCAGGATCATTATCAAGTGGTTCATTTTTTGCTGGATTCTCTTCGTTGACAGCAACTGCTACTGGCGCAACTTATATAGATAGTGTAACATTCACTGCGAACATTCCTACTTCTTCATTTATATTTACATTTGCAGCTGGTTCAGGAACTGCTACATCAGCGACATCTCCAAGTGGCAGTCAACTTTTTGCAGGATCATCTATAAATATTCCATCTTTTGGATATGGTTATACAAGCATTACAATGAGTTGGGCAGGATCAACCACACTTCCTACAGCATCATCAATGACTGCAGCCGAATTATTGAATTACGGTTTACAAAACTTTTCAGTCACAGGATCTTTGACTGAAAAAATTGTATATGGAACCGATGAACCATTTACTAGTGTAACATTAAAATCTGCAAAATTTATTTCATATAAAGATAACTGCGTAGATCCAGTATTTAGATTGGAAGGTTTAGTATCAGGATCATTTGGTAAATTCACCGGTGCATTTACTTCTGCTGGATCATCAAGTGTAGATAGTTGTGGAAATTGGACTTCACAATCAAATGCAAATCAAATTTTGTTGGCAGTTTTGGCTGATACAACAAATCATTCACCAGGAACCGATTTACAATCTCCTGGATTTAGTGGTTCAAGTTTAAGTTTGACTTCGATTTTGAGTTCTAACAGTTCAAGCATACAATCAAATTATTATTTAAATTTGAGCGGTAGTTCTGCTGGTAGATACGGTATCTATGAATTCTCATTGGATAAGGCAAACCAAAAATATATTACAAATGTATTCCAAAAATCAGCAAAAACCACTGATTCCACTGTAAATGCATATCTTTATAAAGCATTTGAAGATTCGATGGCAAAAGTTGCTGCAAATCCAACAAAATATGGAATTAAAATTGCAGTTCTTCCAAATTCCAATACGTTTGGTGGTGGAAATCCATTAAATTTCACTGATGCAAATTCGTTTAATCCTGCTGATGGTGATAGTCAATTCAGTTTGACTAATGCTTATACACCATATGTTGTTTCTCAAAAGATTGCAGCTGTTGATGGCACAACAACAAGACACGATTTATTTAAAATCCATACATTAACTGATGGAACAAATGCTAATAAATTGTATAAGATTGAAATCAGCGACGTTAAATTGGCAGGTTCAGTGCCAGGAAGTGATTGGGGATCTTTCACACTTTCTGTTCGTGATTATAATGATACAGACAAACGTCCTAAGTATCTTGAAACATTCACCAATTTAAGTTTAGATCCAGATAGTGCAAACTTTATTGCTCGCAGAATCGGTGATAGATATAATTTTATAACTTATTCTGGCAAGATTGTTGAATATGGAATTTATTCTAATGTAAGTAAATATATTAGAATCGAAATGTCCACAAATGAATATCCTGTGGCATCTGTTCCATACGGATTCCAAGCATATTATACTCCTCTCTCAGGTGATATTGCTAAAGTTGCCCCAACAATGAAATATAGTAATGCTTCGTTGTATGGACAAGCTTTGGGAAGATACGCTTCAGGTGTAGTATTTAATGATGTTCCTTCAACTGATACTGAACTTGTAGGATTATATCCAACAGTATCAACTGGTGTTCCAGTATATAATGATAATGCTCAATATTTTGCTCCAATTCCAAGTAATCCATCATCAGGCGTAAATGTCGGATTTGCTTTGGATAATGTAATTGTAGGTTCAAATACAGGATCATTCTTGGCCGCAAGTTTGAGTGGAAGTATACCTTCTACAAATCCTGATGATGTGAACGAAACATCATATGCCAAGATGCGTAAGTTTATATTCGGATTCCAAGGTGGATTTGACGGTCAATCACCAGCCGTTAAGATAAACTTGGGAGGTGATATCGTAGCAGGCAATACACAAGGATTGGATTGTACAAACATTTCAAGTGCAGGTTCAGTTGCTTATAAACAATCAATTGGGGCTCTCGGAAATGCTGATGAATTCGATATCAATTTGATTGTGACACCTGGCATTTTACATCAACAACATAGTTATGTTGCCGATTTGACAATCGATATGTGTGAATCCCGTGGAGATTGTTTCTACATAATGGATAACGTAGTGTTCCCAAATAGTGGACAATCTGTTGGATTGATTGATGCTGCTGTAAGTGATATATCTACAATCGATAGTAACTATGTGGCAACCTATTATCCTTGGGTTCGTATTTTGGATACAAACACTAATAAGATTATAAGTGTTCCTCCTTCAGTTGTATTACCTTCAGTATATGCTGCTAATGACAATGTTGCTGCTGAATGGTTTGCTCCTGCCGGTTTGAATCGTGGTGGTATCCCACAAGCAGTTCAAGTTCTTGATAGAACTACACACGGTGAACGTGATACACTCTATGAAGGTCGTGTAAATCCAATCGCAGCATTTCCTGGTCAAGGTATCTGTGTATGGGGTCAAAAGACACTTCAACAAAAGTCAAGTGCTCTTGATAGAGTCAATGTTCGTAGATTGTTGATTGCCTTGAAGAAATTCATCGCAAGCACAAGTAGATATTTGGTATTCGAACAAAACATTGCTGCTACAAGAAACCGTTTCTTGAGTATTGTCAACCCATACTTAGAATCTGTTCAACAACGTAGTGGATTGTATGCCTTCCAAGTTAAGATGGATGAAACCAATAATACCCCAGACATTATTGATAGAAACATCCTCTATGGACAAATCTATATCCAACCAACCAGAACAGCAGAATTCATTGTTCTTGATTTCAATGTGTTGCCAACTGGTGCTCAATTCCCAGGAGCTTAATAAGAATTAAAATAAAAACAGAACCCCACAGTAAAATGTGGGGTTTTTTATTATTAAACATATTTATATAAGATGATTAGTCTAATTGATTTATTAAATGAAGCTAAAATTCCATCCAGTGAATCTGAGATGGATATGTATGCTCGTAAGTATAAAAAAACTATAGATTATCTTCGTGGTAAAAATAAAGTATTGTTATTGACTACTAGCAATAGATGGAGTGGTCACAAAGATGATAGTGCCAAAAGCACACAATTAGCGTTTAAGATTCAAGAAATGTTAGGAAAAGAAAAAGTAACAATTATTGATACTACAAAGTTAAATATTTTTCCATGTGAAGGTAATGTATCTTCTAAGTGGGGAAATCACTGTGGAACAAAAGATTCTGTGTTGAAGGATAAAGAAAAAAATCCAAGTGGATACCATCGTTGTTGGGCTAGTATTAATAATAAGAATGACGAATTGTGGAAAGTAAGTAAAGATTTATTTGAAAGTGATTGTGTGGTGTTTTTTGCAAGTATAAGATGGGGTCAAGCCAATGGATATTATCAAAAATTAATAGAAAGACTAACTTGGATTGAAAATAGACATTCAAGTTTAGGAGAAAGTAATATTATAAAAGATATTGATTCTGGATTTATTGCGACGGGACAAAATTGGAACGGTAAAGATGTTACACAAACACAAAAAGAAGTGCTTCAGTTTTTTGGATTTAATACTCCGAACGAATTATTTTGGAATTGGCAATTTACAGACAATTCAAATGATGAAACTTTAAGTTCATATAAAAAGTCAATTAAAGTTTTTGATAATACATTTTTAAAATAAATTATTTAATGCTATTAAAAATAGTTAATGTTATATGAAAAGAGCATCTGATAAAAGCAATTTATCCATCATAAAAGATTATTTAGATGGAAGTAGACCATTTATTCAAGTAGGTTACGATTCAAATACGGAATTATTAAACAGAAAAGAAGGTGAAGAATGGGAAGATAGTCAGGGAAATAAATGGAAAAAACAAAACGGAGTCAAAAAAAGAGTATCAAAAGTTACACAAATTAAAAATGAACAGAAATGTTCTATTTGTAATGGCGATGTTAAATTTGGAAATTATTTAGATCAAAGGGTTTATAGTAGATGTGGAAAATGTTATGACTGTAGTATAGTATTTGATAGTAGATTAAAAATACTGGGGAAATTTAATGAATATGCAAAATATGTCGTGTTTTCTACAAGACATTCTCAATTAAAAGATTTTAAAACAAAAATTTTAGAAAGTATTGAGTATCTTGAAAATTATGATTCAAAATTAAAATATTTTAATGAAGATGGTTCATATGAAACTTGGACAGATGATACCGATACACGATTAAAAGTATTAGAAGACTTAAAAAAAGACATCATTAATGTAGAAAAAGAAATATTAGAATGTGAGGACGAACTTAAAAAAATAGAATATGATTCTTCTATAGAAAAAAAGGCAAGAGAAATGACGTTGGAATTTATAAAAAATAGAGAAGATCGTAAATTTGATGTATGAGTGAAAAAACACTTAAAGAAATAATCAAAGAAGAGTATAAAAAGTGTTTGGTTGATCCCATGTATTTCATGAAGAAATACGTAAAAATTCAACATCAAACAAGAGGCATCATTCCATTTGAATTATATGAATTTCAAGAAGAAACTCTTCAAGATTTCATTGATAATGACAGAAATATAGTTTTAAAATCACGCCAGATGGGTATATCTACATTGGTTTCCGCATATGCATTGTGGACTATGATATTTAATCCAGGCAAAAACGTTTTAATATTATCTACAGTTCAAAATACATCAAAAGAAATCGTATCAAAAATTAGATTAGCAAATAATAGTTTGCCAAGTTGGTTAAAAGTCCCAACAGTAGAAGATAATAGACTTTCTCTTAAATTTAAAAACGAATCTAGAGTTTTGGCAGCTTCTTCTGCCGCTGATAGTGCTCGTGGTTTCAGTTCATATTTACTTGTAATGGATGAATGTGCGTTTATTGATAACGCAGAAGAAGTTTGGACATCTGCTCAACAGACAATGGCAACCGGTGGTCGTGCAATTCTTCTTTCTACACCAAATGGTGTTGGTAATTTCTTCCATCAAATGTGGGTTGACGCAGAAGCCAAGAAAAATACGTTCAAAACAATACGTTTAAAGTGGGATAGACATCCAGAAAGAGACCAGTCTTGGAGAAACAGACAAACTGATGAATTAGGTCCAAAAAGAGCAGCACAAGAATGTGACACTGAATTTTTGTCATCAGGAAATACTGTAATTGAGTCACATTTAGTTGAATTTTATAAACAAACCAAAGCAAAAGACCCAGTTGAAATGCGTGGAGTAGACCATGGTTATTGGATATGGGAATACCCAGATTATAGTAGAAATTATATTGTGGCAGCAGACGTTGCAAGAGGTGATAGCACCGATTATAGTGCATTTCATGTAATTGATGTAGAATCATTGACACAAGTGGCCGAGTATAGAGGTCAAATAAACACTAAAGATTATGGTAATATGTTAGTCAGTGTTGCGACTGAATATAACAATGCTTTATTGATAGTAGAAAACAATAATATTGGATGGGCAGTATTACAACAGATAATTGATAGACAATATCCCAATACATTTTATAGTAGTGCAGATTTACAATACGTTGATGTTGAACGTCAATTGACAAACAAATACAATCGTGAAGATAAAAGAATGGTTCCTGGCTTCACAAATAGTCAGAAAACAAGACCGTTATTAATATCTAAATTGGATACATATTTCAGAGAACAATCGTTGGTTATTTATTCAAAAAGACTATTAGATGAACTATCAGTATTTATTTGGGACGGTAATAAAGCGGTTGCAATGAAAGGATATAATGACGATTTAGTTATGTCTTTTTGTATTGGATTGTGGGTGAGAGATACCGCATTGAGACTCAGACAACAAACTATGGATTTGAATAAATCAATGTTAGGAGGTATTTCTAGAGTTGCAAATGATAAAGTTTATACTCCAAAATCAATTTCCGCACATGATGCATGGATTATGAAAACGGGACAATTCAACGATAAATCAGAAAATCTTACGTGGTTATTGTAACCACTTTATATTTATACATTATATATGCCATCAGAAGAATTTCAAATATTAAAACAACGTTCCTTGTATTCAAGGTTGAAACGGTTGTTTTCCACCGATGTAATAGTTCGTAATATTGGTGGCAAAAAATTAAAGGTAGTAGATACAGACGAAGTAATGTATGCTACTGATAGAAATACATTACGTGACAGATTTAATAGAATACGCACAAGTGCATATAATCAATATAGTAGAGATTTTACACTTAGTTATCAAGCAGCTCGTATTGAATTGTTTAGAGATTATGATACGATGGATATGGACCCAATTATTTCATCTGCATTAGATATTTACGCAGACGAATGTGTCACTAAGAATGAAATGGGTAAAATTTTAACGGTCCATACTAATGATACAAATATTAAACAAATCCTAGAAAATTTGTTTTATGATATTCTTAATATCGAATTTAACATGTGGAGTTGGACTAGAAATCTTGTAAAATATGGAGATTTCTATTTAAAAATGTATATTAGTCCAGAATACGGTGTATACATGATTGAACCAATTAGTTCTTATAATGTTACCCGTGTAGAAAACAGTGATTTAAATAATAAGAATTATACCAAGTTCCAAATCAATTTGCCTGAGGGTGGTAAGATTGAAGAATTAGAAAATTATCAAGTAGCACATTTCCGTTTGTTGAGTGATAGTAACTTCTTGCCATATGGCAAAAGCATGATTGAAGGTGGTAGAAGAGTATGGAAACAGTTGAGTTTGATGGAAGACGCAATGTTAATTCATCGTGTAATGCGTGCTCCTGAAAAGAGAGTATTTAAAGTAGACGTTGGTAATATTCCGCCTCAAGAGGTCGATCAATACATGGAAAAATTGATGAATAAGACCAAGAAAATTCCATATCTTGACCCAAATACTGGCGATTATAATTTGAGATTCAATCTTCAAAACATGGTAGAAGATTTCTATTTGCCAGTTCGTGGCAGTGATAGTGGAACTAGCATCGAACCATTAAGTGGCATGGAATTTACTGGTATTGATGATATCAATTATCTAAAAAATAAGATGTTGGCCGCATTAAAAATTCCAAAAGCATTTTTGGGTTATGAAGAAGATTTGAGTGGCAAAGCAACTCTTGCAAGTGAAGATGTTAGATTCGCAAAAACAATCAATCGTATTCAAAAAATATTAGTAAGCGAACTTAAAAAGATTGCAATTGTCCATTTATATTCACAAGGATATACTGATGACCAATTAGTAAATTTTGACTTAGAATTAACTAATCCATCTGTAATTTTAGAGACTGAAAAGGTTAAAATTTGGTCAGATAAAGTTACTTTGGCGAAAGATATGGTTGAACAAAAAATGTTCAGCAGAAAATGGATTTATAATAACGTATTTAAATTGTCAGATGAAGATGTTGACTTACAAAAGAACGACATCGTTGAAGATGCAAAAGACAATTATAGATTTAAACAAATTGAAGAAGAAGGTATTGATCCTGCTAAGCCATTTAATAAGATTAAACCACCAGAATCATCCGGTGATAGTGGCGGCGCTCCATCAGGTGAACCACCTTCGCCAGAAGGAACTCCACCAAGCGGCGGTGGAAGTGAACCAAGTCCAGTCGGTGAACCTGGCGCAGGTGCGGAAACTCCTCCATCATTGACGGAAAAATCAAAAAGAGCGTCACAAGCAGGTGAACATAAGTATAGAAAAGATTCCACATTTGGATATGACCCAATGGGAAATAAAGAAAATACACGTATATCACAAACAGATCCTCTCAGAAGTAAAACAAAAATAAAATCTGCGTTAAGCATGGAACATCTTGAAGGATTAAAACAATTTTTACAAACACATCAAGATGTTAAACGGGATTTGCTTAAGGAAGTAAATTCAAAATCAATGCTTGATGAAAGCAACATAATTGAGGAATAAATATTATAATTAAATGAATTTTATCTATAATTTATTATATTTATAAATTGAGACATTATACTAGTATATGCAAAAAGCTAAACATTCCAAGTTTAAAAACACAGGAATATTATTTGAACTACTTACTCGTCAAGTAACTGCAGATATTTTGGCAGGTAAGGATGAATCCATTGCTAAGGATTTACTATTTAAATATTTCACCGAAAACAAAGAATTAGGAAAAGAGTGGCAATTATATAATTTCTTGCTTAATGAAAAAGCAAAAGATGAATTGCAATCTCAGAAATATATAAACGTAATTTTGAAGCAAAGAGAAAAATTAGATTCAAAGAAATTAACAGAACAAAAATACAACCTAATCAAAGAAATTAGAGAAAATTATCCAATTGATGATTTGTTAAAGTCAAGCATCAAGAATTATAAGATTCACGCTTCTATTTACAAATTGTTTGAAAATCATATAAACAATTCAATCAAATTTGATGTAAAAGAAATTCTTCAATCAACAAATACAATTACTGAAAATTTGTGCGGTAAAAAGGTTGCTGTTAATGAATCCGAAGACGATTTGATTAATTTTTATAAACAACAAAATGAAGAAGTTCGTTTACTTAGCTATAAATTACTCGTCGAATCATTAAACGAAAAGTATAAAGATTTAGATAACAATCAAAAGAGATTGTTAAAGGAATACATCAACAATATTAGCAATACCAATTCATTGAATGAATTTGTTCAAAAAGAAATTGTTAATATTAAAGAAACATTATCAAAATTTGTTAATTCTATCAATGATAATGTAATTAAAATTAAAATTAATGAAGTAACAAAGCAAATTGATACCATTAATTGTAAAAAGTCAGTGAAAGATAATCAAATTACAGTGTTGTTGCTTTCCTACGAATTAATTAAAGAACTTCAAAATAAAATTCAATAATATGAACGAAAAAAAGAGACTTCTCATCGGCAGACTTAAGGAAAAACTTAAGGAAATTATCAAAAAAGAAATGGAAGAAGGAACAGGCACTGGCGCAGTTGCTGCTCCATCAACACCATATGCTTTTGCTAAATCAGGCAAAGGCAATGAACGTGCTGCTACTGCCTCAACTGATTATGAACTTGTAAAAGAAGGTAAAAAAGCTGAAAAGAAACCAGCAAAAAAATCAGAACCTGCTCCAGTAGCAAAGAAAGCTGCACCAGCTGCACCAAAGAAACAAGATGATACTAAAATTACAACTGGTCTCATTGATAAAATTTCAAGTCGTGAAAGAGAAAACAAATTTAAGGGCGATGACAAAGATGTAAATTTGCTCGGCCGTTTAAAAAATTTACTTAGCAGAAATGTTGGTAGAACATTAGAAGAAGCCGATGTTGAAAAGATGATGGAAGAAATGCAATGTGATGAATGTTGGGAAGAAGGTGCAAAACCAGATTTCCTAGATTTAGACGGTGACGGTAATAAGACGGAACCAATGAAACAAGCTGCTAAAGACGCAAAAAATAAAAACAAGAAGTAATATGCCTATCTTTTTGAAGAGATTTTTAGAAGCAGACCAACCTCAACCAGCCGGCAAAGGAGTTAATCCTCCATCACAAGGCGCACCCGCTGCTGCACCTACTACTCCTCAACAACCTCCTCAAGAATCTCCTAAACAAGACCAAAAACAATCTTCTGGTCAAGGTAATACTTATAATTTAGGATTTGATTTAGAAGATTTTCAAAAGAAATTGTCACAAGCAACTGAGACTGTAAAAAATGAATTTAAAGAAAAAATTTTAAGTCAAATTGCAAATCAAAAAATACAATTTCGTGCTTCAAAGGGATATGGTCAACCTGAGAAGGATTATATCGTTAACGTAGATGACGTTAGCATTGATTTTTATTACGAAAATTATGTAGTTGTTATCAAAGGTCGTGAACCTAACAAACAAAAACAAAGTGAATATTTTATTAAATATCCATATACGATTAAGAAGTTAGGTGCGGCAACTGTTCCATCAAAGAAAAAAGATACAGTTGCTCCTACTGCACCGGTTCCGACATCTACACAAAATGTAGCAACTAAAGGAATTTAATATGAATGAAAAAAGATTAATTGTAGATTGCATGTCATTTGAAATTAGCCGAGAAGTAATTAGTGAGGCTATGAAGACAAACGGACCTTTCTTGGTAAAAGGTGTTCTTCAACGTGCAAATGCAAAAAACCAAAATGGACGTATTTATCCAAGAGAAATTTTGGAAAGAGAATCAAAGAAATATGAACAAAATTTTATCAAAGAACGTCGTGCTCTTGGTGAATTAGACCATCCAGAAAGTAGCGTTGTAAACTTAAAGAATGTAAGTCACAATGTTACCAGAATGTCTTGGGATGGTGATAATTTAGTAGGAGAAGTTGAAGTTCTTCCTACACCAAGCGGAAATATCTTGAAAGAATTATTTGCATCTGGTATCAGACTTGGTATTAGTTCAAGAGGCATGGGCAGTGTTCGTAAAAATGTCCACGAAGCCGCTGATGAAGTTCAAGATGACTTCGAACTTATTGCATTTGATTTCGTAAGCAATCCTTCAACCAGAGGTGCATTTATGTATCCAGAAGAACAAGTAAGTCTTCAAGAAGGCGTTGTGAAAAACCCAGAAACAAATAAATGGGAAAAGGTCGAAAATATTATTCGTGATATTTTAGGCGAAATTAAATAATTTTAACCTATACGATTTATATTTATAACATATGATTAAATTAAAGAATCTAGTAGAATCAACAGTAAATCTTCCAACCGCAGATGATGCTCCTCGTAAGTTGTCAAAAGAAGAAAAGAAAGCATTGGCGGAATTGGTTCATAATTACAACGAATATGGTAAGTCACTTCATGAATATGGTAAAATCATGGAAGTAGCAGATACTCTTAAGAAGATTTCTGAATACGCAGAAACATATGTTGTAAATGAATGTAACGATTGGACACAAGCAAATGTAGCAAAACGTCATTTTGCTGAAATCAAGAAACATGCAGAAGCTTTTAAGAAAATGGCAAAAGAAGCACATGAAAAGAATATTCATATGACTTCATTGTATGAAGATATGGGCGGTATCTTGGAAAAATATTTTGAAATCAAAGATTCAGATAAACAATAATTTCAGTTAAACGCAATAAAAAACCCACCAAGAAATTGGTGGGTTTTATTTTTTATAAAGGAACAGATCCTCGGTCATCAATGAAATTCATCATTTGTGTAAATGTTCTAAACACATGTTTTCTATTATTAATCAATAACCAATAACCTTGTTTATTTTTATACACAGTTACTTTCAATGGGTCTTTTCTTAAATCACTATGATTAACATTTTTTGCAGTATCTTTATCAGTATATGTTAAACGAGTTTCACCTTCTGGTTCAAATCCCATGTTGGCCAACCAATCAATTTCTTTCCAGTTCCATCCATTTGGATTATCAATATCGTTAATATTATATTCAAACGACTCTTCCATTTCGGAATATTCTTTTTTAATAAAAGATTTTAAATGTGTCATAGATTTACTTTGTTAATAGTAGTAGATACTAAATCAGTTAATGTTTTTTCAATTTCCATTTGATTTGGTTTTCCATTTTTATCTTTTAAATTTACCGCATTTGAAAGTTTATAATATACCGTGGTTGGTTTTTTCAAATCTTCTTCATTCGAATATGTAATATACCATATTCCGTATTTAATAGATTGTCCACTACTGTCGGATTTGTTTGCTAATTTTTTTACTATAAAATAAAAATTATTGGTATTTATTTCTTTTTGAAAACTTAATTCATGACCTCTTGTTATAGGTTTTTCATCATTTAAATGTAAAGTAGGGTCTTTTGATTTCAAAACATCAGTTACAAATTTAATTTCTTCTGGAGTAAAATCCAATCCCTTATTATTTGTTAATTCAGTTTCAATTGAAACATTATCTTTATGATTGTCGGTTAATTCATTTAATAATGTTTCTTTTAATACTATTTTACGGAAAGTTTCTTTGAGTTGTTCTTTTATTTTCTTTCTACGTTTGCGTTTGTGCGCAATTGCTAACGCGGCTAAATACTTATTTAAACTCTCTTTATCACCATCTGTGCATCCAACTTTTTCATTGTTAGACTTTTTGTAGACACAGTATTTATCATCTACTTTTTTGTAATAATACGGCATAATATTATAAATATCTAATTATTTTGCTATTTTCATTTTTTTATTCATATTTATATACAATATTACGGCTTTCCTTTGCCGCTCAAGATTAAATAAATCCGTATTGAAGTTTATCCTCAATAACTTCAGAAAATTCAAATAACATTATGTCAAACTTACTAAAAGAAGCTATTGCTGACGCGAAGGCTGTGCGTGCCACTGCACTCGCAAATGCAAAAGCCGCATTGGAAGAAGCCTTTAATACAAAGGCAGAAGCAATGTTGGCCGAAAAATTAAAACAAGAAATCGCAGCTGATGAAGCTGTAAGTTCTTCAGATATTGGTTCAGGTGGTGTTGGTGCATCACATGCTCCTGATAAGGGTGCAGTAACTCATCAAGATCCTCAAGGTGGTCCAAAGACTGTTGCCTTCGAAGAAGGTGAAGAAGTTGCTGGCGAAACAATGGAAGAAGAAACCGTGACCAATGAAGAAATTGAAGAAATTTTGAGAGAATTGGAAAGCGAATTAAAAGAAGACGGCGAAGAACAACCATCCGCTCCAGCATCTCCTGCTGCTCCAGAAGCACCAGCTGCTCCAGTAGCTGCTGCACCAGAAGCTCCTATGGCTCCAGCCGCACCAGAAGCTCCAGTAGCTCCTGCTGCTCCAGAAACTCCAGAAGCTCCTGTAGCCGAAGAATCAATGGAAGAAGAAATCGATTTGAACGAACTTCTTGCATCACTTGAAGAAGGTGAAATTGAAGAAGGTAAGGGCGAAGAAGGAGAAGAAGGTAAAGATGATGAAAAGAAAGAAGAAGCTTATGAATCTGTTCAAACAGAATTACAAGAAGCTTATAAGGTAATCGAATATCTTCGCACTCAAATTAACGAAATCAATTTATTGAACAGCAAGTTGCTTTATACCAACAAGTTGTTTAATACTTTCAGCTTAACCAAGGAACAAAAGACCAAGGTAGTTGAAACATTCGACTTGGCTAAGTCCATCCGCGAAGTCAAGTTGAGTTATGCAATTTTGTCCGAATCATATAGTTCCGGTGGATCAGTTGTCAAAAAGACTAATACAACTGCAAAAACTATCACCGAAGGTTTGGCAAGTAAACCAGTTGCTTCAACCGCTCCTGCAAAGGAAGTTATTGTTGAAAACAGCAACGTGATGGCTTCAAGATTCCAAAAACTCGCCGGAATCAAGAAGTAATTTTAACAGGTGAGTAATAGTAAACAAAAACAACTAATAAACAGAAATATATGAGTGATATTAAAGGTCTATTGACAAACAACATGAATCCACAAGCCAAATTGATGGCTGAAACCCGTGGATTGCAACAAAAGTGGGACAAGACAGGCTTGCTCGAAGGTCTTAACGGCGTAGAAAAAGCCAACATGTCCATTCTTTTGGAAAACCAAGCAAAACAACTTCTTGATGAAGCTACCTCAACTGGTACTTCAGCAAACAGCGAACAATGGGCTGGCGTAGCTCTTCCATTAGTTCGTCGTGTATTCGCTGAAATCAGTGCAAAGGAATTCGTTAGTGTTCAACCAATGAATCTCCCAAGCGGTCTTATCTTCTATCTTGATTTCAAGTATGGCACCAACGTTCCAGCATCTGGCAATGATAATGCTTATAGCGGTTCATTGTTTGGTGGAACAGGTAATGCTAAACTCGGTTCTACCGATGAAGCTGTAAACGGTCTCTACGGTAACAACCGTTATGGATATAGCGCAAAGCAAATTGGATTAGGCTTTACTGCCACTGTCGCAACTGCTTCTGCAAATGATCTCCAATGGGATTCGGCTTATACTTCAAGCACATTGGTAGGCGGAGGTAATTATTTTACTCTCACCGTCCCAATTGGTGCAAATGATGCAAGTGCAAGTATCGATTTGAATGCAGTTCGTTCATTCACTCTTACTGGATCAAACTTGACCGCAACAAACGTTTTGGGTGAATTTACCAAGGTAATTAATACTGGAACTCTTGCATCTCCAGTTTATTCTATCGTATTCGTAGCAAGTGGTTCTAATACAACCGCAGGTGCTACCAAGAGCGTATTCTTGTATTATGACAAGCAACCAACTGATTCAACCCGTGGTGATTTCGAAGATAAGTTTACCACCACTGCTACCGGAACAGGTGCAGGAACCGGATTGGTCGATAATATTGGTATTCCAGAAGTTAACTTGGAACTTAAGAGCGAACCAATCGTTGCTAAGACTCGTAAGTTAAAGGCAGTCTGGACCCCAGAATTGGCTCAAGACTTGAATGCTTACCACAGCATTGATGCCGAAGCCGAATTGACTGCTCTCTTGAGCGAATACGTATCAATGGAAATCGATCTCGAAATCCTTGACATGTTGATCAATGCTGCTCCAGGCTCAACCACTGAAGCTTGGTCTGCTGCTATCGGAACCGAATTCGTTGGTAAGACTGTAAACAGCAATGGTTCAGTCACCTTCAATCGCACAACCGATACCACAAACCGCACTGCTTACGTAAAGAGCACCTGGTTCCAAACCTTGGGTAACAAGATTCAACGTGTATCTAACAAGATTCACCAATTGACTCTCCGTGGTGGTGCAAACTTCTTGGTTTGTTCCCCAGACGTAGCAACCATCTTGGAATCAATCCCAGGATATGTTGTTAACACCGATGGTGACAGTGCTAAGTTTGCAATGGGTGTAAGTCGTGTTGGTAGCTTCGCAAGTCGCTTCCAAGTCTACAAGAACCCATACATGACTGAAAACGTCATCTTGGTTGGTTTCCGTGGAAATAACTTCCTCGAAACCGGTGCTGTGTATGCCCCATACATCCCACTCGTTCAAACCCCATTGGTCTATGACCCAGTGAACTTCACTCCACGCCGTGGTGTGATGACACGTTATGCCAAGAAGGTAGTACGTCCTGAATTCTACGGCAAGATTTATGTTGCCGATTTGGATCAAGTATAATATTTGATTTAAATAATTAATCGAAACTCCCAGTAGAAATACTGGGAGTTTTTTTTGCGGTCAATAATATTTTGAAGATATTTATATATTATATGAAACTGAAAGAAATTTTAAACGAATTGCAAAATCCACCTGCACCAATGAAATTGGTCCAAGATGCGGCAATTACTTCTAATCTGAGATATCATTTGGATCATAATCTTACTCTTGAAGGAAATGTATTCAGAACATATAGTGATGCGTATTTTGAATTAATAAAAGAAGTTCGTAAATTATATGAACAAGATTTAATTGAGTTGAATGATGAAGATGCAGATTTAGTTGAAAGTGATATCGGAGAAACTGCAATTTATGAAGGTAGAGAAGTTTATTTAGATGCTCCTATTGAAGAAGAAGATGACGAAGAATTAATAAATGAAGTAAAACACAGAGGACGTAATGTTAAATTAAATAGACCGTTTAGAACTCCGGGCGGACCAAAAAAATTTGCAGTTTATGTAAAGAGTAAAGGTGGTAGAATTAAAAAGGTATCGTTTGGCGACCCAAAAATGAGAATACGTGCGAGCAGTGCGGCTCGTAGAAAAAGTTTTAGAGCAAGACACAGATGTGCTCAAAAGAAAGATCGCACAACAGCCGGTTATTGGAGTTGTCGTAGTCATAGAATTCGTAGTTTAGGAACAAAAAGTAAAGGTAAATATTGGTAATATGTCTGACTTTCCATTTAAAGAATCTCACGTTAAAGATAATTTATATCTCAGAGAGTTTGAAGAATCTGTAGATGTGGATGATCTTGAATGGCACAGAGATAGAGAAGACAGAATCGTTGAGGTAATTGGCGATACTGATTGGAAACTTCAAATGGATAATGAGTTGCCGAAAAATATGTCTGGTAAATTTTTTATACCAAAAGAAACTTGGCATAGAGTTATAAAAGGGACAGGTGAATTAAAAATTAAAATAACAAAATTATAATTTTATGGGATCACAAGTAGGACCAGCCGCAATAAACGGAGACAATTTAAAAAATAAAGTAAGATTTACTTCAAATGGATTAAATCAAAATGGATATGTGGGCGTTAGATTAGGCGGACTTAATAATCCCGCAACAAAGGTATGGGCTGATATTAAAAATGATGCAAATTCAGCGTGGTTTTGTGTTTTTACTGTATTTAGAGGCACAAGTCCTTATATTTCTGGTTCTGTATCAGCAACTGCAGGTTCATTACCAACTGAAAATGATACTGCAATGAATAAATTTTCAGATGCAGATATTCGTTTATTTTTAAATTCTGGAACAAAAGAAACAAGAACTCAATGGTGGCATATATCTGAAGCAAATGGTAGTGTTTGGGCATCTGGTTCTTTAAATAATAGTGACACTATGTATAATTTATTTTTAGATCCGTCTTTGTGGTCTAGTGATGCTTTTACAACTACAAATGGATATTTCAAAAGAAGAGACGGCAATGAAGCCAATTATCCATCAACATGGGTTACATCTTCTACTGGCGGATGTAGTAGTTATGTAGGTGGATGGAGTAATTATTATGAACAAAGTTGTATAAGAAGTTGGTTTGCAGGATGTGAAGGTGGACCTGCTTATAATCATTGTTGTGCATGTCCAGTTGATAGAGCTAATAAATTAATAGTATGGGCTAAATAATATGTTTACAGAAATAATAATGATAAGAGACCGTGACAATTTTTGGCGTGATGTCATGCATAGAAATTGGGATTGGCCACAAAATAACACTGATACTCAAGTTGCAATAAATTATATAATTAACAATTATCCTTCCGGTAGCATTACAGTTGCAGAAAACGATAAACAATTATTATTGACAACAGAACAACAAATGCCGTGCGTTAATTGCGGCAACTGATATATATAACATATGGGTTTAACTGGTGGTCCAACATATGCAAAATTATTAAGAGGCAGTTCTCCTCGAATTTATATCGATCCTCGTAATAGATTGAGTAGAGCGTCTACTTCTACACAAATAAATGGATTTTCAGAATTTAATGTGTCTAATTTGAATTTTACATTTGAAGGAACTGTTGGTTATGAAGTAGACACAACACAAAAAGTTTCTGGTGATTTAAGATTAAATTCTGGTAGAATTTATACAACCAATACTGGTTGGTTTGGAAATATGACAATGTGTTGGTGGATGAGATATATTGGTGCAGTAAATGCGACTTCTTTTTATACGGAATCAAATAGAGGTCCGTCTGGATGTTATAGAATCAATTCATATCTTAATTCAAATGGCACTTTTACTTTTTTAGGATATGATAATAGCGGCGCTGGCAATATAACAACCACTTCAACAACAAATGTTTGCAATGGAAATTGGAATTATATTTGTTGTAAATGGCAAAATGGATCACCGTCAGGATTATATATTTTTGTAAATGGGGTTCAAGAAGGATATACATCGTCAGCGTGCAATGACGGAACTTATGAAAATTTACATTTGGGAGGAGTTACTGGGTGTATAACAACTGCAACGCATAATTGTTATTTAGGACCAATCCACAGTTTTAATTCTGCATTAAGTGCAAGTGATATATTGTATAATTATAATTTATTTAAATCTAGATATATATAATATGGAAATAACAGAACAAGACGGACAATTTTTAGTAAAAAACGGAGAAGAAATTCTTTATGTTGCAAAAACTTTAGCAGAAGCTGAAGGTTATATAAAATGGAAAACAAGAGTAGGTGCAACTGACTCTGGCGAACAGTGTTTTTAATTTATGGCATTTAATTATTCACCAAAAATAGTAACAAACGGATTAGTTTTAGCAGTTGACGCTGCGAATACTAAGAGTTATCCTGGTTCGGGAACGGTATTGAGAGATTTGAGTGGAAATGGTTATACCGGAACAATAAACAATCCCAGTTTCAGCAGTAATAACACAGGCACATTAGTGTTTAATGGGACAAACAGCAATGTAGATTTTGGCAATGTATTATCAAATTTAACTAATTTAACATTAGAGTGTTTCGTAAAATTTGGAACTCAAACACAATTATATAGTGGAGTTATAAGCAAAACATTGAGTAACGCGGATGGATATGAAATAAGAGTAGATTCATATACAGCATCGACTACAAATTTGGTATTTAGATATGTTGGTGACAATGCTGCGGCAGGATTTAATACTAATTTTACTAATGGAGTTTGGTATCATATTGCAGCAACAGGAACAAATGGTTCTCAGAGAACATATGTCAATGGAGTTCAAGTTGGAAGTGCAACTACAGCATTATCACCAAGTGCGAATAGTAATTCTTTAATGATTGCAAGGTTAACATATGCAAGTTACTTTGTAAACATGACTATGGGATGTGCCAGGATCTATAACAGAGTATTATCTGCCGGTGAAGTATTACAAAACTATAATGCAACTAAATCTAGATTTGGATTATAATTATAATAAATCTAATTGTTTTAATATTTATTATATATGGCATTTGACCCTACCACAATTAGATGGCCCGGCAGTGGAAGCGCAGTTAACTTAACTACGGTTCCCTTTGGATTTTATTTGAGTGAAACTTCCAATACTGCCAGTATTGGTAAATTTGAATATGATTGTGAGAAAAGTGCAGAATGGGCAGCAAAAAGATTAGGATATCCAATCATTGACATTGAATTGAAAGATGTCAGTTTTTACGCTTGTTTTGAAGAAGCTGTCAGCGAATATGGCGCACAAGTAAATCAGTTCAATATCAGAAATAATTTGTTGAATTTGCAAGGATTAAATACAACTGATAATCCAAATATTACAGGTAAAAATATACAAGGATCAGGCCTTCCATTTGTTGTAAAATTGTCTCGTCAATATGGAAGCGAAATTGATGTAGGCGGAGATGTTCCAGTAAAAAGAGTTCCTGTTCATTTGAAAAAGGGTCAACAAAATTACGATTTAAATCAGTTAATTGAATGTGAACGTGAATGTGGAAACAAGGTAGAAATTAGAAGATTATTTCACGGACCAGCTCCAGCGTTTGCTCGTATTTATGACCCATTCAGTATGACTGGTATGAGTTATAGTAATATATTAAATGAAATGGGATTTGCTGGTTATAGTCCTGCTACTCAATTCTTAATGACTCCAATCTTTGAAGATTTGCTTCGTGGTCAAGCCATTGAATTTAACGACATGGTTCGTAAGAGTGCATATAGTTTTGAAATAACAAATAATCAATTAAAAATTTTTCCAATTCCAACATATGACCATGATGCTTATGTTGAATATGTGGTAGAAAAAGATAAGTTTAATAGTGCAGTTTCACCTGCGGATAATTATGATGAAGTCAGCGATTATAGTAACGCTCCCTATCAAAATGTAGTTTATAACAAATTAAATGCTGTGGGTAAACAGTGGATTAAAAAGTATTTCTTAGCATTATGTAAGGAATTATTGGGTGCAATAAGACAAAAATATAATATTGTGCCAATACCCGGCGGAGAAGTTACCTTAGATGGTGGAGAATTGAGAAATGAAGCTCAAACAGAAAAGGAAGCATTAATTACTCAATTGAGAGAAAATCTTGAAGCGACAGGCAGAACTGCTTTGATGGAAGCAAAAGCTACTGAAGCTGAAAAAATGAGAGATACGTTGCGATCCGTTCCACTTTTAATTTACGTAGGATAATTTATGGGATTATACGGAAGATATTTTAGTTCAAGAGACCTAGCTTATATAAACGGCATAAACCGTGAATTAAACGAGGATTTAATCCAAACTTTTGTTGTATTATTTAAGATTGCCGCATCTGAAACTAATACAAATGTATATGGAGAAGCTGGGTCAGAAGGTAAAAGTTTTTATCCAGGCATTGAAATTAATGCTTTAATTGATAGAACAGACCCAACAACAGACGATGAAGGATTTGGACCTGACAGAGACCAAACAGTTGTATATAAGTTCAGAGAATTAGATTTGAAAGAAGCTAATTTTTTCCCAGAAGTTGGAGATTTGATATTTTTTAATGACCGTTATCATGAAATTGATAATGTAGTTCAAGAACAATTTTTAGGTGGTCAAAGTGACAATTCACTTAGTATAATTTGCAATACACATTATAGCAGATTGAGTAAAATTAACTTGGTAAATAGACAATATTAATTATGTCGTGGAAAGGCAATACAAATAATCCAGTCCCAACAAATGAGGACAAAACGCAAGAAAATAAGTATTTTACAAATACAACAAATCGTGCGTTTGATGTTCGCCGTGACCAAGACCCAAAGAAAAATTTTACAATATCATTAATCGATATTGATACTGCCATTGTCAAATACATTGAAGATGTAATAAATCCTACAATTATTGATGCGGGTGAAAATGTAAAAGTCCCAATAATTTATGGAAACCCAGAAAAATGGAAATCTGCTAAAGTAGATGGATATCTGCGTGATAACCAAGGAAAAATACAATTACCTATAATAATGTTCAAAAGAAATTCATTTGCAAAAAATGAAAGTATGATGACATTAAATAGATATCTTTCTTATCCTGTTTTGACTAAGTTTAGTGAAAAAAATAAATATGATAAATTTAGTGTATTAAATCAAACAGTTGCTCCAGTTAACAGTATCTATAGTCTGTCTTTGCCTGATCATGTTAAGGTTGAATATGAATTTATGGTATGGACAGAATATATTGAACAAATGAATGCGGTTTTAGAAAAGATTAATTATGCAAGCGAAGATTATTGGGGAGATCCTCAAAATTTTAAATTCAGAGTTAGTATAAATGATTATACAAATACATCTGAAAGTCCAACTGAAAAAGATAGAATTATACGCTCTACTTTTAATTTAACTGTATATGCGTATTTGTTACCTGAAAGTTTTGAGGACAGAAAGAAAACCGTTCAAAAGTATTTAACTCCAAGAAAAATAAGTATAACTTCTGAATTGGTGTCTGGCACTCAAATGAATGCGGTCAAAAAAGATATCAAAAAGAACAGTTATAGTAATCCAGCAAATCCATATTATGATATTAATCCAATATCATCAAATAATGATATTTGGAGATTTCCAAAACCTACAATTGTAACAGAAAAATCAACCACAGAAGGTGGGGAAATTTTGGAAAAAATACGTGCAAGTTATGCTGCATTAATAGTTCAACAAACGATAAATGGCGGAACAGGCACAGGATCAGCATGTTGTCCAATTTGGCATCCAGCTCCATCTACACCATCTGATTATGGTGAAGAAGGTTGGATGGCATATGACGGAGACTATCATTATATTTATGTCAGCGGAAGATGGTTACGTCAAGATATCGCACAATGGACATCCTAATATAAAATTTATAATTTAATATAAAATTTATATATTTATAGATATTAACCTTTATGTAATCTACGTATGCCTTACCCAAATGACAATCAATTAAATGTAATAATCGCACAAACGAGTGCAAGTGCGGATGGATTTGGAAAATTTCCATTTACAGAGAGAATTATAAGCGGAAGTAACCTTCTTATATTGACAGATGCGTCAGGTTATCTTACCGGCAGTAATACGCTTCCAAGTGTAACGATTACTAATTTAACTGTTACTACTCTTACAGCAAGTATAATAAGCGCAAGCACCGCATTGACTTCCGCAGCAGCAACGTTTACTGGTCCGGTATCAATGAGTTCTACGTTAAGTGCAAGTGGAATTTATGATTCAGGCATTTTAACTGTAATTGGTGCTACTAACTTGACCAATGTCACGGCAAGTGGCAACATGTTATTTTCAGGATCTACATCATATTTGAATGGGGCAAATCTTGTAATTAGTGCATCTGGTGCAAATTTCACAGGTAATTTGGGATCAAATACTCTAACCGTAAGTTCAAGTATTGTTGATGGTGGAAGTTTAACTGTTTTGGGAAATACAGTCTTAGGTGACGCATTAACTGATACATTACAAATTACAGGATCTGCATCATTAACAGGTAGTTTTTCGGTAGTAGGTTCTATTTCAGGATCATCATTGACGATCACTGGTAACTCTAATTTGACCACAATCACGGGCGCATTAAGCGGAAGTAGCGTCTCCACCGGTAATGCAACAATCAATGGCGGTAATATTAACAATACTGTCATTGGTGGAACAACACCTGCCGCAGGCACATTTACAAATCTTACCGCTACTGGAAATACCTTTTTAGGAAATGCGACAAGTGATTTAATAGTAGTTACAGGTAGCGCAAGTATTAGTGGAAGTTTATCTATCGTTGGAACATTAAATGCTACTTCAAGTAATGCAATAAGTTCAAGTTACGCAGCTACTTCAAGCACGGTTATACTTACAGATACAACTACAGGAGTAGGGCCTTATTATGTAACTTTTGTAGATGGCACAACAGGTGCAAGATCGTTAAGAACCGATAGTCAAACACTAACTTGGGATGCAACTACAAATACATTGAGTAGCAGCGGAGCATTTATTGCATCTCAAATAACCTCTAGCGCCGCATTATTTACTAACCGTGTTGATTTTGTTGAATTGATGTCAACAGGTAGCAGTACAATTGTAGGCGTTAATATAAGTGCTTCAGCCGTAACATCTTCTAATACGGTGTTTAGTATAACTTCTTTGGTATCAACTGGTAGTTCGGTTGCATTATTGATAGACAGCGTATCCGGCACATCAGGAACAGCGTTTGCGATTAGTGCAAGTAGAGGTATCATTGTTGGAACACAATTCACTGGGTCGTCTTTGTCAGTCACTGGTAATTCTACATTAACATCAATTACAGGCGCATTGAGCGGTAGTAGCATTCAATCTGGAAATGCTACACTTACGAGTATAACAGGTGTTAATGTATTGAGCGGGGCGGCTTTGATTGTATCTGCAAATGCAATAACCTCAAGCACTGTAACTGTTACTAGTGTTTTATCTGCAACTGCAATAACCTCAAGTAATATAAATGTTACTGGTAATGCAATAATAACATCAATTACAGGTGCATTGAGTGGTAGTAGCGTTTCTACTGGTAATGCTACTATAAACGGTGGCACTATTAATAACACCGTAATAGGTGGAGTTGTTCCAGCAGCGGCCACATTTACAAATCTTACCGCTACTGGAAATACACTTTTAGGAGATGCTACAAGTGATTCCGTTAAAGTAACTGGAAGTTTGAGTATTAGTGGAAGTTTATCTGTGGTGGGGTCTATAATAGGAACAGTTGAAACTGCAAGTAAGGTTGTTGTAACAAATATACCTAACACCAATTCTACGTATTATGTTGCGTTTGTTGAAAATACAGGAAGCGCTCAGTCTATTTTAACAGACAGTAATGTATTGTCTTATAATCCAAATACTAATACAGTAAAAATAGGAGATACGAGTGGGTCATTATTGATAAGTAATGATAATGGCACAAATCTTAATTATATATCATTATTTAGCGATACAGGAGGTGCCACAATCCAAATTGGTCAACCAATAAGTAATGAAACAGCATCATTGTATGTTGGAAAAAACTCTAATGGGTTTAGAGTGCTTACTGGCCAAGGTGCCAATACCGGCGTTATTACAGAACTGCCAGTATCTGCAAGTAATAAAATTTTATTTAGCAATACGACAAATGCTACAAGTTGGACTAATGGAGGCGCATTAACGGTCAATGGCGGTGTTGGAATTGGTAAAGATTTACATGTGTCAGGTTCTACATTTTTATATGGAGATTTGACAATTTATGGGTCAAGTTCAATCGTAAATATTAGTAGCAGCACGATTATTATTGGTGATAATAGAATTTTATTGAATGCTGCTAGTCCAATAATGAGATATGCAGGTATTGATGTATATGATAGCGGAAGCGGTGGTATACAAAGTAATGTTACTAGTTCTTTCTTGTGGGACTCTTTAACGGATAACTGGATTATATTTAGTGCAAATAGTGGATCTGGAACATATACAACTGCAAGTTCCATAATTATTGGTGGTCCTTTAAGCCAATTTGGCAGTGAAACTACATTGACAACAAATGTAATTCCAAAAGTCCAATCAAGTGGAAAGAATATAACAAACAGTTTGTTGAGTGATAATGGAACTACATTGTCATACACAGGAACAGGTATCAGTGCTTCTCAAATTACTTCTTCCAATGCATTATATACAAACGTATTTTCTACAAACGTTTCTAGTTCAAGAATCACTGCTTCAAACGCATTATTAACTAATGTTTATTCTAATTACATATCAAGTTCCGTAATTAGTTCATCCAATTTAAGAGTTGAATTAACTGGAAGTATAACATATGCAACTGGAGTTTTGGTTACTTATATAACAGGTTCATTTAATACATTGACATTAAGCACAGGCAGTTTCCCAGGAAATGCACCTGGTTTGGTGCCAAATACACCAACTTCTAGTGGTATGCCTGGTCAAATAAATGTAGATAATAATTTTATATACGTTTATACAAATCAAGTTTGGAAGAGAGTTCCATTATCACAGTGGTTCAATTAATATAAAAATCAAGAGTATGTTGTTTCTGGCAACCCAAGAAATTTCGGTTTCTTGGGTTGTTATATTGTAATATACTATATCAATCGTATATTTATTATCATAACTATTTATAATATATGCCTATTGGAAGTCAAGTAATTTATAATGCAGGGGATCTAATCCTAAGCACGGTTAGTTCATCCGGCAATACTTTTTTAGAAACAAAGATATCAGCTGCTACCAGTAGTGTTATTTTATTTAATAATAGTGCCAGTCTTACAAGTGCTTCATTAAATAGTCTTACAGTAGGAAATGCAATAAGTTCCAGTTATGCTTTAACTGCTTCATTTGCATTAAATGCAGGCGGAGGTTCTGGAACTGTTTCAGGAACTACAAATTATATAGCAAAATTTATTTCTTCAACTTCAGTTGGAACGAGTAGTATATACGAAAGTGGTTCAAATGTAGGTATAGGAACTACTTCTCCAAATTCTAATTTACACGTTTATACCGGATCTACAACGCCAAGTTCTGCACACCAAATAGAAATTGCAAGTGCAAATCAAAAAAGAACTCTGTTCTTAACCAATGCCGCCGGCAGTTCTTATAATCCAATTGTTGCAAGCGGTGATAGTGGTATAATATTTTTAAGTTCTTCAATTTCTTCTAGCCAATGTTTCTTTATTGCGCCATGGAGTGCAACTGCCGGTGGTATTTCTATTAGTGGCAGTGGTCAAGTTGGTATTGGAACTAGTGATCCCAAAGGAACATTACATGTAATTGGTAATATTACGGCAAGTAGTGTTACTGCAAGTTTATTTGGAACTGCTAGTTGGGCTAATAACGCATCAACTGCTTCATTTTTACCTGTTGGAACATATAATATTACAAGTAGTTGGGCCAATAATAGTTTAACTGCAAGTTATGTTTCACCAAGTGGAAATGCATTTGTTCAAGGCGGAAATAGTTTTGGAACAACTGCTTTATTAGGAACAAATGATGCACAATCATTAGCACTTGAAACCAATGGCACTACTAGAATGTCCATTAATAGTAATGGTAATGTTGCAATAAATACATCTACCAGTGGATTATACAGACTTAATATAGCAGATACTCATAATGGATCATTGGGTTCAGCATCATTATTTATTACTACAGTTCAAAATCAAAACCAAGGATTGGCTACTAGTGCAAATGATAGTGGTATAAATAATGCTTATTATGTTAATAATTTCACTTCAAGCACCGCAATTCAAAATCAAGCAAGTTTTGATCAGATAATTATCGCCGGAAGTGGAAGTTTTAGTGGAAGTTATAGAGCATCAAGAAATGGAACTTTATTATCCAATACAGCATCATTGGATTCAGGCGGAAACATAACAAACACATATTTGACCAATCAAATCAGTCCAAATATTCCAACATTTAGCATTCCTAATTGGATTGCTGGAACAGGAACTTTTATTGATATAATTACAGGAAATTCTACTGGTAGTATTAATAATTTATATAATCATCAAATTGGGTCACCATTTCCCAGCGGTGGTGCTGGTGGTATAACTGTTACTAATTCATATGGTGTTTATATTAATAAACAAAAAACAACAAATATTGTTACCAATGGATGGGGTATTTATCAAGCTGATACAGGTGATTTAAATATATTTGCGGGTAAAACAAGAATAGGAAGTACGACTGTCCCTGTTAATACACTTGATGTAACTGGAAATATTAGTGCTAGTGTAGTTACTGCAAGTTTATTTGGAACTGCTAGTTGGGCAACAAATGCATCAACTGCAAGTTATGTTTCT
>Ga0222712_10000335_pt1 | contig 65069 bp, 46 predicted proteins | sample C33_657DmetaG_FD_165043 | JGI IMG/M metagenome (GOLD analysis project Ga0222712, IMG submission 165043) | Estuarine water microbial communities from San Francisco Bay, California, United States - C33_657D | ecosystem: Environmental > Aquatic > Marine > Unclassified | place: USA: California... | reverse complement strand
ATGAAGGGTTTGATTTTTTAGTGCTTGCATTGTATTCGTGTAAAGTGGCAAAGCGCATCACATCCAAAGAATCAATATTGTATCCAGCATATAAACCCAATGGATTTATGATGTGATTTTTTACATAATTATCGAATCGTTCTCCTGAGTATTTCTCAATTACTGTCCCAATCATATTATAATTTAGATTACAGTAGCGATAATCTGTTCCTGGTGCTACATCGCTATAGCATTTTTGCCAATCTGGATTTTTTGCCGGATTAATGGCATCAAGTGTAAAATAACCTTGGCTATCATTAATACTTGAAGTGTGTGATAAGATCATTCTCAAGGTGATTACTGTTTCCGGAAATTTCGGATTCCTAATTTTGAAACCTACTAAATCACTAAAATCATCATCCAGTGAAAGCTTTCCAGCTTCTATCAACTGCATGATTGAAGTGGCTGAGAATGACTTTGATATCGAAGCAATCCGGAAGATATTTTCATCAGTGAGGGGAGCATTGGTGGTGTTATCCTTTACTCCAAAAGAATGGGTATAAATGATCTCGCCTTTTTTTACGACAGCAACAGAAAGACCAACCACGTCCAGTTTTTTCATGATTTCACGTAAATCGGTTTCAGCCTTTTCATTTTGAGCGAAAACAGATAGTGTGGATGAGAGCAGGAACGTAAGGAATAAAACTTTTTGGGAAAATGCTTTGATCATTATTTTAATTTTTAATAAATCTATAAATATTTTTTGAGCAGTTGGGACTTTATTGTATAACCTTCATCATGGATCTCATTTTTTTTAGAGATTTATAATTGTAGATCTGATGCTTGATTGAAATTTTGAAAATTAAGCTCTTTTCGGGAGCGTTCCCGAAAAATGGGACTGCTCCCGACATTTTATCGATATAAATCTATATAGTTTTTTTCCTCTTAATAATACATTTACGCAAGTTTCAATTGCTAACATATTTTTATTAAGTGTTGAAGATTATGAAATTAGAAAAATTTAATCGCCGAAGAAACTTTATCAAAAAGACGGGCTTAGCTTTGGCTAGTTTAACAATTACCCCAGGATTGAGTCTTGGGAGTGAGGGCATAAATCTGATTCTACAACAAGGGCCTGATTCTCAATCAAATAATCCTGAGGGACTAAAAACAGTAGCTTTTATATGTAATATATACTTCAGTATATCGCATGCTGATTCTATAGGCACTAAACTTTTTTTGGGAAGTCCGATGGATCAAGGCCGGGGTATAGTGCCTCCAAAAATAAAGATAGTGTCAATGTATATTGCGCAAATTGGATCCAATGATATTGGTGTTCAGATGGCCAAAAAGAATGGCGTTACGCTATATCCCACTATAGCTGATGCGTTAACGCTGGGAGGAGATAAATTGGCTGTTGATGCTGTTGTTTACATCGGGGAGCATGGTGATTATCCAAATAATCGCTTTGGGGAAAAAATGTATCCCCGTATGAATACTTTAGAACAGATTTTCAGAGTATTTGATGCTTCCAATAAATCTGTACCAATCTATTCAGACAAGGCCTTGTCTTATAGTTGGCTTGATAGCAAGTGGATTTTTGATCGGGCAAAGGAGCTAAATGTTCCTATGATGACAGGTTCATCTTTGACCTATACGTCCCGTGATCCTTATCTGGTTCATCCTTTAGGTACAAAAATTACTGAATCTGTGGCAATTGGACCCTCTACCCTTGATTCTTATGGCTTCCATGTAACAGAAATTCTTCAGTTAATGCATGAACGCAGAACCGGCGGAGAAACGGGTGTTGCAAGCGTTCAGACGCTTAAAGGTAATGAGGTATGGGCTGCAATGGATTCTGGAGAAATCTCCTGGAAATTAGTACAAGCAGCTTATGATAGGATTTCATTTAAGCTTCCAGGTTCAATTCGCGAATTAGTTAAAATGCCCTATGCAGTAAAAGTAAATTACATTGACGGAACAAAAGGGGTAATACTAATGTTAAATGGAATTCAAGAACTTACTAGACCAGATGGTCTGAATAATAGGTCGGGATGGGCTTATGCAGCCCATGCTGATGGTAAAATTGTTTCTACGGAATTTGTTCTTGATGCGAGTGTTGGACGCTATCACACTAGCTACCTATGTTATAATATCGAACGATTTATTTTGACAGGCAAACCCCCTGCACCTTTTGAACGAAGCCTATTCACTAGTAGTATTATTGATATGGGAATCCGATCACTTAATGAAGGTGGTAAATTAAAGAAGACACCATTTTTGGAAATGAAATACTCGGGAGAAGGGTATGAACCATATATACCTACAAGCCCTTGGCCTCCAACCGAACAAAGTACAGGCATTTGGCCACCGAAAGGGTATGAGTTTATTAACAAAAAATAGAACAGAATGTAAATATCTCATTTTCATTAATTAATAAATTGTATGATGGAAATGAGAAAAAGGAAGTAGAATGTCTCTCGAATAAAAAAAGTAAAACGAATGAAACGTAGAGAATTAATTAAAGGAATGGTTCTGCTTCCGATAGCTAAAAATTTATTTGGAATAGAATCTGCATCAAGTTCGACTTTGCTGGAAGAAGGATCTCATACATCTTTAAGTTCTTCTGAATTCCTTCGAGAGCCAGCATTTGTCATGGATGGACATGTTCATGTCATGTCCAGGCAGCTTTTAGAAGGTCTCGACATAGGCCAATCTTATTCAGATGGTCTGGTAGATTTACCAAGGTTAAAGAAAGGAAAAATTAATGCTATGTTTTTCTCTGTTTATACTCCTGAGCCTTATTATTCGGGGCACTTTGAAGTTAAAAATACTTTTCGGGTTGTAGAACTGGCTTTAGATCAGATACAAAAGAATCATTCAACCATAGAACTGGCTCTAAATGCTTCCCAGATTGAGGAGATTAATAGTCGCGGAAAGATGGCGGCATTTCTAGATCTTGAAGGAAGTTTCGACATGGAAGGGGATTTATATCTGCTGAGAGTGTTATATCGTTTGGGTCTGAGATCTATGCAACTCACCGCTCACAACAAAACCAATTCTTTTATTGATGCATGTAATGGTGAGGTATTATGGAATGGCATTAATCAAAAAGGTCGAACTATAATTGAAGAGATGAACAAACTAGGCATGGTTATAAATGTTGCCCACGCCTCATCCGATGCAATTATACAAGCAGCTACTGTAAGCAAACATCCGGTTGCATATACCCATGGTGGTTTTCGCGGAATTGTTGACATAAAAAGGAATATCTCTGATGAGGCTGCTAAAGCAGTGGCTGCAAAAGGTGGTGTAATTGGTCTTCAATTTGGGAACTACTTTAATGGTCCTAAATATTTTAATTGGGAAAATTCAAAGCCAAGTTCAGAAAAACCGAAGCTGGAATTGGAGAAGCCGTTTTTGTCAATAGAAGACGCAGACAAAGAAGTTGCCAAACGCTTGCCATATGTCTTTCGTGGTGTAATACCAGATGAGTATAGAATGGGTACAGATCAACTTGCTAGAGTTGTCGACTACGGGATTCGTTTGGTTGGAGAAGATCATGTTGCACTAGGATCAGATTTTGATGGAGGTATTGCTCTTCCAAAGGAAATGAAAGATGCGAGTGATTATCCTGAAATGTATAAAGCATTGAAAGCAATTGGCTATTCGCAATCCCGTATCAATAAGGTAATGGGGCTGAACTGGCTTAGATTGATAAGAAGTGTAACGGAAGGGAAATAATTAATAAAGTACTAAAGTGCCAATGAGGTGCCAAAATAAATAGACAACTATGTCAATTACCAGTATCATTAAAAGAGAAAGCTAAAAGTTAGATTACAGATCAAAAGGAAAATGATCTACTGATTTTTTTTTAATTTTTTATCACAAGTTAAGTTACTCTGATATTAAACCGATAAAAATGGCTCAGCAAACGGGCAGAATTGAATTTATAATTTTTAAAAATTAATTATGTTAAAAGGAATTTTACCTGCAATACCCACCTGTTTTACCATTGATAACAAAATCGATATGGAAGCACAGAAAAAAGTTATTCAGTTCGTAATTGCTGCGGGAGCACACGGTATAGTTTTCCCTGGATTGGCAAGCGAATATAATTATCTGACTTCCTCCGAACGTTTAGACTTAATAAAATTACTTGTTGCAGAAGTGGACGGGCGTTTGCCTATTGTAGCCGGGATTGGCGCTTCCAGTAAAGATGAATCTATCCTTTTGGGTAAAGAGGTGATGAAAAACGGTATTGACCATTTTATGCTCATGGCCCCCAAAGAGTTTGAAAGGGATATAGATAAACATAAAGTGTTTTTTCAAGACGTCGCTGAGGCATTACCAAATGGAAAAATAGTACTTCAAAATGCTCCTTCACCAAGTGGAGCCGGACTTAATGCTGAAGAGTTAATATTTATTTCAAAACATAATGAAGCTATTAAATACATTAAGGAGGAAACTCTTCCTTCTGGTCCAACGATTACGGCTTTGTTGAATCATGATATGCCCCATTTATTGGGGGTTTTTGGTGGTGCTGGAGCACGATTTATAATTGATGAACTCAACCGAGGTTCTTTAGGAGCCTTCCCGGCTGCTGAAATCATTGATTTACATGTTGCTATTTATAAAGCACATCAAAGAGGAGAAGCAAAACAAGCGCGTAATTTGTATCGAATGAGTCTTCCATTGTTAACTGCACAAATGATATATCGAATGGAGCTTACAAAATATATCCTTAAAAAAAGAGGTATAGTAGATGCATTACATGTTAGGGTTCCTCTACCAAAATTAGATACTCAAGCTAAACTAGATTTAGACTTGATTTTACAAGATCTACAAGAAGAAAATATTTTGATGTGAACATTAAGAGAAATTAAACTGGACCGGCAACAACCTGTATTTTAAGGCCTATACTATACTCATTTAATTGAATTGGCTGTTAAAATACTGATATTCAGAGGGCAAGCAAGGTCAAGTGGATTAAAGGTTCTATATGTTTTTCATTATTGACATTGCTAAAAATGTCATAACAATAATTTTTTAATGGTTGATAATCAAGATTATTCTTAAAGCATTAATAAGACGATTATGGGAAAATTCGATTTCTATACAATTATAGTATATGTACTAGGAATGTTTGCTATTGCTTTCATTTCCGCCAAGAGGACAACAAATCAAAAAGATATGTTTGTAGCTGGAAGACAAGCGCCTTGGTGGGCAGCTGGAATCAGTAGTTTTATGACGATGTTTTCAGCGGGAACATTTGTCGTTTGGGGTGGCATTGCATATAAAATGGGACTTGTAGCGGTTGTTATCAATATGTGTTACGGAGTAGCTTCTTTGTTGGCAGGATATTTTGTTGCAGGTAAATGGAATCAACTCGGTGTAACCTCACCGGCAGAATACATAAATTTAAGATTTGGAAAAATTGGACTCCATTTTTACACTTGGACATTGATGCTAAAAAAAATGATTGCAGTAGCAGTTTCATTTTATGCCTTAGCAATTATCTTAGTAGCTTTAATCCCTTTAGATCAGGGAAACTTCTTTAGAAATCCTGCCACCGGAAACCTGTCCCTTACCTGGGCTGTGATATTTTTTGGATCTATTGTGGTTATTTACACTATGATAGGTGGATTATGGGCCGTCCTAATGACTGATGTTGTCCAATTTATATTACTGGTATTAGTTGTATTACTCGTTGTTATCCTGATGATTGCTAATGTTGATGACTTTGGCGAATTGATGCTTAATCTTCCTGAAAATTTCTTCTCTCCAACATCTAGTGATTATGGATGGTTATTTTTATGTGGATGGGTTACCATTCATTTTTTTATTTGTGGAGCAGAATGGGCTTTTGTTCAACGTTTTTTATCAGTTAAATCACCAACTGATGCTAAAAAATCTGCTTATATTTTTGGAATTATGTATTTAGTTTCACCAATTCTATGGTTTTTACCACCATTAATTTACAGAGGAATCACCCCTGATGCTAATCCGGAGCAAGCATATATTCTGGCTGCTAAATCTGTTTTGCCTTTTGGTGTTTTAGGACTTATGTTTGCTGCAATGTTTTCTGCCACAGCCAGTTTTGCAAGTGGACAACTTAATGTATTTGCAGGTGTACTAACAACTGATTTTTACCGCCCATTAATGAACCCAAAAGCATCAGGAAGAGTTTTGGTTTATGTGGGACGTATTTTAACTGCCATACTCGGATTAGTATTAATCATTCTTGCTTTACTTATTCCTAGAATGGGTGGAGCAGAAAAAGTAATAATTTCCATCAACTCCTTATTGGTGTTACCCTTATTAGCTCCTACTTTATGGGGCATGTTCAGTCGCCGTATTGGTTTAAAAGAAATGTGCATTGTCACATTAACAAGTTTTATAATTGGTGGAATTCTTCGTTTTGGTCTTTCAATTCAAAGTAATGACATTGATATTTTAGTGGGAGTGCTGTTTCCTATTTTACTACTAATTTTACTTGAATATTTAGGTAAAAACAAAGTTGATAAAGGGTGGATAGCCATTGAAGATTTACGTGTCTCTTCTATTGAAGTTTTAAAGGCGGGTGCAGCGCCAAAAGTATTTGACACATTCCCGGGAAAAGTTATAATCGTAAGTTTAGTTTTTTGTGCAATTGGTTTGTTTTTTCTTTCATCAATGACTAATAGTGGAAGATTGATTATAGCTATTTTTGGTATTATCCTCTTACTTATTTCATTCATAATACACCTAGCAACAAAAAAAATGATTTTAAAAGACAAAGAATTTACATCGTGATTTTTAATAAAATATGTTGCTTAACACTTTAAATAATAATTGTCAAAAAAATAGTTTTTCGAAATTGTTTACAATTACAGACCATTTAAATACAATTTAGTTATGAGTCCATCGATTGATACCATAGTCATTCTTGTTTTTTCTGCATTCGTACTATGCATCGGACTCGTATTTTCTAGAACAGGGATTAACTTAAAATCTTTTTTTGCAGGTGGGGAGTCTGTGCCTTGGTTTATTGGAGGATTGTCTCTTTTTATGAGCTTTTTTTCAGCTGGAACATTTGTTGCCTGGGGCTCAATTGCCTATAAATATGGTTGGGTAGCAATTACTATTCAGTGGACCATGTGTATTGGAGCCTTAATCAGCGGTTTGTACCTTGCTCCATTATGGAAATCAACTGGTAACCTTACTGCTGCGGAGTTTATCAAAGAACGACTTGGTGCGCAAGTACAAAAGACCTATATCTATATTTTTATGCTAGTTTCTTTATTTATTAAAGGAACAGTATTGTATCCGGTTGCAAAGCTTGTCAGCGCTTCATTGGGTTATCCATTGATGCCTTCAACGATTGTTCTGGGCTTGTTTATGATTGCTTATACTGCTGTTGGCGGACTTTGGGCTGTTATGGTAACTGATATCCTTCAGTTTGTGATATTAACTGCTGCGGTACTGATCATACTCCCTCTTTCCTTTGATGCAGCGGGAGGATTATCAAAGTTTCAGGCGAATGCACAGGAAGGCTTTTTTGACCTAATTAATGGTGAATTTACCCTTGTATTTATTATTGCATTTACACTTTACCATATTTTCTATATTGGCGGTAACTGGACCTTTGTTCAGCGTTATACTAGTGTTAAAGATGGTAAATCAGCTAGAAAGGTAGCTTACCTTTTTGCCGCTCTGTATCTGATCAGTCCGGTGTTATGGATGTTGCCACCAATGATTTATAAGACCATTAACCCATCCCTGACAGGTTTGGATACCGAAAATGCTTATCTAATGATCTGTCAGTTAGTGCTTCCTCCCGGATTATTGGGTTTAATGCTAACTGGCATGTATTTTTCAACTTCTGCATCGGCAAATACAACTTTAAATGTTGTTTCTGCAGTATTTACGAATGATATTTATAAAGGTAGAATCAATCCTGCGGCAACTGACCGTAAACTCATGAATGTCGCCCGACTGTCATCTTGGTCAATTGGCCTAGGAATGATCGCTATTGCACTCATGGTTCCATATATCGGTGGTTTGGTCAATGTTACGCTCAGTGTTGGTGCTATTACCGGAGGCCCGATTTTAGCTCCACCAATCTGGGCTTTGTTTTCCAAAAGACTTAGCGGAAAAGCAACACTGATAATCACCTATGTCAGTTTGGGAATCAATCTGATCTTTAAAATTATTTTACCCTTACTTATCGATTTTAAGCTTAGCAGGGCTGAAGAAATGTTGGTAGGAGTTGGAGTGCCGCTTGTACTTCTTATCGCGAATGAGATCAGAGCTTATTATGCCAATTATCTTAGTCCGCAATATTTAGAATTCCAAGCCCATAAAAGCGCAAGAAAGGTTCAGAAGGAAAATTTAACCGATGAAGAAATCAGTGAATCTTTACAGCAAAATAAATTTGGATTGAAAATCACTGCTTTTGCTCTCGCTTTTACAGCATTGCTCTTATTGGTTCTGGGTTTAATTACGGGAGACAATTTTGATCTTCTGGCTTCGATAGCAGCATTGGTTTTTGTTCTGGCAATCATACCATTGAGGGCTTCAAAAAGGATTGAAATCTATTCCAAAAAATAATTTGATATTGTTAATAGTTATAATTTATGATTAAAAGTGAGTTTTCTTCTGTCGGACGTTCAATCAATGAGCGCTCATTGAATGCTGATCTGGTTTTCATCGGTGGTGGTATTGCCGGAACCTGCGGAGCCATTGCCGCTGCGAGGGAAGGTTTAAAAGTTATTCTGGTACAGGACAGGCCGGTACTTGGTGGAAACGCGTCTAGTGAAGTGCGATTATGGATTTTAGGAGCTACCTCAAGTATGGGAAATAATAATCGCTGGTCTAGGGAAGGCGGGGTTTTGAGTGAAATCTTAATTGAAAATATGTACCGTAATCCGGATGGAAATGCGATCATTCTGGATACCATAATGCTTGAAAAAGTAAAGGAGGAGTCAAATCTAACCCTTCTCTTAAATACTGCCGTTTATGAAGTTGTTAAATCAGCTCCCGATGTCATCAGTCAGGTAATCGGTTTTTGTAGTCAGAATTCTACCCGTTATATTCTATCAGCACCTTTTTTCTGTGATTCATCTGGTGATGGGATTGTAGCATTTCAGGCAGGAGCAGCTTTCAGAATGGGAGCAGAGTCGAAAGATGAATTTGATGAGGGTTTTGCTCCAGATAAAGAATATGGCGAACTTTTAGGTCACTCTATTTATTTCTTTACAAAGAATGCAGGGAGGCCGATAACATTTACTGCGCCTTCTTATGCCTTAAAAGATGTTTCTTCGATAGTCAAATACCGTTCCTATGAACTCAGTGATCATGGTTGTAAGCTTTGGTGGCTTGAATATGGTGGAAGGCTCGATACAATCCATCAGACTGAAGAGATTAAATGGGAATTATGGAAAGTGATCTATGGAATATGGGATCATGTTAAAAACTCCGGAAAATATCCTGAAGCAGAAAATCTGACACTGGAGTGGGTTGGTCATATTCCGGGCAAGCGGGAGAGCCGGCGTTTTGAAGGAGATTATATTCTTTCTCAGAAGGATGTTATAGAACAACGGGAACATTCGGATGCCGTATCTTATGGTGGATGGTCATTAGATCTGCACCCTGCGGATGGAGTTTTTAGTGAAAGGCCTGGTTGTAATCAATGGCATTCAAAAGGGGTTTATCAGATCCCATTGCGGTGTATGTACAGCAAAAATATTAAGAATCTCTGGTTAGCCGGTAGAATTCTAAGTGCAAGTCACGTGGCATTTGGATCGTCGAGGGTGATGGCTACTGTTTCATATTCAGCACAGGTATTAGGTATGGCAACCCAGTATTGCCTGAAAAACGGAATTACTCCTTCCAAACTTGCTAATTCTGAAAAAGTTCAGGAATTGAGGCAGGAACTGATGCAAAAGGGACATTTTATTCCAGGATTAGAGCCTGAAAGGACAAATTTAGCCCACAGTGCCAGCCTTAGTGCAAGTTCAGAATTTATATTTTCTGAGTTAAAATCGGATGGTAATTGGCATAAACTTGACTATTCTACTGCCCAAATCTTACCTGCCGCAAAAGGAGATAAGATAAAGATTAGTTTTGATATAGATGCAAAGGAAAGCACTAATTTAACCATGCAATTACGCGTTAGTGCTAATCCAATCAATTATACACCGGAAATAATTCTTGAAAACAGGGAAATTTCTGTAAGCTCTGGAAAAAGTATATTAACTACAGATTTTGCTCATATCATCACAAAAGATCAGTACGTATTTGTTTGTATTCTTAAAAATGAGCTTGTTTCAGTTCAAACAAGCAATATGTTCCTCAGTGGAACTATGATGCTAATGAATCGTTATGACAAATCGGTAGCAACCAGTGGTGTTCAGTTACCACCAGATGGGATTGGAATAGACTCTTTTGAATTCTGGCTTCCATCAAGGAGGCCGGCTGCTCAAAATCTGGCCTTTAAACTTTCACATGACCTCAAACCTTTCAAGGTTGCTAATCTGATCAATAAATTTTGCCGTCCTACAAATACAGCTAATTCTTGGGTTGCTAATTTGAACGATGAAAATCCTTGTGTGACTTTAAAATGGGATAAAACTGTCCAAATTAAGAGGATCGTATTATTCTTCGACTCAGATTTTGACCATCCGCTGGAATCAACTCTAAGGGTGCATCCTGAGCGTGTGGTTCCTCACACAGTCAGAAACTATAAAATAATGGATGCTGAAGGTAAACTGATCTTTGAAAAAGAAGGAAATTATCAGCATATAAATGAGGTTATACTGGAAACGGAAATTGCTACTAGTTCAATCCGAATTTGCTTGGAACATCCTTCAGTAAATGTTCCTGCAGCATTATTTGAGGTACAGGTCTTTTAATTGATTTAAAACTTTTGGATTCAGGTAGTTTCTGATGCCAGTAACATGCTTGAGTTTCTTACTATTAGCTCTGAATCGAGAGTTTTAGTAACAGCTTTCCATTGAGAGACGTCTTTGTCTATTAGTTCTAGTAATAATTGCATCGCTGTACTACCTATGAGCCTTTTAGGTTGAGCTACGGTGGTAAGTCCGGGCTCAATAAGATTGGAGCCATAGTCGTTACTAAAACCAACAATGCCAATTTGTTGTGGAATCTGTATTCCCATTTCTTTGATTGTACGTATTGCTTCGATTGCGGCAGGATCATTAGCAATGAATAATCCATCAGGTGGATATGTAAGCTCCATTAAATGTCTGATATAGATCTTAACTTTCCCCAGAGTAAGATCGTATGGGATGATCAATGATTCGTCAATTGGAATTTTATGTTTCTTGAGTGCATCCAGATATCCTTTTAGACGTTTTCTACTTGTTATTAGCGAATCAGGACCTGCCAAATGGGCTATTCTTCGTTTGCCTGTCTGGATAAGATGTTCTACAGCACCCAATGCAGCATCGTAATCATTTATAACAACTTTTGGAACAATCAGTTCATCGCAAACCCGATTAAATAATACCATCGGAATGCCTTTTCTCTGAAAAATTTTTAGGTGTTCATAGCTACGAGTTTCCTTGGATATTGAAACTAATATTCCATCCACCTGGCTCGCTAGCATAACCTTGGAATTTGCTACTTCGGTCTCGAATTTCTCATTTGATTGGCTGACTATGATATTATAACCAAATTTACTCGCCATCTCTTGGGCACCAATCACTACCTGAGGAAAAAACGAGGTCTCAAATTCAGGAACTATAATCCCAATCAGATTACTTTTCATTGAAATTAGATTAATGGAAAGCATATTTCGCTGATATTCTAGTTTTTCAGCAAGTTCAAGAACGGCCTTTCGGGTTTCAGCTTTTACTTCTGGATGGTTTGTTAAAGCGCGTGAAACCGTAGACTTGGATATATTTAAATCCCTAGCAATGTCATATATTGTGGTTTGGCGTAACTTCATTTTAATCCCGAATGCCTAAAAATAAGATTAATTATTCTTAATGCTATTGAGATATAAGATATATGGTAGATATAATTTCTCCTAAATATTTTTCAGATTATTCCTTTGAGTGCAGATATTCGATTTCTGAAAATACTCTTAATGGAGTCTTCTAGGCGTTAATGATTATATTTCTTTTGGGATTACTATAAAATCCTTATTAATACAATTCAGTTGAATGATCACTTTATCCAGATAATCCATAGTTAAATTAACTCTGCCATTTTCTAGACGCCAAACATACTGACGATCTACATCAAGAAGATCAGCTAAGTGTTTCTGTGAAAACCGTTTTTCTTTTCTTCGGGATTTTATCATTGACCCTATTATTACTTTTGAACTCTCCATAATCTTCTACAGTAAATTAATAAAAATATAAACGTAAGCCAGTAACCATAAAGAGTTTACAACATCATAAATGATGTTAAAAAGACAACAATGGCCTAATTATAAAGAAATTGATTTGTAAAAAAAATACTTTAAAATGGAGCAACTTAGGGGGTAAAAGAATACAAACTGATTAATTACAGCATGAAATTTTGCGTTTTCCCATTTAATATAAAACCAACTTATGGTTTTTATCGTATGTAGGGAAATTTTTTTCAATATAGTTTTAGTTTGAAGCTGAAAAATATTAGCCAATGTTTAAGAAATGCCTACAATAATTGTATGCTTACATGTAATTTTGGCAGATTATAAAACGAAAAGAATAGGTAATTCTAGCAGATTTGTTGCCCTAGTGTGCCTTTTAATGATGGGTTTTGATTAATACTGAATCAAACTTTAACTCCAATAAGCTATCGGGATCCATTAAAATAATCGCTTTAGAAGGAATTCAAAAACGTATAAAAAAACAAAAGCCCAATACTTTCATATCAGGTTTTTGTACTCGGAGCGGGTCCCGATAGCAAATCGGGGCGAACCCGCACTCACTTTATTGTATGTAAAAAAACAAAAAACCCTCTATACAATACGTAAAGAGGGTTTTTGTACTCGGAGCGGGAATCGAACCCGCACGACCTTTAAGGGTCACAGGATTTTAAGTCCTGCGTGTCTACCAGTTCCACCATCCGAGCAGATGGTTAAACGATTTTATATTCCGGTAATCGTATCCGTTCTCGTGTCTACCTCCCGATAGTTATCGGGATCCACCATCCGAGCAGATGGTTATTTACTATTTCAAACAAAAATTCCCTCTGTGAGGAGGGAGTTTCTTATTGGAGCGAAAGACGAGATTCGAACTCGCGACCCCGACCTTGGCAAGGTCGTGCTCTACCAACTGAGCTACTTTCGCATTTTGGTGAGTGCAAATATATGTAGAAAAGCTATTCTGGCAAGTATTTTTTATTTTTTTTATAACAATTAGTCTAACTTATTGTTAATCAGTAAGTCTGTGATTAAGTCTGACTCATATCCCTTACTTGATGCAAAGCGTGTTAAAAGATATCTTTTCTTAAATGGATCCTTTTCGGAAATAGTATTTGATTTTTTTTGCAAAATTTTCTGTAACATCATCAAATAATCATCATATTCTATAGATTTCAGGGATTTTATGATCAACTTATCCGGGATACGCTTCAGTTTTAAACCTTGCTTGATCTTGTTTTTACCCCAGCCTTTAATTCTGAATTTTCCAAGTGAATAGGCAAGAGCAAATCGTTCTTCATTCAAAAAATTCAGTTCAATTAGTTCTGATATAATCTCTTCAACATCTTTTTGATGCAATCCCCATTCATAAAGTTTGTTACGAATTTCAAACTGTGATCTTTCCTGATAGGCACAATAACTTTCTGCCTTTACTTTAGCCTGTTGCCGGCTAAATATCTTCGGAATTGATTGTTCATTTTTCAAAGCATTGAAATATCGTAAATATTTGACAGGATTCCTTTAAATTTATACAAATTTACATCATGAATCATCTTCCTTATAACGTTATAGAGTTGACAAAGATTTTGCATGCCAAAGCTTTTATCAGTGATAAGGGCTCTGTTATCAGAACCTTGCTGACAGATAGTAGGAAGTTGATTGATTCTGCAAAGGCATTGTTTTTTGCTTTGAAGGCCCGCAGAGATGGTCATAGTTTTATATCAGAGGTGTATAAGCAGGGAGTTAGGAATTTCGTGATTTCAGATCCTGATTTTTCAATTGGCCAGTTTACAGATGCTAATTTTTATTTGGTTTCAGACTCATTGATTGCATTACAAGCCTTATCTGCCACTCATCGTACTAAATTTGATTATCCCGTTATTGGAATTACCGGAAGTAATGGTAAAACGATTGTTAAGGAATGGCTTTTTCAGCTTCTTTCGTCCGAAAAAAACATGGTTCGTAGTCCCAAGAGTTTTAATTCTCAAATTGGTGTTCCTGTATCTGTATGGGAAATGAATGAGCTGAATAATTTTGCAGTTTTTGAAGCAGGAATCTCCAAAGCTGGCGAAATGGAAAATTTGGCCAATGTTATTAAACCTACTATTGGCATTTTGACCAATGTTGGCGAGGCACATCAAACTGGTTTTAAATCTGTTGAAGAAAAAATTCACGAGAAGTTAAAGCTATTCGAGCATGTTGATCTTTTTATTTACTCAAAAAAATACCTGAGTGAATATCCCGGAAATTTGCCTGGCAAAACTAAATTTACCTGGAGCTTCAATGAAAATGCTGATCTTGAAATCTGTAGAATTGAAGCATTAGGCACTGATTTTCAGGTTTTACACGCCCTATTTTTAGGAGAAGAGGTAAAAGCCCTTATACCCTTTAAAGATCAGGCATCTATTGAGAATGCTGTAATTTGTTGGGCAACCATGCTTGCATTGGGTTATGAAATTAAAGAAGCTGCCTTAAGGCTTGAAAAGCTTACTCCAATTGGGATGAGACTTGAATTAAAAAATGGTATAAACAACTGCTCTGTAATTGATGATTCCTATAGCCTTGACCTTTCTTCGCTTTCAATTGCCTTAGATTTTTTAAAGCAGCAAAATCAGTATCCACGCAGAACATTGATTCTTTCTGATATTCCAGGAGTTGATTCTGAGCTTATTTATGAAAAAGTTAGTCATCTTCTTGCAAATAAATCAGTGAATCGCTTGATTGCTGTTGGCGAAAAAATCAGCAAATATGCTTCAATGTTTACTTGTGAAGTTGAATCTTTCAAATCAACGGCAGAGCTCCTTGATCAATTTCACACCTTAAAATTCCAGAATGAGACCATCTTGTTAAAAGGAGCCAGGGCTTTTGGATTTGAGAATATCAGTCAGCTTTTAACACAAAAAGTTCATGAAACAGTTCTGGAGATCAATTTGAATGCTTTAGAACATAATCTTAATTATTACAAATCTGAAATTGGTACAGATACCAAAATTATGGCTATGGTAAAGGCTTTTTCATACGGAAGTGGGAGCTTTGAAATTGCAAACTTGCTGGAGTTTAATAAGGTAGATTATCTGGCGGTGGCTTATGCCGATGAAGGTGTTTCATTAAGGAAAGCTGGGACAAGTCTTCCCATTATGGTTATGAGTCCAGATGTGATGGCTTTTGACACTATTATTAAGCATGAATTAGAACCTGAAATTTATTCTCTTCGTGTTTTGAAAGAATTTGAGGCAGTTTTAAAAAGTAAAAATCTAAAAAATTATCCTGTACATATCAAACTGGATACGGGTATGCATAGATTAGGCTTTATGCCTGAAGAGCTTGATGAAGTGTTATCAATTATAAATTTGAATAAATTGATGCATGTTCAAAGTGTATTCTCTCATTTGGTTGCCAGCGAAAATCCTGAGCATGATGCTTATACATCCTATCAAATAGATCTTTTCATCAAACTATCCGACAAGATTAAAGAAGTACTAGGTTATTCATTTATACGTCATTTGGCAAATTCATCTGCTATTCATCGGTGGCCGCATGCGCGATTCGATATGGTGCGCCTGGGTATTGGATTATATGGTATTGATTCTTCATTCGGCAATAATTCTCCATTACAAACCGTAACTTCGCTGAAAACCAGTATTTCGCAGATTAAAAAGATACCTGCTGGCGATACAATTGGATATAGCCGTGAAGGAAAAATGCCAGATGGCGGCACTATAGCTACTGTCAAAATAGGATATGCCGATGGTTATAGTCGTATGATGGGAAATGGAAAGGGCAAAATGCTTGTAAAAGGTAAAATAGTTCCAACCATTGGTAAAATTTGTATGGATATGTGCATGATTGATATTACCGGTATTAACGTAGAAGAAGGGGATGAGGTTATTGTATTTAATGAGGTTATCCGTGTTGAAGATATTGCCTCGAAGCTGAACACCATCCCATACGAAGTTTTGACCGGTATTTCGCAGCGAGTAAAACGAATATATTATTATGAATAGTATTATTAAAGCATTATTTAATTACCTAGTAAGAGGTGCATTGGTCATATTACCTGTTGCTGCTGCTTTGTTTTTTATTTATTGGGCGGTTTCAAAGCTTGACTCTGCACTTAATTTAAGCAATGTATTCTGGGTTGATCAAGCAGGTAAGCCTATATATATTCCCGGACTTGGAATTCTTACTGTAATCATACTACTAATTGTTGTAGGTATTATAGTTACAAACTTTGTAACTGCCCCTATCAAGAAATGGGTTGGCCGCTGGTTTAATAGATTGCCGGTATTTAATGTTATCTATACCTCTTTCAAGGACCTTACTGAGGCATTTGTTGGCGATGACAAAAAGTTTAGTGAGCCCGTAGTTGTAGAAGTTAATGAAACTGGGTTAAAGAAAATAGGTTTTCTGACCCAAAAAGATCTATCTAAGATTGGTTATCCTGGTGATGTAGCAGTTTACTTTCCTTTATCGTATTCTTTTGCTGGGCAGCTATGCCTTGTGAATGCTGATCGCGTAAAACCATTGAAAATGAGTGCCAGTGAGGCGATGAAATTTATTGTCTCAGGCGGCGTGAGTCAGTTATAAACGATTAACTGTTTCAGAAAATAAATGGCTTGCCCTTATTTAGCTATAATCTGTTAACTCCGTATTTGATTCCTCTGTTCTAGATATCTTAAATAGACAAGGCTCAGTCAATAAAACTGAGCCTTGTCTATTTATTCGCTTTTTGATGAAGCTTAATTCTGTGGAATCACAAACTGAGGTGCAGTTTTTGTTTTTTGCTTTGCTTTAAAAGTATACTGTATACCCAAATTGATAGCATAATCAGCAAAAGCTGCATCACCATTTCTGAATACCCCTGTAGTTCTTGAATATTCCAAATCTGTATAGCTTTGAGGGCGGTTTCTTCGAACAGCAATGGGAAGGCCGAAATTCAATGTCAAATTGTTCTTCATATAAGAATAAACTGGTTCAAGCGATACAATATTGCCGGGACGCCTAAAACCAGCACTTCCACCAATTAAATCATGCACAGGAACGCCTTCATAACGCCCACCAATTGAAATATTTGAAATTGCATTTGGTGAATAATTCATGGCAATCCTAGATGAAAATTGATCAGGAACAGATGTAATTGCCTCGTTTTTAAGCAATACATTTAGTTTTTCTCTGAAAGTTCTAGTACCATTGGTCTCTCTTGGGTTTGCCAAATAGAAAGCACCCGTTGTGAGATAGAACTTTTCATTTAGTTTTAAATACATCTGAGTTTCTACGATAAGCCCAAGGCCTCCATCTCCTAATTGAATAGATTGATCTACGGGCCGCACTTCAGGACTGCCATTTACACCTACATTGTAAAAAATATCTGAAGCGTTATAATTACCTGTAGGAAGTTTTAGCGATGATCCAACTTGAATATTCCAGGACTTTAAACCCGGTTCAAGTAACCATTGCTGAATTCCAAATCGGATATCTCCTAATCCTCTGGAAAACGATTGATGCCTCTCAGTTCTTCCGTGCTCATATAAAGAGGAGCGGGCATTAATCTGTGTTGGGATTCCAATTGCCAGATTTGTTTTTCCTGATAACCAGTAACTAACAGAATATTCCCAGTTATTGGAATGGTTTATTACCTCTGTTCCACTGGTTACACGATCAGGCTCTTCATGAGTTCCTCTAAAATGCCTAAATGATTTAAAATAACGATAGTTTATTCCGGCCTGAATATCACCTTTCCCAAAGGTATTATGACTCAAATTAGCTGAGCAGGTGCCAAAGTGCCTCACAGCTACGCAACCTTGTCCAAAACTTTGTTGAGTTAAAAATAGTATGATACTTGCTAATAGTATTCTTTTCATCAATAAAATAGATTTTTAAAATGCGAAATTTAAAAAAAAACATTGGCAATTATTAGTAGGTATTATTTTTTGTTTTTCGTAGCTATTTTATACAATGAAAGTGCCATAATTACAAAGAATACAAATCCCATGATCTGGTATCCGCCAGAACCAAGGATTGCGGTAAGATGCTCTTCCATATTGAGCTTTCCAACGGGGATAGCTGTGGTTTTAAAAGCCATCAAAAAGGCATAAATAACTCCCATTAGGGCTCCGCCAGCAACTAAACCGGTAGCAAAAAGATTTCCTTGCCCAAGTTCATCATCTTCTTCTTTAATTCCCTTTTTCTTTGATCTCATATCTACCAAACCTTTAATTGCTCCACCTGCAAAGATGGGAAGCGTGGTTGAAAGAGGTAAATAAGCACCAACAGCAAATGAAAGCGATTTTACACCACATAATTCAACGGTTATGGCTAAAAATACACCCACAAGCACAAATTGCCAGTCGAGGTTGAATGATAATAATCCTTTGATCAAAGTGGCCATTAAAGTGCCTTGAGGAGCAGGATAGGTATCGGTTCCAATGGCATGTTTTATTCCCTGTGCGGCCATTTCTGTGGTAGGCCTGTCAAGAATTGATAAGGTGACACCGATTACTACAGCAGAAACAATAGCGCCTACAAATAAGGCAAGCTGCTGATATTTGGGAGTTGCACCCACAATATAACCTGTTTTAAGATCTTGTGATGTGGCTCCAGCATTTGCCGCTGCAATACAAATCATACTTCCAACTACCAATGCCATGGGCTCATAGCTGAGGCCTGTCCATCCAATACTGATAAAAATTAAGCAGGTACCCATTAGCGTGGCAATAGTCATTCCTGATACTGGATTGGATGATGTTCCAATCAAACCTACAATACGGCTTGAAACGGTAACAAAGAAAAATCCGAAAATGATCACTAAAACGCCGATAAGTAATTTATTTAAGATTGAATCACCAGGAATTTGAGGTAAAATTGCCATGAGTAATACCAAAGCCAAGCTACCAAAGATTACAATTCTAAAAGACAGATCATTATCAGTCCGATTGATCACTTTTAATTCAGATTTGCTTTTATTCATTGAAGACAAGCTTGATTTAAACGAAGAAATGATCGTAGGGATAGTTTTTAATAAAGTAATAAAACCACCTGCAGCAACTGCGCCAGCGCCAATCTGTTTTACATAGGCCTGATAGATAGCAATGGCAGTATTTTCAAATACCACATTCAAAGGGTCATAGTTTCCGGGACCTCCGGGAGTATAGACGTTTTTCAGGTAACCTAGTTTAACTAATTGATAGGCAATTGTTTCGGCTGGAACAAGAGTGGCTAAAAGTGGAATAAGTCCTAGCCAGGCAAGTACCCCACCTGCAACAAGAACCCCTGCTATTTTAGGCCCAATGATATAGCCAACGCCTAGGTATTCAGGAGTGATCTCTCCATTAATTGTAGCTGATGGAAAGAATCTGTTGGTTTGCTTTGTTGCCCAAGTAGGTGCTTCAGCTATTAAATGAAATACCTTTTGTAGAATAGCATAACCAAAAGCAAAAGCAAGGCCGTAATATGCTGTTTTTGCAAAATCACCACCTTTTTCTCCAGCGATTAAAACAGAAGCACAGGCTGTACCTTCTGGGTAAGGCAAACTTTCATGTTCGTCAACAATTAATGATTTTCGTAATGGGATCATCATTAAGGTGCCTAAAATTCCTCCTAAAGCAGCAAGGAAAAAGATTGGCCAATACGAGAAGAATGATTCACTATTACTTCCGGCTGATAAAAAAAGAAAGCCAGGTAAGGTGAAAACAACTCCGGCAGCAATAGATTCTCCGGCTGACCCAGTGGTTTGTATAATGTTGTTTTCAAGAATGGTTGTTTTAAAAAACTTTCTGCCAATTGAAATGGCAAGCACCGCAATTGGAATGGATGCCGAAACGGTTAGTCCAGCTTTCAAGGCTAAATAGACGGTTGCCGCCCCAAATATAACCCCGAAAATGGCCCCTAAAAGGACTGATTTAATAGTAAATTCAGCAACAGAACTGCTGGATGGCACATAGGGTTTAAACTCTTTTTTTGTACTTGTTTCAGACATATTGAATTTGATTAGATTTTAACAAGTTAAAGATACTTCTTTTACTGATATTTGAAATTGTAGAAATTATTAATAAAAGCTCGGAAACTTGATTATTAGTATGGAAAAAGCTATTTTTCTGGATAGGGATGGAGTATTAAATAAGGAATTGGGCGATTATGTGTGTCGTTTTGATGATTTTAAAGTACTTGAACATAATTTTGCAGCTTTAAAGGATTTGCAGGGAAGGGGGTACCTATTGATTGTGATTACAAATCAGGGCGGTCTTGCTAAGGGTTGGTATTCAGTAGAAGTTCTTGATAAAATGCATGCTCATTTAAAAAGTACCTATGCTGAACATGGAGTATTTATTTCTGAGGTATATTACTGTAATCATCATCCCGAGTTTAATGGCAAATGTTTATGTCGTAAGCCGGGCTCATTGATGCTTGAAAAAGCAATTGCCCGTTTTGGAATCGATGCTTCCCAATCTTATTTTATTGGCGACCGTGAACGAGATGTTATAGCAGGCGAAGCTGCCGGAGTGACCGGTATATTGATTGATAGTGATCAACCGATTGGGGATGTTTTGAGTTTAATTAGGTAGAACTGTTGTCGGTTGTCTGAGGTAGGAGGTAGGAGGTCTGAGGTCTGAAGTATGAGGTCTGAGATCTGAGGTGGTGCTATGAAATGAAGCTAAATTATCTCAATACTCAATACTATTGAGTAGTTACTTGGTTAGTTGTCAGTTGTATGTTATCTGAGAAATAGCGGTAATTTGAAATGAATACTTAATTGTCTTTGCTCTTGGTTCTTTGCTCTTGGTTCCTGGTTCAGTTCTTAAGTAATCTATAAGCACTTCTTTATTTAAAAAGTATAAAGATTTAACATGATGTACATGTTTAAATCCTTTCAGCTTTCCCCCTTTCCCCTTACTTCCCTGCAGCCTTAGCATGGTCAGCCAAAAACTGAGCCAATCCGCTGTCAGTCAATGGGTGTTTTGATAGGGCGATCATGGCAGATAAAGGTCCTGTAATTACATCAGCGCCTATTTTAGCACAGTTGACAATATGCATTGGATGACGAACAGAAGCAGCAAGTATCTGTGTTTCGAATCCATAATTATCATAGATAAGTCGAATATCTTCTATCAAGGTTAAACCATCAGTAGAAACATCATCCAAACGACCAATAAATGGAGAAACATAAGTAGCACCAACTTTAGCAGCTAAAAGTGCCTGTCCTGAAGAAAATACCAGGGTGCAATTGGTTTTGATACCTTTAGAACTAAAGTATTTTATAGCTTTTATCCCTTCAGTAATCATTGGCACCTTTACTACTATTTTTGGATCTAGAGCAGCTAGTATTTCGCCCTCTTTTACCATGTTTTCAAAATCAGTGGCAATAACTTCTGCACTCACATCTCCATCAACCAAAGCACAGATAGCTTTGTAATGATTGATTACATTTTCGTCTCCAGTAATGCCTTCTTTTGCCATTAGGCTAGGATTGGTGGTTACTCCATCTAAAATACCGAGTGCCTGAGCTTCTTTGATCTGGGCAAGGTTTGCGGTGTCTATGAAAAATTTCATGTCAATTGAATTAGCAAATTAGTGAATGAGCAAATTAGCAAATTATGCTTTCTTACTCGTGGAAATTATTTTATTTATGATTTTTTGTATTTCTATTAATTGTGTTTGTAGGACGGTAAGTTTCTCATGGTCATATAATTCCTTGCACAATGCGAGCCAGTACTCAGTTTCATCTACTTCCTTTACTGCGATTTTGAATTTATGAATAAAATCAGCTTTGCTTTCAGCATTTTGTGCTTCCCTTACATTGGCACCAATTGAAGTTGAACTTTTGAACAGTTGATTTGCTAGCGGAAAATCCTTATTTTTTTGAAGTAATTGGCAATATCTGGCGGCATTGACAGCAAAAGAAAACGTTTTTAAAACTATTGGATTTTCATCAGCCTTGAGCCTGCTCATATATTGAAGCAATTTGCTAATTAACTAATTTGCTAATTAACTCAATTTAAAAAAATGGGCAAGCACCTTTTATCGCACCGCTACAACCTTCTACCCTTGCTGCGTTCCCACCCTGGGGGAGTTCAAAGGGAGCTGGTCGTAAAAGACTTGCCCGTCACAAAAGTAAAAAAAAAAAGGAATTATTGCCCTTTGGGTATAAAACTGATGCGTGAAATATCATTTTGGCAACAATAATGGTAATAAATTATAAATATTCTAATTTTGTCAAAATAAAATGATATTTTTTGATTTAATGATAAAAATCATTGTTAATTAAGTAATGATATCGCTTTTTCTTATTTTAGTAAGATTATAAATATTAAATTTTTGATGACAAATACGAATACCCAAACACAAGGTTTATACAACTCTTCAATGGAGCATGATGCCTGTGGAGTTGGTTTTATTGCAAATATTAAGGGAAAAAAATCGCATCAAATTGTGAGTGATGCCCTTACTATTTTAGAAAATATGGAACACCGCGGTGCATGCGGTTGTGATCCGGATTCAGGTGATGGTGCAGGGATATTAATTCAAATCCCTCATGATTTTTTTAAACTAGAAGCTCAAAAGCTTAATATTAATCTCGATAAAGCGGGTAGTTATGGCGTAGGCATGATATTTCTGCCTAAAAAGGCAACAATTAAAGAGGCTTGCCGTAAGGCGATAGGCAAGGCGGCAGAAAAGCTAGGTTTAACAATACTGGGATACCGTAAGGTTCCTGTTAATGCAGGTATCATTGGTGAAGCTGCTTTTTCTTCTGAGCCGGATATTGAGCAGGTTTTTATATCTAAACCTGCAAATATTCATAGTGCTGAAGATTTTGAGCGTAAATTATATGTACTTAAAAACTATTTAACTAAATTAATAAGAGAAACTGTAATAGGGGCAGAGCAGCAATTTTATGTTGTTTCATTATCCCAAAATGTCATTATTTACAAAGGAGAGTTTACCAGTAGTCAGGTTCGGATCTATTTTCCTGATCTGAATGAGGCTAAGTTGACTTCTGCTTTTGGTATGATCCATTCACGTTTTTCAACCAATACTTTTCCATCTTGGCGTCTTGCACAACCCTTCAGGTTTATTGCCCATAATGGCGAAATCAATACGCTAAAGGGTAATTTGAACTGGTTTTACTCTGGAATTCGCTCTTTTGCATCTCCATTTTTCTCTAAAGATGAGATGGATATGCTTTTGCCAGTTATTGATAATAATCAATCAGATTCTGCCTGTCTTGACAATGTGATTGAATTACTTTTCCATTGTGGACGTTCATTGCCCCATGTTATGATGATGCTTATCCCTGAAGCATGGGATGGCAACGAGCAAATGGATCCTGCTACTAAGGCATTTTATGAATACCATGCAACATTAATCGAACCATGGGATGGACCAGCAGCTATTGCCTTTACAGATGGTCATTTAATTGGTGCTACCCTTGACCGTAACGGGCTTCGACCGCAGCGTTTTGTGATTACCAGTGATGATCAGATCATTGTTGCTTCAGAAGCAGGTGTTTTACCTGTTGATGAGTCAAAAGTAATTAAGAAAGGTCGTTTACAGCCAGGCAAAATGTTAGTTGTTGATACTGTGAAAGGTGAAATTATTGAAGATGATGAAATAAAGAAGGAAATTACTTCTCAGCAGCCTTATGGTACCTGGCTAGATAACTATAAAATCAAACTAGAAGATCTTGATGATCCTAGAGTTGCCTTTACACTATTATCTAATGAATCAACTTTTAAGTATCAACAGGTATTTGGTTTCTCCCGAGAGGATATTGAAACCCTAATTATGCCGATGGCACTTACTGGCAAAGAAGCAATTGGTTCTATGGGTACTGATACTCCATTGGCAGTGTTTTCTGACCGGCCTCAACACCTTGCAAATTACTTTAAGCAGTTGTTTGCACAGGTAACTAATCCGCCAATTGACCCAATACGCGAGCGTCTAGTCATGAGTCTTGCCGGATTTATGGGCAATAATGGTAATATGCTTGATGAAGATGAAATGCACTGTCATTGTGTGGCTTTACCTCACCCTGTATTAAGCAATACAGAGCTCGAAAAGATCAGAAGTATTGATACCGGATCTTTTCAGGCCAAAACATTGCAGACTTATTTTAAAGCTGATGCACAATCAGGTTCTTTGCAAAGAGGTTTAGATCGATTATGCAGATATGCTGAAGATGCCGTTCATGATGGTTTTGAGGTATTGATTCTTTCAGATCGTGCAATTGACTCAGAGCATGCACCGATTCCTTCATTGCTTGCTGTTTCAGCGGTACATCATCACCTGATCAAAAAAGGTCTTCGTGGTGCCGTAGGAATCATGGTTGAAGCAGGGGATGTTTGGGAAGTTCACCATTTTGCATGCCTCATCGCTTTCGGTGCAACTGCTGTTAATCCTTATCTTGCTCGTGCAACTATCCGTAAACTAAAAACTGATGAGAAGCTAGATACTCAATTGGAGTTGAAGGATTTATATAAAAACTATACTAAATCTATTAATGATGGGCTTTTAAAGATATTTTCTAAAATGGGAATATCTACACTTCAGTCTTATCATGGAGCTCAGATTTTTGAGATCATCGGACTAAATCAGGATGTAATTGAAAAGTATTTTACAGGAGCCGTTTCACGTATAAGTGGAATGGGGCTTGACGATCTAGCTGAGGAAGCATTGCGCAAGCATTACCAAGGTTTCAGACGCACAGGCGTTGAAGCCAAATTGCTACCTGAAGGTGGTGTATATCAATGGAAAAGAAAGGGTGAAGCTCATCTTTTTAATCCGGAAACCATCCATTTATTACAGCATTCAACCAGAACCAATAATTACGACGTGTATAAGAAATATGCGCAGCATATTAATAAGCAAACTGATTCCTTATATACTATTCGTGGTTTACTTGACTTTGCACATCACCGTCAGCCAGTTCCTATAGATGAAGTTGAACCTGTAGAAACTATCCTTAAACGATTTGCAACCGGTGCGATGTCATTCGGATCAATTTCACATGAAGCACACAGTACTCTTGCAATTGCAATGAATAGTATTGGCGCAAAAAGCAATACGGGCGAAGGAGGAGAGGATGAATTGAGATATGAGACTTTGGCAGATGGAGGTTCTATGCGTTCAGCAATTAAGCAGATCGCTTCCGGTCGGTTTGGCGTAACCGCTAACTACCTGACCAATGCAGATGAATTACAGATAAAAATGGCTCAGGGTGCTAAACCCGGCGAAGGTGGTCAGTTACCAGGAGATAAAGTTGATGAATGGATCGCAAAGGTTCGTCATGCAACTCCCGGTGTAGGATTGATCTCTCCGCCGCCACATCATGATATCTATTCGATTGAAGATCTTGCTCAGCTGATTTTTGACTTAAAAAATGCCAACCGTGCTGCTAGGATAAGCGTAAAACTAGTTTCTAAAGCTGGTGTAGGTACAATCGCAGCTGGTGTGGCCAAAGCACATGCTGATGTGATCCTTATCTCTGGCCATGATGGTGGAACAGGAGCTTCACCATTAACATCCATCAAGCATGCTGGTTTGCCTTGGGAACTTGGACTTGCCGAGGCTCAGCAAACTTTAGTAAAGAATAAATTAAGAAGCCGGGTTGTACTTCAAACCGACGGACAATTAAAAACTGGTAAAGATATTGCCATTGCTACCCTTTTAGGTGCAGAAGAATGGGGTGTTGCTACTGCAGCTCTGGTTGCCGGTGGTTGCATCATGATGCGTAAATGTCATCTGAATACTTGCCCTGTTGGCGTTGCAACCCAGGATCCAGAGTTAAGGAAATTATTTTCAGGTAAGCCGGAGCACATCGTTAATCTATTCAGATTCATAGCCGAAGAATTACGTGAGATCATGGCTGAATTGGGATTCAGAACCATTAATGATATGGTTGGAAAGGTTCAGAATCTAAAAATGCGAGATGATGTGGATCATTGGAAAGTTAAAAACATCGATCTCTCAGATATTTTATACGCTATGGATAATCCATCGGGTATGACTCTCTATAATAGTGAAAAACAAGATCACAATCTAGATAATATACTAGATTGGAAATTATTGGAACAGGCTCAAAATGCCATAGATACAAAAGAACCCGTATTTGCAGACTTTGACATTAAAAATACAGATCGAACTACTGGTACATTGCTATCTAATGAGATTACTAAGAAATATCAGTCGGCAGGTTTACCTCATAATACCATAAATTATAAGTTTACAGGTTCTGCCGGACAAAGCTTTGGTGCCTTCTGTACTAAGGGTATTTCCTTTGAATTAACCGGTGAGGCTAATGATTATGTTGGAAAAGGTCTTTCTGGAGCTCTATTGGCCATTTATCCGTCTGTCAAGAGTAAGGTTTTGTCACAGGATATATCATCATCGGAAATGTGGCACTTTATGGAGCAACATCGGGTGAATTATTTGTCAGAGGCCAAGCAGGAGAGCGTTTTGCAGTTAGAAATTCAGGTGCAATTGCAGTGGTTGAAGGAGTTGGTGATCATGGTTGCGAATACATGACTGGAGGAAGAGCCCTTATACTGGGTAAAACAGGACGGAACTTTGCTGCTGGAATGAGTGGAGGTATTGCTTGGGTTTATGATACCGATAACTCATTTTTGAGTAATTGTAATACCGAAATGGTGGAATTGGATTCGCTTACCCCTAAAGATGAAGAAGAGATCTTGATTTTGCTCAAAAAACATTTCCAGCTTACCCAAAGCCAGGTAGCTAAATATATTATTGATGATTGGAAAAATGCCTCTGCATCATTTATAAAAGTGTTCCCTTCAGAGTATAAAAAGGTTTTACAGCAACAACAATTACAACAATCAGCAGGATAATGGGAAAAGTTACAGGATTTAAAGAGTATGATAGGGAGCTTCCTAATAAAATTGCCCCTGCAGAGCGATTAGAAAATTATAATGAATTTATACAGGAATATGAGCCTGAAAAATTAAATGAGCAAGCAGCCAGATGCATGAATTGTGGAATTCCTTTTTGCCATTCAGGCTGTCCGCTTGGAAATGTTATTCCTGAGTTTAATGATGCAGTTTATCAGGGTAAATGGGAAGAAGCCTATCTTATTCTTGCTTCTACTAATAATTTCCCTGAATTTACAGGTCGTATTTGCCCGGCACCTTGTGAGGCTGCCTGCGTTCTTGGAATCAATAAACCTGCAGTAGCTATAGAAGAGATTGAAAAGCATATCATTGAAATTGCTTTTTCTAAAGGTTTTGTGAAGCCGAATACACCAATTTCAAGATCGGGTAAGAACGTGGCTATCATAGGTTCAGGCCCTGCAGGATTAGCTGCAGCTGCACAAATGAACAAGGCAGGTCATACCGTAACCGTTTATGAACGTGATGATCGTCCGGGAGGTTTATTGCGCTATGGAATTCCTGATTTTAAACTTGAAAAATCAGTGATCGATCGTCGTTTAGATGTAATGGAACAAGAAGGTATCAAGTTTATATGTAATACTGAAATTGGCGTAAAGGATGATATGAAATCCTTTATTGACAAACATGACGCTGTAATTATGGCTGCTGGATCAACTATTCCTCGTAATTTAACTATTCCGGGTCGTGATTTTAAAGGGATTCATTTTGCAATGGACTTCTTAACGCAACAGAATAAAAATGTGAGTAATTCTGTAATACCGGGTGAACGAATTCTTGCTACAGGCAAGGATATAGTGGTAATCGGTGGTGGTGATACAGGATCTGATTGTGTTGGAACCTCTAATAGGCAACATGCAAATTCAGTGAAACAGTTTGAACTGATGGTACAACCACCGGCTCAACGCAACGAGAATATGCCATGGCCAACCTATCCAATGATTCTAAAAACATCAAGCTCGCATGAAGAAGGATGTGAACGGTTCTGGGGTATCAATACCAAAGCGTTTTTAGGTGATGATAAAGGTGAACTGAGGGCAATTCTTGTTTCTGATGTAAGTTGGGAACTAGATCCTTTAGGCCGTCCGGTAAAGTTCAATGAGGTTGAAGGTTCAGAAAGAGAAATTCCTTGCCAGTTGATATTATTAGCTATGGGTTTCCTTCATCCTCAGTATGAGGGGCTTGTTCAAAACTCAGGGCTCGAACTTGACTCAAGAGGAAACGTTAAAGCAGTTGAAGGTAAATACCAGACTAATATTCAGAAAGTTTTTGCAGCAGGTGATATGAGACGTGGTCAGTCATTAGTAGTTTGGGCAATTTCTGAAGGTAGGGAAGCTGCACGTAAAGCAGATGAGTTTTTGATGGGCCGAACCAACTTGCCAAGTAAGGATCGTATCAATGAATATGTGAACTTATAAATTTATACTAATTATTGGCACCCTGCTTTAATCCAGAATGGATAAAGGCAGGGTGTTTTTTTGTATTCTGCCTCTGGTTTTGATATAATTATTTTCAGCTATTTAATTTTAATTTCGCAAAAAAGTCCCAAAGCACAATTCCAGCTGATACCACAATATTAAAAGAATGCTTGGTACCAAATTGTGGGATCTCTAGGCAGGTATCAATTAAATTCATGGCTTCGTCGCTTACACCATTTACTTCATTGCCAAAAATTAGTGCATATTTCATGGAATTATTTGGATCATAATTATTCAGCATGGTACTGTTTTCTGCCTGTTCTATGGCAATGATCGTGTATCCATCCAATTTCAACTCATTTATTGTATCACAAACATCTGCTGAATATGCCCATTCAATTGATTGAGTAGCTCCAAGTGCTGTTTTTTCAATTTCTCGATGCGGTGGTTGAGCAGTAATTCCGCACAGATAAATCTTTTCAATTGCGAAACCATCTGAAGTACGAAAGATCGAACCGATATTATGCATACTTCGTACATTATCAAGAATTACAACAAGCGGAAGTTTTTCCTGCTTTTTGAAGTCGTCAATACCTACGCGGCCAAGTTCTTCTGTTTTTAATTTTCGCATGTTCAAAAATAGCTTGTTCGAATTGAAAGAGCTATATATTTTATTCAAGTTTTTGCAGTATTTTAAACCCTTGGATTAAATCTGGTCTAAATACTAAATATAAATTATGAAGATAGTACAGTCTGAGGCTTTGTTTAAGCATAAGGGGGATGATGTTTTTCTTTTTAACCTTAGAAACAAAGCAGGCGTTGAGGTTTGCATCAGCAATTTAGGAACTATTATACAGTCGTTTAAAGTCCCAGACCGAGATGAAAATGTACTAGATATCGTTTTGGGTTTTGATACGATGGAACACTATTTATCTTCCGAATACTTGAATAATAATTCTTACCTGGGCGCTATTGTTGGCAGATACGCCAACAGGGTAGGTAACGCATCTATAGTAATTGACGGTGAGAGATATCAATTATCACCCAATAGGCCTCCTCATCAAATCCATGGTGGTTTTGAAGGTTTTGAGAGTAAGGTATGGCATATCGAAAATTCAGGCCAACTTACTGAGGGTAAGCTTAAAATGTCGTACCTAAGCAAAGACAATGAAGAAGGCTACCCCGGAAATCTGGAGGTTTCGATCTGTTTTTGTTTGAATGATGAAAATGAATTGATTATTGATACCGAGGCAATTACAGATAAAGCAACGGCAATCAATTTGACCCATCACGACTACTTTAATCTGAATGGATCTGGTAGGATAGACGATCATTGGGTACAAATACCATCCGGATTATATCTCGGTCAGTATCCGGATAATCTGGCTAATGGCGAAATACTTCCAGTTAATGAAACAAAATATGATTTCAATAATTTAAGGCAGATTAATAAGGATTGGGATCCTGTTTCTGGATACGACCAATCATTTGTTTTGGATAAAATATATGGTGCTTACGGTATGGCTGCAACAGCATATTCTGAAAAAAGTGGAATTAAATTAGAGGTTTTTACGGATGAACCCACTGTTCATTTTTATTCAGGAATGCACCTTGGAATTACAAATGCTAAAAATGGACAATTCTATGAACCTTTTTCAGGATTTTGTTTCGAAACGCAGCATCATTGTAATGCTATAAATATTCCTGAATTTCCTTCAACACTACTTAGGCCAGGTCAGGTTTACAAACATAAAACAAGTTATCGCGTTAGTAATTGATCGGATTTTAATTGGATCTTATTTTCTTCTGATTTAAATGGTTTAAGGTAAAGAACCCTAATGATGAAAGTATACAAATGCCGCAGATAGACCACCATAACAAAGAATATCCACCGTGTTTTATTAATAAGGCACCATAAATCGGACCAATGATCTGGGCTATCGACCAAGATATAGTATAAAGTGCTGCATATTCTCCACGGTTATTTGAATTTGATCTGCTAGTCCAGAAGGTATTCATAAATGGCATAGAGAACATTTCTCCCAATGAAATGAATAAGATTGAAATTACAGCTGTCAAGGCCATTGCAGGTAGGATATTCAATAATGAAAATGCAAATCCAGTAATCAGAATTCCAATACCTACAAAAAATAAGGGTGGTCTTTTTCCATCAATTCTGCTGATGAGCAGCATTTCTACCCCAACAATTAGTAGTCCGTTCATTGCCATTAAGCCACCTATAAATTGCTCGCTTAAATTCCATTCAGATTTAAAAAATACGGGTTGCAGGGTAAAAAGCTGGAAGAAACAGGAAGCAAATAGTGTACTTAAAATAATAAAAGCGAGGTATAACTTATCACGATAGGCAGATGCTAAAACTGGTTTATCATGCTCTTTCAAATTAATTTTAGCTTTTTTCACAGCTGGTAATAATTTTATCAGAATCAAGGCAGCAAGAATATTAGTGAAGCCGTCTACAAAGAAGAGCAAATGGTAGTCTATGGATGCAATAAAACCTCCCATAGCTCCACCAAAAGACCAGCCAAGATTGATTGCCATCCGATTTAAAGAATAGGAGCGGGTTCGAGTTTTTTCTGTGCTGTAATGGGCAACAGCAGATGAATTTGCAGGCCTGAATCCTTCATTACACATACTTAGAATAAATGTTCCAATCGCTAAACTGAAAAATGTTTCCAAGAAGCTGAGTGTCATGAACATAAAACCGCCACTGATTAATGCTCCAACCTGCAAATAGTAAAAACCGACTTTGTCTGTGATCTTTCCACCAATAAAAGCACCAAATACAGAACCAAGGCCAAAAAGTGCCATGATCATTCCTGCCTGAACAATGCTAAAGTTTAATTTCTGGGTACAGTAAATGGTAAGAAATGGAACCACCATGGTACCGCTCCGGTTTATAAGCATGACCAGCGAAAGGTACCAGCTCTCTTTACTTAGTCCTGAAAAGGCTTTTTTGTAGATATTGAGGGTGTTTGATAGCACAATTCAAAGATAGATGAATGGAAGTTCAGATCATCATAATCTTACAATTTAGATCAATTTGGCTTATAAAGTTTACATTCAGGTCAGTAATTAATTCACAAGAATTTCCCACCATCAAACAGTTTTCCACAAATCTTTCAAAACCTTAACAATCCATTAACTTTATTGTTTAAATAATTAGTGATTTGTCAAAAAAGACCGAACAGAAGGAAACTCCTTTAATGTTACAATACAATATGATCAAGGCTAAATACCCTGGTGCATTGTTATTGTTTCGTGTAGGTGATTTTTATGAAACTTTTGGTCAGGATGCTGTAAAGGCTTCAGGAATCCTTGGAATTGTACTCACCAAGCGTGGAAATGGATCTGGAACACATACCGAGCTGGCAGGTTTTCCACATCATTCTTTGGATACTTATCTACCTAAATTAGTTAGAGCTGGCCAACGAGTAGCCATTTGCGACCAGCTGGAAGATCCAAAAACAACCAAAACGCTTGTAAAACGCGGAGTAACAGAATTGATCACTCCAGGAGTTTCATACAGTGACAATATTATCCAGCAGAATACCAATAATTATTTGGCTTCACTTTATTTTGAGAAGAACTCATTTGGTATTGCATTCATTGATATTTCGACCGGCGAATTTTTAGTAGCCCAGGGCAACGCCGATTATATTGATAAGCTTCTTCAAAGTTTCAAGCCCAGTGAGGTAATTTTTCAGAAAAGCAGACAGCGTGATTTTGTAGAAACATTTGGCGATCGTTTTTATACCTATCACCTTGATGATTGGGCCTATAGCGGAGATTATGCCAGTGAAATTCTCCTTAAACATTTTGAAGTTAATTCTTTGAAAGGGTTTGGTATTGAAAAATTACCCTTGGCTATTACAGCGGCAGGTGTTGCTTTGCACTATCTGAATGAAACTGAACATCGTAATCTTCAGCATATATCTTCAGTTTCAAGAATTGAAGAAGACCGTTACATGTGGCTGGATCGCTTTACAATCCGGAATCTTGAATTAATAGGTTCTGCAAATGAAAACGCAGTAAGTCTGGTAGATGTTTTAGATAAAACTTGTTCACCCATGGGTGCACGATTGCTTCGGCGATGGATCATTATGCCACTTAAAGAACGAAAACCCATTCAAGAGCGTCTAGATGTGGTTGAATTTTTGGTTAATAATGAAGAAAACCGTGAAAATTTGCTTTGTGAATTGAAACAGATTGGTGATCTGGAAAGACTAATCTCTAAAATCGGACTTCAGAAGGCCAATCCGAGAGAAGTAATGCAGTTGAAACGTGCATTATATGCCATATTCAATTTGAAATATCTTTGCCAAAATGCAGATAATTACGCGTTAAAAACTATTGCAGAGCAGTTGGATCCTTGCATTTTGATTCGTGATCGAATTGAGCGGGAATTAAATCCAGATCCTCCAGTCATGCTAATCAAGGGTAGTGTTATTGCTGATGGAGTTGATGAAGAGCTTGACCGCTTGCGAAAGATCGCATTTGGCGGTAAAGGATATCTGTTGGAAATACAGAAGCGGGAAGCAGAGATTACCGGTATTCCATCACTTAAAGTTGCTTTTAATAATGTGTTCGGTTATTATCTGGAAGTCACTCATACACACAAAGATAAAGTTCCGGCAGAATGGCTTAGGAAACAAACTCTGGTCAATGCTGAACGCTATATAACGCCAGAATTAAAAGAATATGAAGAACAGATTCTGGGGGCAGAAGAAAAGATTCAGGTATTGGAAACCCGCTTATACAATGAGTTGACCCATGCACTTTCCGAATTCATAAAGCCTATACAGCTTAACGCTCAATTAGTAGCGCAGTTAGATGTTTTATTGAATTTTTCAAATCTGACCATCAAAAATTATTATGTCAAGCCTCTTATTGATGACAGTACCATTATCGATATTAAAGGCGGCAGACACCCGGTTATAGAAAAGCATCTTCCTGCTGGCGAAGAATACATTACGAATGATGTCTTTCTGGATAACGATAGTCAGCAGATCATCATCATTACCGGCCCCAATATGTCGGGTAAGTCGGCCTTGTTAAGGCAAACTGGATTGATTGTTCTGATGGCTCAAATGGGATGCTTTGTACCTGCAAAAGAAGCTCAAATTGGGATTGTTGATAAAATATTTACCCGTGTTGGAGCTTCTGATAACTTGACAACTGGTGAGTCAACCTTTATGGTTGAAATGAACGAGACGGCTAGTATTCTGAATAATTTATCACCTAGAAGCCTTATTTTGATGGATGAAATTGGTCGAGGAACCAGTACCTATGATGGGATCTCTATCGCGTGGTCGATCGCTGAATATCTTCATAATCACCCTACAGCGCAGGCAAAAACCTTATTTGCAACACATTACCATGAGTTAAATGAATTGACAAACTCATTCAACAGAATTAAAAATTTTAATGTTTCAGTAAAAGAATTAGGCAATAAGGTTATTTTCTTGCGAAAGCTGGTACCAGGTGGAAGTGAGCATAGTTTTGGAATTCATGTTGCAAAAATGGCCGGCATGCCTCAGCAATTGGTTAACCGGGCCAATGAAATCCTGAAACGACTAGAACAGGAGAGAACCGGAGGCGAAGATATTAAGGATAGCCTCAAAAAAGTTCAGAAACAGGCTTATCAGTTACAGATGTTCTCAATCGATGATCCGGTATTGGTTAAAATCAGGGATATGTTAAACAACCTGGATGTAAATACGCTCACACCTGTTGAGGCATTAATGAAGTTGGATGAGATACAGCGGGTTTTGAAGGCTTAGTAGTGGTAGGGTATTGAGTATTGAGTAGTGAGTATTGAGAATCAAGAACCAGGACAAAGGATCAAAGACAAAGGATAATTCAGCAATATTGTGAAATTTATTGCTTTTTGCCATATTCATGCTTCAGACCTCAGACTTCATACTTCAGACCTCTGACCTCATACCTCTGACAACTGAACCAATACTTTCAAAGACCTATTATCAAGAAAAAAATAAAAAAAATTTTCGTTTCAATGTTATATTGTTGTTAACTTACCTTTCCTTAGTAAGTGTCTATGTCAGATTTGTTTGAAAAAAATGAGTTGATTAAAGTCTCTAAAGGCGACGAAATTGCCTATAATCGACTTTATTACAGGTATCATCAGCAACTTGGAACACATATCTTCCGGATCACTAAATCTATGGATTTAGCAGAAGAGATTGTACAAGATGTGTTTCTTAAAATATGGATGAATAGGGAGGCACTATCCGGTGTTCATAATTTCAAAGCCTACCTTTTTGTGATCTCCAAAAATCATACTTTAAATTGCCTAAGAAAGCTCAGTAGGGAACGAAATCATTTAAATATCTGTGAAGAAAAGTATACGATGTCGCTTACGTCGGATAACGGAGATTCGAATAGTTATCATACTATTCTTGATCAAGCGATTGACCGCTTACCCCCTCAACAGCAGCGTGTTTATCTACTTAGCAGGCATGAGCGGCTCAGGTATGCTGAGGTGGCAAATAGGATGAATATTTCGAATGAATCTGTGAAAAAGTATTTAAAGATAGCTAATGCATCAATCATAGCTTTTGTGAAAACAAATCTCTACTCCGTATCATTTCTTTCAATAAGCTCAACCTTTTTTTAATTCCCATACCCCCTTTTTTTGATTATCCGGTGTCTATATTATATAGAACATCGAATGGTTTTCTATTGACAATTTTTTTAATATTAATTTATGCATTCTTTTAATTCCACTATTTCCATTCTTTTTAAAAAATATTATAATAAAACTGCCAGCCAGCAAGAGATAAGGGAATTATTTGATCTCTTGAAGTCAAGTTCTGATGATGAATTGACAGAATTGATCAGGAAGGAATGGGAAGATCAGGAAAATGAAGATCCAATTTTTAGTTTAGAAATGTCGGAGAATATTCTGAAAAATATTTTGTCTGCGGTGGAAGATGAGAATGCACAGACTGAAGATTCAGTATTTATAAGAAATTTTACTTGGCCTATATTTTACAAAAGCCTTTCTGCTGCAGCAGCAATTATCATTCTACTAGGTATCGGTTTGTATTTCAGGTCTAGCCTAAATCCAAATCCAGGTACTCAAATAGCATCTGTCCAAATAAATCAGGATGCTCTGCCAGGTGTTAATAAAGCCGTTTTAATTCTTGGGAATGGGCAAAAAATAATATTGGATAGCCTCAGTAACGGACCTATTGCGAAAACTGAGAACTTTGAAGTGAATAAAACCGAAAATGGACAGCTAGTATATCACGCATTTGATAAAAATTATAAAAATGCGCGGACTGAAGATATTAATACACTTGTTACACCTCGAGGGGGTGAATACCGAATAACGCTTCCTGATGGTAGTAAAGTTTGGTTAAATGCTACCTCATCTATTAAATTTCCAGGAGTATTTAAAGGTAATATTCGCGAAGTCGTGCTTAAGGGTGAAGCGTATTTTGAAATTGCCAAAAACTCAGCCATGCCTTTTAGGGTCAAGTCTAATGGGGCCCAAATCGAAGTTATAGGCACTCATTTCAATGTTAAGGCTTATGGTAATGAAAAGCCGATGAAAACCACATTACTAGAAGGTTCAATAAAAATTACCGCTGGCAATTCATCGCACTTATTAAAACCTGGTCAACAGGCCATTTTAACTAAGGGTGAATTGAAGGTTTTGGATAACGTTGATATTGAAGAACAAGTTGCATGGAAAAATGGATTGTTTGTATTCAAGGATGCAACTATAGAAGAAGTCATGAGTCAGGTTGCTTCGTGGTATGATTTAAATGTAAGCTTTGAGGGAAAAATACCTGAAAAATTACTTACTGGTAAAGTTTCTAGAAGTGTTAATTCTACTGAGTTTATGAACTTGCTCAATTATGCAGGAGTAAAATTTAAAATTACGGGGAAAAATATTGTTATTACAAATAAATAAGAATTCAAAAATCATAAATCACTAATTCACTTAAATTTTAACTATGACATAAGAAATACTAAAAAAATCAGGAAAAAGGAAATAAAATTCAAAACCTAATCTATAGAAAATGAAATTTTAGGTTGATAATTTTAATTTAAATCGGAACTAATAAATTTTGTTTCCTAGATTATCCAATCACCAATTGTAAAATAATGTTAAACTAAATTCAAAAAAAGTTATGAAATTTAATTACAAAGTCATTCCCGTTGGAGGACTTAAACTTCCAAAAATTTTATTGGCTATGAAACTGACTATAGTTATTATAGTTGCTACGCTCTCTGCGGTGAGTGCTAACACATATAGTCAAATGGTAACAATTCGAGAGAAGAATATTTCTATCGAAAATGTTCTGAGTTTGATAGAAAAGCAAACTAATTATCATTTTTTATATGATAAAAGGGACATTTCTAAAGCTGGTACGATAAACGTTGATGTAAAAAATGTATCAGTAGAACTGGTACTTACTAATTGCTTTAAAGACAAGCCATTAACTTATAAAGTTTTTCAAAGTACTAATACTATTGTAATAAAAAGCTTGGATAATCTTAATACTGAATTAAGCCCACCGAAAGACATCATTATCAAGGGAACTGTCAGTGACAGTAGAGGGTTAACGCTTCCTGGTGTTAGTATTAAGATCAAAGGTACAATGGTAGGTGTTTCAACAGACATTGATGGTAAATACTCAATTTCCGTTCCTAATGCAAATGCAATTCTTGTATTCAGTTCTATCGGTTTTAATTCTCAGGAAATAACTGTAGGCGATCGTTCAAGCGTGGATGTAAAAATGACCGAAGAATTAACGTCTTTAACTGAGATAGTAGTTACTGCATTGGGTATTAAGAAAGAAGCAAAGAGACTTGGTTATGCTACTGCAACCGTTAATGCGCAGCAAATTAGCGAAAATCGCACAGTCAATTTCATGAGTGGTTTGGTTGGAAAAATGCCAGGAGTGAATATTACTCCAATGGGTACTGGTCCGGCTGGTTCCAGTAAAATCCGAATCAGGGGCCAATCTTCATTTGGAGCTCAAAACAGTCCGCTTATCGTTGTAAACGGTGTTCCTATTAATAATACAACTTTTGGTGTGAATGGAGATTTTGGTGGACAAGGCGCTGTTGTATCTACCGATGGTGGTGATGGATTAAGTAGTATCAATCCGGATGATATTGAATCAATGACTGTTCTAAAGGGAGGTGCTGCAGCTGCATTATATGGCTCCCGAGCTCAAAATGGAGTAGTGATGATTACAACTAAATCAGGTACTGCAAACAAAGGACTGGGTGTTGATTATAATTCTAATTATACATCAGATACGCCTCTTGACTTTACCGACCTGCAATATGAATATGGTCAGGGTGAATTTGGAGTTCGACCAACAACACCAAATCCTACATCGGGTGTTTGGAGTTTTGGAGAAAAATTTCAGCCCGGTATGACTCAAGTTTTGTATGATGGCGTAACTGCTCCTTATGAGCCAGTTACAGATCGTATTAAAAAATTCTATCAGGTAGGAAGCACATTGACAAATACCGTTTCAGTTTCGAATGGAGGAGCAAATGGTGGTTTTAATCTTTCACTTGCGAATATGGATAACAGTAGTATTCAGCCCAATAGTAAATTCAATCGCAAAACAATCAATCTTGGTTTTAATCAAAAAATTTCACAAAAACTAAGTGTATCAGGTAATATTGCCTACTCAAGTGAGAAAAATACAAATCCGGTAGTAGTTGGGGGACAGGATAACAGTACACCTGTTGTAATTTACACTTTGTCTAACTCTATGCCATTTGATTTATTGAGTTCAAAGCGTTTTGATGCCAATGGTGATGAGTTTGTTTGGTCACGATTTAGAAATAGAACCAATCCTTACATGTCATCATATAATCGTTTTGAAAATATAAAACGCGATCGTGTTTTCGGAAACATAACTGCAAAGTATAATTTTACCGATTGGCTTTATTTGCAAGGTCGAATTGGTCAGGATTATTTCTCACGTGATCGTGATTTCAATGATCCAACCGGAAGAGCTTCAAATTCTGCTGCTCCTGCTGGTTTTGTTAACGGACGATATACACAAGAAGTACTTCGTAGTCGCGAATTAAACTCTGATTTCCTTCTAGGAGCTTCCAAAAGTTTTAAAAATGGATTTGCTTTTGATGCCACAGTTGGAGGTAACCAACGTTATAGTTCATTTGATCGTAACTCGGTAACAGTGCAGGATTTTGTTGTGCGTAATCTTTATACTGTTGCAAATGGACGTGTAAAAGATCCTTTTTATGATTTGAGTGAGGTTAAAATTAACTCGCTTTATGCAGCAGCAGAACTTTCATATAAGAGCTATCTGTATTTGAACCTTACTGCACGTAATGATTGGTTCTCTACTTTATCTCCTGCCAACAGAAGTATTCTATATCCTTCAGCTAATGCTAGTTTTATTTTTAGTGAGGCATTTGAAGGTATGCCTAAATGGTTATCGTTCGGAAAAATCAGAGTAGGTTATTCTCAGGTAGGAAGTGATAACTCAGTGGGTCCTTATGCAAATAGCTTATTTTATGGAGTTAATAATAATTTATTTCCTAATCCATCAGGTGCAGCTCAACCGGTTGGTTCTATTCCTAGCGGTGCAGTACCCAATGCAAATTTAAAACCTTCACGTGTTGAAGAGTCCGAGTTAGGTCTTGAAACCAAATTTTTTGGAAACAGATTAGGATTTGAAGTGACTTACTATAATAAGATTACTAACGATCAAATTTTAGCATCTCAAATTTCAGACGCTTCTGGTTTTACAAGTTCGGTAATTAACGTAGGCCAAAGTAGGAATACGGGTATTGAATTAATGTTATCAGGCACACCTATTTTAAATAAAAATTTTAGATGGGAAACTAACTTCAATTTTGCTCAAAATGCGACCGAAGTGCTTGACCTTGGAGAGGGTGTAACTGAAATTGTTTCAGGTGGTGCTGCTGGTTCCAATTCAATCAGACAAACAGTTGGACAGAGTTTAAATGGTTTGTATGCAACTGCTTACCTTCGTGATGCACAAGGTCGCCAAGTTTTTGATACAAATAATGGCCGCCCGCTGAGAGCTCCTCAAGCTTTACTGATAGGAACAACTATCCCTAAATATGTGGGTGGTATCTTTAACTCTTTCAACTTTAAGGGTGTATCACTTTCCGGTTTAATCGATTTTAAACTTGGTCATTATTTAGGATCACAAACCAACTTCAACTTATACCGTCACGGTTTGCATAGATCAACATTGGTTGGACGTGAAACTAACCTTGTAACCGGTGTAGGTGTAAATCAGCAAGGTGGACCTAATACAGTTGCAACGCCACTTCAAACTTTCTATGAAACGGTTAACACAAGTAGTATCCGTGAAGAATTTGCACACAATGCAGGTTTCTGGAAATTGAGACAAATTACCATGGGCTACGACTTCACAAAAATGCTTCCTTCACGTTTGTTCATAAAGGGCTTGAGATTAAGTGCAGTTGCAAATAATGTAGCAATTCTTAAGAAATGGGTACCGAATATTGATCCTGAAATGGCAAATAGTGTGTCTGATAATCAAGAGGGCTTGGAGAATACTGGTCTTCCTACCAGCCGTAGTATCGGGTTCAATCTTAATGTAAGATTTTAAATTGAAATAGTATCTCTCACTGAAATATTAAAAACAATAAAATGAAAAAGATAACTTTATATACCATCCTGTTTTTATCTACAATATGCTTATTGCCGAGTTGTGATAAAGGCTTTGAGGAAACCAATACGAATAAAACGCTACCTATCGCACTCGATCCGGCTTTTTTAATGAACAATGCCATAATTGGGTCTTCTGCTCCAGCAGAAACAATGATTTTTGAACTTGCGATTGTCCAACAAGTAATCACTCCGTTTGGTGGTGTGCTTGGTGGTGGAAATTATAACCAAGACAACAAAGTTCGTAACCAGGGAGTTTGGGTTCGTTACTATCAGACAGTCATCAAGTCATTGTCCGCAGTAATCAATGAAACAGCCACTACTAAGACAGGTGCTCCTGACCGGTCAAATCTTTATCAATCTGCTCGAATTATGCGTGCTTATGCATTCATGGTTTTAACAGATACTTATGGTGATGTGCCCTATTTTCAAGCAGGTAAGGGATTTTCAGAGAACATTTCAGTTCCGGTTTATGATAGTCAAGAGGCTATTTATAAAGATATTATAAAGGAATTGGAATCAGCCTCTGCTGCCTTAAATCCAGCCAAACCAATAAATACTAGTGATGTTTTATATGGTGGTGATATCGCTCAGTGGAAAGCCTTTGGATATTCGCTCATGCTAAGAGCGGGTATGCGTCTCTCAAAAGTTGACCCAACGCTAGCTCAGCAGACTGTTGCAAAAGCAGTTGCAGGTGGCGTTATCCAGGCAAACAGCGGAAGTGCGGTAGTACGTCATACTTCTTTGTACCAAAATGCTGTTAACGGTTTATTGAATGGCTCTGAAGCGAATAATTATTTTTTAGCAAAGCCATTTACAGACTTTTTATTCGCGAAAAGTGATCCAAGATTAAGATCCATGTCGGTGCGTTACGTGGGTGCTGCAAGTGGTCCGCAGCAATCCCCATCACGTGCTGATTTCACTCCCTCAGTTCAAAGAGGTATGCCAATGGGTTTCGATAATGGAACAATTGTGGCAAAAGCAAAACTTGATGGATTGGCTAGTTTTTATGATTATTCTCAACTTGATAGGTTTAGATTGGGTAGAATTGATGCTCCAATGTTCTTGGTGACTAATGCTCAAACTAAATTATTATTAGCAGAAGCCCGTGTTCGGGGTTGGGTAACTACAGGATCAACTGCAGCCGATCTTTATGCAGATGCTATTCGTGCTAATATGGCCGAAATGGCAGTATTCTCACCTGCATCAGCCATAGCTAGTGCTGATATCGAGACTTTTGTTACTGCTAATCCTTTAAGCGTTGGTAATGAGATAAAAGAAATAAACGAACAATACTGGGTAGCTACACTTCTAAACGGACCTGAAACATTTGCAAACTTACGTAGAAGCGGATTCCCAGCATTAACTCCAAATCCTTACCAGGGAAGAGATGTTACACCATTTGTGCGTAAGCTAACATACCCGGATTCTGAGTATGCAATCAACAAAACGAATCTTAATGCCGCAATTACAAAGCAAGGTGGAGATAAGTTAGATACTCGTGTTTGGTGGGATAAGTAATAAGTAAAAGTCTATATCAATTCAGTTTTATAGAACAACAACTTCCGATTTTTCAATCGGAAGTTGTTTTATACCTATATATATTAATATACGAATCAGCAGATTTTATGGGACAAAATAAAGCAAGCCGAAGAGATTTTTTATTTAAATCTACTTTAAGCGGATTAGGACTTGGTTTAATGAGTAATAATCTTTTTGCGGAATCATTTGAGAAAGAGAATGATCTGTTAATGAAAGCACCTTTAAAAGGTGCGCTAATGATTACCGACATCAAGTGTGCTATTATTGGAGGAAGTCCGGTAGTACGTATAACAACCAATGGAGGTATCAGCGGTTATGGACAGGCAGAAACTTCTAAAAAGTATTTAAAACCATTCGTACTCTTTTACAAAGAATATTTAATTGGCGAAGACCCAACAAATGTTGAGCGCTGTATGCTGAAAATCAGGCGAATGGGAAGTTTTAAACCCTATGGTAGTGCTGTGAGTATTATTGAAATGGCCTTATGGGATATTGCGGGCAAAGCAGCTTCACTGCCGGTTTATAAATTACTCGGTGGTAAGGTTCGTGACCGTGTTCGAGTTTATACTACAGCAGTTGCACAATATCGTGAAACGTCTGGTATTAACCCCGCTGATTATGCACAGGCGGTATCAAAAGTAAAAGAATTAAAAGAGGGTTTTACGATTATAAAAATGCCTATTGGTTTTCATAGCCAAATGGCAGGTAAGGCACCGAATTTTTTCTATGGTGATCCAGCCGGCCCTAACAATCAACCGCATGCCAATCGCGGACCATTGACAGAACAAGGATTGAAAAGAATTATTTCTTGTGTTGAAGCAATGAAAAAAGTACTTGGGGATGAGATCGGACTAGCTATAGATTGTGGACCTGGCTTTATGCTATCGGATGCAATCAGACTTTGCAAATCACTCGAACCTTATAACCTGATGTGGATGGAGGATCTTCTTACTGGAGATTACCGCCCTTATGTTATGGCCGATGATTACCTTGAATTAACCAGAAGCACAACAGTACCTATTCATACAGGCGAACAAATTTATTTACGACAAAACTTTCGCGAATTAATTGAGCGAAATGCGATTAGAGTAATCGGACCTGATGTAGCTGATGCAGGTGGAATAGCTGAAATGAAATGGATTGCCGAGTTTGCTGATTTACATGGTATTCAAATGGCTCCTCATGGAATTTATGACGGACTCATCGGTAATGCTGCTCAGATACATTTAGGGGCCGTGATGCCACAGAACTTTATCGCTTTTGAATACTCCTTTGCTACACCAGAATGGTGGTATGACATTTTAGACGGATTGGAAGATCAAGTTGTCAAAAATGGTCATATTGATGTAACGGATAAACCAGGCTTAGGTGTAAATTTTATCGTGAAAGAAGCTAAGAAATATTTGAGCGAAGAGGATAGTAAGTTTTTTGACTAAGTATTTCCCGATATATTTTGAATTAAATTAATTGATCTCTTTTAAGGCAATAATTATGGCTAAAGCATCGAATAACTTTACCGCTCAGCGTAGAAACGCAATTAAAATGTTGGGCTTAGGCTCTACTGCCGGACTTCTGGGCATGTTTGGCAACACTCCTGCACAGGCAGCAAATTTGGATATTTCATCTTATGGACAAGGAATATCCTCTGCAAAAGGTCCATTAATTATTACAGATGTCAGGTGTGCTATTATTGGGGGAAGTCCGGTTGTACGTATAGTTACCAATGAAGGTATTAGTGGCTACGGACAAGCGGAAAGCCGTAAATCGTATTTAAAACCATTTGTACTTTTTTATAAAGAATATTTATTAGGTGAAGACCCAACCAATGTAGAGCGTTGTATGATGAAAATCAGGCGCATGGGAGCCTTCAAGCCTTGGGGTGCTGCTGTTAGTGCAATCGAGATGGCGCTCTGGGACCTGGCCGGGAAAGCTGCCGGATTACCTGTCTACAAGCTACTTGGTGGTAAGGTGCGTGATCGTGTCAGAATTTATAATGGTGGAATAGCAAGAACAAATCCTTTAAGTGCTAAAGATACCGGAATTGATGCGCAATATTATGTGGATACGGTTTCCCGCATGAAGGATTCAAAGGAAAAGCTAACCATAATCAAAATGGCGATTGGGTTTCATAGCTCAATGGGCTCAAAAGCACCCAATTTTTTCTACGGTGATCCAGCAGGCCCTAACAATCAACCTCATGCCAATCGTGGCCCATTAACAGAACAAGGATTAAAAAGAATTGTTACATGTGTTGAGGCAATGAAAAAGGTTTTGGGTGATGAGATTGGCTTAGCTTTAGATTGTGGTCCAGGGTTTATGTTGGCTGATGCAATTAGACTTTGTAAAGCATTGGAACCTTATAATCTGATGTGGATGGAAGACCTCCTAACCGGAGACTACCGTCCTTATGTGATGGCTGATGATTATCTTGAGTTAACAAGAAGTACAACGGTACCCATTCATACAGGTGAACAAATTTACCTTCGTCAGAATTTTCGTGAACTAATAGAGAAAAACGCTGTCCGGGTTGTAGGACCTGATGTAGCTGATGTAGGTGGGATGGCTGAAATTAAATGGATTGCAGAGTATGCCGATTTGCACGGAATTCAAATGGCACCTCATGGTATTTTTAATGGACTGATCGGTAATGCAGCGCAGGTACATGTAGGGGCTGTAATGCCTCAAAACTTCATCGCGTTTGAATATTCGGTTGCTACACCTGAGTGGTGGTATGATATTATAACCGGACTACCAGATCCAATAGTAAAAAATGGACACATTGATGTATGGGATAGCCCTGGTTTAGGGGTAGAATTTATTGTTAAAGAAGCAAAAAAATATTTAGCAGAAGAGGATAAGAAATTTTTTGACTGAGAAATTCAATTCGTGCGGAAAGGTTCAATTAATTAATCTTATTTTAATAAAGTTTTATGACTAAAGAAAAAAACGATTTCGACAATCAGCGTAGAAACACACTTAAAATGCTTGGTTTGGGCACAGCGACCGGCCTCCTCGGACTATTTGATACCAATCCGGCACTAGCTGCTGCTAATAATATTCCTCTTTTTGCAAATGGATTGGTTACTGAAAAGGCAGCACTAAAGATTACAGACCTTAAGTGTGCTATCATTGGAGGCAGCCCTGTAGTACGTATAGTAACTAATGAAGGTATTAGTGGCTATGGTCAAGCCGAAACTGCCAAGCCTTATCTGAAATCATTTGTGCTTTTTTACAAAGACTATTTGATAGGTGAGGATCCTACCAATGTGGAGCGTGTGATGATGAAGATTAGACGTATGGGTAGTTTTAAACCCTATGGAAGCGCTGTAAGCATTATTGAAACAGCTTTGTGGGATATAGCAGGTAAAGCTGCAAACCTTCCGATATATAAACTTCTGGGCGGAAAGGTTCGCGACCAGGTGCGTTGTTATGCCAGTTATGGAAAAGGAATACGGTTCACGGTAGAGGGTAAAACTCCTCAACATTATCGTGACTGGGCAGAAAAGGTCAAATCTTCAGGATATGGTTGGGAAATAATTAAGGAAAATTTAGGTTTTCACGGACCTTCAATGAAAAATGATCCTGACTTTAGTTACAATAATATCAGTAAATCTGCAGATAGTAAGAAAGACTACTCATATTATCGTGGACCAATGAAAATTACAGGATATAAAACGATAGTAGACCATGTGGAAGGAATGAGGACTGCACTTGGTGATGATATAGATTTAGGGCTTGATATCGGACCTGGCTTTATGTTGTTTGACGCCATTAAATTGGCAAATTTATTGGAGCCTTACAATATTTGTTGGGCTGAAGATATGCTATCCGGCGATTATACACCTTATGTGACGGCAGACGACTACCGCCAACTTACAGAAAGTACATCACTACCAATATTTACCGGTGAACAAATTTATTTAAGACAAAATTTCAGAGAACTGATAGACCGGCATGCTATTGATATCCTGGGTCCAGACCCGGCAGATATGGGAGGCATATCTGAGCTGAAGTGGGTCGCGCAGCATGCAGACCTTTATGGAATAAAAATTGCTCCACATGGTACCTTTAACGGCCTTCTTGGCCTAGCCGCACAAGTTCAGGTTGGCGCAACGATGCCTGAGAATTTTATCGCCTTTGAATATACCCAGGCAGCTCCATTTTGGTATGATATAGTGGAAGGCTTGCCTAAACAAATTGTAAAGGACGGTTTAATTGATGTATGGGATAGACCGGGATTAGGTGTTAATTTTATTGAAAAAGAAGCAAAGAAATTTCTGGCGGAAGAAGACAAAAATTTCTTTGATTAAAAAAAATTTGAACTTTAAAAACAAAATATAATATGGAAAATTTAGAAGAAAATACATCCTCTAGTCGGCGTGATGCTTTAAAGATGCTGACACTTGGTTCTTCAGCAGGGCTATTAGGTTTATTCGGAACAGCTGAGGCTCGTGCAGCAACTTACGAAACACCCAGCTATCAAAAGGGATTAGCTCCGGTAAAAATTAAAAGCGTCAAAGCCATTGTTACAGCACCATCGGGATCTAATTTAATTGTTGTAAAGGTTGAAACCACCGAACCGGGATTGTACGGTTATGGTTGCGCAACATTTACACAACGTGCATTCGCTGTAGTATCAGCAATTAACGACTACCTTAATGACTTCTGTGCTGGTAAGGATGTTGACAATATCGAAGATATGTGGAATTCATGTTATGTTAGTTCTTACTGGCGTAACAGCGGGGTTTTAAATAATGCGTTAAGCGGACTTGATGAAGCACTTTGGGATATCAAAGGTAAACGAGCTAATATGCCTGTTTATCAGCTTTTGGGTGGTAAATCAAGATTTGCAATACCATGCTATGGTCATGCTGGAGGAAATACGCCAGAAGCTGTTGCTGAAAGTGTTCAATCATTCATGGCTCAAGGATATAAATATATCCGGATTCAACAAGGTGGTTATGGTGGTGTAGGGGCAAACTCTAAACAACCCGATTTTAAGGTGGCTGGATATGGATATGAAGGTGATCGTCACATTAATGAGTATGCATATATTAAGGGGGTTCCTAAAATGTTTGAAACCGTCAGAAGGGTTTGTGGCGAAGAAATCGAATTATTACATGATATCCATGAGAATACTCAGCCTATGGATTCTATTAACATGATTAAACAGCTAGAGCAATATCGTCCATTTTTTATTGAAGATCCTTTTTCTCCTGAAAATATGGAATGGTTCAAACTTCTTCGTCAAACTACTTCTGTGCCGATTGCCATGGGAGAGCTGTTCAATAATATTAATGAATTTAAAATGCCTATGGTTAATCAATGGTTTGATTATATCAGAATCCATGTTTCTCAGATAGGTGGTATTACCCCGGCTATGAAAGTTGCCAGATTAGGAGAGTGGTTTAATATTAGAACTGCTTGGCATGGCCCAGGTGATGTTTCTCCTGTTGGTCACGCAGCACATGCTCATATTGATCTTGCTGTTTGGAACTTCGGAATTCAAGAAGCAGCAAACATTTCGGATAAATCAAGGGCCATATTTCCAGGTTCTCCAACAATGAAAGATGGTTACATGTATGTAAATGAAGTACCTGGTTTAGGTGTGGAGGTGAATGAAAAAGAAGCCGCTAAATATCCTATCTCAACGAAATCAAACTGGCAGGTTAGAAAAACAGATGGAACTATTATAAGACCATAGTTTATTTTCTGAAGAATTAATCTGAAGAATAAACATCGATAGAACGATTTTTAAGTATACAAAACCGGAAAGTGTTTGCCCGCTTTCCGGCGAAGTATTTTAAAAAATTATCCAATAAAATTGAAGAATCGTCTTTAATCTGAATGAATCTTGTTCAGGGGATTTTGCACCCTTGTCATTTACCCGGAATAGCTTTCCATATTAATGATTATGAAATTTACCCTAAATAGAGTTACTGAGTAGCTTTGATTAGTGCTGATACAATGAGAAAAAACTTAAAGTATTGAATTTCAATATGAACTGAATACGCACAATAATGTATAATAAAAGTTTAAAATTTTTATCTGATGAAATCGAACACAAAGAAATTTGAAATATCTCGTCGTACTGCCATTCAGTCTGTTCTAGGAGTAGCAGGGATGGGTATTATGGCCTTACCTGATTCATCCTATGCAACGGGGGTGGGTCATAAATTAGCTGCATCTACAAAGGAGCAGATCAAAGGTAATGGAGAAGTAAAGATTACCAAACTCGAGACATTTCTTGTAAAACCTCGCTGGATTTTTCTAAAAATCCATACGAATGTAGGAATTTTTGGCTTGGGTGAACCTTTGCTGGAAGGACGAGCATTGACAATTCAAACTGCTATTAAAGAGATTGAACCCTATTTAATTGGTAAAGATCCTAGAAATGTAGTACATCATTGGCAAGCTATTTACAGGCATGCTTTCTATCGTGGAGGTCCTATTCTTACCAGTGCCTTAAGCGGAATTGATCAGGCTTTGTGGGATATTAAGGGGAAACTTTTAAATGTCCCGGTTTATGAATTATTGGGTGGACCAACCCGTGATCGTGTCAGGGTATATGGTCGTGCAAGTACTCCTGAGCAAATGAAACAGCAAAAGGCCGCTGGCTTTACCGTAATTAAAACAGGGGTTGCAAAAATAACTCATGCAAATATTGTCGAAAACCCAAGATTCATTAAATACGCCATTGATAATTTTGCTTCATTAAGAGACGCTGGCGGCGATGATATGGATATAGGAATTGATTTTCATGGAGCCATTTCTCCGCAAACGGCAAAAATTTTAATTAAAGAATTAGAAGTCTACCAGCCTATGTTTATTGAAGAGCCTTGTCAATGTCAAAATGTTGATGTTATGGTTGACATTGCTAAGGGGACTCATATTCCCATTGCAACCGGAGAACGGATTTTTACTAAATGGGGTTTTCGCGAAATACTTGAAAAAGGTGCGGCTAGTATTATTCAACCAGATCTTTGTCATGCAGGTGGTATTACTGAGGGCCGAAATATAGCAGGTATGGCTGAAGCTTATTATGTACCAATTGCACCACATAATCCAATGGGGCCTATATCTTTAGCTGTGGGCTTACAATTAGCCGCCAGTATACCTAATTTTTTAGTACAGGAACAAGTTACATTAGGCGAAGGATATTTAAAAAATCCGTTTAAATTACAGAAAGACGGGACTGTTCTTATTCCTAAAGGACCAGGCTTGGGTGTTGAATTGGATGAAGCATTAATGGCTGATAAAATAGGCCATGATTGGAAAAACCCTGAAACGTATAATTCACTTGACGGCTCGGTAGTAGACTGGTAATTAGAATCGTATTTTTTGACTAATAATTAAACATTTTTACACGTAAAGTATGCAAATTGGTTTTGCTCTTTATGTCAATCAATAGAACTATTAATTTAAAAAGTATTTATAAATGAAAAGCATAATAAAACAAATCACAGAAAGCAACAGAGCGAACGAGTTAGCCGAAGCGGAGGCTATAAAGGCAGAGATTAATGATCCGAAAACCAAAGACAACCGACGCGATTTTTTAAAGAAAACCGCCATTGGGGGTATATCATTAGCTGGTATGATGGGATTATCAATTACTGATACCTTAGCAGAGACAACTTCAAATGTAAAACGATCTTCAAATCCCTCTGATCTAAAGATTACAGATATGCGTTACTGCCTTACTGATGTAATGGGAGGAACAGCTATCATCAAGATCTATACTAATCAGGGAATTCATGGTTTAGGTGAAGTAAGAGATGCTGCTGATGTTCGTTATGCGCTGATGCTAAAAAGTCGCATTCTCGGAATGAACCCCTGTAATGTGGAAATGATTTTTAAGAGTATTAAGCAATTTGGCGGGCCAGCCCGTCAGGCAGGTGGTGTTTGTGCGGTTGAAATGGCACTATGGGATCTTTGTGGAAAGGCATACGGTGTTCCTGCCTGGCAATTATTAGGTGGCAGATATCGTGATAAGATACGTTTGTATGCAGATACCCCTGAATCTACTAATCCGGCAGAACAGGAAAAACTGATCAAGTATCGAATTAATGAGCAAGGGTATACTTGGTTAAAGATGGATGTTTCAATTAGAAAATTAAAGGGCAAACCTGGCACCCTGGTGAATTCTCAGTTTTGGGATAATTTAGGTGGTAATCAGAGTAATTACATGTCTTACAACAATACAATGCATCCCTTTACCCAAATTCAAATAACCGATAAAGGTTTAGAAGAATTAACTCAAATTGTAGAAAATATACGAAATGTAGTGGGTTATGAAATTCCTATCTCCACCGATCATTACGGCCACTTTGATTTAAATAATGGGATCCGATTGGGTAAGGCATTAGAAAAATATAGACTGGCATGGTTAGAGGATATGGTTCCATGGCAATATACTGAGCAATGGAAAACAATTTCTGCTGCTCTTGAAACTCCAACTCTTACAGGAGAAGATATTTATTTACTCGAAAACTTTAAACCACTTATACATGAAAGAGCTGTAGATATTGTTCACCCTGATTTAGCTTCTTCCGGTGGTTTGCTTGAAACTAAGAGGATAGGTGATTATGCTGAGGAATTTGGAATCGCTATGGCGATGCACCAGGCAGGTACACCTGTTTCATTTATGGCAAATGTGCATTGTGCAGCTGCGACTCAAAATTTCCTTTCATTAGAGCATCATTCGGTAGACATTCCTTGGTGGGAAGATCTGGTGAAAACCACTGATGGTAGGAAGCTTATCGACAAAGGATATGCTCAGGTTCCTCTTACTGCTCCAGGATTAGGTATCGAGCTGAATGAAGATGTGTTAAAACAACACTTGAAACCTACTGATAAGAGCTATTTTGCCCCTACTACAGAATGGGATGATAAACGTTCACATGACAGAACATACAGTTAAGAAAAGCATAACCGAAAGTTCAATGATTCAATTTGAGCTTTCGGTTATATTTAGCATTGACAAAATCAATCAACTAAGATTTAAACATGACTGATAATCGCAGAGATTTTCTTTTAAAAAGTGCTTCAATTGCAGCTGCTCTTTCTGTAGGTGGAATAAATGCTATCTCAAAGCCTCTCAATCAAATTGCGCCGGTTAACTCAGAAATGATTTCAGTTGCAAAAGATGCTGGTATGCAAATGAGTAATGCTTATTTCTCAGGAATGGAGGCAAATAAGCAACTGATTGAACTTGCAAAACAGATGGGAGCGTTTGGTGCAATTGCAGGTATTGATATGCGATTAACAAAGTCTGCAAATGCAAATCCATGGGATTATAATGCGATCATGGAGGTAAGGGAGTCCTGGAAAAAGGTCGGGCTGAATTATAATACAGTAGAAGGTCCTCCTTCTTTGGGTGAAAAAACTAAACTTGGCCTTGAAGGTAGAGATGAAGAAATAGCGAATTTCATAACCTTTATGAAAAATCTCAAACGCTCGGGTGTTGATGTCATTTGTTATAATTGGATGCCAGTTATTAGCTGGGCCCGTACACAAATGGACCGACCAAGTCGGGGTGGTGCACTAGTTACTGCTTTTGATTATGAAGAGATAAAAAACCGACCACTTACAAAATACGGCGTAATTTCTCCAGAAAGTATGTGGAAGAACCTGGAATATTTCCTTAAGGCAGTTGTTCCGGAGGCAGAAAAAATTGAAATGAAACTGGCATTGCATCCGGATGACCCTCAGGTCAATAGTATTCAGGGTATTCCCAGAATTATGAATACGGTTGAAAATTTTGACAGAATGTTAAAAATTATGCCGAGTGATTTCAATGGAGTAACAATGTGTCAGGGTAATTTTTCCTTGATGGGTGCCGATATCCCTAAATTGGTAAGAAGATGGGGCAAAGCAGGTAAAATTCATTTTGTTCATTTCAGAAATGTTCAGGATTTGAGTGGTGTGATACCTAGCACCAAATTTACTGAAACCTTTCATGATGAAGGCCAGATTGATATGTATGCTGCAATGAAAGCTTATTATGATATTGGTTTTAAAGGTCCAATTCGTCCTGATCATGTACCTACTATGGCTGGTGAAGAGAATACTAGACCAGGATATATGACTCTAGGAAACCTTTTTGCGATCGGGTATATGCGGGGTCTAGCTGAAGCAGTTTCAAAAGAAATAAGAGTGTAAATTATTAATCTATTCAATATCTTATTATTAAATTTTAAATAAACTAAATTCTAAATCATGAAAAAAATAACAATCCTTTCAATTCTTCTTGTTTGTAGCAGTTTTGTATCCAATGCTCAGCGAATTGGTTCAACACCTGAGTATGTGCAACAGATGACTGCACTATGGAAAGGAGAGCGTTCGGCAGATGGCCGCCCAAAGGTGTCAGAACTTTTACTAGAAAGACTTCAGTATAATACCCTCGAACAGATATGGGGTTATCTTGGTAACAAAGGTTATCGCAACCAATTAGAAAAAAATTGGGTTATCCTGAAAACAGGGAAGACTATGGTTGGTCGTGTAGTCACTGCACAATTTATGCCTTCTAGACCAGATCTTGATACACTAATAAGAGCTCAGGGCCGGAAAGAAGGACGTTCACAACGCGGAGGATTTAATATTTGGCCGATAGATATTTTAACCAAAGGAGATGTTTACGTAGCCGATGGTTTTGGAAAAGTGAAAGATGGAACTTTGATCGGATCTAGCCTTGGAAATTCTGTTTATGCTAAAACCGGTAATGGTGTAGTGTTTAATGGTTCTATAAGAGATATGCAAGAGTTGAGAGATACGGAAGGCTTTAATGCTTGGGTGAAAGGACATGATCCTTCCTATATTAAAGATTTGACGCCAACTTCAATTAACGCACCAATTCGTATTGGCGAAGTAACAGTGCTTCCAGGTGATATTGTATTTGCGAATGATTACGGAGTTATATTTATCCCAGCTCATCTTGTTGAAGACTTAGTAAAGGCAAATGAATTGACCGGCTTAAGGGATGAGTTTGAGCGCTTATTACTAAAACAGGGTAAATATCTTTCAGGAGAAATTCATGGTGATTGGAATGATACCATAAAAAGTGAGTTCAGGGCTTGGCTTGCTAAATATCCAAGAAAAACGATGTATACTCCAGAACAACTTGATACCTATTTGGGTAAAAAACATTGATAATTTATTAATTTATACTATATCCGTTATGAAAAATACTTTAAAACAAATCATTGCCAAGCATAAGGAAGAAGAAAAAGTTTATGCTGCATCAAGAGAGGCTGAAATCAATAATCCAGAAACCGGTTCAAATAGGAGAGATTTTCTTAAAAAAACTGCATTAGGTGGTATTACTTTAGGAGGATTAATGAACTTGTCTATTGAAGATACAATTGCTCAAACTACTCAAAATGTAAAAAGGTCCTCCAATCCTTCAGATCTGAAGATTACCGATATGCGCTATTGCCTCACAAATGTTATGGGAGGAACAGCAATCATCAAAATATATACCAATCAAGGTATTCACGGGCTAGGAGAGGTGAGAGATGCTGCAGATGTGAGATACGCGCTGATGTTAAAAAGCCGTATTCTCGGAATGAATCCCTGTAATGTGGAAATGATTTTTAAAGTTATTAAGCAATTCGGCGGACCATCTCGTCAAGCCGGAGGCGTTTGCGCAGTAGAAATGGCCTTATGGGATCTTTGTGGCAAAGCCTATGGCGTTCCAGCTTGGCAGTTATTAGGTGGAAGATATCGAGATAAGGTAAGGCTATATGCCGACACCCCAGAAGCATCTAGTCCGGCAGAACAGCAAAAATTAATCAATTACAGAATCAAAGATCAAGGTTATACTTGGTTGAAGATGGATATTTCGATCAGCGAATTAAAAGGGAAACCCAATACGGTAGTGAATTCAAAATTCTGGGAGAATTCGAAGGGTGATTTAGCACAATGGGGTGACCAAGGAAATCCAATGTCGTATGGCAATACTCAACATCCATTTACACAAATTCAAATTACTGAGAAGGGTTTAGAGGATTTGGCTGAAAATGTAAATGCTATTCGAAATATGGTTGGTTATGAACTTCCTATTTCTACTGATCATTATGGCCATTTTGACTTGAATAATAGCATCCGTTTAGGTAAGGCGATGGAAAAATACAGATTGGCATGGTTTGAAGACATGGTTCCTTGGACTTATACTGAGCAATGGAAAACCATTTCTGATGCATTGGAAACGCCTACTACAACCGGTGAAGATATCTATTTACTGAAAGATTTCAAGCCATTGATTCATGCTAGGGCAGTCGATATTATTCATCCTGATCTGGCTTCTTCAGGTGGTCTGCTTGAAACTAAGAGGATAGGTGATTATGCGGAAGAGTATGGAGTAGCTATGGCAATGCATCAGGCTGGTACGCCGGTATCTTTCATGGCGAGTGTACATTGTGCTGCTGCTACCCAAAATTTCCTTTCATTAGAGCATCATTCTGTCGATATTCCATGGTGGGAGGATCTGGTAAAAACCACCGACGGCAAGAAGATGATCGAAAAGGGATATGCTAATGTATCGCTTGATGCTCCTGGGCTTGGTATTGAACTCAATGAAGAGGTATTAAAACAGCACTTGAGACCATCAGACAAAAGCTATTTTGCTCCTACCACAGAATGGGATGACAAACGTTCGCACGATAGAACCTATAGTTAATAATTAGCCTAATTATTTATTAGGTTAACGGAAGATATATTTTTTAAAAGGGATAAATACAGAAATTAAATTCTTGGATTTATCCCTTTTTCTTTTTTTTGTAATTGATTATTTGCTTTTTAGCCCGAATCATAATTTTAATCTAATTTTTAACACATGTTTATAAGTGCAGAATCTCACATAATCCAATATTATTGAACTTTAGCGCATGATCATAAAAATTAAATCAGCTATTTTTTTATATCTCTTTATCTTCCTTCCGCTGATTTACACATCCTGTAAAAGCAAAAAGATTATAACCGATACCTCCAAATCAACGTCTAAATTGTCTGGAACTATTAAAGAACGTTATGCGACCTTGTTAAATGTTAAAGAAAAAGACTTGGATAATGAAAAGCTTTATCGTTTTATTGACAGCTGGATAGGGGTTCCATATAAAAACGGTGGTATAGATAAAAAAAGGGTGGATTGTTCTGCATTTACTAGTTTACTTACCAAAGAGATCTATAATAAACAATTACCGCGTACTGCCAGATTAATGGCCGAAGATGTGAAACGTAAATTTGAGAAAGACCTAAAAGAAGGCGATCTGGTATTTTTTGATTTCGATAGACAAAAATTTAGTCATGTTGGAATCTATCTTCAAAACAATAAATTTGTTCATGCTTCAACCTCGAAAGGGGTTATAATCAGTGATTTGAAAGATCCCTGGTTTTATAAATATTTCAGTAGGGCAGGAAGTGTTAAACCGTAGGCTCAATAGATTCCTGTTTTCTGTTTTTTAATCTTAATTTTAATAAATTATTAATTAATTCCCAGAAATTTATGAGCAAAGAGAAAGGCGACTATACATTCTGGATAAAATATAAACGCTTTGCCAGCACAGAAATACTAATGTACCTCATTATGGTCATAGGAATTTTAGCAGGTATCCTAATCTTTAGTTAATTGCATGAAATTAAATCTGAAACGCCCCCTTGCTTTTTTTGATCTTGAAACTACCGGTGTAAATGTTGCATCAGATCGGATCGTTGAAATATCCATCCTTAAGGCAATGCCTGACGGTACAGAAGATGTGAAAACGATGCGTATCAATCCCTTAATTCCTATTCCGCTTGAGTCATCCCTGATTCATGGAATTTATGATGAGGATATTAAAAATGCTCAAACATTTAAACAAGCAGGTGAGGACTTAGCCAGATTTTTAGATGATTGTGACCTTGCAGGTTTTAATTCAAACCGCTTTGATATTCCTGTATTAATGGAAGAATTTCTTCGTGCCGAAATCAATTTTGATATCGATAACAGACATTTTGTGGATGTACAGAATATATTTCACCAAATGGAACAGCGTACCTTAAAAGCAGCTTATCAGTTTTATTGTGGTAAGAATATTGAAAATGCTCACTCTGCTGAAGCTGATATTAAGGCTACTTATGAGGTTTTGAAAGCGCAGATCGAGAAGTATCAAAATCAAGACTGGGAAGATAAAAAAGGTGTAGTCACCAAGCCTGTTCAGAATAATATAGAAGCACTTCATAAATTCACAAACCTTAATAATCCAGTAGATTTTGCCTCCAGAATGGTTTATAATGAAGAAGGTGTAGAGGTGATTAATTTTGGTAAACATAAAGGAAGGGCTGTTGAAGATGTTTTTCAATCAGAACCAAGTTATTATAACTGGATGCAGAATGGTGATTTCCCATTGTATACAAAAAAATGTTTGGAAAAGATCTGGAACCGCATGAATGCTAAAAAAGAGCAATTGCGTAATGAAAAACAAGCTGCAAGTGCCGCTGCCAAACCAGAGCCTGTAAATCAACAAAAACCTAAAGAAGATACTAAGCCAATAAATACGGATATGCTGGAGCAGCTGAAGATGAAATTTGGAAAGTAAGTATCAGTTGTAAGTTATAAGTTGTAAGTTGTAAGTTTTAAGTAGAAAGGTGAAAGCAAAAAGGTGAAAGAAAAAAGCGAAATTTTGTTTAGTATAGATTTATTCCATCTAACCAACTTACCACCTAACCAACTGTAATCAGACCTCAAACCTCATACTTCAGACAACAGATTCAAGACCTTAAAAAATCAATATTTCTCTTTAATCCATTAAATTTCGTTCTTTTAACCGCTGAGTTCTTAAATACCTTTTTGAAGGTATCTTCAGTAATTTCCTGCCAATCTCGCTGTGTTAATCCTAAAAGTTCATTTCGTGGATTGAATAAAGGTTCAGTATTGAGTACAGAAAACTTATTCCAAGGGCAAACATCCTGACAAATATCGCAGCCAAACATCCAATTATCCATTTTGCCTTTAAACTCTACGGGGAGTTCATTTTTCAATTCAATTGTTAGGTATGAAATACATCTGCTTGCATCCACAACATAAGGATCAACAATTGCATCAGTAGGGCAGGCATCAATGCATTTTGTACAGGTTCCACAATGGTCTTGTGTTGGTGCAATATCGTATTCTAAATCAAGATCAAGGATCAATTCTGCAAGAAAGAAAAAAGAACCTGAATTTTTATTGATTAGGTTCGCATGCTTGCCAATCCAACCTAATCCCGCTTTTTTTGCCCATACTTTATCAAGCACAGGTGCAGAATCAACAAAAGAACGGCCACTAACCTCACCAATCTCATCCTGAATAACAGCCATTAATTGGTTCAGCTTTTCTTTAATTACGGCATGGTAGTCATCACCAAAAGCATACTGACTTATTTTAGGCGCAAAGGGATCTTTTTGTTTCTGATCAGTATAATAATTTAAGGCTAATGATATGACTGATTTAGCTCCATCAACCAATTTACGGGGGTCTAATCGTTTATCGAAATGATTCTCCATATAGCTCATTTCTGCGTTATAACCATTTTTAAGCCAGTTTTCAAGTCGTGGAGCTTCTTCTTCAAGGAATCCCGCTTTTGATATACCACAGAACATAAAACCCAGTTTTAGGGCCTCTGCTTTTATAAACTGTGAATATTGACTTTTATTGACCATTATGTAGTTCAAATATAGAAAATATGCCTTTTAAGAAAACCAGTATATGAATATTTGATTCGCGATGAGCATGAATAATAATCAATGCAAACAGAAAAAAGGTCAAAGCCTAGAATAAATCTTATTAAATTGAATATATCCTTATCAATGAAAAGGGCGTTTAAAATAAGGTATTCCCGCCTGATTTTATACGGCCAAGATGCTTGTAGGCAATTTCAGTACATTCTCTTCCCCTTGAGGTGCGCATAATGTATCCTTCTTGAATCAGGAATGGCTCATAAACTTCTTCAATAGTTCCTTCTTCTTCTCCAACGGCGGTGGCTATTGTTTTTAAACCAACTGGTCCGCCCTTGAATTTATCAATAATGGTGATCAGAATCTTATTATCCATTTCATCCAATCCATGCTCATCTACGTTCAGTGCGTTTAGAGCATATTTAGCGATCTCTGTATCAATATCCCCATTGCCCTTTATTTGAGCAAAATCACGAGTGCGTCGTAACAAGGCATTTGCAATACGGGGTGTACCTCGGCTTCTTCGTGCTATTTCATAGGCGCCCTCATCTGAGATTTTGGTTTTCAGAATTTCTGCCGAACGCAATACAATGGTTGTAAGCAATTTGGCATCATAGTATTCCAATCGACTGTTTATTCCAAAGCGCGCTCTTAGAGGAGCTGTAAGAAGTCCGGAGCGGGTGGTTGCTCCAACTAGTGTAAAGGGATTTAAAGAAATTTGTACCGAGCGGGCATTAGGGCCGGTTTCAAGCATGATATCGATCTTGAAATCTTCCATTGCAGAGTACAGATATTCTTCAACCAGTGGACTTAAACGATGAATTTCGTCAATAAAAAGGATATCTCCTTCTTCTAGGTTAGTAAGTAAACCTGCTAGGTCACCTGGTTTATCTAATACTGGTCCGGATGTAATACGAATATTCACTCCCATTTCATTCGCAATAATATGCGATAGGGTAGTTTTTCCTAATCCTGGAGGGCCATGTAAAAGCACATGATCGAGTGCTTCGCCTCTGAGTTTTGCCGCCTGAACAAATATTCGAAGATTAGCGAGAATTTTATGTTGTCCTGTAAAATCTTCAAAAACCTGCGGACGAAGAACTTTTTCTATTTCCCGTTCTATAGGAGAAAGATTTTCTTCGGCGGGGTCCAAGTTTTCGTTCATAGGATCAGTAGTTCAATGTTAATTAGTTATATAAATATAAAATTCAATTCTTATTTTTTCGAATCTAAATTCCTAGAATAATCTCTGAAAAAACTAGTCAATTTAATCTGTATCACACCTAAAAAGGCTTCTCTGAAAATACGGGTACTCATTTTTGAAGTCCCTTCTGTACGATCAGTGAAGATAATAGGGACTTCGCTCACCTTAAAACCAAATTTGATTGCCGTAAATTTCATTTCGATTTGAAACGCATATCCAATGAACTTTATTTTATCTAAAGGAATAGTTTCAAGTACAATACGACGGTAGCATTTAAATCCAGCTGTAGCATCCTGAATAGTTATTCGGGTAATTAAACGTACATAAACAGAAGCAAAATAAGACATTAAAACCCTGCTCATTGGCCAGTTTACCACATTTACTCCTTTTATATATCTTGAACCAATGGCAAGATCAGAACCCTCAATACAGGCTGATTTTAATTTTATCAGATCTTTCGGATTATGTGAAAAATCTGCATCCATTTCGAAAATATATTCATAATGGTGTTTAAGAGCCCATTTAAAACCATGAATATAGGCTGTTCCAAGGCCTAATTTTCCTTTACGTTCTTCTATATGAAGCATTCCCTCAAATTCTTGCTGAAGGCTCTTAACAATGATTGCAGTTCCATCTGGCGAACCGTCATCAACGATCAGAATATGGAACACATCAGGAAGGGAGAATACTTTTCGAATAATATTTTCGATATTTTCCTTCTCGTTGTAGGTTGGAATAATAACAAGGCTATTAGACATAAAAAATATTAAAAATGATTTATTTGTTTTCTATTCAATTCCATGCATTTTTTTCTTGAGAATATTCTTAAGCAGGATTAAAACAATGCCTGCAACTCCAGTGGCCACAACGAATAGGGTAAAGAACCCAGATAATGAGGATGTTTCTGCGATTGAATCCATGAAGCTTGCCATAAATCCGCCAATATAATTAGCAAGTGCTGTAGCACCAAACCAAATACCAAACATTAATCCAACATATTTTTTCGGGGATAATTTACTGATATAAGATAATCCGACTGGAGAAACACAAAGCTCGCCCATGGTATGGAATAAATAGGCTAAACATAACCAAATAATACTCACTTGAGCCAATTTAGCACCATTTGGTATGGCTAAAGATCCAAAAACTAAGGCTCCGAAACCCACAGCAACCAAGAGCAAACCTAAAGCAAATTTTACCGGACCAGAAGGACTAAATTTACTCGAAGAGAGTTTTGTCCATAAGGCAGAAAATACAGGTGCAAGAAGGATGATGAATAATGAATTTAAGGTTTGAAACCAAGATGCAGGAATCTCTAATGCTTGATCATTGAATTGTCTGTTAAGCATCCAAATAGCTAATCCCCAAATGGTTAAAACACTTAAGCCCATGGCTAGAACTGTAATTCTGTAATTTTTCCCAATTCTTGAAGCCATATTAATCCAAAGCCACGTTAAAACGGCCAAAGGAACAACAGTTATGATCGTATTGATAATTTTAAAGGTATTTGCTGCAAGCCCCGGACTTAAAGACCTATCTGTATAATCTCTAGCATATAAATTCATAGATGAGCCTGCTTGTTCAAATGCAAGCCAGAAAAAAATTGTGAAAAATGAGAATACGCCAATTACAATTAAACGATCGCGATCAACCTTTGAAAGGGGCTCATTGCTAACTACTAAGTTTTCTACTTCAGTCTTTTTCAATGGTCTTTCTCCAATTTCTCCAAAAAACTTTCGTGCGAACCAAAATTGAATCAAACCTAAAAACATAAAGATTCCAGCTAAACCAAAGCCATAATGCCATCCCACCGACTCGCCAATATAACCACATAATAATATTCCCAAGAAAGCACCTGTATTAATCCCCATGTAGAAAATGGTATAAGCAGAATCCTTTAATAAACTTCCATCAGGGTATAATTGACCTACCATAGATGAAATATTTGGTTTGAAGAAACCATTTCCTATAATTAAAAAAGCACAACCTAAATAAAATGCAGAAATGGCATCAACAGCTAAAACAACATGACCTACAGTCATTAAAATAGCTCCAATTAAAATTGCCTTTTTATAGCCCCAAAGTTTATCTGCTATTAATCCACCTATGATTGGTGTTATATAAACTAAACCAGTATACCATCCATAAAGCATACTTGCATCAGCTCTACTCCAGGCCTGACCTCCATCGGCAAGTGAAGCCGTTAGATATAAAACAAATAGCACGCGCATTCCATAATAACTGAAGCGCTCCCACATTTCTGTGAAGAATAAAATGAATAGACCAAGTGGATGGCCAATCAATGATTTTTGTTGTAATTCCATGTAATTTAATTGATGGGTTAGTTTAACACGATCTCTTAATTGATTGAGTAAGTAAAAAGCTAAATTATAATTAAATTTTACTAAAATTGATGCTTTATATATTCTTTAAATAAAAATCCAATAAATGATTGAACAAACTGCCCTGATTACGAATGATGCAGTTGTATTAGGAATCCTTATGGGTATTCTCGGATTGGTCTTCTGGACATCTGAAAGCAATATTACATTTTTTAAAAGACTGTATACATTTATTCCACCTATTCTGCTTTGCTATTTTCTGCCTGGCCTGTTAAATTCAATGGGTATAATTTCAGGTACAACATCCGCTCTTTATACCATGGCATCTAGGTATCTTTTACCTGCTAGTCTGGTATTATTTACTTTAAGCCTTGATTTGAGTGAAATATGGAAGTTAAGAAAAAAGGCAGGCTTAATGTTTATCACTGCATCGATTAGTATTATGCTAGGTGGTCCAGCAGCTGTTTTTTTGGTTTCATTGTTTGCGCCTGAAATTGTAGGTGGTGAGGGTGCTGAAGAGGTTTGGAGAGGATTAAGTACCGTTGCAGGTACTTGGATTGGTGGGGGTGCTAACCAGGCAGCAATGTATGAGATATTTAAGCCAAGCCCTGATCTATTTTCTGCGATGGTGGCTCTTGATGTATTCATTTCATACCTCTGGATGGCTTTATTGCTATTTGGCGCAGGTAAAAATATGCTGATCAACAGCTTTTTAAAAGCTAATGATCAATCGGTCACTGAAATAAAAGATAAAATCGAAGCTTATCAGCAAAGTATTATGAGGATTCCTAAAATGGAAGATATCCTTTTGATTTTGGGCATTGGGTTTGGGATAACAGGTATTGCTCATTTCGGAGCAGATCATATTGCTCCATGGATCACTATAAATGCACCTTATTTAAGCGCATTTAGTCTTACTTCTGGTTTTTTCTGGCTAGTTATAATAGCTACAACTTTAGGTATGATACTTTCTTTTACCAAGCTCAGGAATTTGGAAGGAGCAGGAGCTTCAAGAATTGGAAGCGTATTACTGTATGTTTTGATTGCAACAATTGGTATGCAGATGAATATCATGGCTATTTTTAATAAGCCGGGAATACTTATTGTTGGTTTAGTTTGGATCCTGATTCACGCTATTGTGATCTTTATTGTTGCAAAGCTTACTAAAACACCATTTTTTTTCCTTGCGGTTGGTAGTATGGCTAATATCGGTGGTCCTGCCTCTGCGCCTGTAATTGCAAGTGCCTTTCACCCTTCTTTAGCTCCCATTGGAGTGCTATTAGCTGTTTTTGGCTATGTTATAGGAACTTATGGAGCTTATATATGTGGATTGATGATGCAGGCGGTATCGCCTTAGGGGAATGAGGTATGAGGTCTGAGGTAGGAGGTCTGAAGTCTGAGGTATGAGGTCTGAAGTATGAAGTCTGAAGTGCTACTCTGAAATGAAGCTAAATTAGGCTTTCAGCTTTAAACTTTTAGCTTTCAGCTTTTAGCTTTATCCTTAAAACTTATAACCTACAACCTACAACTTATAACCTATAACCTATAACCTACAACTTAAAACCTACAACTTTTTAGGATCATTGAAGTTGTCATCTTGATCTGTTGGATTGTTTTTTAGTTCAAGGTCTTGTACAAATTTCCATCGGCCATTAACCAGTTTAAATCCATCATAAGAGAAATCAGGGCCATACAGTTCAAACTTTCCTTTTAGTTTCGGATCGGGTGGAGCCAAATGGTCAAAAACGATTGTATTTATCGTAGGCTCATCATTCAAAAACATAGAAGCTCTTCTATCATACTCAAAGATGATTCGCTTTTTTCCTAAATTATCTGGATCTCCATCAAATACTGGCATCCCAAAATGTGCCTTCCCATCTTTAAAATAAAGAATTTCTATGATTTTTTTTGTTGATTTAATCGTGTTTCCCTTCCATCCAAGCAATACATAATAAGGAATTGGAACATTGTTTAATACTGGAATTATTTTATAATATTGAGCACCAAACCACTTATCATTAGTTGTAATACTATCAGATGGGTTCTTAAAAACGGAGGTATAATCAATCAATGGAAGCAGTTCTAGCTTACCATCAGGCTTATTCATTTGGATAGTTCCATAATATCTGTAGCTTCCATCATTATTCATCACATGCCAGCTAAAAATCCTAAATCGTTTATCTGACGACGACTGAATTGAAATTGATTTTACAGAATCAAAAGTAAAATTGAAAGAATATGGTGTTTTTAAGGCATTTACTAGTGTTTTTATCAATTTATAACTTGCATTATACCGTTCAGGTTCTATGCTGTCATTAACCATTTTATAGCTAATCTGTTTCAGACTATCCTGAAATGCCGCTAATTGCTGTTGGTTATTATTGCCTGAAGGCTGGCCTAAAGCTTTAGTAAATAAAAAAAAGAAAAGGCCACAGATCAGTAATACTTGCTTCATGTATTCTTAGTGTAGATTTTCAATAACTAGTGCACTTGCGCCACCACCACCGTTGCAAATAGCTGCAACCCCAATTTTACCCTTATTTTGCTGAAGTACATGGATTAGAGTAACTACTATTCTTGCACCAGATGCTCCAAGAGGGTGTCCCAGTGAAACAGCACCACCATTCACATTTACTCTTGCTGGATCAAGCTTCATAATTCTGTTATTTGCCAATGAAACTACAGAAAAAGCTTCATTGATTTCGAAATAATCTACATCACTTGTCTGAATTCCTGCACGTTCTAATGCAATTGGAATAGCTTTAGATGGGGTTGTAGTAAACCATTCCGGTGCCTGCTGTGCATCTGAATACGAAATGATTCTTGCCAAAGGCTTTAAACCAAGTTCTTCTGCTTTTTCTTTACTCATTAATACCAGTGCCGCTGCACCATCATTTAGCGTCGAAGCATTGGCCGCAGTTACAGTCCCATCTTTTTTGAAGACAGTTTTTAATGATGGGATTTTATCAAATTTTACGTTATTGACCTCTTCATCAGTCTCAACCAAACTTATTTCGCCTTTTCTGTCTATAATTTCAACTGCTGCGATCTCATTTTTGAATTTGCCTTCTAATTGGGCAGATTGTGATCTTTTATAGGATTCTATTGCATAGGCATCCTGGTCTTCCCTGCTTATATTGCAATCTGTAGCACATAATTCAGCAGCAGTTCCCATATGGTAGTCATTATAAACATCCCATAATCCGTCTTTCACAAGACCATCGATGATCTTCCCATCGCCAAGCCGATAACCATTTCTGGCTTTATCTAGGTAGTAGGGAACATTACTCATGCTTTCCATGCCACCTGCAATAACAATATCATTCTGACCTAAAGCGATACTTTGAGCAGCTAACATGATTGCTTTTGTGCCTGATGCACAAACCTTATTTATGGTAGTTGAGGGGATATCCGGTAGTCCGGCGAACTTTGAAGCCTGCGTTGCTGGAGCTTGTCCAATATTTGCAGATAATACATTGCCCATGATCACTTCCTTTACTTGCTCCGAATTAATTCCTGCACGTTCAACGGCAGCTTTAATGACTATAGCACCTAGCTGACTGGCTGTTAAAGAAGATAGTAGTCCACCGAAACTTCCAATAGGAGTTCTTACCGCAGATAGGATATAAACTTCTTTCATAATGGTTTTAATGATTTTTACTGCAAGTTAGAAAATTGTAGGCAAGGGCTGTTCTATTAACGGTACAATATTATAGTTGTTGCTGAAAAATTATTACATTTTTTAAAGAATAAGAATAAATTTCAGGTAGAATATATATCAATAAAATCAAAATTTATTGTTTTAATCATCCTAGATAATGATATTTAAAAAATGATTAGAACCTTAGCCACTCTTAGTAAATCCTTGCTTATTCTATTTTTAATGTTTATTAGTGCATGTTCATCAATTGGACCTGCTAGCAAATTAACAT